>Ga0179591_1224499_pt1 | contig 11816 bp, 13 predicted proteins | sample CZOMad2_1_08_16f_FD_182891 | JGI IMG/M metagenome (GOLD analysis project Ga0179591, IMG submission 182891) | Vadose zone soil fungal communities from Angelo Coast Range Reserve, California, USA - CZOMad2_1_08_16fungal (PacBio error correction) | ecosystem: Environmental > Terrestrial > Soil >...
AAGCGACGCGTAAAAGGCTATGGCAGCCTCATCTAGAGGAGCTTCTCAGATGTCGGCCTAGAGAGGAAGACTAACGGGGGGTAATCTTAAGAGGAGAGAGTCTGCCGGGACAGCCGAGCAGTGAAGCGTGAGGAGGGGAGAGACCGTAACGGGCGCCAAACTCAGGCGCGTCCAGCGGCGCGCGAGGCTTACCTGAAAAGATATTCCCTGTAAGACGCAATCAGAGGTAAATCGGCGAAAAAAAAATTCCAGAATCGAAGCAGTCCACTCAAAAAACCCTATCAAGTAGAATCAAAATCTGAAAATATCTATGGAAGAGAGCACAGAGAGTAGGCGTTCGTGTCGCTCATCGGAACGCAGATGCAAGCTAGAGCTACGGTGAAGACATCTAGGGATCGAGACAGAAAGCTTAAGAAAAGACGACTAAGTGTCTTCAGATGGCCGAGATCCTCGGAGCGGTCTCCCGAAAAAGAGAAAAACGCCAATTAAGACATGGCTTCGAATAGAGCAATAAAAAAGGTCGTGTTAGCAGGTTCGGGAACAGCCAATTGTCGACTCGTCGAAAGTCCCAGGAGGCGCTGCGCGGTAGGACATCATAAAAAGTATTCAGCGAGGCATAAATCGGCCGCATTGTCGTGATAAGATATCGGAGAGACTCGTGTTCGTACTTAGAGAGCTTGACGAGAGGAGAACCGGTCTCTGCCAACTATGGGTAGAAGGGGGAATAAGGAGAGTCCGCTTGACGGGACTGAAAGAGGCAGAAATAAAAAAGTCGGGGCTCTGATCTCTTGTGAACGTCTTCACCGTCAATGTCTGGGAGTAGCCAGCTCTGCGCGCGCCCCAGGCTGTACCCGATTGTCCTTTCAGTCTTCGGAGTCTACAGCAAGAGTAGGGACAACTCTGGGCTGAGAAAAAAGACATCTCTAAGAACTCTCATGATGCGGGAAGTTAGCCTTAATTGCGACTATCAGGCATCTATCGCTCCTTACTTCGTCGTCCTTAGGCCATATCTGTTCCCGGCCTTGTTACTCAGTCTCGGGCAAGCCGCAAAAACTGAGGTGGTTGGTCCGAACTAAGAGAGCGTGCCCCCGAGCGCCTCGACTATTTTGAAAAGAGGTGCGACGAGAATAAGCGCGATATTCTTCTTCTAAGAGAACAGCAGAGGAGGTGTCCGGTGCGTCTAGGTGAGCGTGCTAAAGAAGAGCGGACGAGAAGCGCTAACAGAAGACGAAAGGGTCTTCTTATGCAGAATACCAATCGCTTAAGTATCGACTTGTCCCGACTGGGAAAGCGAAATTCATGGAACGGAATCTGGAATAGTCGGGAGACGACGCCGCGGGGCCATAGCAATACAGACAAGCAACCTGGAGGTGAAATCTACAGGAACAAAAGAAGAGAAAAGGGATGCGACTCCGCGCTGGGGCGGGAGCAGCGGGAAAAGAGGGGAGTTGTAAAAAATGCTGTAGCTTCTTGAAAGAAAGGACAAGGTATTCGCAGACAAAAAGTACCAAGCAGTTCTAAAACTGATACTTCGCATCTAAGGAATTACCAATTAAGAAAGGCTGTTAACCTTTAGAGTATACGAAGAAAATCTAGAAGGAAAAAACGAAGTCTGGGTTTAACCGTGACAAAGAAGAGAACCTCGAATGGGGGGGTTAGAGGAAAATCACGACCTTTTATGGACAAGTCCACTACGCTAGCCAATAAGAACCTAATCCTAATACCAGAAGAATTTAACAAGGGCGACGGCAGTCTGACTCCATGGATTCGTGTGGGGGGCTTTTAATGACTTTGGGAAACAACAAATTGGGTGAAGACTAAAATGGTAAGTGGATATCATAAGTGCGTCCACCGTATTGAGAACAACTACCCTAGAAAAGAATATCTCAGACTAAGCGGAAATAGCCGGAATGGTACTCCTAGGGGCTTGAAGGGCCATGGGCGTTTCTCCCCATGGTCGAATCAAAAATTTCTCGCGGCGTATAAGCCGAATGTGCAACGAGAGTGGAACCAGAGGACCTTCACATTAACGGGGTGGAGCTTTCTTCCAGACTCAAATCCCTCCGGGCCGTCGCAGTGCATTCGGTCGTGGAACAGAAAGTCTAGGGGGGGGAGATCTGTCCCATTGGAATTCCATTCGAATCCGGAGTGGCATCAGAAAGGTGAGTCGACCAAAAAGAGGGTTCTTGGAGAAGAATATAAAACCTTGGCAGCGTGGGGAGGGAGAAAAAATAGGTCTTCAGGAGAAGGGGAAAAGTTGAGCCAGGAAATCCAAAAATCCATATATACTCGATCTTTCGAAAACCGAGCTTGGCATAACTCGCTGAATTCATGGGGCATTGCCTAGCTCGACTCGCACAAACGGGGGCGCTCATTGCTCTGGTCGTTTGCGCTCGACCGCTATCGTGCCGGACGGCCGACGTGTCGGCACGGGGGAGGAGGTAGGGTGATGGGGCCGTAACTGCCTTTCTCCAGGACTCCGGTTGAAACTCCCCATACGTCCTTAATTTCCCCCCCTTTCCAGCATGAAGCTCAGGGTGCTATCTATAGAAATCCCTGGTGGAAATCGTCTGGAAGGAGGATATCACGTGAATTGAGTAGTCAGGAGGGGTTTACTAATAATGGGAAAAGGAAATGGCTCTTACGAGGCATGGCTATGGGCAGGAAACCCATGAGTTTGAGGTGTCAAAGTTGGAAATTAACTCTACTAAGTAGTTTAGGGAGATTTTCGGTGTAGTCGGGGGGAACATAGGCTTAGAAAGAAGAGGGTCGGATATTCGAAGTCTTCAGGGTGGTAACTGGTTGAAAAAAAGGAAAACATGCAAAACATTGGAAAGTGCCCACTGGTAGATCGTACTTGCCGAAGAATTTCAGGATTTATGAGGAGGGGAGGCGGGGGGGGATCGTGTCGTATAGGGGGATGAGGTTCGGATCCGATAAAAAAACCACTGAAGGATAACAGGAGAGAGTACCAGCCTAATCCGACCGGGCCGAGAACTAACAAGAGATAAGAAAGGACTAATCAAAGTCAGGAAAGTCATTGCGGGGGAGGAGTAGGTGGGGGAGGGGGTAGTGTTTGAGAACCACGGCAATCCATAAAAAGCCTAAAGGTGGCATAGACGATGGAGGAGGAAAGACTTGCGACATCCAAGTCGATACATAAAACAACGACCAATACGACAGGAGGGGAAGTAAATTACAAACTAACAAGAAGGGAGGTGGGGGAGAAGTACAAAGGAAGAGCCTAGTCAATCGGAAGGGGGTATAAGATTCTGGGGAGGACAAACCAACAGAAGAGAAAGCACCTACTTATAGAAGAGCCGTGAGGGATAATACCGGCTCTCTCAGAGAAAGGAGTGAATGGGGTAAGAAAGTCTTGGAGGGAGGGAAACAGAGTCGAGGGGGCAGCGGCACTCTCATGATGAGGTAGGAGAACCCCCAGGGCCAAGGGATCGAAGAAAAATAAGGTTAAGAGCGAGCCGATCGATTCGAGACCTTCATGAAGACAAGGCGAGAGGTTTTTGCGGGGGAAGAATGTTATTGATTTTATCGGGCCTTTCAGAATTGACTCGAATGAAGTCCGAATACGAATAAAAAGCTGAAATGCACGATTTATTTTTCAGGCCATAACACTTATAGCAAGTGAGCTCCACCAGATAGATAGTAAAGGAATGCGCAAAAATAGACTGAGGAATAATCTAAATCAGCTCCTCGCAAGGTGCGAAGTAAGACATGAGCCCAAACGCGCTCAGGAAAATTCCGTGTTTCAGAGATGAGTGGGGCAACCGGAGGTTCATACCGAGTATACCGGGGGCGGTAGAAATTGTGCAAAGAAGAAGGGGACCTTAATCCACTAATTAGAAAAAGCACGAGAGCTCAGAGGCGCGAGATGGGATGGGTTCTCTGGGTTTTAAAGGCGAAAAGAAGGGGACGCGGTAAGTCTCTGGACGGCTTAGGGGCGGCGGCCTGAAGGAAAAGGGGGTCAAGACGGAAAAAACCCAATCATAGGAAGCCGAAAGAACTAGAGAGCTCCGGCGGCGATGATGTGTCGGATTGATGGCTCGGGGACTAGCGAAGGGGTAAGAGTCCCGGGGGGGCCTAGGATTTTCCATCCACCGGTTGAGCGGGGCCTTGTATTTTACAAAGAGATGAGATTAGCATTGGGTTCTCGGGAGTGGGGAGACGACACGAGTAAGTCTTGGACAGGGCCCAGAGAAAAATGAGTCGTGAGAGTTGGGAAAAAGGGGGGTCGCAGGGCTTTTCTGTCGGAGAGGAAGAAGAGGAAGAATTGCCGGACCAAAGAACGCGCTAGCTTCCTCTCTCTCGGGAAGAAAGAAAAAAGAGAGGCTCTGGCCGCAATTGATAGGACTGCAGAAGCGCGTCATGTAACAAGTTAGAGGAGAGGGATGTGGGCAGCGGAATCCTAAATATTCCTTATTCAAATGCGCCCATATGGGCGGGGGGGGGAAGTTCAAGTGGCTAAAATCACTCGATATGGGACGGGGAGTGGTATTGCTTGAGCACGAGAAAGAAAGGAGAGGGTAAGCTTCAGAAAAGAGATGGAGACTAGTGACGATAAAAAGAAAATACCGCGCGCGTCTACTCTTCGGAGAGAGAGAGGAATCGTAGAGAAAACACAGGGAAAAAAAAAGGCTGACGAGACGATCAATGCAGCACGTCAGGGAAGAACGAAGAAAAGCTCGATTTGAATAGAAATAAAAAGGAGGACAGGAGAGTTCAGGGAGAGACTCTATCAGAAGAATCCAGAGTAGGGATAGAGGACGGAAGCGGGGAGACGTAGGAAGGGGGGTGCCATTCATTACCATCCGAAGGCGAAGGGACGTGAGTATCTTGGTGAGAAGACCACTACTGTGTGGTTAAATATAGCGAGGTACATCTGGAGGAAAACATACGTGTAGAGGAGAGCGGACAGTGGAATAAATTTAAGAGGAAGAAAGAGAAAGTCACTGGCACATCAAAGCCAATGAAGATTTCTGGGTACCGTGTTTCCCAGAAGGAAGAGCTTGTAGAGAGATAAAAAGATAGGAGACTCGAGCAACCATGGCGAATCTGCAATCTCATCAGAAGATCTAAAAAGAGAGAAGATCGAAAGAGAAAGAACAAGGCTATAGGCAGAAACGGCTCGCGGGAGATCAAAAAAAGGTTTATAAGGAGACGGAGGGAAAGAAAAATCGCAGAGGGGAATTCGTTTCTAAATCTTGGAGGTTTTCGAGAAAAGAGCTGGGTGGATGAGGTATTGCGGGAAGAAATACATGAAGGGGGGGGCGGAAGAGATACGGGGCGGGGGGCAGCTCGAGTCTATTCTTATCAGCAAAAGAACTGAGGCAGAGCTTTTGGAGTAAATCCGATTGACTGAGAGAGAAGCCAGAGAAGGGGACGACTAGCCGGCATAATTCAAAGATTGATGAGAGAGAGACGTGCAACGAAGCCGCTGATCAGGAGGATCTAAAAGTCTTCGGGTAGAGGACCGAGGGGCCAAATGGAGAGGGCCTATTAAGAATTAGGTAGGCTCGGGGGGATAGGTAAGGGAAAACTGGATTTTAACGGATCGGCCTGACTGAGAGGGGGGAGGGAGGTTACTCGGGCGAGGGAACGGTCTGCGCTCGACTGAGGTCTCTCAAACTGTCGAAGTTTCCTGTGCATGACAAGGAACTTTCCCAAGACTGTGGTAAACCACTTACTTGAGGGCCGAAGGCCTCTCTAATAAGTAACAGACTCGGATCTTCTCTAAAAGGGGGACTGACGACGCGACTGTTGTCTCATGCTTCCGGGGTCCATATAATGGGGAAAGTGCAAGGAGATCATCAAACAAAGGAGGGGGAAGGAAATAGATAGAAGAATTCGACTCCCTGAAAAAGGATCTACTTCTCTTCATAGAGCGAAAAAATCGAAAAGGGAGGCAGATACTGTCTCCTTGGGGTCTTCCGGGAAGTCTCGACTTTAAGGGACGCGAGTTACGTCCGGGGATTAGTTGGTCGGAACGTACCTTGCTAAGCACTCGAATAATCGGAACTTCTCTCTGCGGGAAGGTAGAGGGCTGGTCACCGTACGATAGACAGTCTATAATAGAGCAAAGAAGGAGGGTAGGAACTGATAGCCAACTACTCGAAATAAATAGATTTCTATGAAGCTAATTCTTGAGCAAGCAAGGAGGAGAGGGGGTCGGAAGCAATCTTCAAAGACTAGGAATTCTGCCCGCTAGAGGAAACGAGAGGGGTCTGAGAGGGAAGAGAAGAAGCTCAAGTAGGAGCAGCTTGCTACCAGGAATAATCTCTCAGCTTCAACGCCGCAAAAGAAGGGACGGGAGGAGTGGAATCTGAAAGGGGGCCCAAAGAGTTTTATCGGGAAAAGGAAATCCAAAAAATTTAGGAGAAAGAGTCCAGTTAAAGAGAGAAGCTCTGATCGGGGCGCAACTCTCGCCAGCCTAGAAGGTGAAATGACGGGAAGAAGGGACGGAAAGACGGCTCCTGTTCTGGGCGAGCGCTCCTAGAGGAAGACTGGTTCTGCTCAAATAGGACTGTGCCGCTATAGACGCTACAGATAGGGCAGGGGTCATCTCTATCAAAGGTCGAACTTCAAGTGAGAGAACCGCGGTCAGTACATTGAAGCTCTTCGAGGGGAAAGGCGGTTAAGGTGGCATGGGAAGCAAATCCAAAAGCGAAAAAGCCAAAATTAGGTCGTATTTTTAAAAGGGCCGGGAGACTAAGGGACCGAAGAAGGCGGTCAACTAAGCAGGAAGCACTCAATATATAAGACGGTACTATTTAGGAGGGGACGTACTTCACAGTCCATGCTCATATACGGGGACGATAGAAAGAAGCCGGTCTTACTTTCTCTTCCTTACTGACGGAGAGCGCGGGTCACGTGTTCATTCGCACGGGCAAAAGAGTTAAGGAGGGGGGGGGACACTCGCGTGCCCTCGAGAAGTCAGAGATTTGGGCAGCTAAATGGAGCGAGAGGGACGACTCTCTAGGCGAATAGAATCCTAGACGAGAGGTAGGTGAATTGAGGACAAGGCGCGGAAGGACCATCGAGGACCTATAGAAAAATGGTTCCATCCTGAAGGTCTTGGGGAGCATGCTACTATTCGAAATGATAGACGGGTCGGTGTAAAATCCACTTGTTAATTCGCTAAAATGGCAGGATACTTATCAGGAAGGTTGGGCGAGTCGGAGGAAAGAGAACGGAAGAACCTATCAATCAGCGACATGGGTTTGCGCGAAAACGGAAATTAGGGGGGAAAATCGAGTCGAAGCAGCACAACTTTGCGGGAGGCCTCTGAGTGGAGAGACGGCGACCCAAGATGGATACGGAATGCAGTCAGGAAGGCTTCAGCTGAAAGAATGCAAAACAAGGAATCTCCGCGATACTCATCACAAAAGTTCAAAAATCATAGCTCATCTGATTTCGGGACAAAAGGGGTAAGGAGAAAATGGTTCCTTTCTAGAATGGAGCAGGAACATCCTGCCAAGGCCTTGGTAAAAAACCTGCCAATAGATAGCGCCTGAAGAGGAGAGAACTAGCAAAGGGAGGAAAACTCTAACCCCGGGAAAGAGGGTAAAAACCAGTAAACCTATCCTGCAAAGGACGATCCGAAGACGGCCACTTAAGTCTGAGGAGGAAAGAGTGAAGGGGGGGCGGTCCGAGACAAGTTTCAAAAAAACATTGTGGAAATAATCCGGAGGGAAATTGCATGACCGTGAGTAGAATCCCGGACCCAGTGAATAAGTGCCATAAAGTATCCCAAGAAATAAGATCGTCAGAATAAGCCAGATCTACTGGGAGTTCTGTTTTGCTTATTCCCGGAGGGGGGGGAAATTCGGGGCCAAATCAAAACCTGTAGAAAGTCGGCATATCTCAAATTACGTGCCACTACGAAGTCAGAAAAAAGGAAAAAGAGACGGGACTAATCTCTTGAATGCAAAAGTAAGAGAAGGGCAAGCCGGGGGAGAGAGCTGCAAGGCGTGGTCTACCTTCTCAGGTGGAGAGCAGTTGAATGGAATTGATGCATAAGAAAATCTTTGCCCGGGACGCCCAGGAGACTGAACTTGGGGGGAGGGTGCTTGAGAATCAAACGAGTGAAGGTAACGCTGTTGTCTTCGAAGAGGGGGTTCGGGATGCAGAGGGTGTCCAGGGGACACTCAAGGAAGGAAGAACAAACGCGCATAGGTCTGAGGCTTCGAAAAATCCTCGAAATTCGTCCGAGGAGAGGAAGGTATAAAAAGTAAAGGTCTCTAATCTTCCAAAAGGGATCAATTTCTTGTTTCTAGCACGATAATTCTCTTAGAATTGAAGGGGGGTTGGGTCTCAACCAGGAAAAACGTTAAAACAACATGGCAAACATAGAAAATATCTCTTTCAGATACTCGTAAGGTAGGGATACTCGGACTGCAGTTGAATTTAGTTAATCGGGTGGGAACGAAGTATCGAAAATTTCGAGAATGGATTACCTTATTTATAGAAGCCGTTTTCTTTCGGAAATAAGCGGCCGGAGGGGGAGGGGGGGGATCGTGTACTTTGGGGGGAGAACTTCAAAGGCGAGCCGTATGAACGAGTGAAGATTACGGGGGAGAGTTTTAAAATTGAAACACCTAACCTCACACTTAAAGGACGAGAGGAAGGTACGGGAAAGAGGATTAATAGTCTGGAAGACTTTCGAATCGATTAAAAAGGGAATCAGGAGGGTGATTATCAGACCAAAAAACACCGAAAGAAAAGAGAGTAATAATCCTAAGTCCGAAAGAAATAAGAGGGAGGAAAGGGGGCCTTCGGGATCGATTCCGATAAGAACTTTACCGGAAGGGGGGGACTTTCAATGGGACGGGGGGGACTGTCGTTGGGGGTGTCAACCATTTGCACACTCCCGCCGAAATTAAAAGAGGCAGAGGACGAAGGCCTTCGAAAGAACGTTCGACGCCAAGTACATACCGCGAAGCTATTTTACTTCAAACTTAACGAGGACTTAGGGAGAAATGACACTAAAGGGGGATCGTAAGTTGGGATTGAGGATGGAGAGAAACAGACAGGGCCTAAAAACCGACGATCCTTCCTCAAAACACAAAGGTGGAGCGTACCGCACTCTTTCAGAATGAGGGTGAAAAAAAGGGGGGGGTACCCGTAGGGGATCAGGGCGCACTTCATTCGGAAGCGACCAGCTTCCTAATGATAGAGGTCATGAAACCGAAAAGGTCGGACCGGGCCCCTTTGGGGACCGCGCGAAAAGGGACGAAAAGAAAAAACTAAAATGCTTCTTAAGTGCGATGGGTACATCCGAGAACGATGTTGTATGGAAATCGGCAGGGTCGGACCCTTACACTCAGGCCGACAGCTTCGAGAGGCCAAAGGGCGGGAAAGGGGAACCTTAGTCGCCAGAACCGAGGATAAGAAAGGTCTCGATGGACTCACACGAATAGTAAATCACTTTAAAGAGCGACAGCGCCATAAGAGAAAAAGGAAAAAAGATCTAGAATATTGCGTCCTCCCGCTCAATCCCGGAAACGCTCAGTCCGGGGGGGTGGATGGGAAATCTCTAAAATATTTGGATATACTTAGAGTCTCCCAATTATGAAAAGTTTTGGGGAGAAAAGGGTCTCACATAAGGAATTAAATAAAGTAAAAGTTCATGGAGTCTCAAGAGGTCTGGAGGGGGGAAGGATGGGGTGGTTGGTCTCGAGGTGATGGGGGGATCTACGGGCGCGGCACTCCTTCTGGGAATTCCAATGGACGTGGACTGCTTAAGTGGAAAAGGGGGTTTAAAAAAAAACGGGTACCCAGAACACCTCATGCCAGTACGCTCACAGTTCCGAGACTTTAGAAAGATTGCGGAGGAGGGGGGTCGGAGTCGATGAGGGTCAGAGGTGGAAAAACAGAATGCTGCCTTGTTTACATTGACAATTCGAAAATACTGTTCAAGGATAAAAAATTCGCCCTTCTGATTAAGTAAGTGCACCATAGCGTATACCTGCTCCGTGTTCTTCGGTAGACCAGTAACTTCAGCATTGAGAAGTGTCAGAACCTCTAAATTCGAGCGAAAGTTCCGGTGTCAAGATGGACTGTGTATCGATGAATAGTAATGTCGACTATAGTTTGCCTGAACGAGCCTTCGCGCTTAGTGGTATAGGGGAGACGGGTCCGATCCAGGCGAATCTGGGTAACTTCGCATGGTCGCAGTCTACCTCCGCGCGATATCGCTTTTTACTCTTTCCGGGTGCAGGAGCACTGGGGTTGCTGTCGGTCGCTAAGGTTTGAGTGCTGAGCTCTCGGGATCGTTGAATCGCTTTGCTTCACGTGGCGGTCAGGCGTGACGCTGATTAGTGGCAGGGAAGAGCGGGCAGTGGGTCAGTTGTTGCAGTGCAGGTGAACTTGGGCAGGCGAAGGGCAGATGACTAATCCATGGGAGGGTTGATAGTGGGACAAGCGTAAAAACATCTCTATAGCGAGTGTTACGTAGTTGAGCACATAAAAAAATGATTCTTGTAGAGGCTCAATAGATCTGAGGGAAATAGCTCGAATTGACGGCCACACAGGAGAACGCTCTCCTTCCTTCATATACAAGACGGAAGCTGAATACGGGCTAGGACAGGGGGAAAAAAAAGATAAGCGTCCTCTAGACGTAGACTCTATTCGCGGGCCACAACTGAACATGATAGGCTGGCGTTTACCAGGCTATAATTACGATTTAGATAGGTAAGACGTAGAGAGGGTACTCGACAAATACGAAAGGGCGTTTATAACTGAGGACTCGATCTGAAAGAGTAATGGACTAAAAAATAAGGATAACCTTAACTGCGGCGCATCTGCCCTGAATTGGCTGGTTTAAAAACTTCGGCGCGAAGAGTAATCTCAACGGGATAAGTGTCTAGGGACCGGAGCGTAACACCGCAAGTTGTGGGGGACGTGATTCTCTCAATAGTATCATCAAAAGATGAAAAGAAAGCGTAACGAATCGCGTCCCGAAGCTTTCTGACCGCGCGGTCAAGTCGCCAAAAAACCATAAACTGCAATCGCATCAGAAAACTCTATAATGCGGGATCATGGGTCTCTCGAATCGCAATCACTACTGGAGGGTCTAAAACAGCTCATGCCAATGATATCTCTAAAGACCATTCTCCTATGAAGGAGCGAGAAATCAAATGGAAGGGCGGCGCGCGGTCGAAGAAGGACAGCGCGCATGCTTGACTCGAACGCTGCCAAATTAATCCAAGTGCCACTCTAAAAGCTAAATGGGGGGTAGATCTAGGAACTCACCTTTGGAGCCTTTTCTAAAAATTCGGCGCAGCTAACGATGCTGGGACGAGATAATTTCGAAGGCCATCGGACCGCGGGGGTCAGGGACCTTTGTGGAGAAGATGAGCTCGAGCAGCCCGCGGGGATGTCGCAACGAAGGGGAGAGAATTCATCCTCTGCGCGACGAGAAAAGACGGGGGGGAACAGCCTAAATGAGTCGCAGAAGGCACTCTCGGCGAAGTGCACGCTGAAAAAAGTAGCATGGCTCGGGAAGATTCCGCAACGGGAGTCTGCACTACGGGGCATGGTGGAGTTGAGAGGCGCGGGTGGGAGGTCCTGGGGACGCCGAAAGATTTGCCGCGGGCCATAAGGACCTACTCGCCCTAAAGTGGTGAACTGGTACTTTGCTCAGTACAAAGTCAGTTCACTTAGATGGTCCCAACAGTTAATCTTAAAAAAAAACCAGGAAGTAGTCATCGTAAATACCGGTCTCTAGGCTACTGAAGGCGGACGAAGACGCTATCTTTTTTAAGAGATATTATGACGGGAAAAGCATGGGGTATCGGGAG
>Ga0179591_1244354_pt1 | contig 11816 bp, 14 predicted proteins | sample CZOMad2_1_08_16f_FD_182891 | JGI IMG/M metagenome (GOLD analysis project Ga0179591, IMG submission 182891) | Vadose zone soil fungal communities from Angelo Coast Range Reserve, California, USA - CZOMad2_1_08_16fungal (PacBio error correction) | ecosystem: Environmental > Terrestrial > Soil >...
AGCCGTCATGGGAAGGAAAGTGAAAGGTAGTGAGAAGAATGAGCTTAAAGAGCCTGCGTTCAATTTCCAGAGTTAAGAAGGAAGAAACAAAAAGCTCCTGGGCAATGAAGAGAGGAAGTCCCGGAAAGAAAAAGAAAGACACAGTCAGAGAAGATTCAAGAGAAATGTGGAACCCGATACTGGAAAAAAGACATTCATAGTCGAGGAAAATCACTTAGCTACAGTAGGAGGGACCACATCCGAACGAAGAGAAAAAGAGGATCGAAAAAGAACGCAACAAAAAATAGAGGGGTTAGGGGGGGGGGTCCCCTCAGGAGAGGTAACGCAGGTGTCGAGCAAAAAAGGTTGGGCGCCCCGCACAAAAAGGGGAGGGGGAAAGATGGAAGAGGAACTTTGGTTAGGGGAAACAAGGACAAAAAAGATGTCTTCGAATTCACGGTCCGGCGCATCGGGGGAAACGACAGAAGAAAAAAAGAGTTTGAACAGAGGGACTGGAAGGTCCGACCGACCCTGAAAATTACAAAAAGGGAAAAGAGAACTTACGGATACTTTTGAGAAAGTAAAAGGTTAGCCAAAAGGGAAGAACTGAGTGTTACACCATGTATCCAAGAATTAAATGTCTGGGGGAAAGGGAACCCTCAAAAGGGGACTGGGCGCCCCAGGGGGGAAAGGTAAGGCACAGGGGGGTGTGGGGAGGGAATTTATAGAGTGGGTGGGTGGTGAATCTATGGGGAGTATAATATGGGTGGGGGAGGTACTGAACTAAGGACTGAGGGGTTATAGGGCATTCTCTCAGGTCACGATAGAGGACGGAAAGATGATAGCTAGGTCGGAGTGGGTCATACAAACAGAAAAAGTGGCTCTGCATAACGAGAAAAAGGGGAGAAGACATATGTAAATAGGCTAGAACAGAATTGAAATGAAGGGTTCACGTAATTGTGGCCGGAACGAATCATCAAGGGTACGCTCCAAGAAAGAGGAAAGGGTATGACCTCAAAGCACCGACCTATGTGGAGAGCGAGGACCACCACATTTGCGCAGAGCCAAAAATCAGGCAGGAAAAAAAAAAAGACATAAAAAAGGCAGAAACTGAGCTTAAAACAAAGAGAAAAAAGACCTCTAAGCTGCTACGCAGGGGAGGGGCCGAAATCCTCAAGATGGTCGCGGAAAAGAAAAACCAATAAACATTGAATACCCCTCTGCAACAAAAAGAGAATCTGACACAAGACCGCTCACGGAGAGGAGCGAAAGGTCTTACCGGGACAAAGCCGAACAAAGTCAGCATGGGGCTTGTAACCAAGAGGTGAGAAGAACGACTGAATAGTGGCCTGCGTACGGGGGGGTGGAGAAGGGTCCGCACAAAAAAATTATCAAAGAAATATCAATGAAAAAAGGTTCAAGGTGCTGATAAAGGCGAGACTCTTCTAACAAGGGAGCGAAAGCCCCCTAGATCGTGGAACAACACCCGAGAAAAAAAGGGGAACACGCCAACCCCTTGAAGAAGACGTCAGGGGCACGGAGGGGGGTGAATAAAAAGTACAAGTTCCCGAAGAAAAACTAAACGGGGGGAGAAATCCCACGGTTACGAGTACATCGTCTATCTGGATGGAGAAGGGTGAAGAGAGGGACACCGTAATTGGGATGGAAAAAGAAAAAACATCATGATATTAGGCACAATGTCAAGGTATAACAACAGTCAAGGATAGATTGCCAATACAATACTATTCCCCAAAAGAGGGGAGGGGAAGTTTGTGAAAAGAAGTGTAGAGCGGAGCGTGTGAAATGGGGAAGGGCAGCACTAAAGCTTCTAACAAGAAGGTCATCCAAAACAAAAAAACGAAGAAGTAGGCTGCCGATAAGCAAATACAGGGGGGGAAATGATTACGACCATCCCACATTTAAGAAGACGAAAAAAAAATTGCAAAAAAAAAAATGGGGACAGGGGATCCAATGGGAAACCAAGAAAAACAAAGGTCTTCAGAAAACTACTTAAGGGAAAAGAAGGAAGTTGTCCGGAGGAGGAAAGAGAGGGGCCACGGAAAAACCACCAAAGTTAGAAAAGGATCAAAAAAAAAAAAAATTGAAAGAAATGCTGGAAAAGGGCGGTGAATAATGCAAAATGGGAGGAGGAGGGGGTTCTAAAGTAATCCTCTTTTAAACGAAGAGAGAGTATAAAAATCCGGGAAAACGGGGAAAAAAAAAACGACCGTAGCTGTGCACCTTCAGGTAAGCGCTTGAGACTGTGCATGCAAACGGGAAAAGAACATCACGCGGGTTCACGGCGAAAGACAAGAAAAAAGAGAAGACGGAAGGCGTGACAAAAATACTTGGGGGAATTATCACACTTCCAAAATATAGAAAACAACAACGAGTAAAGGCAACGGTGCTAAGGGACACAAACGACGGGGGATTGGCTGGGGGGAAGAAAAGAGAAGGAACCAAATGCCCTGGGATAGAGCAAGTGCAGGTATCAAGGGGCAACCGCTTTGACACCATATGTGACAGAAGGAACACCCAAAGAAGCCATTGAGAAAAAGATGAAATCTAGTTCAGAAATACCATCTCGAACACCTAAGTCAGCAAAAAAATGAAGATACATACCCTCTGCTGGAGGAAAGAACTAGAAAGGAGGGAAGGTAAGCAAGGGGGGGGGAAGTCCAGGACGTTTGGTGGAGGTGTGAACGGAGATCTCGCCACATTCCAACGTGAAAAGCATGAATCACAAGGCATACGGTATGTCTTGCTTTGCAAAGGGGAGACACCAAGGGTCAGAGATTGACATCTATTGTGGTAGTAGGAGGAAAAAAGGAAGGTAGTGGCAGTCGTTACCAAATATTAAAGAAAAGGGGTGCTGGTCTAAGCAGCATAGTTGCTTAGGGGGAGGGAGGGGTAACAAGAAACTCGAAGGGAAGAAATCAGGGAGGAAGCCGCCTAAAAAACTGACAAGTTTAAATACAATCTGGAACTGTTGGGAAAGCCGTATTGGATCAACTCACGTAGAGAGGGGGGAAGAGGCAGAAACGAAACTCTTCGCCCAATGCGAAGAGGAAAGAGTATGGTAGGTAAATGGTGATTTCGCCCCAAGAGCGGTTTAAATGGGAAGCAAGATGGGGGAGAGTAACCACGCTCCTCTTCAGTCGGCAAGCGGGGGGGGGGGCCTTGTTTTCAGTGGCTTAGGGCGCCCAAGTGCGAAACTAAAGAGGGGGACTTTCAGAAAAATAAAAACAGGGGAAAGAAAAAACCTGTCATACACGGCGAATTCATTGGTGGGCGAAAGACAAAGCAACCAACGGAGAGCTCTTGGCATGTTCGGGGTGGTCGATTTTAGCTGGAATTACCGCCGGAGGAAAAAATTGGGAAAAGGTGAGTGGGGAAGGGAAACTAGAAGGGAACGGGAGGAGATCAAGGAGAGGGATGTTCTGCGCGAATCTATTTGCGGAGCAGAATAGGAATTGACAGGGCAAGTGGGCATATGGTGAAACGGGAAGAATTGGACAAAAAAAAAAAGCCGATCTCCTAAGGAATGAGAGTGCCCGCGGAAAAGAGAAAAGTTCGGTTAAGATGCCCTCATGCGAAAACAGAGGACTGTAGGAGGGAGTTCACGGGTTTGAGGTTGGTAACGTTGGGGGGACATTAGCTATTTGGAAGTCTAAGGAGCACGCGAAAAAAAACGGGTAAGGAAAAGAAGAAGCACAAAAACATTTAGGGGGGAAGGAAAGGGATGGTCTACCAAGGCCGTTAAACATTTCAGAAGTCGGGGAGGAAGGTGTTCTAAACGAGACGGACAAATAGACCGCCATGCGGACAAGGAATAGAAAAAAGAGGGTAGGAGTGCGGGGGACCATTGGGAAGTCGCTCATCAAGAGAATGTGACATGTAAACTAGCGTACAATCCTCAGAGAGAAGAGGGGAAACAATCCACCATTTAATTCGGTGAGCATGTGTGGAGAAAAGAATCTTTAATACGTGTCAACCAACGAAAAAAAACGGAAGCAAGAAGGAAGAGGTAAAAAAAGTCGTACCCACGTTGAGTTATTTGAGGGGTGAGGGACAACAACAACACCGGAATCCTTGTGAAAGTTGGGGACTTTGAGAGAACGCTGGCAGAAGACAACGGAATAGTAAACAACAAGCGGGGGAGAAAACAAACTATGGGACAAAAGCAACAACAACACGAGAGAGGGGAGAAAGAAAAAAAAGATGTGATTGAAAGTGGAAAAAGAAAAGAAACTCGAAGAAGAAAGGAGGGAAAGACCTAAGCGGTCCAACAAGGGGAAAGTCACAAAAGCGCTAGGATCCGTTCAGGGGAGGGGAGGGGCTGTTCTTACTGGGGCTAAGTAAGGGGAAGAGTGTACGATGGTGATCAAAGGGGGAAGGAAAAATGCTGACTCACGGGTTTCAATCTACTAAGGCAGCGCAGAAGGAGGAGAGGGGCCCAGGTGAACGGCAGAGTACTCGAACTCACTGCAAATTCTTTTGTAAGGTAATGGGCAGGAAGAGGAAAAACATTGAATAGAAAAACAAGGCCTTTGGAGGGGGGAAGGGCCTTCGAAATAGAAACAAAAGGATGAATGAGGGAAAAATAACAGGAAAAGGTACACTGTTCACATGAAGGGAGATAAGAGGACTCTCAAAAAAAAAAAAAGAGGAGGAGAAGTTAAAATCGAAAAGAGGGGCCCAAGTAGGAAAGACAAACTTGAGTCTTCAACACCTCCAGGAGCTATCCGAAGGAACTGAAGAAAGAACTAAGAGAAGAGGCTAAAACAAGGGAAGGAACCCAATCCAAACACCGCAGCGGATACGGAGAGAGGAAGAGAAAGGCAAGACCCAGCAGGAAACAGCTGAGTCGAGTAAAAATCACGGAACGGGAGGGAAAACGGGTAAACCAACTAATCGTCAGCAATTGAAAAAGAAAGAAAATAATGCAAAAAAAAGTTGGAGGTGGAAAAGCTTAAAGCGGGGGGGAAGAACGTCGCGTACTCTAAACCTGGGGGAGAAAAACAAAGCGGGTAAAAATGTTGCGATTTCGGGGGGGGGGATTTTGCAAGGTGACTGGGGGTTATTACGTTAAAAACCGTAAGAATCGAAGGGGAAGAAAAAAAGGATGACAACACGCTTAGGAGAGGGTCAGAATGCTAAGAAAGGGGTTCACGATTGTTTCAAGAAAAAGCAGAAAAGGGGAGGGTATCACTTAAAAGGGGTTCACCCAGGGGCAACAAATGAGAGCAAGTAAGGGGGGGGGGTTGAGTGTACCAAGAAAGAGAGAGTAGGCTAAAAAACGAAATAGCTGAAAAAGAGATAAACTTGATAACATAAAACCAATAAAATTCTAACGAGGAAGAGCCAAAGAAAGTGTCTCGAGCTACCTGGAAAAAAAGAAAAAAAGAAGGGAGGTGGAGATTTGGATACAATCCCCGGCTTCCAGACGGAAGCAAAACCCCCCCCGATTTTCACGCCTAGCAAAGGGGGGAAGGGAGTGTGGGCAGAAGAAAAACATTGAACGCAGAGAAAACGGCTAAGTGCTACGCATTTCCAATGAGAGAGGAAAAAGGTGAAATCTCATTAGAAACTCTGTCATTCAAAAAGAAAGGGGGGGGGACAAGCATGTGGGAAAAGAGAAGCGGCGACCTCTCAAACCTGCGCATGATGGTGAGTTTAAGCCAGAGAGAACAATGGGGCCCAGGGGGCAAAACATATTCGTGCAATTGAGGGGAATGGGACCGTCGCGCCAATCCGGGCTAGAGATAAAGGGACGCTTAAATGAAAACACCGAAAAAGCATGCAAAATCGGGGGGGACACAAAAGGGGGGAAGTTTGATCGGCAATCCGAGAACTGGAACGAAAAAAATGTAAAACCCTCCGAAGAATTTATAAAGGCAACAGGGAGACCCGGCTTAACGGGGATACAACTGGTGAGAGCGGACTTCAGGCGACAAGAAAGGAGGAAAATCCAAACGGTGTCACCCCCGCCTAAAAAAGAAAACGCCAAACACCTTCCGCTCAAGGAAACCACAACCACCCCACTCTGTTCCCCTACACACCACAACAACGACCGCGTATAGAAGGGGGTGTAGGTTGTTTTGTGTGGGTGGGGTGGATTGGGCCCAAATGCAGCGAGAGATATCGCCGTCGCATACGGCAAGGCACGCGTAAAGGGATACCCCGGAAATAAAAGGGTTGTGGCGAGAAAAAAAAAAAATAACACTCCGTCCGGCAAGAAAAACAACGCCAACGAAAAGAAACTATCGACTTTAATCTTCCTTTCGCATTTGTCAGGACTGGGGGGAGGGGGAGAATTCCTATATATGAGGCAACTTTCGATACGGGGTCTTTCGAAAAGGGAAAGGAAGGAGAGATGGGAAAAAAAAAGTGTCGGGAAGTGCAGAGGGGGGCAGGAGGCGTTCCTATTACCGTCCGCGGAAAGATGAAGGGGGGACCATCGTTAATCAACCCCCAGGCTGTAGAAAAGAAGAAAAGGGAGAGACAGGGTGTGACCAACCAACCGCCTTTTCGCCAAAGAAGGGAAAAAAAATATTGGCATGGCTACAGCAAGAGGGAAAGGAAAAAACAACTCAGGTCGTCCTGGTTGAAGCAGACCCATAAGGGGGGAAGGGGAAGAAGATCTCTGAAAAAAATACGAAGCCGAACCCCAAACTGATAAAAGTACAAAAAAAAGGCTAACAGGGTAGAAAGGGATGTCTAAGTATTGTTGAAAAGGGTGAAACTATGTCGAACACTGGGGGGGGGGGATAACTTAAGACAAGAAAAAGAGTCCGAAACGAGCAGTCTCTAGTTCAAAGAAAGAGAGATGCTGTTCACATTGTGCTTTGAAAGGAGGAAAGGGCGTTTCTTAGCATGGCGGGTAGTCAAAAGTTCAGCCTAAAAAGGAGAGAAAAAAATGGGGGCCTCGGTTGCCGGAAGGTGTTGTTTGGAGGGGGTTTCCATCCTAGAAACAAAAAACATAGAGAGAGAGGGTGTTGCAAAAGGGAGAAAGAGTGAAGGGAAGCTGAGAGGAATTTCGATGGTAAAATAACAAACCAAATGAACAAAGGACTGAACCCGGGTCTCTCAGGGGGAGAAAGAGATACACATTTCACGTTTACCAAGAGAGGGGGGGACATAGAAGGACTCCTCTGATGAGGAATGCATGTGGCAAGATTAGAGGAAGGGGCAAAGTGGATTAAAAGCGCTGAGCGCAAACAGTTAAAAACCAGTTGCACTTTACCCTCAATAAACAATTACGACGAAGTGTCGCTCCTAAAAGCTACTGCAGAAGGGGGAGTCTTGGTTTGAAATCGGGACTTCAATGCCGCTAAGAAATACGCCTGACCACCTTCCAACGATTTGTCAAGACCAGAGGCTTCACAAGAAGTGTCTGACGGGCCAAAGGGGAACCTCCGTGCGGCGAAAGCTTAAAACTGGGGGAGGAATAGGCGTTGGCAAAAAAAGTTAGGGTGATGGCATGAGTTGGCCACAAAGAGGACTCATGGCTGTGCTACGAAGAAGCGGTTGAAGATTGGGGTAATGGCTGGGATCCAGATTCCGTCCTAGGCGGGTGAGGACGGTCCTTAAATCATGAAAAAAACAGAAGGTCAAAAGGACAAGAAAAAACGGACTTTGTCGTAAAGTCGGTGGGGGATCTGGCCATTCAAAGAGGTTCCCAAATAGGCGCGTGCACTCGAAGGGGGAAAGTTCTCGAAAGGATGGGAGTCAAAGCCACTACTTCATTCGCTTCCCAGGAAAAAAAAAGAAGAAGAGTCACCAGATAGCGATGGCAAAGGTAGTCTGTAAGAAAAATAAAGAGGGGAATAAATATTTTGATTTGCGAAAGGGGGGGGGGGGGGGCGGGCAAATTGGGAGGGGGGGCTGAAGCGGGTAAGTGGGTTCCGGGTTGGGTGGACTCATCGTTTGGAGCAGGAATTGCAGATGGACCGCTGGCGCGTGTGAGAAGCAGCAGTTCATGCGCTCTCGCGCTGCAGAATTAGAAAGGGTTGGGGAAGGGGGGGATCAGCGTAGGCGGACTTGGTCTGGTGAAGAAAGAGGGTGCGTAAGTGTGCCAGGACTTCCCATCAGGGGACAATAGCAAGCTGTTTCGTGGGGGGGCGGGTGAAAAAGACGAGGAGGAGGAGAGATGAGGTCCAGGTCTTTCGAATGTAGACTTGTCCGGGGGAAAAGAGTGTCAGACCTCTGGCGAAAGGGGGGGAGGGGAAAGCCTAAAGGAAACCACTCGCAACAGGCAAAACTCTAACTTAAGATCGTCCCTAATCATCTGGAACACCGGATGGTTAATACGGACAAGGAAGAAAAGGGAGGCATCAAAAACGGTTTCTCGTCAGATTGTCGAGTGTTGGGTACGCTTAGGTGGAAGGGGGCTAAATGGGGGAAGGGTCAAAAGCGAAAGGGACGTGAGCGGGGGAAATGCTAGCATGAAGTTCTAATCCCTTGGATGGGGAAGAGGAAAACTACGGTGAAGGGAATCCACCGGGAAAACGGGAAAAAAAGTCAACGTCCATTTAAGAGTACCAAAAACAAAGCACGCGGAACGAAAAAGAACCGGAAGCAGACCTCCTTGGGGGTAAGGTTGAACTGGGCGATTGAAGCGCTAAGAAAGACTGAAGAAACGAATTACCCCTAAGACGAACCGTAAAATAAGTTCGAATGGGGAAGAACGTAACAAAAGCATTTGGCGGGGTGTTCGGGGGGGGGTCTGCCCGAAGGGACTTCAAGAACACAGCGACGTTCTCCCCGCAACCGACAAGTGGCAGTGTTGAAACATGAGGAACAAAGGGGGAGCAAGACCTCCGTAGGGACAATCTCGAGGACTCCGGAAATGGGGGGAAACGCGTTCCGGGAATGCAACTAGGGGGGGAGATAAAAAGAAGGGGAAGGCTGGGGGCACAAGACATCAACGAAGCCTCTCTCGGAGGAAAAAAAAGCCCGAATGGGAGGTTTTCTTGGACCAATTGTCGCTGGAGACCGAGCTGTGTTTGAGGGGGGACATCAAAAAATAGTCCAACCCGTCCAGGGAAGGAAAAACTACTCAGGAGATTCTTCTTTGGGGGGAGGGTTGCTCACGTAAGATCGTAGCGGAATGGGAAGAAGGGGTTACTTTGCTTGACAAAGAGCCTTCGCAAATTAAAAGGAAGAAAACTTCTTAGGGTCGTGATGGGGTAGTTAAAGAGGAAGGGCGTCTGGCTTCGAGGGCCTTGCTCTAAGGAAAGGTCACAGAAACAGGGGGGAGGAACTTTATTTACTGCGGGCGGAAGGTGGCAGGAAAGAGCGTCGCTCTATGCCGGATTGAACGTGGTGAGGACGGGGGAATTCTTCAAATAGTCCCAAAGGAGGGGGGAAAAAAAAAACAATAAATGGGGTTCTATCAACCGTTCCCGAGGAAGGGAAGCCTTCAAGCTAGCCGACATGGGGAAGAAAACAAAAACCAACGGATGCGTAACAGGATCTCTCTGTCGAAATAGACCTTTGACCCGAAAGAACGCGGGGGGGTTGACTTTAAACATGTGGAACGACAGGGAAAAAGACTTCGCTATGTAGGGAACTTGCGACAAAAAGAAGCAGCAATGGGGGTAGGGGAGGTGATACATCGGTCGAAAAGGCAGTAAAAAAGAAACGAAGGGAAAGGGGGGGGGGGTGCGGGAATGGAGACGTTAACAAAATGCAATACTCCAAGATCGACGGGAATGAAGGAGGAGGAAATATAAGGGAGGGAGGAAGGTACAAACACTTTAAGACTTAAAGGTCTCGGAAAGAAAGATAGGGCAGCACTTAATTAAAGACAAGAAAACTCCAAAACCAAACGAAAAGACGAAAAGCTTATGGGTAAAGGGTGTCTTGAAAAGATTAAGGGAACGTCCCTCAACTGGCAAGATTCGAAATCAGGCTGTTGGAGGAACGACACCGAACCATTTAAATGGTAAGACAGAGGGGGTGGGCAAGGTTTGTGTTAATGCACAAGAGCAGCGCTGTTTCGAGGCCAGGAGAAGGCTAGGGACAGTAAACCTCGCAGAGCACCTCAGGCAAGCCAACGAGGGTACGAAATCTCACTGGAGCGAACTAACTGATTGTCACGATGGGGGGGGGCGCCAAGACGGGGAAAAAGTAGGGAGAAGGAAAACTGTGAAAACAGAGTGGAAGAACTGAGGTTTACGCACAATTATGACAATCCGTTAGGGGGGGGGTAGTGTACAAAGCGAGAGAATTCTGACTACAAATAAGAGTCCCGGGGACAAGGGAGCGAAGAAGTTCCCGCCCTGGGTCACAGAAATACTAAAGAAGGCCTCGACTTCCAGAACGCATGCGCCCGTGGGAAAAGGACTAGAGAAATCCTGCCGGGAAACAGAGTGCATTATTTTTCCCGGGAGGGTGGGCTGACGTCTCACTGGGGAGGCCGCTCCAAAAAGGGATCCTGGGGGGAACACAACGTTCCCCTGTGTTGGCGAGAAACGCGACCCCTATTTTCGCCCTCAAAAAGAAAAGAAAGGAGACATTGCAGCAAACACGTCCAGGAAGAACCACACCCGCAGCTCTGGATCAAATTGCATGTGGGACAAAGAGAAGAAAGATGCCAAAAAGCCCAGGTGGACTCACTGGACGACAAAGGGGGCTTGAGATCAAGCCGAGCAGGTGAGGGGTGCATTAATTGCCAGCGCAACAAAAACCAAGGAAAGGCAGAGAAAACTAGAAGGCAACGTAATACGAAAGCGATCAACCAACTTCAACGCTTCAGCGAGGAACGCAAAAAGAGGGGAGGAGCAGGCACAAAGCAATAAACAGTCAGCGTTCTTGGCCAAAAGCTGTCGAAGGGAGGTTCAGAAAAGATAGAAGGGGGGGAAAGACCGCAAAAAAAAAGCCGAGGGGCTATATTGCCAAAAGCAAGGGAGCCAATGAAGGGGAGGACAACGGGAATTGTAGAGGGATAATAAAGCAGTCTTAAAAAAGGGTCAGCTCAGTGATTCACGTATCTGTGGGAAACCAAAAGAATAGAAACGTGATCTCACAGGAAAAAACGCAGGCAATACGAAGAAACGCGGTTTCAGCAGAAGACAGAAGGAAATCAAAACGCCGCCCTGGGGGAAGAAAGCCAAACGGCGGGCCGAAAAAAAAAGTGGACAAGCAGAGAAGAGGGAAGCGTTTGGAATAAGAGGCGAAGGGGGGAAAACTTCTCCTCTTGGAGAAAACCTTACAGATAAGGTAGAGTCAAATCCCGGAGGGAGAAAAAGACGATCCAAAACAGGAAAGTATTGCCACAAAGAGACTTCCAGGGGGGATGGAGAATTTTGCGGCTGTAATAAAAGCGTCCAAGCCCGAGAAGAAGGACATGAAAAATGGGTCGCACTCCAGACAAAGGAACGTCGCTGCCAGAAAAAAAGCCCCTTCACGACGGTAGTACTGAACAAAGGGTCCTGGAAAAACAAAAGATACCCATCAAGGGCCTCTCACGAACAAATCAAGAAGGTTTAAGGAAGCCGAAGGGGACAACTCAACCTAAACACAGTAATCCTGTGCAGGGAGGGAAAAATGTTGATGGGGAAGATTCCTCTCTGGGCCAAAAAAGACAGCCCAATGAAATAGGCCAAAAAGCTACACTTCTTGGCAGGAAGTCGGGGGAAATCCTCCAGGTGAAAATGAGACTCAGGCGTTGGGGGGTCGGGAGCAGAAGAAAGGGCAATCTCGAAAATCGTTACCCAGCTGAAGTAGGCTCTGTTTCCTCGACACAGAGAGGACAGCGGGACATAGTAAAGGCGACGCAGAGAAAAAGGGGGGGGGAAAGGCTGGTTAAGACAAAAAATCTCCGGAAGCAC
>Ga0179591_1275669_pt1 | contig 11816 bp, 14 predicted proteins | sample CZOMad2_1_08_16f_FD_182891 | JGI IMG/M metagenome (GOLD analysis project Ga0179591, IMG submission 182891) | Vadose zone soil fungal communities from Angelo Coast Range Reserve, California, USA - CZOMad2_1_08_16fungal (PacBio error correction) | ecosystem: Environmental > Terrestrial > Soil >...
AGAATTAACCGGGGGAAAGCTTCTAATTTCTCGATTCGTGTGCCAACTGGGAACAGGTTCATCCATCCTTCAAAAAGAGTTGTCAGAGCCAAAAAAAAAAAATCACCCGAACCTAAGATGCCAAATACCTCTGGAGATGACATGCAGGCGTGTAAAAAAGCTGTCGCTGGGCGCGAGGGTTGAAAATGCAAGAACTTATCTAAGCCCGTCAGGGCAGGGAGGGGGCGGTGGTACGTTTTGGGGATATGGAGCAAGGGGAACAAGAGCTGAGACCGTGTATACTGATGAGGGTGGGCCTCCCACGCGTTGTCGATCCGAAAAACACTTCTTTACCAGTATATTGTCAAGTGTTTCTCAGTTCCAAGCTCTCCCTGGAGAACCTTCAGGTCGCACGCAACCTTGCACTTAAGAGGCAGAGGCAAGGAATTCAGATCGAAGAGGAGAGAGAAAGACGCAATAGGGAACTGGGCGGCAACCAGGGAGCGGAGTTTGTCCTAATCCTCCGGAGGAACGAGATGAAACCTCTGGGGGCAATCTGTGAGTCGGGCATGTTCGACAGTTCCCAAGGGGGGGTTTAGGTAAAAGAGACCGATGTGCCAAAAAAAACTTCGGGTGATGAAGCAGGCGCTCTGTCTTCCCGAGAAAAAAACGGGAAAACTTCAAATCCGCATCACTTGAATGATTCTGCGAAAAGGTCACTCACCAGAAGAAAAAGTCAAAAAGTTTCTGAGCTCCAATTTACCACTGTTCTTGAAACTGAAAAGACCACCGCGATTATAGTGATTCTTTGTGCGAACCCAGCGTTGTGGGGGGAGAAAACCAGTCGGGTCTAGCGTCTCCCCCTGGCAAAAATTCAGGGCTAAGAACGATAAGGTTAGCTTGATAACACATTGGCAGGTGGGGGACAGGGAAATGTAATATAAAACGGGGGAGGCGATTCCTCAAGAACATCCAGGAATTGGGGAGGGACTATACCTCTACGGAAGGAGGAGAATCATTTTTCCTTTCAAGGGGGAAATCCTCAAGATCTTTTGCATTTTCAAGTGGTTATGACCTCTCGAATGATCAAAGAACCTATCTTTTCACGAGTTGGAATGACTCATTCGGTACGTCCCTTCGTCGACTACATGGGATCTCTTCGCTTATTGCGTTATATGCCCCCTTAAATCTCTAAGACCCCACAAGATGCTAGTGTCGTAGGTATCTGATTCTCCTAGGGAAAGATGTTCACTCACATCCGACGAATCGCCTTCACTCAGGTACCTCCTTTCCTAAAGAGGAGCCTGGCAGGGCCTTAAAAGAATAGAGGACGATTCTTGGAGGTTGACGGAAGTAATATTAATGGGCATCGGAGCGGAAAAGCAAATGTCTAAGGATTAGAATCTTAAATCCTAACCGTGCAAACTCGACGAAGAGAGCAAGAAAGGTTCTCTAAAGGAAAGAAGAAAGAGTCAAGGTATAGCGTCACACCCATTCCAAACTTCTTGAGTGGTTATCAGCTGCCAACAATTATACCGTGAGAGCCCAGTGCGTTAACGACTGGAGCTAAAAGCTGGGTAGCCAAAGTCTTAAACACAAAACAGGGAAAATTGATCTCATCCTGATTGGGTGCCTAGTTTTCCGTTGGAGCTCCACGATACGGTCGACTTCTGTCCGCTCTGGGCTCCGGAGAAGCATGCCGGAAGCTGAGGGAGTGTTGGGAAGAGCGATCCCCACCTTGTAAATCGTCGAGAAAGTAAAGCAACCCCGTGTAATACAAGGCCAACGCTAATGGCAGATGGACTCTCTCAGATGAAGAATAATAGTAGGGGTTTTCACCGAGCAAGGGTTTCCATATGTTAGATGGAGGGGGGAAGAGATACAAGTGTATGACACAGGAGACATACTACGATTATCAATTCAAGGGGGGGTGAATGAGTAGCTTGATCATTCAAAAAAGAATGCTAAGCGAAAACAGGACGCATATAGTCCCAGCCTTAGTCGGGACCTTAAGGAGGGGGTGGGGACTCCAGGGCACCTCGCTGGCTCAATATCGATACATTTCGGTCCCAGGAAAACCAACAAAAAAATTCGCACACCTGGACGAAGGTGTTTTGTTTCAAAACGAACCTAGATCCATCGGAAGACGCAACGCCGCAGAGGAAAAGGCGCAGAAAGCCGTGTGGTCAGGGGGTCTGTGGGCTGGTGGGGAGGACATTTTTTTGGAAGGGCGGAACTTTCTTGTGTGCCCGAAGACGACCACAGGCTATAGGTGTTTACCGTCGTTCATGGAGGTTATCAAGTACTAGGACTCAGTTCACCGGGGGACGTACCGCTTCCCCCAGCCGCCTCGCATCTTTCCGCCCTAACATCCCGCAAAGATAGGGTTTGGGGTGGGGATTCTGTTTCTCGAACGGGCCAAAGTTGGTCCCACTATTTTCGCAGTGTCAACATCCATTGGGCGCGGCAGAAGTTAAGACTAACGATCTTGTGGGGGGCCTATAAAAGGGGGACTTCTAATGTTCCGCAGTGTGGTGGGCAGAATAAAGCCTTGGTGTTGGGCACTGAAAGAAAAGGGACTATAGCCACTGTCCTTCCAAGGGGGTTGACAAGGGCGTCAGTGCTCACTGCAAAACTGGGCGGGTAACAGCACTGAAAAGGGGATTGTTTTATAAAGGACCTAGAGGGCTTGGGACGTGTGGCGATGAATTTATCCTGTGGCAAAAGAGGAAGAAGTTATCAATTTTTAAGGCCCTTAGGAGACCTAAGCGGCTGGGGGTGAAATAAGAAAGGGGGTGTAACCTTGAGAGTTAAAGTGCTGGACTATCAGCCGGAGGAAACAAGAGTGAACCTTGGAAGGACTTCAAATAAGCTGAAGAAGCAACCCTCTAGTAGAAAGCTCATTACCAAAGAGAACTACGCAAAAAACTGACTCAGTCAAGATAGCAGATGAGCTACACAAACCTGGAAAAGAGCCAACAGAAAGGCGAATCGGGGGAAAAGGCATACATTACGAAGCGGCAGGTGACATACCTTGAAATGAATCGTTGAGAGACTTGGGGGTGGGGCCAAGGTCACAACAGACATCATATAAAAAAAAAGCCAATTCTAAGTCTTCTGGAAAGCAAGGTGGGGGGGGATTCGGGGGTGAAAAAGGGTCTCCAACTCTCGGGGGGGGAATGGAGGTACGTAATTGCTGCTTGGACTGTGGTCCCAACATGGGCGCTACAAAACAGAACGCCTGCGACCTCCTTAAATTCTTCAGTCAGGCCTTAGAAACAAAAAAAAACTCTTACCATGGGGGACGCAATGATGAAAGCGGGCTGGCATCGCGAGGGTAAAAAAAAAATCCAGTACCGTCGGACTAATGGAAAGTTCAAGAAGTGTAAACCGCCTCACTTGAAGTTCGCCTTACAAGGTGGGGTGAAACGTCAGAAAAAGGATTGCGAAAATACAGTGGAAGGTCTGTGCTCAAAGTTAGAATGAGAAGACATCCTGGTTCAGGGGAAATGAAAAAATGCCTTGAAGAAAAAGAGAGAGGTATTTCAAACCAGGAAAAAACTCACCGGCCTGCTGCTGGTACGAGGCTTTTCCTCAGGAAGACCGAATCAAATGCTCTTATGGCTGGAAAAAACCGCTTGGGGTATAAGTCTTAAGATCGCGCGGAGAGCACTCTCCGGGGTCGGCCAAATTTTTCAGGGGTAGGGAGGAAGACTTTGCCAAATGAACCTAGAGAGACAAACAACAAAACAAGGTAGATAGTAGGGGGGAGTTGGCAATGACAACCAAAAAGGGGTCGAAGTGAAAAGGACGCTCTTTATCTCCGGGTAGTAGGCTCTCTCCACGACATTCAGGAAAAACAAAAGAGGAGTTTTCAAGACCAAAAGAGTTTGTAGGATCTTATGTCGTCTGGACGCAGGTCCTGCCCCGGTAGGGTTTTTTTGGTCAAAGGGAATGTTCCAAAGTCGCAAACGGCTGCAGTATGCTCCCTTGGACGGAAGAGACGTCATTTAGCAAGTGTCTGAAAAGCAGGGGTTCTGGCCAAGGAAAGGGCTACTCGAGGGCTGATTAACAAACGGTAAGGAAAACAAGAGGGCGTGTTTCTATTGGCCAGGAGTAAAGACCTTTCGCGAAAAGGCAGGAGGTGGTGAAGCCCCAGCGACCGGTCGCAAGAGATGGGTTTTATCTCTGTGAATTTAACCGGCATAGACAGAGCAGTAGTGGAAATGATCAAAAATGGGGATGAGCAAACACCGGGTCCCCCGACGTTTTGAAAGGAAAAAAATCCAGTCAGTCAAAAAAGCTCTAAAACTGAAAGAGACACTGAGTCTGGCGGGGCGCAGAATGGCTTCTATCAGGGTCGGTTGGGGCACTTTGGCTTCAGCAAAAAAGCAGAAGATCAATGGGGTGCGAACTGGCTGGGAGGCCCTTAGTCTGCAAATTGGGCGGAACAAGATGGTGCTGGTGATGAAGTTTCAGTTCGGATAAAGAGGATACAAGTGTAAGGTCCGATACTTAAGTTCTAAAGTTCTATAAAGGGGGCTCTTTGGAATTATAGGGGGAAGAGATTATGGCGGCGATATTTTGGAAGAACTCTCAAGTTCCGAGGGGATCAAGATGTAAGAGCGGAGGATGCGGTGACACCAGAGATTTCCACTGTCTCTCTGAAAGTGCTTCAAAAGTCAGGGGGTGGAAACATAAAGGACGGCGATACGTCAAAGAACAAGCAAAGGAGCCCTGAAAATATAGGTATCAGGGAGGGGACCAGAAGAAATGAATAGGATTGGAAGACAGCGCAACTCATAGGATTAGCATGGGCCGTCAAGAAGGGGGAGTTGAGGTCGATAATAAAAATTGAGTCATCAAGTAAGGTTGAATTAGCAAAAAAAACAGGGGGGGGGGGAAAAGTGAATTCAACCTGGATGGGGCGACACCTCATGAACACCGGGGGGGTCGGAATGAGAAGAAGGTGAGGCGCAGTGGTGCATCTCAGTGTGTGGGGGGACTGGGTGAAGAAAGGAATGCCCAAGGATATTACCTTTCAGGGGGGGATGGATGAATCCTGGGGGCCTGGAGACAGAGGTGAAAGAGACTCGTTTGGGGGGGGGGCCTTGATGACCCTGTCTGTAAGGGGGTTGGAGTGTCTCCTTCGCTTGATACGCGAACGGCGAAAATTACCAGTTTACTCGAGAAAACTGATTCGATGCTCGATTACACGCATAAAGTCTAGGACCAAAATTTCTTCACAGAAGACGCGAACATACCCATCTGACACTTATCATTGGGTCAAAGTGAGGGTACTACGTGTCCTGATGAGACAGGTCCGCGGGGGAGCGGATTTTTTGGGGGGACGTTTTCAAAGAGCCGAAAAAAATGACTAGGTTGGCGGGATTTGTTTTGGGGGGGGATCTCGTGGAAAGAAAAAAGTTCACGAGCGAAAGAGTGAAAGGGAGAGGACTGACGGCTTCCCGTCCTACTCGCAGGCTTGAGACGACGGGACGACTGCTGGGGAGATAGCTCTCGTTTGCGGGGTCATTGTGGATTAATAGAGCAGGAGAAAAAAAAGGGGAGCGGAGGGCAAGGAGAGAACAGCGTCAATTTAACCCTAGGAATCTCCCGGCTTATTCAGCTAAGCCAAGCAGGAGGAAGGGACTATGGAAATATAGGATTTGCATAAGATTTTCGGAAGAAGGGAGCTATAGTCAATAACTTCAGGGTCTGGATTCGGCGTGGGGGGGGGGGAAGCATTAAAAAAAAGAGGGGGTTACACTCGAAACTCTTAAAACCAATTCTCTGGGGGGGTTATTAATAGCATCTTAGGAGTTCTAAAGCCGCACATCCAACCATCAGCAGGGAAAGGAAATTATCTCCGTCTAAGAGCGGAAGGATCACCAAGTGAGCTTGGCCAGACTTAAGGGCACGGGGATAGAGGGAAAACGCTCTTACAGCGCTTGGAAGTTTGACGTGGGTGCGAATAGTGGGAGACAAGAGTGGAGAAAAGCGCTAGCCAATGGCCGCAAAACGGAAAGAAAATAGACAGGCTCGGGGGATACTCCACGAAAGGTGGGGAGGGGGAAGTGTGTGATCGAGGACAGGCATGCCCAAATTTTGAAGTGAATCTATTGATAGGGAAGATAGGCTCAAGTGACGTCATTTGGGGACCTATGAAGGGTGGTAGCTCACTTAAAAAGGGGGGGGGGGCGCTGCTGGGGGCAGGGAAATTTGGGGGGATTATCAGAAGAACAATAGCATATTTGAGGACTACTACTGGCTGTAGTACAGGGAAGGGTTTGAAAGGAGCGCTGAGAGTTTAATGGAGTAGCAACAAGAAGGAGGGTGAGAGCTTAAACCCAAAAAAACAAAACAACAACGGCGGATTAAAAGAGAGATAGAATGACAAGTGGTTCAAATAGCGGAATCGAGATAGTGATTATAAGAATCCCGTGATCCGACAAACTTAAAAGATAGGAAAGGGATTCTTCGCGAAACATCAAGGCAGCAGCGCAATAAGAGACACCAGTTAAATGAAAAATTAGGGATAAAGATAATCGAGGCAAGTTCCGCAAAGAGGGATTCAAACATGCTGCCTTACAACTGGTCTAAATAGGGGGCACTGAGAAAGGGACGGAAAAAAGCAAATAGGGATGTCAGGGCAAATGAAAATGCGTATCTAGTTTTACGGCCAGTGGGTTCTAGCGAAGAGCAAAAGAGGGGAGGAAAACGCTAAAGAACCAACTTCCCTGGCTAGTACTTTGCGGAAAGGTAGGGAAAAGGGAATGGGGGAGACTATCAATTGTTAGCGGACCGTGAAGGAGTTGGGCTTAAGTAGGTCAGTCTGCGGTTGGGCATTTTAGGGCGGTGTTCGAGAAGAAGACGGGGATGAAAAAATCCCTGGTTGTGGCAATCGGCCCGAGAGGGACGAAAACTTATGGGGGGGGCCATCTCGCAAATGGGGGCAAAAGAAAAAAAGGAAGATGGATATGAATATTTCCTGCATAAAATCTGAGAGGCAACCGCTCCATGGGGGGTTGGAAGTTGGCGAAAGGGATGGCGGGGAGAGAAAAGCAGGGCGGGGGGTAATACCCCCACCCCAACCCCAGAACACCCGCTCCGGGAGAACTTTCCGAGGTCCTTAAAGGTTTTTCACAGTGAATCGTCAGGTTGTCCGGGTGCGTCAGTTGTCATAAGAGACGAACCTAATAAAAAGGTAAAATTCGTTATGCTGAACGACCTTCGGCTTCCCGCAGACTCGGATCCTCTTTTAACGGATCTGCCCTGTTTCTCCATCAAGCAAAAAGAACCACAAGCCACAGGTACTCCCCCGTTTAGCCGGGGGGTTGGAGATATAGTCTGACTACACCCGCTCTAAAAGGGGAGTAGCGGGTCTCCAGGGACCACTGGCGCACAGAAAAGGCAGTGCGCATTGAAGATGTAAAAAGGTGTTAGTTTTGGGGGGGGCTCGAAACTTGGGGTTAGGAGGGCGGGGCGGTTGGGGCCCGCTTATATTACGAGAAGGAGTCGTGAACCGGGAAGAGGGCAGATGTGAAAGGCCGCCCGGCAAAGCAAAAATTGTCAATCAAAGGGGTCCTACTTCCAAAAAAAGAAAGGAACGAGTAAATTCTTCGGCTCAACGAAGCTTCTTAAAAAAGTTTGCCAATGCAACTCATTTGCAGTTGAGGAGGCGAAAAAGAACCACTTGAGGCTGAGAAAAAAACGAATTACGCGGGGACCATCAGAGGGGTTCCCATCGTCATAAAGGGAAAGAAAAACAGTCGGGGATAATGGCGAGGGATGCCATTACAAGTGGTTGGACTTTGAAAAAAGTTCATTGAGACACGTGGGTGGAGATTGAAAGAATTTTGGAGGAAGAAAAAGTGTTAGTATGCAAGACCGTCAAGGGAAAACCGGTGGGAAAGGAGGATCTAACTATACAGTTTTTGAAAGGTCCTTCTTTCGGTCAAAACGCCTGAAGGAGGGGGGGCGTAAAAGGGTGTGTGGCTACCTAGAGGCTGGAAGTAAGGCTTTTGGGTAAGTGTCTCCCTTATTAGAAGAGGGACGCCGGTTCAACAAAGAAAAAGTGGGCGGAGAAACGCGAGGCTGGAAGAGAGTGGTGACCCGTTCCCTCACCCACTCTTACGGGGGGGGGGTCATCAGGGGGGAAAAAAAAAGAGAAGAAAAGGGGAATAGGGATTTCTGAGAATCGCATCATACCACGAGAGGTGAGCACATCAAAGTCCCACTCCAAATCTATGCAAGCAATGATGAGAGAAGTAGCACGGGGGAGAAGATCATCATTGAACAAAGAACTGAAGAAAAAAAAAAGGCCATCTACTAAGAAATTCTACAAGGGGGAGCATTTCCGAGGGCGGTAGGGAAAGGCAAGCAAAAAGAAAAAGGGCCATCGAGAAGGGCGGGTGCTGAGGAAGCCAAAAACACAGAAAATCAGATTCATTATAGTCGAAAAAAAATTGAAGGAATTTGGGGATTCAGGGTTGGTGGAAGGAAGGTGAAGCAGAGGAGAGGGGGAGAATGGATATCTCCGTGTACAACACGGAGTGGGATAGTGCTAACTATTTCCCATCCCAGCGCACTGCAAAAAAGCAAAGGATTATGAAGAGGAGGCCGCCAAAAAAGAGAGAGTACCCGACGTGGCAGGGAAGTAGACACGGGGGAGGATCGGAGGTGGTCAAACACGAAAAAACATAAATACGGAGAATTGTAGGGCGTAAAGGGCGAACGTCAAATAGAACTCTCCTAACGAAAGGAACTCCTTGGGGGTGGGTAAACGAAGAAGGAGTACGCCATTCCCTGGGGGAATAAATATGGAATCCAAGGGTGAAGAAGCGAAAGTTACTTCGTGGACTTTCAGGCAAGGGGAATACTTCTGGCGCGGGGTGACGAGGGTTGGGAACACAGCAAAAAACCGGAACGGAATCTGAGGATTGGGTTGTACATAAGACCAACTCACCATTCTCAGTATGTGTCTTAAAACAAAAAGAAGCTGTGTGGACAGAATGTAGATTCCTCGGCCGGAGGGGAACACGCCGGCAGTCATCTTACAAATTTTGCGTGTCCCAGCACAACCATGAACTCTATCATAAAAAAAAAAAGGGAGGTGAAGGAAAAGGGAATGGTCTTTTCGGCAGCTGAAGTAAAGCGCCCAGGGGGGGGGACGCGGCCATGCCTAAAGTTATGACGCGCTTCCCTCGACGAAAGGACAAATGGTTTCCGAAAAAGGCGAGCAGGAGTCTCGGGGTGAGAGGGGATCATAGCAACGGTTAGACAGCCAGGACCGAGGGGTTTGTCAGTTGAATGTGTGAAAAACGCGTCCAGAATCAAAAAACGTTAAGGCAATGCCCTTCTCCATGTACTCCGAATGGGGTAAGGAAAAGGGAGGGCAACAGGGAGGACAAAACATTGGGATTCACATTAAAGGGCAATCAAGAAGGGGGTTCACCACTGATTCTAATACGGGTGCGAGTAGGAAAGCGAGGGGGACTCGAGTACAAATTCGCAAAAAATGGGTAAGGGGAAAAGCACAGAGGGCCCGCAAACTCTACTCCCTGCAACGGTGCCCAAAAGTGTTGAAAGTGGGTCTCCCAGGAGACTTCTAAAGTCTTTGAGCCGATCTATTTTACGGGGAGGGAGGTGAGGGGGAAAATCAGGCAGACCACGGAAAACACCCCGACGTGAAAAGAGAACATATACCGGGGACCTCTGCGAAACTGCAGAAACAAAAGGAAGGAAACCAATTGGGATTTGGAAAGTTATGGTTCTCTATTGAGGTGTTTGGGGGTCACGGTTGGTTCAGTAACAAACAAATCATATCCTGGATGTTCATTGGCTGGAGGGAGATTACGAGAACGAATATAATTTCTGTATGAAAAAGAGGTGACTAAATGGGTGGGAAGAGTTGGGGGATGTGTGTGGGGGGGTCTAGAGGGAGAGGGAGAAAAAAGACCGGGAGACTGCAACTAAATAACAGGGAAATAGAAAAGGGGACAATGGGAATTTCCTGTGCAGCAAGCGAGGGGAGAGAAGGAAGATTAAAGGTTTACCAAGATAGTCCACGGGGCGCTCTTTGAGGAAAAAAGATAATAAAGGAAACGGGGAGGGATACTGCTTTCCACAAGATAGAGGGGAAAGCAGCGCGGAGCCAGTTCTGAACCACCTCTGGGGGAACTCGGAAGGAAAATACTTCTCAATAAGCCGAAATAAGTAGGCACCAGGACACGAAAATCTACATAAAAATAAAGAACAAAAGCAAAGTAAAGGCGGCCACGAAACAGCGCAAAAAAAAATTCGAATAGTTAGTAATTCAAGGTCCTTCACCAAATTTACTTGGAGGGGGGGGGATAATAAAAGTCGAAAACTGAAATTAGGGTTGGGAAAATGACAAATAGAAAGAACCAGAAGCAAATTAAAAAAATGTTGCGAACTACAGAATCTAAAAGTGCTCCAGCGCGTTAGGTGAAAAATCTGCTGGACAATTTGAATCGCTCATATTTGACTAAATGATTTTAATGATACCTCACAGGAAAATTCTTTGTTGAGCATGAATCCGCCGAGATTGGTGAAGATGGGGGGGGTTTGTGGAATGTTACGGGTAGAAGAGGTGAAAAGTTGAGGGGTTCCGACGGTCTAAATGATAAAAAAGCTAACCTGGAAAAAGCGGCGCAGGAGTCTGACGAGTGACATATGCACATCCCTTTTCCAAAATCGGCAAAAAAGGCTTAAAGGATGAAAAACCAAAAATACCACAAACAGAAAATCACCCCTCGGACATAACTAGCAAAAATGCCATTAAAAAGGGCGTACTGTGGGTACCGGCGTGAATCCCTGGGCAAAAAACCCGCCTCTGTTTTGGGGGAAGCTACAATCAGGACCACAGCGGGGCAGGTGTGTTGGAGTGTTTTTCGCGTCTCCCCTGGGCGCGACTTGGGGTCGAGGCGGAAGAAAGGGCAGGGAATCCTTATCTCCTACTAGGATGGGGGGCCCTGGCTCGCTCGGGTTATGCGACCCCGTCTCCGATTGCTAACTGCCCCCGTGGGGCGGAGCTGAGCAAGTCCCACGGATCAAATGCTTCACAAGGGAAGCAACTAAATATAAGAACGACTCAGGCGCCATCATCTCAAAAGGGAGGAGGCGGGGGTACGGTCTCCGGGGATCTCTGATAAAATAGTCAGGGGAGGGTCGGAGTGCGTAAAACATAAGGGGGGTTGGGGACTGGTTAAAAATTAACCTGTCAAAGAAAACAAAAATGCTGGGGGGATTAACTCTGTCGTCTTCTTCTGGCGGGGAAAAAACCGAGAAACTACAATAGGAAGGAAGGGCGCCGGACCAAAAAGGGAAAAAAAGTACGAAGGGGACCACAATTGAAAAGGGAGCAGCACAAAAAAGGGTAACGGGACTTACTGTACCACAAGGGCTTATCAGTTGGGAAGTGGGAGGTTGGTGGAAGTAGAACTTTGGCTAATCTGTTTAGTATAGATCAAAAAGGAGCAAAAGATGACAACGAAGAAAAGGGGGGGGAGTCCTAAGACTTTGGGATGTGGCAATGGAAGAGGGACGAGCAGATGGGATTGACTAGGAGAAAAAAGAATTTTCTTGAAGCGATTGGAAGCGTTGACTACCGAATCGGAGGACTCAATTTTTGTGTAAGGGTAGACGGGTCTCTAAAAAAAAATTCGGCTGCATTGGGGGAAATGGGTAGAATTCCTTATAAAAGGACCCAGATCGTTAAGATTTGAAAGTGTCAGGGGACGCAATTGGGGCGGGTCTTCGTAAAAGGGAAAGGAAAGACTAACCAGAGGGTGCTGAAACTGAACATCAGTGGA
>Ga0179591_1374034_pt1 | contig 11816 bp, 12 predicted proteins | sample CZOMad2_1_08_16f_FD_182891 | JGI IMG/M metagenome (GOLD analysis project Ga0179591, IMG submission 182891) | Vadose zone soil fungal communities from Angelo Coast Range Reserve, California, USA - CZOMad2_1_08_16fungal (PacBio error correction) | ecosystem: Environmental > Terrestrial > Soil >...
AGTCCACTACTGGTCACGACTTGGCGCTGGTCGGAGGAGCGCACAGGGGGAGGTGCTCCAAAAGGAAACGGGCACAAGGTAATACTTGACTCACCGAAAACGACGATTTCCGCACTGCCATCTGTATACTGTACTATGTTCCGCTAAGGTGCTGCCCAGATTCAAAGGTCAAGTTACAAAGAAAAAACCTTTAAAATTCACCTAAAGCTTGCTCAACATCGCCGAACGTTACTCGAACAAAGGGAGACAGTTATGGTCACACTATCAATGAGGTCAGCAAAAAAGGGGGAAACGAAAGCGTGCTGTTGGATACACCAGGACTCTCGACGAGGCCTTCATGTAAGGGCTTTTCTGCAAAGGCGTCGTCCACCCGTCAAAGGGGGTCCTGGGGCTTCAATCTCTGCCCGCCCCGGTGGGGGAAAGGATGAAACCCCCGGCAAAGGTCCAGAATTTACATATGAAACTGGGTATCCCGGGGGTGCACGAGAGGGAACATAGAAACCTTTCCTCCACTGTCTCCCCCGTCAGTGGAGACTCGGCCCCACCACCGTCGAAAACAAAATCAAGCTCGGGTCCCGGGAAAACCCGGTTTTGGACGGACGAGAAAAAAGTGCGGGGAAAGTATTTGCACTTCCCAGAGACTCGGGGGAGATGGAAAAAGGAAGGGATATCACGCGGACCTGGTGGGAAATGCCGGGGCCTGGCTGTACTAAAGGAGGGTGGTTCGTACTGTAGACGGTAAGACCGCAACTGCTTGTGAGACTACCGCGACCTATTTTGTCCAATCGTGGTCGATAGGGCTCTGCAAAACCATCTGAGGCAAAAAGGTCTTGACTAGGGGAGCTAACATCTCCATGACTGCTGGATGTCCTGGAAGTCTGAGTCGGTTAGGTGGGGCTAATGTTGAAGGTATGCAAGGTGCGCTATACCAAACTTGCCGAAGTACACGGGGGACCAACATACGGATAAAAGCACAATTAGGGGGGGGAGGGGGGGGCATGTCTTCTTCCGTCAAGCCTTGCCTCTTCTCGGGAGGTAGTAGGAGGTCTGGAAATAAAAAATCCAAATCTTCTAGGAAATAATAAGAGGGAAGAACGTTCTGTAAAGGAGAATGTCATCAGGAAAAAGGGAAAGGGGAAGGTGTTAGCAACGTCAGAAAAGTCCGGGAAGTTGTTAAGCCTCCTCCTAAGGTAAGACGGAGAGAGACGAATTTTACGGAGCGGGCTACGTTATTATCAACTTCAAAGGACGAGAGTTCCGTACAAAGAGCGAACATACAGGAAGGGCTACCAAGGTGATGAGGAAGAGACATATCGAGGTTGGGGAGATGGAGGGTATGGAGGATACAACGTAGAGAGTGACCACAAGGAAAGGGCTTGTGAGCATACAGGGAAAAAAAAAAATCTATCTCACTGGAGGAAATAGGAAACTCTTAGCCTAAGGGATTGCTCCTTAACCACGAGGGGTTGGGTCAACAGAGAAGTTGAACGATCGACCCCTGAAGACGGGATCCTTTTCCGGGGACAACAGGGGGAAACCGCACACGAAGCCGGGCTCGTCCGTTCAAAGTCAAACTAACACTAATGAAAAGGGTTGATAGGTATTAAGTTGTCAACAAACATCTCTCTCAAAAACAAAAAAAGAAGGGAGATAAAGGTGGAAGTAATACACATCCAAGAAAGCCCCCGAAGGGGAATTTGAGCCTACGGAGAACGGCACGGGGGGCGTGGGATCAATTTTGTCAGAACGAAGGAGTGCGGGCACAGTCGGAACAGTTGGAGATTGGTGGGAACTCAGGGGGGAGAGTGACCCACACACTCGTGTACAAGAAAGGGAAGTTAGGCAGAGGTAATTAGTACACGTGCCAGGTCTATCAACAGGGGAGGAAAATGCAACGGGGACTGGGCAAATTCAGGCGAGTGGTAGCTGAAAAAAAAAGCCTCCTGAGAGCGAACAACGGAGCTCTGGGACAAGCAAGACAAATCAAAGTTTATATGGCCGGAGAAGGGAAGGCTCAGGTACGCGTCCGGGGGGGAGGAAAGAAGATATGGACGGTGAAGGGGACTCCGAGAAACGTTAAAAAAAGTAGCATTCCGAAAATAGAGATCGAAGCTCGTACAAGATGCGCGCCAAATGAGAAAGGACAGCTGCCGTAAAGGGCAGAGTTGCACAAATGAACAACTAACAGGAGTTTGGAATGAAAATCACACAGGTAATTAATTAGGGTCCGCGAGGCAGGGATTATCACAGGATTTGACGTAAGGAAACGAACCGCTTTGGAACGGGTGACATTCACAGATGGGTTGGTCTGATCGTGGTACAGGGTTCTTCCAACCTTTTGTGGGTTCCGCGCCGTAGAACATCAACAAGCACCGAGTGAGATCCGGGTGAAGCCGACGGGTAGAGGGTTATGCTAGTACAGAGAAGAAGTTGGACTACACTTTTGGCAGGCCGGGGATGGCTAAATGAATCGGAAAGCCCCTGTCGCAGAAGATTTTAGGGGAGCCATGAAAGAGTACTAGGGGGACAAATAATGACGAACCGAAGGCAGCTGCTTCCAGGAGTCAACCAGGAAGCGTGAGAATAAAGATTTCCAGGGAAGACACATCCGGTCCAGGGGAAAAGAGGAAGGTATCACTGGGGATTCAAGGCCTCAAAAACACGGAGAAAAAAATTAGCAGCTGAGTGGTTATCGGAGGTCGTTGTGATTTCTCTAGATTGGGAGACGGGCCTGGATTCCCTGAGAATAGGTAATTACTCACCCCGGGAGCAAAGGCAATGCCTGTTGGGAGAGCTTCGCTTTTTGCGAATGGGCAACCCACAGGGAGAAGTCCATCGACTACCGGGAAAAAGACTGGTTCACAAAAAAAGCCATTGAACCCAGGCCCGGCCTGGAGGCCCTTGTAGTAGATGGCCGGGGTGTTTGAAAGGACAACCCACACGGAAAGGGGGGGGGGTTGCACTTATTTCAACGCAGGGAGAGATCATTGAGAGGGTGACAACAGGAAGCGGTGGGAGAAGGAACTTTGAAAGTGTTGCTCTGTGGATGAGGGGACAACCAGTGGGGCGTGTCCCGGGTTGCCGGTTCGTGTGGCATTAGAACAAAACTTGTGAGGTAGGGGGGGCCATCCCCGAGTCATGCCTCAGACAGAAATCCGGAGGAACCATTAACGAGCTTCGAGTTTAGTGGCAGTATGTTTTCCGGGGTGTACTAAGAAGAAAGCGGATAAATTGGTTAAGGGCGAACAAGAACACCACAAGTGCTGACAGGATGGGACATTAGCAGGGGTCCATGTGAGAACCGGGGAACACGCACTCTGAGGGCCGGAGGCAAGTACGATGATGAACGACAGGGTCCCCAGAAGGTTGGGGGCCGAAAGCCGGGAGGGGGAGCACTTCAATCATAGGCCCTCCAGGCAACTGTTTGAGTGGGGTGCCTCAAAAAAAAGGGGGTCAGCCCCAGCGGGTCAAAAATTGGGCAGGACTAGTGGGGGAAAGAGAGCGGGTAAGGGGCACGCTACCATAGATCAGAATTCAACCACGAAAGACGGAATGGTTCTGGTCAAGCGGCTCGAACAGGGAAAATACCACTCATGAAAAAACAGAAGGGGTCATCAGGGTGGAGTGTATCATCGACGCTAAGAAACGGGAGGCGTATAAATAGAGATTTCATTGGAGATAACTCCCAGGATCTGAACGAGATTTCATTTCATGAGGGCCAGTAGCATCATATCAGGGACGGAAATAAATGAGGATGACGAGTCGAAAAGAATCATCCAGCCGGAAAACCGAGCAAGGAATACTCGGCTAAAAAAATCGAACGAGTGATTTGTCTTACCAATGGAGAAAGGCCAAACCATAGCATGCTGGAGGATCTTATGTAAAGGCATAATTATGACAACAGTGGTGTGAATGTTATGGCAAGGAGGAAAATTAATCAGCCGATTGGCCGGGTAGCGAAAAAGAACCCTCATGGTGCGCCGAAATCTTGAAAGCCGGACAGAAAAGGAATTGGCGCGTTAGGGGCACAAAAATTGTGAAAACGGACCAGCGTTATACTGCATACATATCCTTAACTGGTCCGAAACGAGACAAAAAGAACCGTGTCGGGGACACGAAAGGGAGAAAATGTAACTTATTCAATGCAAACCTTATTTTCTGGCCAAGCAAGTCGTTCGACGGAACAAAGACGGAACAAGGTCCATACAAAAAGGGGCTACCGCTATATCTTGAAAAAAGAACGTCTGTCTACAACCCCGCGACAAAAGAAAGTGGTCACCAAAAGATCCTGGTTCTCAGCGGGTTGAAAATAGGAAAAACACTTCAGCGTGTCCTGTGGGGAAAGGAACCCAAACGGACGCAAGAAAAAAAGTGGGGGCTGGTACAAATTCGTCTGAACCTCAAAAGTTTTTGATGTTAGGTAATGGGAAAAGGAGGGTGGAAGGAACAAAAAGGACAAAAATCTAACCAGTTCAGTCGGGTTGTTGAGAGCAGGGGTGCTGCATAAATCGGCTGTCCTGAACAGCTAAGAGAACCGGTCTTAGCTGCCCACCTGCCTCTCCACATGGCAACCGATATACAGGGAAAAGTGTGTGGGAGGACGGAAGTCCACTACAGTGATTGGACGGCGGGCCATGATTCAAGAGAGAAGTGTAAATGCTACGTTTCACTCGAAACGCATTCAAGGGGGGGTGAATGCCAGGAGAAACGGAAAAAAATTGTGTACGGCCGACGGTCATGAGAATTTCTGTATGGAAAGCAATAACCTGTGTCCAGGGATTTCCGTTAAAATGCGAAAAAAAGGCGCCTCTAGCACACGAGAAACTGCGTACGCTGCTCTCCATCTAACAAGCTTCCGGAAATCGGGGCATGAAAGGAGGGTGCCTGTTTCTAAAAAGGGCGAGACACAAAGCCGGGCGAGAAAGGGTACAAGCCGAAGCACCAAGACGATGGGAGAAACCGTAACCTCGGCTGCTGCTGTCAAGGTATCAAATTCTAAAGGGCACTAAAAAGCGGGCTCTCGGCCATAGATGTATAACAGGGCTGGATAATAAAGGGAGCCCCATGTCAGGGTCTTGTTCAAGGGAGAAGGCAAGCAGGACGGCATTATGATGAGGTGGGGTAAAGACGAGAAAGCCTAAGAGGCAAAAAAAAAAAAAGCTCGGCTATGGGCGGGAATGGGCGAGCCTTACAGGTTTCGGGATTCAACTGAAGCAGAAGTTATTGTGACTCAAGAGCCATACTCAGGGTGACATACAGGTATGCTTGTAAAGGACAGAGCAATTTGGGGACGGTAGCAAGGGATGTCCTAAACGATTGGCCGAAGGCACGAGTTGCCGCTGCACTCCCCGTGGAAGAAATTACTCCTGGACTAATGGATGAACAAGGACCTTGCCAATTTTGGGGGCAAATCTCGCGTTTGACAAAGCGAGGACAAATCGAAAACGAGGATCAAAAAAATTTTCGATCAAACATTGAAAAAAGGGGTCTGCCGGGAAGCAGGTAAGGGGAAATCTGCCACCTCATCCACATCTGCCTGGAGTAGTTTACTTGCAACCCATCCTAAAACCAAGGGAAAAAGAAAAGAGAGAGAGGTGGTGAAGTAAGACGAAGAAGAATCCCATTATTTTAGGGAGAAGTTGAAGGAAGAAAGACTTCTCCCCGAGCGCAAAGGAGGTCAAGGGTGGGGGGAGCGAAAGCCAACGTCAGTGAGATGGTGGGTTTGGGGGGGGAAAAAACGATCTTTTGAAACAACCGCCTTGGTGGTTTAGCAAACAGTGTAGTGCGAAGCGTAAAAAGCGTGAAGTTAGCTAGAGTCACGGGATTTCACTGCCAAAGGGTTCTAGGTGGCAGATTTGGAGAGTCCCATAGAGCCAACTGAAGCTCTTAGCTGTATGAAGCCCATCAATTCCATTTAGAGTCGGATAAACGGAGATGTCGACCTGGTAGTTGAACAAGAAGGGGATTGACTTGAAAGTTTACTGAAGTCGAACAACTTGAAGGAGTCCGACAAGGATGATCATGAAGTACCACATTCGGTGACGATACAAACCATTTGAAGAGGGCGGCCATATACTGACCGGGTAAGTTTCATCAAGGGGGAACAGACTAAAAGAAAGGGGTCTACTGGGATCTCCATGAAGGGATTACATATAAGAGTGACTCGAGCCGTAGGGGATACACGGTGGTAATTGGGAAACGATAACGCGCGTTCGTCTTGCTCGTTCACATGTAATTGTGCTGCGTGAGATTCTGTGGGCAAAGGGGTCGGAAAAAAAATCACTGTGTAGCGAGAGTAGAAAAGGAAACATCGAAGTAAGAAAGGTGGACCGCCGGGTAGGGGGGAGGGGGGGGGGGAGAGGGAAGGGGGGGGGGGAGAGGGGGAGAGTGGGGGGGGGAGGGGGGGGAGGGGGATGGGGGGGGGGGGGGGAAGGGGGGTAGGGGAAGCGTTTTACCTCGAGGGAGCATCCTTTGCTCGCTGGGGTGGATCAGTCTCTCATGGTCTTGAGAGGAATCCACTTTCGCAAAAGTAGGGATACTAGAGTGCGGTCTGACATAGGGAACGCAATAAGAAAAACTCAAATCGTCAGGAAAGTTGAAAGGCCGTTTCCTTCACGGAAGCACGGGGAACGTGTCAGAGGAATACAACAGGAGGTCTAGTGGATATGAATATTCCCAACGTAAAGTGGAAGAAGTCAAAACGGGTATTAAAACACCTGTACCATCGCTATAAGGGTTTAAATATTCTCGGGGGAGTCAATCGCGAGTGTATCGCAGGGGATGCCCGTGGAAACGGAAAGACACACAACGGGGGAAAAAACCGGAGAAAGGTTATGACTGATCTTAAGTTGGGAAGGGGTTTGGCATTACAAAATTTTTCCATGATTGATAAAGGCAAAATCTTGGGGTGACCGTACGAACATGGGGGGAATACCTCAAATCATGGGGACTTTTCTTAGGGTGTCCTTGGTTGTTTCCCCAAAAGGGACGCACTCTGGGAAGGGCAGTCCGCACTGAGTTTCAAAACGACGAACTGCGGTCCATGAGTTGGACAGGGGGGGCCCTTGAGGGGGTAAACTTGGTCTTGTGGTGTATTTTTTGGTGCTACCCATCGGTCCCGTGGGGGGAGTGCCTTGGTGAGTGCTAGATAGCCGCAGTTTTCTAGGGGGTGACACTCGGGTGCAGGGTTTGGGACAGCTCCAATTTGCAGACGGGGACACAAAAAGATGTCATTAAGCGGACATACGATGGGCCCAGGAGTAAAAACTACAACACTGACGGAGCCTGAATGTCCTCTTCGGGAGGAATGGCCAGATCTGGGGGGGTTCCGGTTAAAATTAAAGAAGGAACGAAGGATGTGTCGTTCGAACTCAAAAAGCCCAGAATGGATACCAGGGAAGATTTATGTAAGGGCATGGAAGTTCCCCAAAGGCGGGAGAATATCGTGGATTCACAACCGCAAAATACCCTACTGGGTGAATATACTGCTCTAACCACTATCAATATTACCCTCAAAGAAAAGCTTGGCTGGGGTATTGTTAAGGAGAATATGTCATCACAACCCATCTGATACATCTGATATTTTGACCAGAGTCTTCAGGCAAAAGGTGAGCCGGATACTAACCCCACGTAATTCACCCGCGAAAAAGTTGGGGAGGGGGGAGATGTACAAGTCGCCCGACCAAGCGAAGGAGGCGTTCACAGGAGGGGGGAGGTATGTTGCTCTCAAAACAAAAACAAAAGAGGAGGAAAGGGGGAGTCTCCACGTAGGGAAAAATAAAGAGTCTGTATGGCCGTGTTAAAGGGACCTACGGAATCTCGAGAGGAAAAGAAGGAAAAAAAAAAAGATTCGTTGAAATGTGCTGTCAGAGTCCGCTGGGCTCGTCTGACACCGGCTGCCTTTAAATATCAAAATGGCCTCACGGGGGGCCAGGGTTGGAGAAACCTTAAATTGCCGACGAAAAAGAGCATTTGCGGGGGGAATATTGAGTGAAAACGGGGGTAAGAAGGCACAACATTGAGGGCAAAGGAAGATATCCGCGAGGGGCGGTAAGTCCGAATTAACCTCAGGGCTCGCCGAAGAACGGAGTTCCTCGGTCAAAAAAAAGTTTTTATAGGGGGGGGGGGTCGGAGGCAAAGCGCACCTGGTCGTTCCACCAAACCAGCTGGGAGTAACAAGGAAACAGACTAAGCACAAACTGCACAAAAAAAGGGAAAGACGACTCCGTTTAATGTAACACTCGCCGGCGGGAATTTCCGTTATGATCATGACAGTAGGGAAAAAAGGCACAAGTGCACCTTTCGCGACGAACGAGGGAACCGGGTCCCACCCCAAACTTGCTAACGAGAGCCAGATCGAAAAACGGAAGACCAACGCAAAGGTGTTCCACTGACTATCATGGAAAAGAAGGAGGGGGAAATAATGTGTCAACCCTACGCGTGACCCTGGTTGGATCAAAACAACGGAGTGACCTCCACTTCAGTGGGGGGTTGGCATTCATTGGGGAAAGGAAAAAAGGAAACGGGGCGGCACCCTTAAAGGATTTTGTCCTGTAGTATAGATGGAAGGGGGGGGCGCTTTGGGGTCAAAAGGAAGCAAGGAAGGAAGCATCGAGGGGGTTTATAGGGGAACTCGGAAAGCGTCACGGGAATCCACTTTCCGCCACCTTCGATACCAGAGACCTCCCCGAAAATCACTCAGAGGAAACGCTTGTCCAGTTCATCCACAGGGTTTGAGGGGCTCTGAAGAAGGGTCCATGGATCAAAAAGAGACCTCTGTTCATGGAAGTCGTTTCAGAAGGCGTAAAGGTGGGGGCAACAGCGGTCCAAAACGGTGGTTGTGTAGCAACCAGGGATTGGGGGCGTCCTTGCGCGTAAAAAGGTAAAAAAGTACCTTGAGTATCACTAAATACAGGGGAGTCAAAGGGCGGGTTAGATGAGAGGACAAACGCGAAAACGGAACTGGTAATCGCGATAACCTCTCCCGGCCTAGAAAAACCTTATCTTAACTGACAGGATAAAACTGGGTTGGATTTCTCTGGACGATACACAAAGGCGAGACAGGTTTGTCCACAGACGCGAAACAGCCACATGATATGAATTAGAAACCTGGGAGGAGCTGATGTGTAGCTGCAAGGAGCATGTCTCTACACGGCGCAAAGACAGAGATACGGTATAACACGTGGTCTGTAATCCGGTAAAGAGAGTGGGGGGTTCACATAATGAAAACGACACAAAAGTTAATTCGGATGAAAGAAGTGGTCGAGACTACTCAAAAAGTAAACGGATAGAAGTGGGAAATCTAAGCTACGGGAAAAGAGAAGGGAAGCTGAAAAAAGGACTACGTGTTATTGGTCAAAACTAGACTCGAATCCCTAAGTTCTAGAAACAGGAAAGATATTTAGGAGAGGAAGAATTGACAGAGCTCCGGTGGTATCAATCAGATCATCTAAAAGCAGTATTGTGGTGTACACCGATCGGGGCAGGGCATAAGGGGTCTATCTACTGAAAGTACTAATGATGGCGCCTACACGGGGAGAAGTGCCTAGTCATTGGGAAGAGAAAGTGTCAAGCAAAAAAATGATCTCAATGACGGTTCGCCTTTTGACGAGAACAACATTGCCCCTCAGGAAAGGAGTCCGGTATCGCAGCAAAAAAAATAGCAAAAGACACCTGTCGGATGAGTGGAGAGGAGTCAACCCGAGAGACAACACTTAGTGGGGGGAATATATAGAGGGTTGAAAATAACTAAATACCACATCCAAGACATGTTATTTGGGATAGGTTAGGGGCATCCCTGGGGAGCCCGGCAAAAAAAAGGTTTGTGGTCCAAGTTTTGAGCCTCCGGAAAGTGGAGAAAACTGATCTGCTTAAGTATTAATTGCAAAACTTACTCGTGAAAGCCACAAAATTTTATGAGAATCGGAGGGGCGGGGGTTAAAAGGGGGAATAAGCCTTTCTTCAGCACTGCAATGGGTTAAACGGGGTACGCAGAAAAAACATTTGGGATCTGAATCATCAGGAAGGAGAACACTTCTCTCGTCACGTGGTATGGAGAAGATCCCTCATGGGTATGTGTCTGGAGATTCGAAGTGTGAAAGGAACCTCCCTTAGACTTGAGGGGGGACAAATCGACATTCGACCAACCGAGACATGGTCCGGAAAAGAAGACTCAGGGGGGAAAAAACTTCTACATAAGGCGGTCTCGAATGTAAACTTCTTACCCTAAAGGCTGACATTTAGTCGGGGGGATCAAGGTGAACACGAAAGGACAGTGATCATGGATCTCAAAAACAACCTGTGAATATATCTAGGTGCTCCGAGCCACGGGGATAGGCCCTAGAATTGGAGAAAAACCACACAGAACCGCGGTGAAGCGCCATTAGATGTATGGGCGGCTTGATAGCACCTTCCTGAAATTTAATCGGCCTGGGGCGCGCGCTTAGAACCTTCAACAGAGAAAGAAATCAGTGAAGAGGTCAGGAAAGTAGGTGGAATCAGAATCATATGGGGAGAAGCGATCACGCAGGGGGTGCTCGGGGAACTCAGAGCTCTCAGCTAAAGTAACTCTTAAAAAGTACCACTTTAAGTTAGTGATCTCAAATTTAGTCGACAAAGGTGGAAAGAGGGGAAAAAAACCAAGACTTTCCAATGGGGTGCCATTGGCTCAACGAAAATCGTTCAGGCAAGGATTCAAGACAAAAATCTGGAGCCTGAGGGGGGCCCGCCAACGTAAGACATCAGAGTGAGTGGACCGTCAGAAGAAACCCTTTTCAGGCAAATTTGCCAAGCGCTATTTTGGTTGAGGAGATATTTTGGGGGAAAGGACGAAGGGGGGCGCAGCAGTGGCTTCAGTGACGATTTAAATGGAAAAGATGTACTCAAAACAACTGCCGGGTTGAGGACTTGTCTTGATTTTTCCATGCCCCACAAGGGGGGCCTTGTCACGAAGGAATAGGAATACTTTGAATGTTGAACGAAAAAGAATTGCCTCAGACCCGGAAAAAAATTGGGCGATGCCTTTGTTTGTTTAGCAACCCAGTAGATGGACAGGGGGGGAACTTAACTTTTCCAAGGAAAAACGCCATTATCATTTAGTGTAACCGAATGAAGCCGGTGCCGAAAGTGCATGTGGGAGAGAAAGGGGGGTGCAAAGGGGTTTTGAAAGAGGTGGAATCGGGGGGGTAAAAAGTATTTGTCCGCAACGTTTGCACGGGGGGAGCAACCTAGGGTGCCCTAAAGAAAAAAGCCCCAAAACCTTGACGTGGAAACGTCTGTTACTGCGTCGGAAAAGTTTTCCAGATCGGGTCTGGGTCATTTCATAAGAACCATTGCTGGGGGGTCAACTCCCTCGGGCAGTATGGCCGACCTCCATCGACGTGCTGGAACAGATAATCATTTAGCCGGGGGAACGATGGGGAAGGCAATGGGGAGGACTCAGGCTGGATGAAGGCAGTGGACCTTTGGAAATTCACACAAATAAACCCTCCTTTTGTGGGAAGATAGAGAAAAGTTACTTAAATGGGCCCTCAAGCAAAAAAAATCTAGTTGGGGTATTGGCTAAAGGGGGGGGGTAAAATGAAAACAATGGGAAACATCAAATTGCTCATATTTTTTGTAACGGGGAGTCTCCAAAGGGGAAAAAAAATTGGGGAAAAGTCTGCGCAATATGCTGAGAAGAGAGAGTGCACGATCGCATGTTCTGGGAAACAAAAAAAAAAAAAAAAAAAACACAGGTCGGCCGAAATTAAGGTCCGAAAGAAAAAATTGCCATGACGAAATGGAATGGGGAAAACAGATCGGTGGATGTAGAATGA
>Ga0179591_1390291_pt1 | contig 11815 bp, 12 predicted proteins | sample CZOMad2_1_08_16f_FD_182891 | JGI IMG/M metagenome (GOLD analysis project Ga0179591, IMG submission 182891) | Vadose zone soil fungal communities from Angelo Coast Range Reserve, California, USA - CZOMad2_1_08_16fungal (PacBio error correction) | ecosystem: Environmental > Terrestrial > Soil >...
GGGGAAGAAGAAAAAAGGGAGGGTGGGACCTGAAACGCGGAAGGGGGAAGGTCTGCAAAAACTTTTCGATTGATGAGAGTCGAAAAGGGGGCGGCAAGGCCAACAAGCCGACCTTCAGTTCCGTTTGCCGGAAAAGCGGAAAGGAAAGAGGTGGAGGGGAAAGGGAAAAAGCATCGGGCTGGGTGTGACCAGCGGCCGCCGAACAGGAAGAAAACGTGCGGTCTGCGTCAAAAAGGGGGGGGTGGGAAAAGAAGGAAAGGGGGGGAAAAACGAAGGACAAAGGCGTAGAAGATTCCCGAATTCACGCTTAGCACGAGTGGGGGGGGGAGAAAGGAGCGGAGCTAAGTTCCCACCTGGGCCTGCGAAAAAGGGAGAGGAAAGGAAAAAAAAGTGTCGGAAAGGAGAAAAAAGTAGATCAGCATGCAATTCTTCTTGAGATGCCATCTTGAAATTTACAAGTGGGTTTTTGTCTGAAAGAACGGAAAAAAAAAAAAAAGGGACCAAGGGCAAAGTCCTACTTTCTAAAGGTGTAGCGCTGAAAACGGGGGGCGCCTGAACCCGAACCCGGCCTTGTAAGTGGGGGGGAGGGGGGGAAGGGAAGAAGAAAAGGGGATTTAGGAGCAGAAGGTGAATTGTCTTCCATTCCCGTGAGCAAAAAAAGGAGCGTATTCTCCACTTTTGGTCGGAAAAGGAAAAAAGGGGGAGCAGGGAGGAAGAGGGGGAAACCGACCACTTTCTCTCTATCCTTGAATGAAAGAAAAGCGTTTCATCTTCTCCTACCTCGGGGGTTAAAAGGGAAAAGGCCAGCAAAAAGGAGTTATCACCCATTCGCGCGGGATGGACTTTTTTGGTGTTCTTCGGAGCCAAAAAGGGAGTCCAGGGGGAGGGGAGATGGGGTTCGCCTACTCAAGCCCGAGCAAGGGAAAGAACTAACATAACATCTTTTCCTTGGGGGGGGAAAGAAAGCTGAGGAAGGAAGGCTTTCCTTCCCCCAAATAAATAGGAACGGTGAAGCCCTATGAAACTAAAACTCACCATGGGGAGGGAGGAATTAGAAGCCTCTGTGTTTGAAGGGGTTTGTACTTTCTTCACTTCACTCACGAAGGGGAAAGGGAAGAGAGCCTCTCTTGGAGGAAAAGGATATTTTATTCCTGTTCACAAAGAAAGGGGGGAAATGCTTGGGAAAGTGTAAAAAGGGGGGGGGGACCGCTTCCGACCGGGATTCTACTTTTGGGGGGAGGGAAGATGTTGGAGAATAGAAGGAAGAATGTTTACCCGAGACAGGGGTTCTCTCCTCCTTTCACTTTTCACAACGGGGGGGAGGGGAAGGAAAAGGGGGATAAGGAAGTTCTCCTTCGAAGAATGAAAAAGGGTGTACTTCTGGAAAGGAGGGGGAGAAAAGAGGGGGAGGATGCTGTAAAGAGGGGGCAAGGAAATATAGCCGTCGGAAAAAAAGGTAAAAAAAAAATAAGGGAGCAAAGGGCAGGTCTGGAGAGGCAACAAACACGACCTCTACTACTGCCAGGGTTCTCCCCTCTGCCCCCCCTGCAGAAAAAAAAAACACCCAGGAGCCTTGTATAACCCCTAGAGGAGGGAGAGGAGAAAATGAAAAAAAATGGTTCGTTTTGCAAAAGATTTAACCTACATTACGTCGAGGAGGAAGGGAGAATAAATCGAAAAGTCGAAAAAAGGAAGGAGGATTAAAATATATATATGGTTGCTTGAAGAATACCTTTTCCTCATCCGAAGGAAGAGGGAGGGGGGGGGGGGGTTGGGACAAGAAAAAATTACCTTTCTTTTTGCTGAATCGACGAATAAGAAGTAGTTCCTTCAGAAGAGGATTGGGTAGGGAAGTGGGTTCGCTGGTCAGGCAAGGGGCCATTAATTTCAGGGGGGGGTGAAGAAGGGCCTCCGCCAAAAAAAAACAGTCCAATGTCACCGTTTCGAAAGGGGATTTAAAAGAAGAATTCGAGGGGGGCGGAAGTGAGTCCTTCTCCCTGCCGCTTGAACCTAAAGTCGAGGAAGACTTTAAGTAACACCCGACGGGTAGTAGAAGAAATGGGCTGAGGCAAAAACGTTTTCTACCACCGTGGAATTAAACAACGTCTCTTTTCACCACTGGAAAAAGAAAGGCAATAGGCCGCTGCCTCAAAAAGAAAAGATAAACTTCTGTGATCTGAAAGGGAAGCTTTCCCCCCAAAGGGGACCCTAAAAAAAAAAGGCCGGATCACTATCATATTGTATGGTAGGGGCTGATCTCGATTGAGAAAAAGGGTTCAAAAGACATTTACTTTTCTTGAAGTGAAAAAACTTTTCTTCTCCTTCTTTTAGGATCTGAAAAGAGAAAGAAGGGGCTAGAACACTCCCCAATGGGGTTCTTTTCATAGACAGCACCTGTCTTCGGGAATGGGGGAAGAGAAGATCCCTCGACTAGCAAATTCTTTAAAGAGGGGGGAGAAAAAGCGTTCCTGTTCGTCGGTATGAGCCACCGCTGCCGTCTGAGGAAAAGGGGAAGCAAATCCGGAATACCCCGGAGCGCCTGAGAACAGCAACTTGCAATGCGGGGGGTCAACGAACAATCATCAGTTGTTTTTGCGCGAGAAAAAAAGAGGGAGAAAAGGAAAAGGGACTGACGTCGCGGCTTATTTCAAGGATCAGGGTCTGCAACGCTCTCGAACAACGCGAATTTCCTTATGCCCTGCGGACCTAAGGAAGGGAAAAAAAGGGCTAAGAAGAAAAAAAGGTGTTGCCACGGATTCAACGGCACCAGAGAAACAGGAAAAGCGTAGCGACAAACGGGACAGGCAGGTCGGGGTTCCATGAGAAAAAACGGAAAAAATGTTTCAGAAAGGAGCGACAACACCTGGTTACAGAAAGGAGATCGCGGCAAAGAACGGGACAAAAGGGAGTTCAGTAAAACGTGCGGTGCGTGAAAAAAGAAAACCCACTTCTACAAGTAACAGTAAAAAGGGGGGTAAAGGGAGGCGTTCTTTCCTAGAAAAGCACCCAACTCTCCCTTCTGGTATAGGGGAATAGACCGGGGGGGAGTGGGTCGATTCTCTTTTCAAGATGAGACAAAAAGTTAATCTTTAATCCTTACGAAGAAGGGAGAAGAAAAAGAGTGTAAAGGGGGGGAAAAACTCTCTCGTTTCCAACCCATTTGACGGACAAGAAAAGGTCCCCTCTGTATTCATTGTGCGGAGAAGAGGGAAAAATGACTTGGAAGGCAAGGGGAAAAAGTAACAACGTATTCATACGAGCGAGAGGATACTTGAATTTCTTCTATGGGAAGAAATGTGGGGGGAAAAAAAAAAGAAACCCAGTTTTTCTTGAAGGAGAACCGTCATCGCTGCGACCCTCCTTTTAACAAGGGAGGAGAAAACTAAAAACGGGAAATGGCCTCCAGATTTATGCCTTTGAACTGGGAAAGGAAAGTTTCCTTATAATAACCGGGAGGAGCGTCAAAAAGGGGAGGAAAGAAAAGAAGGGCTCAGGAACACCATGTTGCGAAGGGAATTCCTTTATCTTGGAGAAGAGAAGAAAGAAAAAGATAAAAGGGGGGGGGGAGAATTCTTTAAATTCTGCGTGAACCAGGGCTTTTGTTTCCAGAGGAAACTAGAGGGGAAAGAGGAGTCAAAACTGGTTTTAACGATCGAGTGAACCCGTAGGGGAACCAATTTTTTGGTCAGAGGGAGGTACTAAGGAAGAGCTCTGCCCCCCTAAATCAGACGCGCACCACCTTTCTGAGAAAGAAGGACAGCAAGGCGCGTCCGTGGGAGAAGATAAAAGCTGTATATCAGAGAAAAAAAAAAGGGGCTGGAGGGAAAGAAATTGTGTTATAAGTGGGGGTGGGGGACCCCTTCACTCCCAGCCGGGAAGAAAGGGGGGGAAACGTTTGGGAGAGGGCGACGTTCGAAAAGTTTGTAGTCGGCGGGGAGGGGGGTACTTTGTTCTCCTTGCACCCTAACACGGCTGGGGAGGGAAAGGGTTCGGAGTGATCAGCCGATCTCGCTGGGGAAGGAATTCCCGTGATCACCACAGGGAGGGGGGAAAGGAGGAGGGGTTCTGATAAAGGGGAGTTACGCGTTCATTAAGGAAAGGAGGTGAAGAAAGAGGGCGAGAAGAAGGGGGAGAGTCCAGCTCGTTCAGGGACCGCGGTGTGGAAAAAAAGCCCGGAAGTGAACGAAAAGCTTGTCTTTCTCCCCCCGAAGGTTTGCCTCCCTTGCAGGAGAAAGTAAAGGGTCAACGGGTTACTTCCGACTCTTCCCGCGCAGGGGGGGGTAGGGGCAACCCCTCTCATCATGTGAGGACCTCACAGGAAAGATTAAGGTACCCCTCCTCTTTTAAACTTTCCTTAGAAAGAGAGAAGGAGGGGTGTAATTCAAAAGGGAAAAGAGAAGTAGGCCTCTCGAACTAGGGAAAAAGAAAACAGGGGAAAAAAAGGGAAGTGCTTATCACGTTAGAAAAGTTGCCTACCTTCTTCGAGAAATGGGTGAAACCTTCAAGCAAGGTGTAAATCTTTAACAGTCGGATTATGCGTCCCTACCATACCATAAAGAGGGGAAAATGGGGGAGGGGGATTGTGCGGGTGATACCAATGCCGCATGGTCTTACCTCCGGGCTGGAGAGAAGGGAGGGAACGGCAGGTTGTCGAGCTCCTCGGGACAGTGTTGACAAGAGGGGAAGAGAGATCCACGTGTTCGAAAAAAAAGAAGGAGTTTTGCGCCTGAATCCGCCTCCTTCTTCTCCCTCGAAATGGGAAGGGGGGACTGGGAAAGGAAAGGAAAAATGGTGAAGGAAGGAGTTCCAAGCTTCAGGGGAGAGAAATAGCGTCTTCTGCTCGAAAGAGGAAAAGGGAATGGGGGGAAAGGAATTGGCCTGTGGGACTGGCGGCGCCCGATGGCTTTCACACTCCCGCGAATGGACCAGGGGGGTAACCACTAACAAAAAAAGTGAAAGAAAAGGGAATCTTCATATCAGTCACTCCTTTAATAAAAAGAGAGACGAAAAATTCACGGTACTCAAGAATGGGGGAGGGGGGAAGGAGGAAACTAACGGGAAGGAGACAGAGAAGGTCGCTTGCCATCACTCTCTCTCAACAAGGGGACTTGTCAATCCTCCTCTAATTTGTGGGGGGGAGGGAAAGAAAGAAAAAAGGAGAAAACTAGTCGGGAAAAAGGAGAAAAAAAAGTCTTGCTACCGTGACTGTGGCGAAAAAAGAGAGGTTGTTATGCATTATTTTCCTCATGAAGATGCGTAGGGGGGGGGGGAAAAAAAGTTGGAAACTGGGAAAAAAAAAGGAAGAGTCTCGGTCGTGGTTACCGACCCATCGGGAGAAACAGGTCACCTGTTGTCGAACTGCGAAAAGGAAGAAAAAAAAAGAAAAGGAGAAAGGAGGGAATGCCGAACCTTCCGCACCTACATCGTCAAAGGAAGGGGGGACGGACAGAAGAAAAAAAAAAAATCCGAAGCGTACTGGCGGCGCACTAAAAAACGGTTTCTACACCGTGGAGTTGACAGGGGGGGGGGGAGGGAAAAAGACGGGCAAAAAGAGCTCGACACCTGCCTCTCCTCACCCCTGAGAAGTAAAAAAAAAAAAAAAAAGGGGGCACCAAAAAAGGAGAGGCGGGACCTTATCAACTATCAGATGGCTGTATGGTAGGAGGAAATTTAATCCTCCTTTTCCCGAGGGAAGGGGGAAGGAAAAAACGAAAGAAAGCCGGATTTCTTCACAACCGAGAATTTATACCTTTGAAAGAGGGAAACAAAAAAAAGGTGGGAAAGCTTTGCTTTTTTTCCGACCAAAGCGTCCTCTTCTTTTTTGTGCAGGCAAAGCGGATAAGAAAACATACTTAACCTGGCGGTCCAATCAAAAAGGACAGGGGCTTTTATTATCACCTGCGGAGAGGGAGGGAGAAGAAAAAAACGATTTAAAAAGAAAAGAAGGCGTGCTCACTGCAATTCTTCAACATCACGAGAGGGTAAACTCAATCATCAGGGGAAAAAAGAAAGGCCAAGAAAAACCTTAACGCTCTTTACTTAGGGGAGGAGAGAATAAGGATTCACTGCTCCTACCTTCTCCGGAAAGGGCTCTAATTTCCCTTAATGAACTGAGGGAAGAGGGGAGGGCAGAACCAAGGGAGAAAGGAAAGAACTCATGTGGTGATCAAGGATGTTCAACTTAAACCAGAGGAGAAGAAATTCGTTAGGAACCAAACTGACCTGGTATCAATGCCGAAAAGGGAAACAACGACACTCATTCTTCACGGGGGAAAGAAGAGAAAAAGAGGAAGCCGACTAAAAGGAAGACGCAACCCGTTTCGTAGTCAGACTTGAAAGTTTCGGGGGGATGGGAACTGGAAGAAGAACAATTTCTTCGAGGGCAAGCTCAAGCCGAAGGGAGGGGGGATGAGGCGGTTAGGATACTCCTCCCCTTACTCGAAAAAAAGAGAGAAGATGGGACGCTAAGAAACAAGGGGAGGAGAGACTTTTTCATATTCTCCCCAAATTCTTGCTAAGAGGAAAAGAGAGCTCCTACCAACCTCTTGTACAAAGAGAGAGAGGGTCCAGGAGGGAAAAGTGACTGCTACCTCCTACGTTCTCGCCCCAGCTTGGGAAAAACGCTTTATTCATGGTGCGAGAAAAAAAGGAAAAACTCAGAAGGAGGAAAAAGAAAGGAAGATCTAGCTCTATTTTACGGCAACTAAAAAAAAAATCCTCTCTCCACACATGGTGGGAAGGGAGAATGGAGGGGGAAAGTTCGAGGGGGGGACGAAGAGGAGGAGAGGCGACCCTCCTGTTCCCCCAGTCAAAGGAAGAAAGCTCTCTCTCAACAAAAAAAAGGGAAAGAGTGTCAAGGGGGGAAGAAGGGAGAGGACGGACGGTTTCCGGATAAGACCGGGCGGCCGGAGAAGAGATTCTAATTTCTCATGACAAAAGGAGGAAAGAGGGGGGAAGAAAAAAGATCGGAAAAAAAAAGGTGGTAATGGTGTAGAAATTAGGACGGCTTACCGAGAGCTAACGCTTCTCCTGACCCATTGCATACAGGTAGGAAGTGTCTTCGTCGTCAACCTTGTTTGGGAAAAGAGGGAGGGGGAGAAGGTTGAGCATAGAAAGTCGTAAATATTCCCGAATTCACGAGGGGAATCTGCCACGCGAATCCGACGCGGGAGAGGAAATATAGAAAAAGCGTGTGTTCGCGTCCGGGGGAGCACGTATATATCAGCATGAAATTCAAGGGAAAAGAAAAGGAAGGGGGTTTTGTATGAAAGACCCGGCACGCCCAGGGGAAAAACTAACGTCTAAATATCGACACCGGGTTGGAAGGGAAGGAGGTCAGCGACAGAAAAAAAGGGGAAGACTTGATTGTCTGTCTCCGGGAAACCCGAAAAAGGAAAGGTCACGTTGTCGCTAACGAGGGGGGGGGGGGACGCAAGGGGGGGAGCGGAAGGATGGAATTCTCAATCCCGGAATCACAAAAACGAATTCGCCCACTGGGTTCTGATGACGAAGAAGGAAAAGGAAAGGGGAATCAAGAGAAAGAAGGGCGCTCTATCCTTGAATCCGCAGAGACGTGAAGACAGACCATGCGGTGTTACGGAACGAAGGGGGGGCCGAAGGGGGAGGAGAGGGGCCCCCTCCCAGGGAAGGGGAGGAGGAGCGGTCTCCCACCATTCCGGGTTGAAGGAAGAGGGGAAGTAAAGTATGATGGGTGAAAAAAAAGAAGTGCTCATACCCTCCGACAGGAAAAGGATTTGCCCCGTCCTATTTTACGCAGAAGGAGGGAAAAAAAAAAAAAGGAGGAACCTTCAGGGGGGGGGAGGCCTCCCTATTAACTAAACCACAAGGGGGAGTGGATCACTTTATAAGGGGGGGGAAAAACAACTGAGAAGAGCAGGTCCTTCACTCACGTAAAGGGAGGCTCATAGCGCTCTCTGTGCAGAAAGGAAAAGGGGAACCAGCAAATGAGTGTGCGGGGTGATACCGGGTTACCTCTTACGCAAGGGAAGGGGGGGGCACGCAGGTTGTTCGAACTCCTCCGAAAAGGGTTTCCCCGCTCCTTTTCAGGAAGAAGGGGAAAAATTGCGGAAAGGGGAAGAACTTTAGTTTCGACGCAGAAGAAAGCGAAATTGCCGTTTACTTCAGCAGAGAAGAAAAAAAGCGTGGATGGGAAGTTCGGCAGGGACGAAATAGACCGCAAAACGCTCGTGGACAGGGGGGGTCGACAGGGGCCTGTTGTACGGCGGAGAAAGGACGGTCACCCGACCTCTAAACTACGGGCGGAAGGGGGTTGGGGAGAAGGAGAAAAAGAAAGCATCTTCAATGCGGAGGAACACCTATATGCTTCTGTGAGGAGGGGAGGGGGGGGGGGACACTTAAGGGGTTGCAAAAAAGCCTAATGACAGGACCGTCTGCTCGGACCAGAGGGAAAAAAAAGGGGGAAAAAGAGATAGAAGAGAGAGATAGGTGCGGGGGGTGTGTCTTACCTCCTGGTCCAGAAAAAAAGCAAAAGCAGTAGGGGGGAAAGTACCGTGACTTTGGCGGACATCGTTACGGGGAGACGAAAATAGGTTTTATCCAGGCGTTGCCGGGGCAGAAAAGGGAGGGGGAGAAAAGTTCGCTGGTTCGCCAACAGATGGCTTCTTCGCGGGCGGGGGAAAAAACGGGGGGAACATGCCAAGGTCCCCGTGAGGACGTCCACCGGGAAGAAAAAGGGGAGGGTAGAGCCTAAACGTCCTAGTGAGTAAAACGAGAAAAAAGAAAGAAGAAGAGTCACATAAAGAGGAAAAAACGGGAAGGATCGCATCATTCGTCGAAGGCGTAGGGATGCGAAAAGGTCTACCACCTTTGAAGTTAGAAGGAGGAGGGAATGCAACGGGGAGGAAACAGAACTGCCTCTTCCCTCCGCTCAACCAGTAAGAAAAGCCGTCTTCATCGGTCAAAAAAAGGGGGGAACCCGAAAACAAAAGATCAACTATCAGATTGTATGGTATGGTACGGGGACAGGAATCGCCTTTTCTCCGATTGAGAAGGGGAGGAAAAAAAAGGAATGAAAAATGGGGTCGGCAACAACCCCGACCGCAGAGAACATCAATTCGGCTCTAACACTCCCATGGGGAAAGGGGAAGGGGGAGTCAACCAGTGAAGGGGGGGGTGCATTCAATCGTCTCAGAGAAAGGGAAATCTTAGTTCCATCAACAATTACACTCGGGAGGGAAGTATGGGAAGAGCGGGAAGTGATCCTTCTCTTTCCGCGCAAGAGGAATGAAAAAATGGGGGGGGTCAACGCAAAGAAAAAAAAACACCGCGCCTACTTTTTGATCAACGACAACGCTACACTATTTCCTCCAGGAGGGAGAAAAAAATTAGAGGGATCCTGCGGATGGAGGCGCTCAGGGGGGGCGGGAAGGACTCTACCTTCTCCCGAATTAATCCGATCCTTAATCTTAATAAGAAAAAGAGAAAAAAAAAATGAGCAAAAACGGAACTTTCATTCTCCTGCACAACGAAAGGATGAGAAGCTGGAGGGAAAAAGCGTTACGACAATCGTGACCTGGGAACACACTTCCAATTCCGTTTTCGGTTCAAGAAGAAAAAAGGAAAATAAAGGAGGGAAGAAAAAAAAAAGGGGGAAGAAGGACCAACCCTTTTTCGTATTCGATTGCCGTGGGAAAGGGAAGGGTCCTTTCATACAAACAAAAGAAGAAAAGAACTAGGGAAAAGGAAACAGCGGTCGTACTATCGCTACTCCGACACAGGAAGGAGGGAAAAGGGTTTACTCGCGCGAGGGGAGAGATGAAAAAGAAAGTGGCAGATGCGGCCCCAAATTCGGCTACGCGGAAAAAAATCTTCTCAAAGCGAAGAGAAAGCAGAAAGGGGCTTTAAAAAAGGAACAAGGGGACGCCGTCCCTCCACTGGCGAGCCAAAAGGGAGGTCAATTGTTCTTCTACGAGGGGGGGTGGGTAGAGAGGGGAAGAAAGAAAAGGGTATGGGGAGGAGGAAGGCGCTATTTTACTGCCAACGAAAGAAAGCCGCTCTCAACTATTTTGTTAATAAAGGAAAAAGGAAACAAAGTTCAAAAGACAGCCGCGTCGACCCGCCTGTTCCCCAATACAACGGAAGAAAAAGGAAGCGCACAACACAACTTATTATGAAAAAAGAAGAGGGGAAGGAGGGGAAGAACATCGGGAAGGAAAAAAGGGCGGGCCGTTTTTGTCGCAAAGAAACTGTAGGGAGTAACAATGTTGCTATGCTTCGTTTGGCAAATGGGGAAGGAGGCCGAACTCAGGGGGGGGCTAATCTTGAAAGTCGGCGTGACAAAAAAGTCCGCCTAACCATTAATCCCGAGGAAGAGAAGAGGTGAGGCGTAGGGGGAAAGGGGGGCAACGCCGTTTGTACCATATGTTGGGGAAGAGATTCAACTCGTATCACTAATTTGGGGGGAGAGGGAAAAAAAAAGCTCGAAAGAAAAAAAAACGCGAGTAAACCATCTTCTCGTTGGGGGGAATTCTTAACGAACTCCTTATATCAGAAGAAAGGAGGGGAGAAAAAATTGGAGAAAAAGGGGTGTATGAATACCCGGCACGCCTCATAGAAAAAGGAAAGACAACTTGTTTGTCCCGTTCTGGGGGGAGGAGAACGAAGACTTGATTTTCGTTTTTAAGGGGGAAAAGTGTAATTGTTGGCGTCCCCTTGATCCAGGTCAGGGGGGGGAAAAGGGGGAAAAAAAAGGGGAAAAACGATCATAAGAAAAAATTCCCGTGGATCACCCCCTGCGGTCAGGGCAGGGGGGAGTGGTCTTATTACGATACGATAGGGGGGGGGGGAGGGAAGAAGGAAAAAGCGCGGAGGGGGAAGAGAGCGCGATCCTTGAAATCCGGAGAAGCAGGTTCACGCGAAAAGGGGAAGCAATGGGGAAATGAATGCTTTTCGGTGATCACCCAGTCCAGAGGAGAAAAGGCCCTGCACTCTGTCGCGGGGGGGAGGGGAAAAAAAAAGGGTAAGGGGGATAAAGGGTGTTCTCCGACGCAGCACGAAAAGACAGTTTTCCTTTTGATTTGGACACCGAGGGAAAGGGGGTACGTAAGCAAAGGACCCAAATAACGTCCTCGCGAAACGAGGCCGCCCGATTACCGCAAAAGAAAAAAGGGGGAACCAAAATGGAAAAAAAGTGAGGGCGTTTTTGCCTGAACCTCCGGAGGAGAAAAAAAAAAGAGAAATCACTTCACGCACTTACATTTCGGAAAGAGGGAAAGAAAACAGGGGGGGAAAAAGGGAAGACAAGACCATCCATCTGATATGATCCGGGACAAGGGAGTGTGCGGGGTATACAGAGAAGGGGTGAAGGGATAGGGCTGGAAGATCACGAAGTTATACGGGGGGAGGGACCTTCATGTGGGAAAGAAGAGGGGTCATAGGGGAGGGGTACGATCACTTCGCAGAAGAAAACTCCACGGTGGGATAAAAAGAAGGGTTGCAAAAGACTCCTGCTGCGAAGGAGAAGAAAAGGAGTCGAACCCTTCTTCGGGAGGGGGGAAGGGAGGGGGAAAATGGTTAAGACGAAGGAAATGAGGTAAATCCGTGCTGCCGTTCTCAACAGGGACATTGCAGGGGGGAAGGGAGTTAACAAAAAAAAGCCGTTGGGGCGACCAGCGAAAAAAGGAGAGAAATCATTTACAAAAAGAGGGAGAAGGTAGAAGAAAATAGATTCGTCTAGGAAATGCGGACGAGGAGAAGGTCGCAGAGAATGTTTTCTTTTTGCAAAAAGAAGAAGAAGGGAAAGTAGTCGGAAGGGGAAGAAAGGGGGAAAGAAACC
>Ga0179591_1272028_pt1 | contig 11814 bp, 17 predicted proteins | sample CZOMad2_1_08_16f_FD_182891 | JGI IMG/M metagenome (GOLD analysis project Ga0179591, IMG submission 182891) | Vadose zone soil fungal communities from Angelo Coast Range Reserve, California, USA - CZOMad2_1_08_16fungal (PacBio error correction) | ecosystem: Environmental > Terrestrial > Soil >...
GCAGGCAAAGGTCGCGAAGAAAGGAAAGGAGTACAAAAACTCGAAGGGGGGCTACTGGACTGGTGATCGAACACACCCTCCCAGCGGACCTCCAGTCTTGAATCTGGAGAAGACGAAGGGAAAAGGTCGACGATCGTACACAGGCACCAGGCGCGATGGAATATCCCTGTGACTGATAAAGTGAAAAGCAATCAAGAAGGATGGAAAATCCGGAAAGAGGGGGGAGGTAGTGAGTGAGGCGCTCGAGCGAATGCCTCTAGGGAAAAAAAAAGGGCTCCTCAACGGAACACCGCTTGGGTTCTGAAAAGGAGGGAGGGAAAAAGCAGCCAAAAAAGAAAGAAGATCCTAAAGCAAGTGCATAAGAAGGAAGGACAAGTCGCTGCATCGTTCGGATGCTCACAAAGCCACAAAGGACGGGGAAGAATTGTGCGGACCGGAAGGGAACAGAAGTTGGCTGGACAGAGGATTGGGGGCAAACGCATCTGGAAGTGAGCAAGGGCGGAGGATTTCACAGTAGAGAGAGTGCTCGTGAGACCACAGAAAACTTGGAATGGAAGTACAAGAGACGGAAGAGCCCCGGCGAATAGGGGCAACTCGGGATCCGGCACGATCACGACCAACTGGGAAAAGAAAGTATGGGGGAAAAAAGCTGGAGGGGAGGAGGCGGAAAGGGCCAAGGTGGACTGAGAAAATAGTGACTTCCGACTCCCGGAACTCCTTCCAGGGCTTAACTGCGTCTCGGAAGAAAAGAGTCAAAGGAAAAAAGACGCAAAAAAGGAAACCTTCGATAAAAAAATTTCAAGGGCGGCACGAAGTAGCTTTCAGATGGGAAAAAGATGCCGATCGCGACAACACAACAGTGGACGGTCTGTCCACAATGGAAGAAAAGACATTTGGGAAAAAAATCGAGAACGGTCTGGGAGGGAGGAAAACGTTGAGTACGATCACTTTGGAGGGAAGATAAAAAAAAGTATCCATCTGACGACCGTGAAAGATTAGCGTCTCGGAATCAGCAAAGAAAAATGGGGGGGGGGGGGTAGAAAAATCGGTGACGTGGCCGTGGGGGAGAGGCAAAAAGGGGAAAACCCTGGATCGGGGCGGAGTTGCGCACGGGCCCACAGACCACCCAAAAACCAGGGAAAAAGAAAAAAAGTGGTGTCGGAGAGGTGGGATCGAGGACGGCTTGGGATGCAGTCAAAGAAACAAATGAAGGCACCGCTTCTTGATCGGGCTTCCGCAAAAACGGATGAGGAGAGAAGAGAAGGAGGTACGAAAAAACGAAAGAGCGGGGCGGCGTGTACAAAAGACAACAAACCTATGTTAGAACACAACACGCTGTTGGTGTTCACCAAACCGAGCAAATGGGGCAGACAGAGAAGGGCGTAACAAGGAAGAAGCAAAAGGAAAAAAGGGGAAGGGGGGAGAGTTAGGAAAAAGAAAGGAACTCTGGCCGTAAGTCGGCCTCTCAGGTCCAATCGCTCCGGGCGAATTACATCATAGAAAAAAGGATAAAAACGGCTGGGAAGTTTGGAAAAGAAAGACCGAGCATCATCAGGAGGAAGACACAAAAGAAAGAAAATAGCCCTGGGGGGGCGAAGTCTTGAAAAAAAGAAGGTACCGGGAGGACAAGGGGTTACGCGGGTGGAACTCGAAAAAAATAAGGAGGGTCCGCGCTCGCAGATACCATCGGCAATCGAAAGGGAAGGGGGGGGGAGAAAGGGAAAAGGGGGGAAGGGTAGAGGGCTGGAAGGTGATAATCTGGAGAAGATTGCCGGTCAATAGGAAGGAGGCCGGGAGCGTCCTAATTCAAACTTTCTAGGGGTCAACAATCTAAAAAATGGCTTGGAATCGGAAATAGACCGATCGCCAACACGATTCCTTAATGTACGTCTGATAAACCGTCAATGGGGGGGAGGAACGCAGGGGGTATAAGGAAAACTATTCGGAGGAGAGGCCGGAGGCGCACCATATGGAATTCAACTTAGGATTCTTTTTCCCTACAAAAACGAGCAAGAAACTCCTTGGAAGAGTGGACCACGGGGGAGAGGTTAAGGAAAGATGAAAACAATCCGCCAGGAGAAAAAGAGACAAACCTCACGTCAGAAAGCCCTCGGAGCTCAGAGGAACGGAAGCGATTTGGAAGATCGAAGAAAAGACCTTCAGAAGGAAGGAAGTATTCCACCCGCGAACGGGTCAGGGAGGCTGACTAGAAAAAAACAAACCAGCCGACCCTCGTCGGAAGGTAAACTACAAGTGAGGAGGGAAAACTGGAAGCGTCAACGACGCGTCGGTGAGGAAAGAAGAAGCAGAAAAAGGGACAGCGAATCCGGCGTATTCTCGCCCAAAAAAAATGGTGGCCTTAGAAAAAAGATTATGTAAAGGAGGAAAGGCCCGGTGATGTGCAGCTGACCGGGTCAACATCTTGAGAAATCTTCTTGACTGCTAGAACCTCAAAAGCTCTAGGGAAAAGAAAGAAATGGACCAGGGCTTCGAAAAGAAAGAGGACCTTGAAAGAGGATTCAAGGAATTCTTAATTACTGCGCAAGCCTGAGTGGAAATCATCATATCAGAAAAAACGGATTAGGGGGCGGAACTAAGGAGCCATGGACTTACAGAAGAAGTAAAGAAACGTAGGAGAAAGGACAGTCGACTGAATGGTGCTAGAGAACCCAAAAAATTGTCTGGAAAAGGGGGGGGGAGTCATCGAAAAAAGAAGAGGTTGCGACAAAGTAAAAGATGCACAGAACAACGGTAAAAGAAAGCCGGTCTCGCTGGCTCAAATATCCCGTGAATCAAAGAAACAGCGAAAAAATCTGTAAGGAAAAAAGGAAGAAACACCGGAGAAAAGAGGAGGGGGTGAAGGAAAGAAGATCTCGACGGGGGGGGGACGAAACATTCCAGGCGAAGGGAATCAAGAAACACCAAGGGCGACAATGGATGGGAAGATGAGGAAAACACGAACGGCCCAGAACCGTTGCGAGATGAAACATCCTCAAGGGGAGTTAAGAATGAAAGAAGGGGGAAAGTCCCGCACGAAAAGGAAGGGGACGACAGCGAAGGGCTCAGGAAAGAGAAGTAGTAATTTAGGGTAAACTTAGGACGAAAAACAGTTCCTATGGCTCCAGAGGTTGTGAGAAGAGGGAAAATAGAGGGAGGACGGCGAGGGGAAAGAAAAACAAGGAGGAGGGCCTCGCTAGGCTTAAAAACCACCTTCCTCGCCACTTCCAAAAAAGCCTAATACTACCGAGAGTCGAAGGAAAATCGGGCACAGGGAGAAAAGGACCCACTTTAAGGGAAAGGGCGCATCGGTAGCCGGCAGACCGTCCGGTGAAATACTTGTGTAGAAAGGTTGGCGAAACCACGCGAAGAGGGAAGGCGCGCAAAGACAAGTGAAACGGCGGGGGCTCCCATAGTAAAAGGGCCAATCGTCGCAAGGTGATGAACAAGTCTCCGGCGGCACGGGAAGGAAAAGGGCACTGGAGAGGCGAAGAGGGTCCATAGAGACCCACAAGACAGTGGTGAGGGAAGGGGGAGGCCATGTCAAAGGACCGCGTACCCCTTTAAAACGTTACTAACGAAGAGGGGAAAGAAGAAAGGGGGCTCGAGGGGGGGGGAAGCCGTGCGTAAGAGGGGAGCCGGAACCGACCACGGAGACCGAAGGTGACGCAGGGAAAGCTAGATAGTATTCCAGCGTTCCTCGAGGAAAGAGGGGTATCCTGAAGACGCGCTTGAAAAAGGGGGGGGGTCGACGGAAAATAAAGGGATGGCGTATTTTCGTCCCACATCCTGGGGAACACACAACCTAAGAGACTGAAAAAATTCCGAGGTTTTAACCAAGATTGGGGTGAGCGTCCTCTGAAAAAGAAGTGGGAGGAAGGAAACTTATGTGGAAGAGAAGAAACCTGGACACCTCAAGATTAAGTGATCGAATAAAAACAAAACGTAAGGATGGGAGGATCCGAATCAAGATGAGGGGAATCAAGGAGGTCTGCGTGGGCAACAGAAAAAAAGCTTCCCTCAAGGGTCAGGGGAAAACCAGGACCGCTAGAAACACCGGGGTTCAAAGCGGAATGGCATGGAAGTCTCGTGTGTCTGACCCCAGGAGACGAGACGCCTCCCATAAAGAAAGGGAGAAGAGTAGTCACCCGAAAAAAAAAAGGCGAGGTCGGCCCGGGGCCAACGCCGACGAAAAACGGAAAAAAGACGAGCTCTATATCGTCCCCCGTTCGTCTAGGGAGGAGGGGTGTTTGATCAACGCAAAAAAAAGGGAAGGAAGCCAGACAGAAGAACGGGAGGAAAGGGCGAGCGCACATTCTAAGTAACAAAAGGGTCGCTCTCCGAGGGAGTAAAATCGACGCAACGCAGGGTCAGGGTAGACTCACTAAAAGATCGGGGAAAGAAAGGAGAGGGCAAAAAAAAACCAACAAGAAAAGTTAGGCTACCGGTCAAAATAAAGACAACGAGGGCTGGAATTGAAATGGAGACCGAGTCCGGGGGAGGTCAAGGGGAAGGTCCTGAAAAAGCAGTAGTCGCGGAAGATCAAGCAAAAACAAAGAGGGGGAAGCGACACACTACGGCGAAAGGCAACCGAGTCAAGACGAAATCAAGAAAAAACAATGGGGGGAGGAAGGTGCATAAGGGGAAAAACCAAGGCAGGAAGGAAAAACGACGAACGCAAAGCTTGCGAAAGGGGCTCTTCATTTACGAAAGACGAGAAAAGTTCCACGGAGGGCACGCCGGGGAAGTGGAAGGAAAAAGGAGAATAAAAAAGGTCGGGTAACGGGGCAGGACAACTCCTACTGTAATGAAGCACGGGACATTATCCTAGGGAGGGGGGTAAAAAAAAAAAAGAACTAAAAGAAAAAGTCAAGGTGAAAGTGACTCACTGGGGCGGAGTAATCTAGGGAGTTCGTGCCTTCTGGGTCTAGGATCCTCCAGAAAGAAGGTCAGAAAAAACTGGGGGGAGGAGTTGAAGAAAGAGCGGAATGAAACGGAGGAGCGACCTTAGTGGACGCAAAGAAAACGCTCTAATCCGGCTTGGAAGGGAGGAAAGGGGGAAATAAAGAGGGGGGGGAAAAGGTCCTCGGGAAGAGCGAGAACAGGCCACCGTTTTGAGGGAGGGACACATCTCGTCGCCCAAAGTGATCTTCTGCCTTCGCTGAAAAACATCTCAAGCACGAACGGGCGTTGAGGAATACGAATCAAAGGAGAAATTAAGACGAGAAAAGGTAGAAGTAATTCTCGGTACGCAAAACGAGGGTAACAACTCTCTCAACACAGGGAGAGAGAGATGCGTATCACTGACTGCTTGCGCAAAGGGGGGAAATATAAAAGCACTAGACGAAAGGAAGTGTAAAGACAAAAAGCCGGAAGGAGTGGCGCTGCCAGAGGGGAGTTCGTACAGAGGGGACTCCAATCACTCTGGGCTAAGAGAAAAAGGCAAAGACAACCAGGAAAAAACATCAAAGAGGGGAAAAACTGCAAGAAAGACATTGGGGCGGCGCGAAGAACGCACCGGATCGCAAAGCTTTAGCGTTCAAGAATGACGAGACTCGGAAGGCCAGAGAAAAGAACATTGGAGCAATAGGCTTTGGGAGGGAAGAAAGGTCGCTGGGGAAAGAACCGAAAAAAAAAAATAGATGACGCAGCTCAGTTGAAAGAAGGTTAAAGAACATCGGAGGCGGAGTCGCGCATCAGTGCGATCGCCAACTTCAACGGTCAAGAAAGTGAGACAGTCCGTGGGGGGAGAAAAGGGCCGTAAATAAAAAAGAGAAAGTTGGAAAAGGAGCAGAAAGATTAGCAAGAGAGAGGGAGGGACCGGGGAAGGGGTGGGTCTTCTAAAGGGGGGGTGAGCGGAAAGGCGCTGGAAAAGGGGGAAAGTCGTCCGAAAAGGAAGATGAAGAATAGTGGACCATAGGGGGAGAAGGAAAGCGACGACCCACTTGTCGTCAAACTTTGCGAGGTGCCTCAAGACGTTTTCAGGAAATAAGAGGGTCGCCAACGTGGTGGGCGCAGGGCGACACCCGCGAAGTAGCGAGAACTCAACCGTACTCATGGCACAGCAACTGCGGCTGGATCAGAAACATCCCGAAGGTGACCGGAAGGGAAAAATTAGAAAAAAAAAGGGGGGACTTGGGGGGATCAGTGACCGAGGGGGAAAAAAATAAAGCGACCCATGCCACGCCTGGGAGTCTATGTCCAACCTCGGACCGAGGATTTCAAAAGGCTAACGAAAAAAGGTAGAGAAGGGAAGAGGAGAAATCGGGGGGAAATTGGTTACGATCAAAAATCCATCGGACAGGGGTTGACGAGATATCTCGGGTCGGCGAGAGAGGGAAACTTCAAAAAAAGGTGTCCTAGGGGGAAAAAAAAAACGCTTGCAAGTGGTTGGTAAGACGAGTAAGGGCCATAAAGGGGGAGTGGGCGAGCGGAACGTCCCACATCCGGTGTCAAAACCCTCGAAGATAGGAAGGAAAATGTAAAAAAAGGTTCGAAAACAGGTGAAAGAAAGAGAGAAGGAGGGGTCTGGGAGTAACGCCGGGAATGCATCACCGTGATTCGATCGATTCACCAAACCAACTTAGGGAAGAGGGGGAGAGAAAAAGGGAGAGAGGCGATGTCCAAAACACTAGAAATAAAAAGATAAAGGGGTGGTCAAAAACCCACCAAAGGGAAGCCGGGACGTCGAACCACACAGCTGGGGGGAAACGAACAGATTGTCAGGAGGAAGGAACACAGGGGGAAAAACACGACGAAGAAAAAGGGCTGGGGAAATTTACGACACCAACAGGGAAAGCGCGATGCGTACGTCGCCCGAAAATCAAAAAAGCTGAGGAAGAATCTCGCCGACGAGCCGCTGCGTCAACCCTGCTGAAAAAGAATGCTACAGGTTTTGTTGGGAGAACCCCTAGAAAAAAATACCGAAAAGAACCTCAAAAATCGTGGAACTCTGCTAAGGAACCCGTGAGGGAGGGTACAGGAGAAGGGGGACATCGAAAGACAACTTCCGTTGCATTGGTCGATCTGAAGCAAAAGAGGTTCCAGAAGGGAACTGTCAAAGAAAAAAATCTCAGAGGAAAAACAGGCATGGAACAAGGTGAAGACGTTCTAGGAGAAAAAATGCCGCAGTTCAAGAAGTGTTAGGGAGTCCTTTTCCTCAAATCAAAAAGAAAGGGGAAGAAAAACGAGAAGAGGGAGAAAAAAAGATCTAAACAAGTCTCAAGGAGAAAAAGAGAGGAAGTAAGGCAATTTGACGCGTTCCAGAAAAAGGGAATGCAAAGGCTCTGGGGAGTCTTTAAAAGAGTCTCTCAGTGTACCTCTCGGAAGAAATCAAGGAAAAAGGGTTGAAAGAAAGAAGACAAAAATGAAGGGCAGACAGAGTCGAAGGAAGTGAGGTAGGAAGGACTTCCAAAAAAAATACTGATCCGTAAGGCAGTAACGAGTGGTGATCTATTCCATAGAAAACCAGAGAAATTCGAGGGACGAAGAAATGAAGCGCATAGGTCGTGTTGAGGGGGCTTAGAGTAGCTGCAGAAAAACCGACCAGAAGAAAAACGTGTGCCGAAAAAGGAATCTAGTTAGACGCGTCGGAAAGTAGAAAGAAGAAAAGCGGAAGCCAAGGAAAGTGATGTGAGGCGAGACAGATCATGATGGTTTTCGCGGCTGGCCGGGAGAGACACAGTGCGGGAGGGAAGTATGCCAAAAAGGGAACGTCTCGCAAAGCGGGTAAGATGCGAGGGAGCTGCGACCGAAAAAGGGAAGCAGCTCACGCGATTGACACGGGGGGGGAGTTGGTTTCGGAAGTCGGAAAAAATAGGAGGGAAGTAGGAGGAGAGTACGGTCGATCCAGAAGGAAACTCTCTCAAAAAAAAAAAAAGAGAGGAAGGTAAAAGAAGGACCATAAAAAATACGGAGAACTTAACGAGGAGAAAGGTCAGAGGGGACATGGTCGAGAATAGCCAAAAGCCGCGGGCCGCAGTTGCAAGAAAGGAGATGTAGAACCAGAAGAAGAACGACGAGGTAAACAACGCGGGAGCGCAGACAGAAGAAAAAGAAAGAGGAACCATCACTTAGCGGTCGGGAAGAACCATCAACGCAGGAGGAAGAAAGGGCGTGATAGGAGGAGACATGCCAGAAAGAGGACATCGAAAAAACGGTTTTGCGGGAGGAAAGAGGGTCGGACTGGATGAACGCCCAACCCGAACGGCCCCAAAAAATTTGAGATGATCCTCTCACGGCTTTCAGAGAAGAAAAAGGACTGAAGAGCGGGGGGATCAACCAAAGGAAAAAAACTGCGTAAGACTTAACAAAAGGGTAGGGCGGTTACGGAACAATGGAAACCAACGGTAGGGTTCCGGGAAAGAGAAAAGAGAAGTCAAAGGATCTGCGAAGCCCGTCCGGGAATGAGAGGGGGGATAGGTACAGGCCAATAAGGCTCAATTTCCGCCAGCCTTAAGAAATCGATCGGCCCTTAGAGGACCGATAGTTAGAGGGGACTCCTGCAGCCCAAGGGGGGGGAACGGGGAGAAGAAGACATAAGTTTAAGAGAGGGAGTGTGGAGAAGGAGGCCAAGCGTGTAGTAGAACGCAAGAGCTGGCGTCGCGCACAACACACAACTTCACAAAGAAGGGAATGAGGAAAGAAAAATCAAAGAAGACGGAGAGGACACGAGGAGTGACAGAGGACTAGAAGGAGAGGTCCATAGTTCACATGCAGAAGTCTACCCAAGGAAAAGACCGTGGCTATGGAAAAAGAGTACCGGGGGACCTGTAGGAATTAAGAGAAGCTAAACGTTTCAGGGGGAGGGAAAAGTAGCCTTATGATGAACGATGCAGTTACCGTATACAAAAAATCCAAGAGGAGAAAAGGGGGAAACGCATAGAAGAGAAGAAAGAGAAAATCTGTATCGAAGGAGTTGGGGGTAGAGGGGAAAAAGGTAAAAAGGAGTGAAGTTGCCGTGGTAGATCAAGAGTCCGGTCCAGCACGTGAGTTACTGAAGGGTCTTGTCTTCTGACCACACCTGGTGGGAGCAAAAAACCATAAAGGGGTTCGAGGAGAGGGGCGTGAAAAAAAAACCAAAAAAAAAAAACAAAGTAGGGGAAATTACTGTGGGGAAAAGGGTCTTACATCGCCATCCTCTATTCATTGATCTTATCGGAAGAAAAAAAAAAAAGGAGTGGGCAGGAAAGGCGGTGGGAAGGACCCGAAAAAAAGGAAAAAGAAGAGGAAAAAACAAAAACATGGGGTCAAGGAGAGAAAAAAACGAGGGGGGGGAAGGGAAAGACCGGCAGGGGGCATTCTCAGTTTGACTGAAAAATGATGTTGGAAAAAAAAAAAGAAGCCCATGAGGGGAAAAAAGGGGCGAACACAAAAGTGCGTGGACAAAATAATCGAGAGAGAAAAAGGAAAAAAGAAGCCGACGAGGCACGATAGTCAACAAGAGTCCTAGGTATGGGGGGGGGGTCTTGGAAAAAGAAAAGGCTCGAGAAAGGACCTAAAACCGAGATCGTCGGAACTCTGAGAATAAATTACGAGTAGGGCAAAAGGATTGCATGGTTAGCGGAAGCAGCGTACATAAAAGACGAATCGAGCAAAGAAGGGGAAGGACAACGGAAGGGAAGGGGAAAGTTAAAGAAACAGAAAGAAAAGAGGAGGAGACGCATGGAAGTGAATGATTGTACCGTTGGGAGTCCGAGGAAGAAGTCTAGGGGGGAGAAATCTCAAAAATCGGGGGGAAAACTCCGTAAAAAAGGAAACTATTTACTGAAAAGAAGCGAAATAAAGTGTAAGGGCTCAGATGCAGTCCTATTGCACAGATAAAGAAAGGGCCTTAAAGAGGGGAACTTTCTGGAAAGAAAGGGGACGAAAAATCAAGCTCTCCCACAATTATACGTCAAAAGCCGCTCGTGATTTGCACTTCCCATGAAACCCCAATCCGTGTCGAAAGAAGGGGGGGGGAGGCCTTAAAAAAAAAAAAAAAGACGAGGAATGAACTAGAGGGAGGAAATCTCAAAGAGATATACCGCGCAGGAAGGTCGATGAACTTTCCGACTGTTGGCCGGCATCTCGGTAACTGGTCAGGGAAAAATGCTGTGCGTGAAAAAGCCAGACCAAAGGAGGTCGCCGGAAAGTTCGAAAGAAATTCACGGTTCCGCGCGAGAGAGCTCCTGAAGGAACATGGGACAAGCTACGCTCTATCCGGAGGTGATGTTAGCCTCCACGACAAATAAGGGTTAAGGTCCGTTACTTCACCGAAGGAAGACAATCTATCAAGAAGGTCAACGGGTTTGAAATGTAAAGAAATCGAAAAAAAAAAGTTCTTCGACTTCGGCTGAAACGAACCATTCTCATAAGAAGGTTGGGGGGCCAAAAGGGTCGACAAGTAAAAGTGGCAGAAGAAGTGCTGCACAGATGTACTTAACCTAAAAAGTGATCCTCATCAGACCTCACAACCACAAACGAGGATTATGAAAAAAAAGAGGAGCACTTGAGGGGGGGAAGATCCGTACGAAGGGCAAAAGTAGAGAAGGAGAAAATGGGGGAAGGTCGATAAGCAAAAAAACGCCACTCAAAGAGCATGCTTTCCTAAGCGCGGGATTTGGAGAGTCAAAAGAAAGATACTCGAAAAAAGGGGCATCTTCAAGAAAAAAAAAAAGAGAGCTGGCGTAAAAGGATAACACGGGGAAGAAGATAAATCATGAGCATGGCGAAAAGAACTCCGTATAGCGTCTCTAGTCGTTACAAGAATTCAAGCGAACGACTAAGGAACTTTCAAACTTCAAAATGGAGGGGGTCTTGTGAGCAGCTAAGAGGGGACTAACTTAACAAGAAAAAGGAAGGGAACTCAGCCCTCATCTCAGACATCGTACCTCATAAGGACTAGCGGAGGCAAAGGAAAAGGTTCGTATTGAGGAAAGGACCTCAGGAGAGGGGGGCGGGCAAAAAAAAAACCTTTTCACAACCAGAGGATTGGTTCACAAGAAGGGGGCATCACGGATCGAGGAAATCCGTCTCAGGGTTTGACGGTGTTCGCGATCTGGGTCCGGAAGGGGCCACCTTAAAAAAAATCCCTCCATAAAGAAGGGGAGAGAAAAGAAAGCCGTCGATGCCCTGATATTTCCAAATCGAATACGTCAGAGGCCCCACTAAGGGAAAATTTGAAAGAAGGTGGCAAGGGATTGTGTACGCGAGAAAGGCTGGGGTAGCTTATAGGACCAAAAGAAGTTGCTGCCGTGCAATGCTCACCTGACACTAATTCGTGAAAAGCATCGAACGGAAAAAAAGGAAACACGGGGAAAAAATTCGGCAGAGAACAGGGCAAAAATGAGGGCGAAAAAGTGTCCGGAAGAGCAGTCTAAACCATGCACGCAAGGGGCTTTCGATGTACAAGGCCAGAAGACCACGAAGGGAAAACGTTTAAAAAAGGGGGACCGCGGTCTGGTAGGTCAAAAAGACAGAAGATGAATAGAATGAGGCGTTGAACCGATCACAAGAAGGAAAAAAGAAGCCGGGTGAAAAGTTCGGTCGAAGAGGAGGGAGTGAAGAGGGCAACGTAAGGCAAAAGAAAAGACCTGTGGCCGTGGGTTTCCACGAGTCCGCCATCCCTTGGTTGGGTAAAAAAAAAAAAAAAACAAAATTGGTGTGGTCTTCTAGGAGCCCACAGCCGGGGAAAAGAAAAAAAAAGAAAAACCGGGTTGGGACAAAAAGTGTTTGGGCCTAGCGACATAGTGTGGCGTTGAAAAAGAGATCTAGGGGGTATTGGCAAGCGTCCCGGGTCTTCCGTGGCGTAAAGAAAAAGGAAGAAATCTGAGGGAG
>Ga0179591_1204653_pt1 | contig 11813 bp, 23 predicted proteins | sample CZOMad2_1_08_16f_FD_182891 | JGI IMG/M metagenome (GOLD analysis project Ga0179591, IMG submission 182891) | Vadose zone soil fungal communities from Angelo Coast Range Reserve, California, USA - CZOMad2_1_08_16fungal (PacBio error correction) | ecosystem: Environmental > Terrestrial > Soil >...
AAAGAAAAATCGTTGAAAGGGGGGCTTCTCCTACGGAAGAAAGACAAAAGGTAAGGGTAAGATTTAGTGTTCACTTCGGATCTAGTGAGGGGGTCAAAAAAGGGAGGGCGCCCCAAAGGAAGGGGGGGGGGAAACTATAAATGCGAAACACTAAGGGAGGAATGATGAACCAGAAAATCGTTAACTGATTGATGTAGAGATTGTAAGAATGCGACACCGAGGCGGAGTTATGAAGGGGAAGGAAAGGAAATTGAAAACCATGGGGGATGGAGAGAGGCATGACTTTATTGAGGGAGGGGAGAGGAGGAAAGTCACTAAATGACAGACGGAAACAACAGGTCAGGCCTGCGGAAAACCTAAAACTGGGGTGAAGTCTCCAGTGAAAGGTGTTACCAAAGGGGGGGGGGAAAATTCTCGGGAGTGAAAGAAGATCGGTTGTTGGTATATGAGAGAAAACCGGCGCGAAGAATGCGAAATACAAAACAAGATAAGGCATGGGAGGAACGAGTTTGAACTCTCTACAAAAGGAAGAAAGTCTCCAAAGGAAGCCCTTATCGAAAAATCCTGCGCATCGAGGCAACAGAAAAGGGAGGGGAATAAGTACTGGGGAGAAAATATAGGGTCTCATTTTCAACCAAGGGGGGAAAGTAAACGTGGAGGAAGGATAACGTATAATGGGGAATGAGGGCTGACTGATGTCGTAAAATTGGGGAAGCTACTGGTAAAGGGGGCTCCAAAAGGGATAGGGGAAACCTCACCATTATCAACATATGCAGAGGGGAATCTGACGAGATCGCTTCAGATCTCCGAAATACTACGTCCCTACCAGCAGGGAGGGAGGTCTCCAAGGGGGGATGAAAGGTCGAATTGTAAAAGGTAGGGGAGACTCTACAAAAATAAGAAAAGTTTTATTAAAAAAAAAAAAAAAAGGAGAATAAGGCGCAAAGACCGCGCCACGTGCATCCGCATTTTGGGGGATGGGGATTAAAGGTTAAGGATGGAGCAGGGTGAGGGAGAGAGAGTTGCAAAAAGCAGATGTCCGGTGGAAGAAGAGGTGCCGACCAGGTTTGTGCCTTGATCGCGGAGGTTTCATGGAAGATTTAGAAAAGGCACGGGAGCCAGAAGACCCAGAAGACCAAAAATATGAGATATGAGGCGGCATCAACGCGGAAGGAAATAAGGGAATCTTGCATGCGTGCGTTCGGCAGGACAGAGGTAAGGGATTAAAAAGTGGTTGAGAAATGGACCGTCGGGAAAGGGGAAAAAGAGGCCAAGTAAAGGGGGGAAGGACTTGGAAAGGAAAGTTCGGAGTCCGCCGGGCCGTACTATTGGGATTACGGGGTTGAAAGAAAAATAAAGAGGGGAGACTCGTTGGGGAGGTGGGGGGGTCTGTTTCTACTGTCAGGAGGAGGGGGGGGGGGGGGATATGCAAGGAAAAGGAATGTTGGGGGGTGGGGGCAATCAACTTCAATTAGCTCGCCTGGAAGACAGAATCTTGTATGGGAAGCGAAAAATGGGAAATAGAGAGGAAGGTACAAGCTTCGAAGTGGTGGAAGAAAAGAAAAAATTCTAGGAAAGGGAAAGATGTTGAGATAGAGTAATTGAGTAGACCCCAGGCAAACATGACGAGCTTTTCCTTATGACACCAAATTCTTGAAGGAAAAATAGGAAGAAGAGGATAGAAACGCAACTCCCTCGGGGGGGGAGGGAAATGGGAGACCTTAAAAGAAGGGAAGGGAGGGGGCTAAAATAACTGCCTGTATGAAACGGGTCTGACAGCAACTCGACTTGATTTGCGCATGGGGTAGACAAGAGGTGTTTTTAGATGGACTGAGAACCTGAAGACATGGGGAAAAAAGAGTCTAGGGAAAAAGAGTCACCGGGAGACCCCTCAGAAACGGTACACTCAGTAGCGTAATACTGGAAGATATAGTACCTATAGGTTGGATCCATAAGTAATGGAGGGAACTCTAGGGAAACAAGAAGAAGAGAGGACTTAGGATGGGGAAGTGGGGGATCTGTGAATACGAAATTTTACTGTATGGGCGGCTTCCCGTTGTCGACATCACCAGTTCCGCAAAGTATGAAGAGGGAGGCGGCTTTCAAGGGAAAAAGGTCGGGAAAAGAATCGGATAACTTTGAATAAGAATATTTCTGCAAGGGGAGAAAAATCCAGGGAGGGCGAAGAAAGGTTTTAGCCTCGTCTATAGGACGGTCTGTCGCCTGAGTAGCGGACTGGGAAGGCAGAAACTACTTTGGGTGGGAGGGGGTTTGGGGGGGGGTGAGTGGGAAGGTAAATCGTGCACCCCAACGCGCTGGGAAGAGAGGGGGTGGTGTGTGGTAGGAAGGCGCCACAAGGAAAAACGACTACAAGGAAAAACTCACGCAGTTTCGGGAGGGGGGAATCTTCGCGAGGGAAAGACTTCGGCGGGAAAGGGGGGGAAAACATAAAGGCAGATTCAAGGAGAGTGAAAAAGGACACAGAAAAGAGAGGAAAAAGAAGGTAAAAAGTGTAAGTTTGTGGGATTCAGGGAGAACGTGTCGGGAAAGGCGTAATGAAGAGAAGGGGCTTAAAGGGGGGAAAATCGCGCCTTTTTGCAACAAGGAGAGGAGGGGGGGGAACTACGGGGAAAAGAAAAGCTAATAAGAAAGTTAGACTGGGGAAAACAACAACTTTTTGCTCAGTTTTGTAAAGTACAGAGGTCGGGGGGGAGCAGGGACAGAGGAAGGGGGCGGACATACCCTCTCGAGAGAAAAAGGGGAGTTATAGAGGGAGAAGACAAAAATAAAAGTGGAATAAGGGAGAAAAAAAAAGGTGTCTCGGACAAAACTTAGGAAAATTTTTGGTTGACTAAGGGGCATATTCTGAAAAGGAGCTAGGTTTTCCCAAGGAGGAAAACAAGAGACCGATCAATTGGGGGGACCAAAGAGGGATGGGGAAGGACTTAAGGGAAAAGGGGAGAGTAATGGAAGAGGGGAAAGACGGGAGTAGCACCACCCAAGGCAAGAGGGGGGGGGGGAGAATATGCCGCCAGGGGGAGGGGTTTCCGGAGGCGCCTATCTTATTGCTGGGGGAAAGGGGGAGGAAAATCGGCAGGAAAAGAAGAGAGAAAAAAAAAAGGAAGAGGAAAAAAAGGGAGTGTGAATTCAACGACGGAGGCGATGGGGTTGAAGAGGACTAAAAGAACTTAAATCTCCAAAGGGGGAAAGAAAACTACAATCAGTCTGAAAACTCAAAGACGAAGTCAGGGGAAAAAATAAGTCTTCCAATAAACAATTCCTTACGGAGGCGAAAATTCCGGAAAAACTACTAGAAGGGGAGAGATACGGAAAAGGAAAGGACTTCCGTTTAACGAAAAGGTAGGGCGAGTAAGATTGGCAAGAAGTTTCAGACAGAGGCCAAGACGGGAGAGAGGGGGTAGGGGCAGGAAGAAAGTTTCTGGCAGGGAAATACCTTAAAAAGGGATTATTCACGAGAACTCCAAAACTCCGAACATCTCTGAGAGGGTGTTCCCTAAAGGGTAAGAATTAATGAGAACATATGCTGAGGGTAAGAGATATAGGGAAGGGGAGGACTATACTTAGGCAAAAGTACTGAGGGGGAGTGGAAGGGGAGCTGGAGATCGAAGAAGAGGGGTGGTTGACAAAGGAGGACACGTTTTGTGACAGGAGAGGAAGTCTCTTAAACAAAGAGGTCCTGAAAGGAATAAGCACAGGGAAAGGGGAGGGAAAATACAGTGAAGAGATGGCGACGAAAGGCTTCCGAGGGGGAAAGCATGACGCACGAGTGATTTGTAGGGCGGCAGAGAACAAAAGCTCTGAGAGAAACAGGGGAAGGGGGAAGAAAACTTAACTCTAGGAAGCAAAAAGGAGTCAGGGGACGACACACGAGATCGAATCAATTAGGGGGAATGCGGGACCGGATAGAAAGTTGGAGGAAAAACGGAGGCTCCTGTTGGGAGAAAAAGAGAGGCAAACTGGAGGGAGAAAATGAAAGGGGGGGAGGGAGGAAAGACTAGTCTTACTCATTGGCAGTTTATTTCAAACAACAAAACACGGCCGGACTTATCAAAATCTGGGACGACTTTCGCCACCAAACTAAAAAGGGGAACCCCGCTGAGGAGGAGAGTATCCGAGAGAGAGATATGGTTAACGAACGGAGTCAAATCAATTGGGTCAAAGAACAGGCAAAACAAATCTGGGTGTTTAGAGGAAGAAGGAGGGGGGGGGGGTAAGGAGGGGGTACTGACCATAGGAAAAAAAGCGGCAAGGGCCAGTAGGGAAGAAGGAAGTCAGGCACTACGAAGGAAGTAGGAAGGAAAGTTATTACTCGGAATTGTGGGTAGGGAGAAAACGACTGAGGTCGGGGGAAAAGTACTTAATCAGTAGAAAGTCCTCGATCCATTATGAACGAAAAATGATCTAGAACGGGAAACTGGGGGTCTTGGTCCTCAAAAAAAAGGAGGGAGGAAATCTTAGAAGGGCGGGTGGGGGAAGAAGTCTCGCGAAACTCACAAGATGGAAAGGAACTGGAGGGGCTTCAACTGGTGTGAGAAGGTAGGGTGAAGCGTCCTAGGTCCTGAAAGACAGCAGGGGGGTCTTTGGGGTTGGAGAAGAAAGCAAGCAGTTTAAGTCCAAGAAAATAATTTTCAAAAGCAATAAGCAGGGGAAAGAAAACATTCATCTGGGGGGGGGAGGAAGATTCTTTGCGGAAATCTACATATGAGAGGCATTGATAGAAAGAAGGGACTAGCTGTAATGGAGGGTGGGGCTGTGTCGGGAAAATATGGGGCTCAAAATGGTTGTACAGTCTTCGGAAGAAAAGTGGGAAGAAACGACAGAAGAAAGGAACAGTCTAGGCACTCCTAAGTGGCGACGTAACTGCATTCAAGGGGTGGAAAAAACAGGAAAGACATTGGGGTTTCTTTGACTGCTATGTGGAGGAGAGAAAAGGGGTGAGGGGGGTGGGAAGAGAAAATCCAAAGTACAGGGGGGGGAGGAACGATGAGTAAAATGGAGAAAAAAGGAGTTTTCGGGGGGCGAAGGCAAGGGGGAGAAGAGGAGAGTCCAGGTGGGGGGGGAGGAAGGAAAAAAATTCCGTCAGACGAAGGGGGGGGGCTCAGGTTGAAAAAAATCAATGCTCACTGTCAATCGCATTAAAAGAAGAAAAAGGGGTAAGGGGTCGGAGCTCCAAAGTTAGGGGAATGGGAAGCCGGAAGTTTCCGGAGAGGGTGAAGTGGGAAACGGATGCAAAGACGCTTCCATCAGCTAAAGAAGGACTAGAGCAAGGAGAAATACAAGAAAAGTATGTACCCTCCCTAAAGGCCAAAAGACTCAGGAAGGGGGGAAGGAGGGAAGAGGGAGACAAAGATTCAGTTGAAATAGGAGGAGGGGGGAATGATCCGAATTGGGGGTCTCAGCAGGAGGTGTGAAAACCAAAGGGGGTGTTGATCGACTCAGGGATTTCATAGAGATAAAGAAGGGAACGGAAAAAGTCCGGACAATCGCGAGGCTAGGGGAGGTGGGGTAAAAGTGTAACAAGTCGGCAAGATAATTGGGGGAAAAGAGAGCTAGAGCGAGAAAACACCAAAGAAGGGGGGAAGGGAAAAGGGGAGAGTCTAGGGAGGGAAAAGTAGAGTCCCAGGAAGGGGAAATCAAAGAACCGGGAACTAGCGTTAACTATTGGTCTTGGGGGGTCAATGAGAGAGGTGAAAATAGAGAGCCCCAAAACAGAAAGAGGGGTTTTTACTAAAGGTCGAAAGACCATGAGGGAGGGAAAAAGAAATTAAGGAAGGGGGAAGGGAATAGGTTAAAGACGAAAAAGGAGGAAAAGAGGCTGGAATGAAGGAGATGGAAAAGAACTTTACCCTTTTTGTGGGGGGAGGGGGAGAGGGGGGGGACGTTGTGGAGGGGATCTGCTTAGGAAAGGGGGAGCAAAACAGATCGGCCATCATGGGGAGGAAGGGGTCGAACACTAACGTGGACGATCTCAAGGGGGGAAAGGGGGAGTGGAAAAAGTCAGGCAGTTGAGGAGGGGAGAGTCTGGGGTTTTTCAAAGGGATAGAAAGGGGGCGCTTCCTAATTGGAGAAATATCAAAAACAAGAAAAAAAGGAATGGAGGTAAAAACTACTAGGGGACTCTGAGAAAGGGGGGATACAGAAAGGATAAATTAGAGGGAAAATGTCCGGCGTATCAGCACCATACCTTCGGAATGATAAGACACTCTTCAAAACACTAATGAAGGGGGGGAATGGGGAAAAACCAGGGGGGGAAGGAAGACTGAAATGACGGAGGATTACAGTGGGAAGGAATGGAGAAAGGGGTTTCGACAAGGGGAGGAAGCAAATAAAAACAGGTTGAAAGGAACAAGATGAAACCCGACCAAAACCGGGAATCTTCTAGGCCTAAGGGAGGGGAAAGAGCTTAAAGCGGAGAGTCAGTCAAGGACCCAGACTTTCGAAAAAATCTCTACGGGGTATGGGATCATGAAGGGAAGGAAAAAATCTTCTGGATGGGAAGTCGGGGAGTAGAAACAAGAAAAAAGAAGGGTAGGGAGGGGAGGCAAGAATTACTGAGGAAAAAAAGGACGCAAGGGAAAAACCGTTTTATGGCAGTGTACCGGGCCGTGGTCAGGTAGTAAGAAGAATTTCCACCAAATAGGGAGGGGGGGGGAAAAAGGGAACTATAGTGAGGGGAAAGAAGTGTGGGGAAGGGAGGGAAGGGGGAGGATAATGGATCAGAGTAAGGAACTTCTCAATACGTCATAGGGACAATATAAAAGCAGGAGAATAAAAAATCCGAGAAAAACGAGGAATGAAATTTCATTGAGGGAGAGGGGGTGGGGAGAGGGTCTGTAACAAAAAAGGGAGGGAGGGGTGAGGGGGAGGGGAATTAATACTGGGAAGGCTTACTAACCGCGGAGGGGGGAGTACGGGATATTTAAACTTCTAGCGGAAGGGGAAAGTACCTCAGGGAGAGGGGGCAGAGAGTAGCTTGGGAAAAAGAAAGGGGGGATCCAGCACAGGGGGTTTTGGGGGGTTTGGTCTTTGTCTAGAGAGGAACTAGGGAGGAGAGTCAAAAGGGGCAGAGGGGGTTTAGGTGGGGAAGAAAATGAAGGAGGGGGAAGGAGCTTGCAGCCTAACTAGGGAAGGGGATCAGGATCAGATTAAACCGAGCGGCTTCTGTAGCACAAGTATCCGTGGGGCGAGAAACCAAAGTCAGATAAGGGAAATAACGGGGAAAGGAGGTTTAAGAGGGGGGCAAACGTGAAACAGCCGACGAGGAGAGAAGAGGGTGCCAGTGGAAAGGAGGCCTGGCTCGTAGATCGGGGGGAATAAGACACTAATCGTGAGGGGGAAATGAAGGAAGGAACCGCAAAGAAGGGGAAAGGGGGATCTCGAAAGGGTATCAGGGAGTCAAAAAAGCTAAAAGGTATAGTGGAAGGGGTAACGGGGGCAAGAAATTTGTTTGACCTGGAAGAGACAGGAAAAAAAATCTTGCAGCAAGGGAAAAAAAAGAAGTCTTTCAGCCGCGGAAAAAGAGAAAAAAAAAACAGTAAGGGAGGAAAAAAATATTGGGGAAGAAGGGGAAAAGCTACGGAGAGGAGGGGTACGACAGAAGGAGGCAAAGCCAGGGAAAGACAAAGAGAATCGTCACGGCTTTTTGGAAGGGGGTGATGAGACTGCGGGGAGGGGAGATGGGGGGGGAAGGCAGAAATTTGGAAAGACAGCCGCTTCGAGCTAACGAGTGCCTGACCACTGGAGGAACATCGGAGGAGAAAGGTGGATGAAAAGGTAGACGGGAGTCGTGGAGGAATGGGGCGAAGAGCGGGGGAGGCGGAAGGGAAAAAGCAGAGAAGCTCAGTAAGGTGGCGGGACCAGGAGTACGCCGGACTTCGTCGGGACGAAAACACTTGGAGAGGAGATTTGGGGGGGCAGGGTTGGGGACTCACAGGGGAATTCTAGGGGAAAGGGGGGTACGAATTGTTGGGCTGGGGGGGACTTCGAGGCTCCAAAAGGGAAACCATCAAAAGGTCGAAATCGACAAATGCATGGGCTGTAAAGAGATGGCAAGGAGAGTTCGGATACTCCGGAGGAGAAAGGGGACTCAACGAAAGGAAAGAAGGGAAACTTAATCCTAAGGGAGGGAAGAGATCACAAAAAACCAGAATTGGGGGTCATGGGGGAGTCCAAACAAAGCAGACATCACGGAGGAACGAAAAGGGGCCGTAAAAAAAGATACGACCTCCAGAAGAAAAAAAAAAAGAATGGAAATTCAAGGGGGTGCGGGGTTGTAAACAGGAGGAGGGGAATTATCCTGGAGCCGGACAAAACAAGGGGGGGACTAAGGGGGAAGAGAAAGCGGAGGGGGTCTAAAAATTTAGTCCACTCGTAGGTGGGGAGAGAAGACTCTATCAAAAAAAAGGGGGGGGGGGTAAAATAGAGGAGGGGGGGGGGGGATAAAAAGCCATATAGGTGGACCTCCTTTGAGAAAACAGTCTCGGACAACTGAGGACAAATTGGGGGGAGGAGAATTGGGGGGGGAGGGACGTGAGAGAGTAAGGGGTTCAACCTTAAAAAAGAAATCAGACCTGGGGAAAAGGAACGTCCTGAACACGGGAAGAAGAAGGCCGGAATAGGGACAATAACAACAAGGGATTCGGCACGACACAAGAAGCAATTAAACATAGGGTTTTTTGGAAGAGAATCAGAGGGGGAAATTTCACAAAAACCTAAAGAGGAGAGACACAGAGGAAGAGAGAGAAGCAAAAAGAAGGAGGGGAAGGACTAACATCAAAGGGGGGAGGGGTTCGCGTCCTGTACAATTTGGGGAGTAAAAACAAAACTTAAAAGCCCATCAGCTGTCCAATTCCCAAAAAAAAAAAAAAAAGAAGCTAAAGTCTAGGGGAAGGAGAAGTAAGAATCCGGACTGTAAAAAAAAAGTCCCGAGACTTCTATTAGAAGAAGGGGAAAAGCGACCCATATGAGAGGGGGGGGACATACAAGAAAACTGACGATGGGAAGGTAATAAGACGGGAAAAGAAGAAAATTTTGCAAAGAAAGGGTTCCAGGAAAAGAGAGGGAGACAGTAAGGGGAGTCAATGGGCGGGTCGACAGGTGCTTAGCAGGGTACAAAGCCGTACACCTGGAGGAAGGAAGAAAACACGAAAACTCCTAAAAACGAGAACTGACGGGAGTGGGGGGTCAAGAAAAATTGTTCCGCATCCTTATGAAACCAAATACGGAGGGCGAGATCTGACGGAGGACCAAAGGGAGCGGACTCCGTCTCTGGGGGGGGGAAAGGGGGGGCAGGAGGGAGGAAGGGGGGGGGAATATTTTGGGGTCTGAAAACCCTAGGAAAGGGTGCGACGGCATGAGCAGCCAACCCAATAGGGAATAAGGGACCAACTGAGCGGAAAAGAAGTCAGGGCTCTTGGGGAAGGGAAAGGACCTTGAAAAGAGGGGGAAAGTTACAATGTAAGATTTTGGAAGGAAGGTCAGCGCACGAGGGGAAGGGTTTTAAATCGGAAATCAGAAGCGTATAAGCTAGAGAGGGAATTCCGGTTGAAAAGAAACGAGAAAGGTGGTTGGAACGGAAAAGAAGTCAGAAAGCAACTTAAAAAAGGGACGTCTCCGATAAGTGGGAAAGAAGCGAAGTTCTACAGAAATGAGTGAAAAGCGCACCTTAAAGAGGGGGAGGGGGCAGTCGAGAGTGAATCCGGAGGGAGAGGGAAAAAAAAAAAAGAGGGGGAATGCCGGGGCTCCCAAGAGGTAGGAGGGAGAAACACACTCCACTTACCGCCCGAGACTTAGTCATCGGAACCGATAATGGGGGGGGGTGGGGGGGGGGGGGGGGGGGGGGGAGATCGAAAAGTTAGTTAACCCAAATATATCATTAAAGTTCACTAACCTCCCACCAAGATGGGGGGGGTAATCTTGCCAGAAAGGGAACGGGAGGTGATTTGAAAAAAAAGAGAACTAAAAGCTATAGAGAGGTTCAACTAAGCCAGTCATTCAATCTCTTACGTTAGTGAATCAGGCAAAAGCATAAGGGGGATTGGGTAAACGACCTCTTCATGGGAGGGAAGGAGGGAAATTCAGTCTAGGAGGGGAAGGGCAGGAGAAGGAGACTGAGAAAAGAAAGGAAAACTTGGATTGATCCATATCGTTCAGGAGGGAGGAAAGACTTGCTTTGGGGGGGGGGGGGGAAAGGGATCATCACAGGAGGAACCCTGCAATAAGAAAATAATGAGGAGTCCAACGGGGAGAAGGAGGATCGACACGGGGGAGGACACCGAGAGTAATCACCTCCTTTTCTGGGTGGGGTGACGAAAGTGTTACAATATTACCTATAAGATTAAAAGGTACATATAAAGGAAAAGGGAGCTGGGGCGGAAGGATTTCTGCTAGATGAGAGAGAAACTTATAGATATCCCTCTTCCTCGAATCTGAACTAATTGGGGGCTTTTGGGAGGTCAGACTGTGGGAGAAAAAGTGTGGGAAATGCTGCTTAATCAAAAGGGTGTAAAAAGAATCTACGCCATGGAAGACCCCAGGCTGGGGGCAAAAAAACAGAAAGAAAGTGAGAACGAAAGGTTCCCATTGTGTTGGGAAAGGATAACAGTATTAGTGCGTGTCAGGAGAGGAGGGGGGGAAGGATAGAAAGCCTTTGCTTTGCCCAGGGAAAAAAAGGACGGGGCAGAAGGGGGGGGGGGTGGGGCCGGGGAAAATGAGCGATTAAAAAGGAGGAGGGGCAAATCAGAAGCCTGGGGGGTATCTTTCAAAGAAAAGAAGGAATATCCTGGGGAGGGAGAAGAGGGGGGGGGGGGGGGTGAAAAAAAAATTCGGCTAAGGGAAGAACGGTAAATCCTGGTAAAATGGGACGAACGAAAGTGGAGGTTGGAAGAGATAATAGAAGGGGGACAGGAGCTGTGAAGGGAGAAAAATCATCCGCTCTGCCATCAGTATCATCGAAAGTACTGATCGCAGGGAGAACATTGACAAGGCTGGGGAAGGGGAGTAAGGACGGAACTCGGATGGTTCTGTCTTAAGCTCAATCCGGGGAAAGTATCCGGAGGGTTCATAAGAATTGGTTGGAGTAAGAGAAAGTTGAAAAAAAAAGACCCGGGGGGGGGGGGGAGGAGAGCGTCTGGGTGGGGCACTCTCGAGACAAGTGAACAACCAATCGTCAATCGAGTAGAAAAGGCTGTAGGTAAGGGAAGTAAGGTCAGAAAGTCCGGTGGTAAGATTCGGAGAGGAGAACAACAACAAAAGAGGGGGAGGGTGTAAAAGGATAGAGGGGGAGAGTAAAGGATCGCGGACGGGACTGAACGTAAGCAAAAAAGGTTCCTAATGGAAGGGAGGGTTTCAAGGAAAGAAGAAGGGGGAACTAGGCTGGAAAAAAAATTCCATGATGGGGTAAGCTGGGACGATCACTACCAAAAAGGAATTACCAATAAACTACGGGAACGAGGGAGGTAGAGATTGGGGATGAAGGAAAAGGAGAGGAGGGGGGAGTTAATGCAGGAAAATTTAACCAGACTTGACCTGGGGGGGGTTGATCAGGGCGGGAGAAAGGAGGGATCAGTGAGGCAAGATTCGGAGGCAAGGGGAGCAAGAAAAGGGAGGAACAACGTTGACGGGGGGCTTCACCACGGTTTCGCGAAAAGGACCATTTTAGGGAAAGAAGAAGATTTGGAGAAAGGACGGAGGGGGGGGGTTTTGTCAAAAAGAAAAACCGGCCAGTGAAGGGGGGCGGAAACTGAAGAAACACGATGTCTGCAGTTAACTAAGTTGAAGCGCGAAAAAGGGGG
>Ga0179591_1244466_pt1 | contig 11813 bp, 15 predicted proteins | sample CZOMad2_1_08_16f_FD_182891 | JGI IMG/M metagenome (GOLD analysis project Ga0179591, IMG submission 182891) | Vadose zone soil fungal communities from Angelo Coast Range Reserve, California, USA - CZOMad2_1_08_16fungal (PacBio error correction) | ecosystem: Environmental > Terrestrial > Soil >...
CCAACTGGAACCTGAGAAAACGGGAAAAAACCCTCCCGGAAGGAGTTTCGCAGAAAACGAAAAGGGAAAAGGGGCAAGAAATCGGATTTGAGAGCATCAGAGAAGAACGCGAAGGCCTGACAATGGTCCTAGAACCGCAAAATCAAACAGGAGAGAAGCAGTGATCAGGGTGGAATCACGAAAACGAACATAACATCTATCGGGGGCCAATCCAAGTCCCACCTCAAACCGCGGAAGAGAGGGCGGGGGAGGAAAAGCCGCACCATCATTGGGTTTTTCAAGGACACTTATTATCAATTCATAAAAAATGAGAATGATTTGGCCGGGAAGCCGCGGGCTTGCGGGAAAAGTGGAGGCACAAAAGGGGGGAGGGGATCGGAAAAAAACGCCATGATGGCGAAAAATGGGTCAGTTCCTTCATGGACCTGGTATAGAAAAAGGAAAGAGGGGGGAAAGCCAAGAAAAAAAAAGGAAAACGGGGAAAATTAGTCGCCTAAATGGTTTGAAGGAGTATTAGACGGTGAAAGTTGTTATGAGCCATGGACAAAGAAGAAAAACTCTGAAAATGGTTTTTTCTACATGGACTAAAAATCGAACGAGGACGTGTTGGGAGAGGCAGAAGGAAGAAGGGGAAACAAAGGGTCACAGGCACACACAGTGAAAGAAAAAGCTTGGGGGGACCAAAAGAAGCCGTAAAAAAGACAGCCAGACGGAAAGAAACTACGTGGGATGATCATAAACACACTGACTGATTGCGGGGCCGGCAAAAGAAGCTAGACAAGGTGGGGGAGAAGACGAAGTCGAGCAGGGCCATTTTTGTGATCATGCAAATGAAAGTCACGAAACCCGGCAAAAATTTGGGTAGGGCCCTCATGGAAGGCAAAACGAAGGCAAAAAGGAAGATGAGGAAAAAACAGAAAAAGAAGAGGGAGGAAAAGAAGCCAGTGGAAAAAAAGCTGTGTGCGGCCTGGGGGGAATGATTTCAACACCAGGTGGATTAACCGAACCCTGAGTGGTGGGAGCTACCAAAGGCAAGATTGGGTGACGCGAAGCGGGGACTGGGGCGGTTTCCCGTGTGGGTGACAATTCAAAAAACCTGGTTTTTTTTTTCAAAATGTTATTTGGGGCCCCCAAATCTGGCGCACTAGAAATACACGAGAAAAAAACATGGCCCCGTCCGGCATGTGGGGGTGGGGCGGGGGATTGAATGAAAGGAAACCAAAAATAGCGGAAAGGAGGAAGGACGGCAGGGGAAACCTAAAAAACGCACATAAAAAGCTTGGGGTTACGAGGAAGGGAGGTGATAACCGTGTGCGCTGAGGAGGACTTATGTCAACCACGCCGTCAAGTGAGAGGAACCTGGCCAATTGTTTGCGGGAACACAAATCACCATATTGAGCCCTGGTTGGTCCCAGCAGCAATCCACCTGGTGGAAGGAGAGCAGAGAGGGAAAAAGGAAAAAAAAAAAAAAAAACCAACTCTGGGGACCAGCTCACAGACCACGAAAGAAAAGCCTTCAACGCCAGGGCCGTCGGGAGGGTGGCCGGACAATCAAGCGCTAGGGAAAAAAGCAAGACAGGGAAAAAAAAGTCTAGAACGGGGGGCAAGGAGAACAAAGCAATTGGGAAGAAACAACAGGAGGGGCCTGCACTCTTAAGCGGGGCAGGAGACCTAAGAAAATGATCGACCAAATTAATGACAGGTTTGGGTTTTTGGGGTTTTTTTGTTTTGGGTCAGTCAGCACCTAAAGGAAAGCCGTGAAATCAAACGGAAGAAACCCCTCGGTAACAGCGAGCGATGGGGGGGGATCGAAGAAAAACCCAGGGGGAAAGGGAAAGATGACGGGGCAAAAAAAAACGACGGAGAACCAGAAAAGTGTGTGGGCAGGAGGGGCAAACAGAACCAAAACAAGAAGGGCAATCTGGCAAAAAAAACGAATCACAGCCACCTGGGTTCCCAAATAAGGGGGGAAGAAGCTACGATGGAATCGCCTGCAACACCGACCTGCCTGCCAAAGGCGAGACAATCCGGCAAGGAGGGGATGGCCTGCATTAAACTCAAAGGTTTTTAAACTCAGGTAGAATCCAGCAGGCACCTTCACAAACCGGAAGAACAAGAAAGGCCGCTTATTGAACGCGGGGGGGAAAGGACTCATCACGTTTGTCATCAGTGTGGGAAAAAAAATACGTCGCGGGGGGGCCAGGGCGACAGTTGACGCTGCGATATTCCCAAAAAACGGGAAAAAAAGGCCGGAGGCGTTTTTCCGGGGAAAAAAAGCGAAAAAGATTGGTGGGTTGGTGCCGAATCCACACACCAGGAATTACCAAACCACACGAAACACAGAAATGAAAAAAGACGCAACTAAAGAAAAAGGGTAGGAGCGGATGGCGGCCGGGATCGCAAGAGAAAAAGGTCCACGCAAGGGAAAAAAAAAGAACTCCATTTGAAGCCGAACTTGGCCAAAGGGGGAACCTCGCGGAGAGGATGACACGGGGTGCCCATGAACCGGTGGACTGCAACATCGTAGACCTGAGACCGCACCCCAGGGAAGGGGGAAAGGGAGAGTAGAGAACCCCCATCGAAAACCAGGCCAAGTGTAGGGTCACAACAGGCACTAACTGAGGAAGAAGGGCGAAATTGTGGAGGTACGGTGCGCGGCCCACCATATCCAAGATGACAAAGGAGAAATGCGGGGGCTGAATTTGTGGGGGAGACTCCGGAAAAAGGGGACCGCAGGAACTTGGCAGGAAAAGACGATAAGAAATGAATCGAAAAAACGGAAGTGCAATGGAAGAAAAAGCGGCCTCGGGCCGAAATCAGGACTCAGAAACCAGTGTCCGGAAAAAATTGTTGCAGAGGCCAACTCGGGCAACTGCGAGTGGGGGAACGGAATGACAAGTACCGGAGATGGGTCACCGCTCATCCAAAAATTAACTAAGGGACAAGTTTTATGGACTCAAAAGTCAACACAACAAAGAGAGGGAGTAAGAAGATCCACGTGGGAACACTGGGGGAGGGAAAGCGACCGCTAACTGTCCCGTGGAAAAAGGGTTGAAAGGGGAACAGATCTCAGGGACGAGAAGTAAGCGACAAAAACGACCTGCAAACTCGTTTGCTGTGTAGGGTGAACAGAGGGGGGGGCGAAGGAAGATAAAGGGGAAACACAAGGGTAAAAACCCTGCCCGGCGTGGGGGGGCGTAACATTGGAGAGAAAGAAACGCTGGAGAACGTTTCCCTGGGCAGTCGGAACATAAAAACTGGATTTGCCGAACGAACTCCAGAGGGGGATGGAGAGTGGGGGGGGGGGAGCGAAACCGGAGAAAGGCAAACAGAGGGGCGAACAAAATAAGACCAAGTGCAGGAAAAAGGGTTACTCAAAAATGGTGAAAGGAACAGAGGGGGTGGTTCTCCGTAAATCAAGGAAAGACCAAGGGAGAGCGATCTTCCTCCGTGACGGAGGTTACAGACGACCGGCCAACCGAATAAACGACGCGAGACGCATTAGGGTACAGAAGGGGGGAGGTCCTGAAGGCAACAATTGAAGGAGACAGAGAGGCACCGAAGACAACAAAAACCGCCTGGAACGGGGGGGAAATCTCCGCGGGGAATTAAAGGGGGTGATGGAAAAAAAAACACACACCCATCAAGCAGGTGTTCCCAGGCAAGGGAAGAACTCTAACAAAATGGAACGTTTTAGGGAAAGGAAAGCCTCCGTAAATGAGGCCGAAAAAGAAACAGCGAATGAAAAGGATGAAACCGCATAGAGAAGTATCAGGGAAGACCGGCGTCACACAGAGGAAGGGAAGGGGGGGGGTGCGCGGTAATGAAAGAACGCACCGAGACCGAGTTTTTCAAAAAAAGAAAAAAAAAGAAAAAAAAATGAAAAAAAGGATCATGGAGAAAAAGAAAAAAGATGGGCTTCGTAAAGGACGGCAAGGTGGGGGCAAGGGACCCAATCAGCATCCGTTGCCTCAAACGCAAGGAGGGTCGCAAAGGAAATTTGGGAAAAAAAAAAATCGAACGAGAAAGAAATGCCGATCACAACTTGCCAGGGTGCGGGGGAAAAGAGCGTAAGTCCTGCACAGGGGCAATCGGGACCCAATAGCTGTCGATCAACATCGATTAGGAGAACGATACGGGGGGCTTTGACACAGCGGAGGACACGCAAAAGCAAGGGAAGGGAAAAACGACACAAAAAACGCGGGGCAAATCCATCCTTGTGGTCTATAAATTGGAGGGAAGAAAGACAGCGGCCAAAAGGTGAAAGAAAGAAATCAAGGTGCCCGTACACCCTTCGCACGGGGGGTAAAAGAAGGGGGCGTGCACCAACGTTTTTTAGCCAGGACAGCAACAGAGTGAGAAGGGTCCAGAGCGTGAAAAAGGAAGGGGATAAGGACCCAGCCTGAACGGGTAAGAAAAAAAGTGAAGAGGTTAAGTGCGTGGGGGCTTGTCCTTTTACCAAAGTGGTTGGGAAAAGGAAACCCTTACAAAAAAAAAGAGCCGGAAGAAATGGAGTGGGAGAGTCGGTAAAAAAAAAAAAAAAACCAAACAATGGGGACGGTAAAAAAAGAAGAGTTGGTGTTTTCCCTAAAAAGAAAAAAGGGTGACAGAAAAGGGGGGGGAGCCAATCTTCACATATGACAATAACATAGCACAAAACTGACCTTCCTCCAGGGAAACACGATGGAAATCTAATTGGAAAAATGAGATAGTGAAATTCAAACGCCCTCCTAGAACCAGATGGGTGGGGCAGGCATAAAGAAAAAAAAAAAAAAAAAGCAAGAGAAGTCTTGAATAGGAGCAAGGGGGAACCCAGGTGTGGGGGAGGGGGGAAAAAAAAAAAAAACATTATCCAGTCCCGGGGTCAGCGTCACAGAGGACAGCCTTTGGTTCGGAACAAAACCCTCCAGGGAGGGTTGGGTAAAAAAGAAAAGGGAAAAGACCCATAAAAACCAAGCTACAACAGGAGGTCCTTAGCGATCTTACTGCGCGATGGTGGGGACCAACGAGGGGGGGTAAAGGCATAGGATACAAAAAAAATCTAAAAGGCCCCTAAACAAAAGGTTGTAAAAATTGCGACATCTTATCGGGCCACTTCGGAGAAACGCAGACGTGGCACGGAGGGGGAAGCCGTGGGTGAAGGGAGACAGCTTCAGGACTTGGGTCGGGTATCGGGTCATTGAGGGGGGATCGAAAAAAAAAAAAAGGTCGTTGTCATGGGAGAGAGGGGGGGGAAAGGTTTGCGAAGAAAAAAAAACGGAACTGCAGCAGAAAAAACACCAAGACACGTCCCGCGGTACGAGGGGGATTGGGAAACATCACGGGGGAAAAAGGGTAGGTTGGTTGATGGGTCTGAAAAAAAGGGGAGCGGCAAAAAGGCCCAACTGGAGTAATAGCTGGGGTCACAACATGTCGATACAACAAAAAAGACATAGGAAGCTGGGCCGACGGAATAGAGAACTGCCCGAAAGGGGTGGAAAAAGGGGTCAAAGTAGTGCAACGACAAAGTCCACCGGCCATCCAAGGGGGGGGGGAGGTAAATTAGCGAACACCCCGGGGATCACAAGAAAGAAACAAGGGCACTGCGCTGAGCAAACAATGTCACCGGTTTACGGCAAAGGGAGGAAAGTAGGCCCGGTAGAAAAAATAGGGGACTGTGGCAAAAAGAAAAAGAAACAGAGGGAGCTCGTTTTACTGTAGCGATAGAATAAGAAGAAACAGAGAAAAACCGGGCTTCAGACCATTAAAAAAAAAAGAAACGAGGGGCGTCGCAAGTGGGAGAAAGAAAAGAATGTCGGACATTAAGGATACCCGCCGGTGCGAACAAGGACACGGGGGGGATGGCAGTACTCCGGGGTTGCAGACGTTAAAACGGCAACTGAAAAGGGAAAAAAGGGAATGGGAAAAGGGAAAAAAGGGATGTCAAATTCAATTGGAACTGATGACGAAAAACAACAAAGAGTAGGAGGAAAGAAAGGAAACATAAAATTAAATCGGTTTTCAAAAACTCAAAGTGGGGGGAACAGGTTTCGCACAAAATAAACGCCTGCAAAGGGGGAGTAGCATACCCACGCCGTGGGGGGGGGGGATAGCAGCAGAGAAGAAACGAGACCTTCCACCGAAGGACAAAGGGTTGAAAAACCTTACGGGGGGGAATCGCGCAACTGAACAAAGGCGAAAAAAAGAAAGCCTATTATCCAGTTTACTTCCACGTGAAGCCCAGGACGCAACCCGGTCGTAAGGAACTGTGCCAAACAGTCAATCTAGTATCTTTGGGGACGGGTGAGGGGGGGACAAAGCAAGCCCCTCATTGGGGGTTTGGCAAAACATGAGGAGAATGTCATAAAAGGATAGTGCAGGTGACAAGCGCAAGGAAACACCATGGTACAGGGAAAAAGACACCCGTTTGGCGCACACCTAGAACAAACCCTGGACACGAAGTTGTAAGGTTGGGGCCGGAAATACCATCGGGACATTGAAGACGCAAATCCTCCGGCCAATCGACGAAGGGGGGAAAAGAAAAGGAAACCGTAAATTTCCAACAAAAATGACAGGGGGGTTTCCCAATTGAATCAGGAATGGGGAAAGGGTCTGGGGGCCTAAAACATAGAAAAACAAGAGGACAGGTTAAAAAGAAGGGACTAACAAATCAAACGATGCAAAGGAAATGTTTCTCGGGGCAAACCTAACTATTGGATCAAAAAGCAAAATTGGAGGAAAATGACGCCAGAGGTGTTTTCCGATCCGAACTGAGCAAAAGGGGGTCAATCACGACACAAACTTAGATGAGCATAAAAACCCCCGGCTCGCCCGGAAACGGATCCGAAAAAAAGCAATAAAGTGAAGAAGAACGCAATAGGAAGCGGGGTATGAAAATTTTGGTGTGAAAATAAGAACCAGTGAAAAGGTCAGAAAAAGGTTGGTTTTGAGTCATGGAAGGTCTGGGTCAAGCTCGCGGGTGGAGAAAAAAGACTGAGAGGGAAGATGGAAGGGGAGAAAAGGAACCAGGGTGGCGATCGTGCTCACTTTGAATAGACCAAAGGGGGACGAACAAGGACCCAAAAAACAGGGATGTATGGGGGGGGGCAAAAAGGACGCAGAGGGGGGAGAACAGCGGAAACTGGCAAGTCCCAAGGGGGGGGTGGTCCCCATAAAAAAAAAAACGTTGGGGTTGTGGGGTTAAAAAATTCCGGGCTCGAATCACACCGAGGAATGCCCAAGGAGAATGAAAAACGGGGGATGATGCACAACATCAAATCTCAAAAAAAGAAAGGAGAGCGCAAAATGTCAAAAAAGAAGAAGGGCCCCAGAACACGAGATGATCTTTCCTGGTCCGGTCCACGAGAAGTCGTTGATCGTGGTTGGACAGGAGGGAGTAGAACTTTTGACGAACGGTTCTGCTGACCACAGGGGAACTTTTTGAGGGGCAACTAGGAAAAAAGAGGAAGAACCCTGTTTCGAGGAACATGGAACGGAAAAGGGGGTCAAGAGGCAGCATGAGGAGGAAAGAAAGACTCCAGTGGGGGGGAAAAAAACGAACACCGCACGGAATCCTTAAGACAGCGTAAGAATTCAGTGAGGACTGGGGGCCAAAAATCAAGCAGCAAACGGCTAGGGAATATCCAATCCAAAACCCAAGACAACTGGCTGAAAGGGGGGAGAAAAACGTTGGGGAAGAAAATCAACAAAAACAAAGAAAAAAAAAACAAAAAAGGGGGGTGTGGAAAGATAGAGGGGCGAATGGCGGAAAAGTCGCAAGAAGAAACGATAAAAGGGTGGAAAAACAAACGATGACGGGACGCGGAGTGGTTTTTTGGGGTCGGGCAAGAAATGCAGAGAAAAGGTAACCTTGGACGCCTGAAAGACCCTCTCAAGGAAAACCGAAGCAGGAGGGTCTTATGCCCGGGGGGGGAAAAAAGGGGAAATGAACGTGTAAACGGCGACGGACATGAAAGGAAAATAAGGGGGATCGAAAACATGCGGCCCTAACCTATCCGGAAGGCGGAAGAAAATCGCGCACACCCTTTGGGGAAGAGGGGAAGCGGCAAAAAATGGTAAGGGAACTTGCTGGGGCCCACAACGACTATTATCGCACAATGATGCCGGCGTCTCCAAAAGGGAATCATGGGGGGGGAAAAAAATGAGGACTGGGGAAAATAAAAAATTACCGCCAAACAAGCAAATCCCGCAACCTGGAAGGATCGCCGTGCTGAAAGTCTCTAAATATCGGCGAAGGTGGGGGGGAAAACAAAATCAAATCGAGGGTTGGGTAAGGAGAATAAGCGCGGTGCACAAGTTTGGACGGAGAAAAGAATGGTACAAAAAAAAATAAATCGCAGGCAACCTGGTACAACGAGGGGGGGGCAGAAAAAAGGGAGCAGAGGGGTTCATGAAGGACACAAAACAACTGTGAAAGTTCAACCCCTCGAGATCAAGCAAGGCGGAAGATGTGGTGTCCGAATTCCTCTGCAGGGAGCTGTCAAAGGATAGATAATTTGTAGAAGAGCAAATTGGAACTCACATCCCGAAAAGTGGGGAAGGCTCATTTTTGGGGCAGTGACAAAAAAAAAACGTTGTGATGCGGATCGTTAACAGAGAAACGCACCCGAAAATGTCAAGTGAAATACATAACACCCTCGAATTCAAGTGTTGGAAGGGACCACACGAGGACCAAGACTCCAGCACCGGGGGTTGATTGCTCATTCTCGCCAAGAAATCAAAACCAAGCATGTGATCAAGGCAGAATGAGCCGTTTATTAGTGGGTGTGGTGGGGAAAGGAGAAGCCGGACGTGGGGACGCACTTTGGCAGGGGGGAGAGAGAGAAAAAAAGGGAAAAAATACAAAAGCGGCAAATGCAAGTGGGCAAGGCCAAAGCGAGTAAAGAGGGGCCAACTACTCAGCCGCAGAAACGAGGGGGGGGGTTTGCAAAAAACAACCAGTTGACTGAGTCAGCCCGCTGGGAAAATGCGAGTGGGGAATTAGATTCACGGGGAAAGCTGAGATGGGGGGAAAGGGAAGAATAATCCTCATACGCAAAATTGTATCCTCAAGAAAAAAAAAAAAAAAAGGGGGATGAAAATGAAAAGAATAAGCAAAGGGGGAAAAAGGCCTTAGGATGGCTGAACCCAAGCCACCTTCCAGAAAGGTTAAACCTCATTTTGCAAGAGCTTTCTCCTCTGCAACAAACCGGACGGAAAAAAATAGGTCTGAGCGATAGGGACCGAGGGAAAAGCGGGATTGTTCCCTGTCAATGCCAACAAAGTGAAAAAAAAAGTTGGCAATATTTTTACAGGGTGGGGATAGCTAAACGGCAAAGCAAACCGAGGTCCACAAGGTAGGACCGTCCTTCAAACAATACGGCGCATTTGCCGCCCGGGGCCATCAAAAAAATGGGGTTAGCTTAGATAGTGGCGCGTAAAAGGCGCAGGAAAAAAACGAAAAACGTCTCCAAAGGAGAGAAAGGGTGAACGAAAAAAACTGGAGGGACAGGGGGGGGTCCTCCTTCTCTGCCAAGGGCAGGAGTAATCCTGGGCACCGGTTTTAAGATTGGGGGTCAATCCAGCAAAACGAAAAAGACATCGCGAAGAGAATGAAAGGGGAATTCAAGGAGGGGCGTGGTCTGTCGGGAAAAGATAAAAGGGTCGCTCGGCCCGAACAACTTTGAGGGGGATCAAGGGGGGATCCATCTCTAGGGCAGGAATCACCAGGGTGGGAGGAGGGAAAAAAAAAAGAATGCGGGCTTTCCTTCGGGAACCGCAGGGGCCTGAAGAAACTTTTCCTTGGAATGGAAGAACTAGAAGGGTGACGCGAAAAGCCTCTGATAAAAGAGACCAGGACAAAAATGGAGAAGGTAAGCACATCCAATCACTCAACTGCCCTTGAAATTGGGGGGGGGGAAAAAAAGGGTAAGGATTGAGAAGTGACCTCGATGTTTGAAGACATGGGAAAAGGAAGGACACGCAGGAAAAAGGCGTCTATAAATTCAGGGGGGTAAAAACAATGCGGTCATACTGCGAGTGAAGAAAAAGAAATGGGAGGGGACGGGTCGGGGACCACTCTTACCGTTTAGGGGGAGAGCAACCATGCAGAAAAAAAGCAACCTGAACCCAGGGGGAGGGGGAGACGCAAAAGGAGTCAAGTTGAAACCCCGCATCTGCATGTAACGCAGGGCAAGTCGACAACAATAAAACTTAGCACACGGGTCACGGGGGGGTCCAAGCAAGAAAAATCAATGCAGGAATTAGGAAAAAAACAACAAAAAACGCGTCAGCCAGAATGGGTCGGTTAAATGGAAAAAAGAAGAAGACCGGAGCGCCCAAAGACCCGCAGTGGCGACGAGAAGGGAGGTGTACACAGGGGCCTTTTATTGGGGGGAAATACGGAACACCCGTTTAACCCTTCAGCGGGGAGATGGTCAGGCGGAGGATTGAGCAAGTCCCGCCGACGGAAAAGGGGGAGGACAAGTAGAAGGGGTTTTCGGGAGGTCGTGCGTGACCGTGTGGGTGTGTATTGGTGCAGACAAGTAAACAAAATCCAGTCAAACAAGGGAAGGGGATGCGCGAAACAAAGGGGGCCGTATAGGCGATTGGTGCCCGAAAAGCAAGGAAAGAAAAAAAGTGGGAGCCAAAAGACGAACCAAGCAAAAAAAGAGAATCAAGAAGTCCTCGTGGAAAGAACGTATGGCATGAAATCCTAACATGAGATAGGGGGAATGAAGAATTCCTTGGATGCCGCGAAAGTTGGGGGGCAGGAGAAGAACTACGCAAAAATCTCAAAGGGGTCGGAAACGGGAAAAACCAAAACAGTGGGGGGAGGGGGGAAAAAAAAAAAGAAGCCAGTCGCGGGGCACAGCGCCTTTGTGGCCAGAACAAAGAAGAAGGAGGGTGGGGGGGTTTCTTAAAGCAAAGGGGAGCCCAGCCTACGCAAAGGGCGTCCCCCGCTAAAATCGTAATGCCGCGAGGGTTGCCGCGGAGCCTGGTTGAAATACGGGGGACTACAAACAAGGAGAACACTTTTTCTGAAAGCAAAAAATTTCACAATTGGGGGCACAGGGTAAGGGGGCGGGGGAGAAGAGTCGGAGTGTCCGGAAGAAGCCCGTGGGGGTATGCTCAGCTCAACGGTCGGTGGAGGGCGCGCCATGGGTGAGATAAAAAGAGGACTTGTCTTGTTGTTAAGGGAAAGGTTTAGACTCCCCGAGGGGCGCTTTGGACGACAAGCACGTTGAACCTTTCGGGGGGTAGGGGAAAATAGGGTAACATTTTAGTGGGGGGAGACAGGAAATGGGGAGCGCAACCGTTCCCCAAACATTAGGAAAAAAAGGGGTCACAACAGTTGGCGAGACGCGTCACCAAGACAGGGAACTCTGCTGACCGGACTAGAGAAAAAAGAAGGGAATTGCACCGGCGAAGAACACACCGGGGAACGAAGAAAAGAAGGGTGGGACATCACCGGACCAAATTCCAGCCCAAGACTGAAGGAAAAAGAAGGCCCATGTTTTTCATAAAGGTAAAAACCAAGTTCCGCAAACCCAGATGGGACTTAATTTTGCACAAAGAAAACGAAAAAAAAAAAAAAGGAAGGGGTGCTGGTACAGTGGGGCCCCACGATAGATACAACGACGCACGGGCGTAACAGCCAGGTCCCCAAAGAGAAATGCATTTCTGTCGACGTGGTGGGGCTGGGTGCAACAGAAAAAGTCGGCATTCCAACGGGACGTTCTGAAGCTATCAACGCAAAAGAGTGGGGGAGGGGAGAAAAAGGGTTGAAAGGGTTCTGGCCTGGGGGCAGAAAAAAAAGGGAAGCATCATGGACT
>Ga0179591_1270854_pt1 | contig 11813 bp, 9 predicted proteins | sample CZOMad2_1_08_16f_FD_182891 | JGI IMG/M metagenome (GOLD analysis project Ga0179591, IMG submission 182891) | Vadose zone soil fungal communities from Angelo Coast Range Reserve, California, USA - CZOMad2_1_08_16fungal (PacBio error correction) | ecosystem: Environmental > Terrestrial > Soil >...
AGCCAGATCCGTCCGGAAGAAGGGGGAGCTTAGCCATGCGTCCTTTCTCTCCTTTCGTAGGCAAGTGAACCGTGGGTGGTTCTGGGGTTCTGATAAAAGGGTCCGTTGTTATAGAACCCGGCCCCCATCATACGTGGAGGAACAGTTTTTTTCATGTTCTGAAATGTATAAAGACAGCCAGGTCCCTTGGCTCGTAAAAGGGCTTCTACACGCTGAGTATGGAGGAGGGTCGGAAGTTGCCGTCAATCCTAATCCTCTATTAGAGGGAAGAGAGAATAGCGGAGTGGAAGAAGGAAAAAGCTGATCTCTGCGGAGTTCCGATATCTACACGTCGGACAAGTCTGAAAAAAGCTTCACTTAATCTCGATGGGACGCTGGCGAAAACGGGAGGTCAGAAAAATTCTATCAATAAATAAAATAACAACGGGGGGGGGTTCTAGAGCAGACCACCCACATCTACTGTTCCAAGTTCACAATATGCAAAGCGACTGAAGAACCATCTATAAGCACAAAAAGTAACGAGGGTCCGGGGCTATTTCATGAATTTATCTAGGAAGGGAAGGGGGGGGGTGAAGGACACTCAAAGGATAGCGTTGGAGCCACATTCGGGGCCAAGGACCTACTTCCGAACCTGGTTCCCCCGAGAGCGGCGTCTAAAGAGCCGATGCAACCTTTCCGGGAATCATTAAAAAAGAAGAGGAAGACGGAAAGAATCTCCGCAGTGCTTATCGGGGGATCGGGACAAGGGACGAAGCTCAAAGACTGGGGGAAAGTGAGGAACGCCACCGTCAAATGGCCCGCATTAATGGTGCGACCGCACTCAATCTTCGAAAATGAATACTTCTCTATGCAGAAAAAAGGGAGGAGGGGAGGAGAGAGGAGGGCTTCGAGAAATCATACAGGGAGGAAATCTAAGCGGGAGGTCGCGAAAAAATTCCTCGGGCCCTGGCAAGTTGAAGAAGCCCTGTAACATGTGCGCGTAAATCGGGAAATCAAGAGGGGGAGGCGGGCTGTCAAGAAATCATCGTGGGAAGTCCGCCGGAAGGGATTACCTGCCAGGTGTGGGTATAAAGGCGGGACTCCTGGTCCCACTTGGGGAGAAGGGAGGGAAAGGGGCGTAGCAGGCCAGCTCTCGTGGATCGGAAACCTCTTTCAATTTGGGAGGGGTAGCCTCTATCAACTCGCTGGCAATATTCTACTATAAATACCGTACGGTAGTGGGGAGGGGAAAGGAGCCTGGGAGGCCTGGTTCAGCGAGGCCAGGATAGGTGACGTGGCCAAGTTCCAGATGGTGTTTGTCTATCTTGATCAACTCTGTGCTAAGAGCTCACGGTGACCGTGCGGCGGAAAAAAAGAATAAGTTCAAAGCAAAGATTCATCAAGAAGAGGGGACCTGTCGTGTTCAAGACAAATCAGGATCGGTATATTATTGCCAGGATCGATCTCCCCGACAGCTCAGGAACGCAGGAAGAGTAATCACGGTGACGTCATATATTCGTGGTCGGCAGACCAGGAACACCTCCAGAAATAGTTGTAAAGTCGGGAAAATATGATGGGAGGTGCCTAAGGCGCCACCAAGTGGGCAAAACACTACGATAGGTGAGCTCCTACGCCCAGCGGAACAAGGAATAAGACCTCAAAACCAAACGTCATTTGATGTGCCCGAAAGGACGAACGGCACATGGGAAGGAAGATATGGATTCTTCGGTCGGGGCTTTTCGGATGATCATGATAGAATACAGCTATATCTAGGGGTCCACGAGGAGAGATAGAGGGGGGGGAGGGAAAAAGGCGGGGTGGGGGGGGTGGGTTGTTGTGTCCCTCCTCGATAGGGAAAGTGGTAGTAGCGCAGGGGGGAAAAGAAAGAAAAAAAGGACGCGGGCGCAGGTTTCAAAGAGAACAACCGCGTCCTCAAAGTTCAGCATCACAAGGGAAAAAAAGGGGAGAGGAAAGCCGGCAGCAGGAGATTTAATTGCGGGGGAGAGGTATTATCTCGAATTTTGACGTGTGATGCTCTTTTTATTTGGTCATCTACGACTTAGAATGGGGGGGCCCCTCACAAACTACAACTCCCGGAAATCGGTGGGGTAAAATGGGTCCAATATAATTCAGGACCACCTTAGCTACAAAAAAGAATCGAGGCGAAGAAGCCAAGGGGTAGGTCAACCACCTGAACGCAACGCGGGCCAAAAGAAAATACATTCAAGTCTAACCGCAAAAAAAAAAAAAAAAAAAATGGACACATCAAAGATAGGTCGAAGAATGGAGGTCCCTTAGGTAGAGTTCCCACAAACGTGAAGCGAAGCGTCGGGCGAGTCGTCTTCGGAGGGTACTAAAAAGTTGAAAGTGTACTAAGGAGGAAGTAATAGGGAGGAATAAAATTGCACCTGCTCGTAAGAGAGGGTCACTCATTGCGGATCAGCCAACTAGAGATCTGATGGGGAGGGGGAAAACCGAGTAGAAAAGCCATTCAAAATATTCTATCTGAATACGTGGGTATGATACCACTACCGATTTGACATGGGCCGCGATGCCGAAACGCACCGGCAATAGAATTGGAGGGCCATCGAAGTGATAGCTCCCCGCCTTTCGTAAATTTAATTCAACCGTCTGGAATCGGATGACTAGATGGTTCAAGAAGGCTCTGTAATCGAGCAGAGAGAACACCATCCCTTCGGGGGCTAAGGGCGGCAGTGCCTCTTATAGGGTATGGTGGGGGGTGGGGGGGAGGGTAGAAAAGGGGGAGTGTAGGGGAAGGAAGAGGTAAGAGGGCAGATTTAGTTGGATGGTGATGGAGGAAGGTTTGGTTGTGGGGGAGGGGGGGTTGGGTGTTGCATCCTGGGGGATATGTTGCTTGGGGATATTCGAACCTATTGGGGTCGGTTTAGCCGGTCGTTGGATCCCAGTCGAGGGAGGCGCTTCTTAATCTGCAGTGGCGGAAAGATAGTCTTGTTTCTGACGGCCTCCCCGTATGGCCAGGGTTTCTCAAGGCCGCTTCAAACGAAAGAGGGCCTTCGAGAAACCCACGAGGCTACGTCGCGACGGCAAAAGGTCGGGGGGTTGGGGGCTTTTCAGAAAAAAACGACTTTTTCACGGCGAGATCGTCTGGAGGACGAGGGTGGGCGAGATAATAGCACGTGGCTTGACGGAAACGAGCGAAACGCAGGGGGGAAGGGAACGAGAAAGATGGCGCTTCGCGAGGAGGCGAACTATAGCTATTCCGGTGGGGTAGCGCCGCGTAAAAAGCAGGCAGCCTTAGAGGAAAAAAGTTTCGTGAGATACGTAGGCACGTAGTAACTCAATATGAGTAGGTAATCTTGGAATTGTGTGGTAACTCCATAAATTTCTCTTTATATTTAACGAATTTTTAGATAAAGAGGCGCGGTTACAGGGACGACGACTGAAGCGCTCCTCTTGCGGAGGAGAAGGAAATCGGAAAAAGGCTTGCCCGAGCTACTCAATAGTTCGCTTCGGCAGGCTGAAAAGAAGGAGAGGTCGAAAGGCTTGATAAAATCTCAAGTGTGTGCCGGGGGGGAAACAATCTAACAAGTCGTTTCAGAAAAAACGGGACCGTGTGTTGCTCGACGGGGAGACGGGCTATCAGGAGGGTGGGGGGGCGCAGTGAAAAATGAATCTCTGAAAGAAGAGGTTAGAACAGAAATGAAAAAGGAGTTGGGAACTGCTAGAGACCTCTTTTGATTTGTAAAGAAAATATGTGAACACGGCATTGAAGGGTGGAAGAAGGAACCTCAGGGGTCCAGCTCCCGATAACTCGGGGCTGCATGAAGAATTAGCGGGGTGGGTAGGTGGGGGGTCGGAGTGTGTGGGGTTGGGCAATGGGAGGTCTCGCGGGGGGATAGGTGTCTGGAAAGTAAGTAGTCGTGGTCGATCGATATTTTGTTGTGTGTTATCCTCGGGACGATGCGGGGGGGCGCGGTTGAACTTGAAAGGAAGGACATAGACGTCGGCGGTCGGAGGTGTTGCATCAAGCTTTTTGTCTAGGTGAAGAACCATCCAGAGGTCAGGGGGCCAGGTTCAAAGGGGACCGGAAAATCCCGGGAGGAAGACAGGAAAAAAGAAAAGAGAAAAGTACATAAAAAACGCAAGCGGGGGTTCTCTTTACTTTCCAGACGGGGGAAAGAGCAGGCCCTCCACACGGGAGGCGCTGGGAAGGCCATGAAATCAGCGTTTCCGGAAGACTCGGCGCGGCCTGCTTGGAAAGAGGGGGGACAACCGTCAAGTGGGTAACAAAAAGGGGAAAGGCATTCGTCCATTGCAGAAAGAATAACTGGACTTTTTATCAGGCGACTAAGAGGTCACGGGAAAAAACGCCGAAACAAAAGGGAAGAAAGATCGAAAAACCGCGCGACGCAGCCTAGAAAAAGGTGTTAACGCTTCTGGGGCAAATTCTCCAGGGTTCGAGGCAGGGAGGAGCAAAAAAATTTTGGGTAAACAGGGATCCGACAGGATTTGGAAATGGTTTCGGCTGACGCCCTTACAAATGCGTGTCCGCATTCTTGGAAATAGACCCGGGAAAATAGACTGGGATAGAGAGTCGAGTTACAGTTCTTCTTCACAACCCCCTGATCTTATGAGAGGAAGGAGGACCATGACCAGGGGGGGGAACTAGGCCGAGCCCTCGACTCGGCCTGGTAAAGCGCCTCTCGCAACTCAAATCCCATCACAAGAGCCTGCTTGGCTAAAGGGGGCAAGGGGACGTTCACTCATTATTGAGGTAAAATCGAGGCTCGCTGATAGCCACTCATCCTCTACATATCCGGTAAGAAAAGTAAGTACATACAGAAGTCAGACTCAAGGGCTGAAAGTAATTCCAGTATACCTATGATAAAGGTCCACTCGGCGCCCACGTCTTCGGAAATGCTGACAGCTAGAGTTCAGTCCTCATTAAGAAATAAAACTAAACCTGGAGGCGGCGAAGATTATTCAGGAGGGTGTAAACACCGGGTGCAAGCATCTTTCTTCTGTGAGAAAGGCCGCTGCTCTATGAATCAGGGGATTCCCGGGAAGGAGGGGCCTTGAATCCTTACCGAGAAAGGAAGCCCTGACGATCGGGGGCAGGTCAAGGCAATTTCCTAAAAATTCACTTCTCACACGGCTCAAGTGAGGCAGAAAAAATCTTGAATGAAGAGAATAATCCTCGAGGGCTTCTTACTGATGAGAGAAAAGAGCTCCTAGACGCATGCCAGCGAGGGCAAGGCTCTTTTCAAATTTTGGTTCCAAGTCATAACGGCTGTCTCAGAGGAGACGGAGGAACAACTTCAAAGAAATTCTCGCATCACCTACTAGAGGACCTGATGGGGGAGGATCAGCGGGGGGGGTTCCTAGCGAGGCCGAAGACCGAAGAACTGAAGGGAAAAGGCGCAGCGTCTATAGCTATAAACAACAACAAATATGGAGGAAATAGAAAAAAGAGGGAACTGCGGGTTCTCGAGGTGGCTGCAGGAGTATGCAAGGTATGCTGGAAAGTCCCTCCGATCATGAAACCATCATTTCTGCTTACTCTCAGGGGAAGATTGAGCAGTGAGTGAACTTTGTGAATCCTTCTAGGGGTCCAGGGATCAGGAAAAGAGGCACGTGTGCGATACCACTACCAGAGGACGCACTAGGGGGCTGGGATCTTCTTACTTACTCCGAGGGGAAAAGCGAACATAGGGAAGGACCTCAGTCTGAAAAAAGATACTTGAATGGAGTCGGGCGCCGTCCTTCTACGGCCCTTGCTTACCGCAACTTAAAAGGGAGTGAGCCAGGAGGGAGTGACGGGCCGTTACACCGCTCACAATAAGAAACGGACGCTAGCGCCTCGAAAGGAGCGTTCGCTCCGGAATCTCCTATGAGTGGGTTGAAACCCACGAAATAAGCTCAGGAGGCGAGGGGGCGCCTGAGGCCGGAGGCGTTCGTCCTGGGGCGAGATAGTCCTTCTTTCCGATTCGCCTGGGGGGGGATCAACTCCTCTCATCCCTGTCAGGACTGTGAGAAGGAGGAAAGGTCACGCAGGTACTAGGAAGGGGATTAACCGGAGTTGGGGAGGAAAGCAGGAGAGCAGGATAGGGGGAGAAAAAGTAGGGAATGAACGCGGCACTTGAAAAGGAACTGTTCCGAAGGGAGGTTATTGATGATCAGCCTCGAGCGAATACCGGGAATGAGAGCTGCGGGGGGGAGAGAGTGGATTTTAGAGAGGGAAGAATGGAGTAAGCCGGGAAAGACTAAAGACCGGAGGGAGCACTCTCCTCTACGAGAATCGCAGACGAAAAGGGAGAGTGGGCCCGGGGAGCCACACCATTACTAAGAGCGCATTTTGCACGAGGTCTCCCGAAAAAAACCAATCAGTGTCGAAAAGCGTTGAAAAAGAGCTGACGCCGAAGAATACGGCGGATGTAAAAAAAAGTCCTTCACGAGACTCTCTTTGCACTGTCGGGCGGGGGGGGGCGTGGTAGGAAGAGTGAAGCCGGAGGCACGTGAGAGTAGAGGCACTGAAAAGAACAAGTCAGTTTTCAAAAAGGTGCCGGAGCTTGAATTAAGGCCTTGCTGGCCCGGAGTTTTCAAAAAAAAAGAGCTGGAAAGTTGATAACACTGGTGCACTAGTGGCGGGAAGGAGCCGATGCAAACGTTTATGTTTGGGGAATTGAACTGCGGGCTTTCGCCGGAGACACTGCTGGTCCCGGAGCCTGGACTGAAAATAAACGAGGGGCTGGAACGGGATGCTGTAGCGGGGGGTTTCATGTCGAATCAAGAAGGTATGGTCCGGAAATCGAAACAGCTCCTTACAGCTCGACTGAAGAAGACATGATGACAAAAAAGCGTGAGGGACAAAAAAAGAGACGACGAAAGCGGGAGAAAGTAGTGATCTCGTTCCGTGGTATTTTGTCAAAAAAGAAAGAGGGGTGAGCCTGGGGTAAAATTTCGTGGCTCACGCCAAGCGGTAAGACCGCGTAAGAAAAAAAATACGCAACAGCGATGGGGTGCTGAAAGCAACCGCTGGTCTCGTTTATGACAGCGGGGTTCTTTGATCTCAAGGTGACAAGAACATCTGGAGGGGGAAAAGCACGAGCAAACGTCCGATTAAGAAAAAGGAAGCCTCATTCTCTACACTGTCACGCATCGGGAGAGCGGGGAAAAGGAGCAAAAAACACCTGTCGAGGCCGATGAGCGAGGGAGACAACACAAAGGGGGGACTTTTCAGAGGCGGCCTTACAAGGAAAGTACGGCCTCAAACAAATCCTTTCTATCGAATTTGGGGGGGGGGGGGGGTTTCGTCTGCTCCGACGAACTTCGTCGGAAGGGGGAACAGGGGAGAAAATCAATTAGACTGCACGCGGACAAGCCGGGAAGGACTTTTACGAGAGAAGAATGAAGAAAAACTTGTCAAGTAGTAGTGCATGAACTGCGCGCTTTCATCGCAGAACCGGGGGCCAGTGCATTTACGTTAGACTAAACGGGCACTTAGAGTGCGTTACGGGGACGGTTCCCTTTACTCTCCTCTACTGAGGAAGTGGGGGGATCTGTGCATCCAGGTCTGGAAAATGGAAGTCGCCGGAGAGTCTCTGTAAACCGCCCCGCAGGAAGAGTAGCAAGGGTCGCTACCGAAAGAGGGAACGGCGCGCCATCGTCCACGAAGTCTAGAACGCGAAGCTCCTGCTCTTCATATCGGGGTTTGTGGGGGAACAGAGGTAGGGAGTTCGGAGCCACACAGGAGGCGGGCCACGGGAGGCTAAGAGATAGTAACGATCTGCAGATGCTTACATGCTCGCAGGGGTTGGGGGAAAAGCATAAAACCAACGAGAGGGGGGACGCGATGCCCAGGGGGGGTTGTTCTATAAGGAGAAATACTCTGCGTGCTGGCGATCAAAAACAGGAGGTAAATAAGAGTCCTGTAGTACTAGGCGGCGTCAAGACCAATGCAAGGCAAGCGTGGGGAGGGATCACTGCGCCGGCCTCATCGCGGTTCAAAAAGACCTTCTCGGGTTCTCCAAAGAAACCACACGAAGAAGGTACGCAGAAACGCTCTTCTGCCTAAGTGTGGGTTCTCCTCGTCTGGAATGGGGGGGAAGAAGTAGCAGACCCGTATACGATCAAGGAATTCTACCGTTCACGTTTAATAAACGTTCGTAGCGCCAGGCCGCGTCAAAAATGAGAGCAAGAATGGAAAATTGGGGGGACGGAGGAGGTAAGCGGGATTCCTTTGGAAAGTGGATCACCAAAGCGACGTATTTAAGGGGAAGGAATGGTCAAATGAGAAGAAGGGGTAAAAAGAAAACCATAGAGATATCAAGGGTTAATGAGGAGAGTAACAGGGGGCACCTTCAATCACACCTGCTGCTCGGCGACGAAGAAAGGGCAAAAAAAATAGGGGCTAGAACAAATAGGACAGGACGAGGGGGGTGATTGGAGGGGGGCAAAAGTAAGATAGAAGAACTTAAATAAGCCTCTCCTCGACGGCCAGCCGATGAGCCGAAGAGGAGGAGGAGCGGAATTAAGGAGAAATACTTCGAAGACAGGAGGAGGCTCGCAAGAGGGAAGAACTGCCTAGAACATCTGTTGAGAAGGGGGGTTTCACGACTGGGCGGCTTCTGTCTCGAAATGGCAAGAGGGGTGGGGGGGCGCTAAAGTGTGGGTGAGGAGGGGGAAAAGCACGCTGGAAAACGCTGGTCCTTTATATTTCGGGTGTGAGGGGCAAAAACTCATATAGCTGGGGAGGCCCCACCGTCAAACGATCAACGACATGACTAGAGCACGAAGAGACCCTCATCGAAGTAAAACGTCGGCTGAAGAGTGGAGTAACCTTAGACTCATGCCTACTTCGGTCCGGAGGAGATGGACGGCGCGCAGCGGGAAGAAAAGGGGCGCGACCGAAACTCAAATAGTGCGGGGGTCTTTCGAAAAACACTCTACAGCACGCCCGACTCGCGACCCGGCCAATCTAGAGGGATTAGTACCATGATCCGGAAAAGGCAAATCCTAAACGAGACCTCCGGAGCGTAAACCAAGAGGGGGGGTGAAAACGGTCTCGGAAGGGTCTCCAATGTTCTTCTGAAGTTTTAACGCTGGGCAAGGGCGAGGAATTAAAGGAAGATAAGAAGTGTGACAAGGTAGTGGCGAAGTTAGGAAGAAGAGGAAGAACCAATGTGGAAAGGTTAACGGAGGACTTACAGCGCTGTCAAAGGGGGGTGCTTACGTCAATTTGAATAAAAGAAAAAAAATCTAGGAGTAAAAGTGCCGTAGGATCAAGCTGTAATTTTGAGACAGGGAGAGGATCTCTGATTGTCCGTCATCTACCTTTCGGCAAAGATGACGAAAAAACATGCAAAAGGGACGGCGGTGGCGCGGGCAAGAAGAGTCTGGAGAAAATCGACGCCTCCACTGGCCTTGCCGCAATCTAAAAAATCAAGGACCACCCAAAGTGGAATGGTGCCAAGGGAAAGAAGGGAAACGCGGGACAAGGAAGAAGTCTAGACTCAACAGTCTTGCTTCAGGAGGCTAGTGCGGTCGCCATGGACCGGGGGAGAAAGGGGGGGGGCCGCACACTCAAAGATCCTAGGTGAAGAGGCCAAGAAATCCTTCCCGACGGACCGGAGATATTACCCGGGGCGCAACCAAACAACGCCTTTCATTTCATCATTTACACGTCCCTTACACGACAAAAAGCAAGGGGACAGAGACGCCTGAAGGAAGAGAGGGGATGATTTGTAATCGGGTCCACATGACAGGCTACCTTTCACTGCATCCTACACCAAAGGACCATGAGTGTCGCGACGCATCAGTCTATGTACCGAAATGGGGAGGACGTGGGGGATCGGACGAATGAAAAAATCGACCTCGAACAACACAACGGGGAGTAGAGAGATTCTGTTCTTCCGATCACGTTCCACCATTTGGCTGGGAAACTCGAAGGGGGGAGGAGGAGAATTCCTGGTAGTGACCTTCTCGATCCACGGCAACAGTCCTGTACAAAAGGGAAACGGACTAAAGCTGTGCAACTGCAAGTAAAGAACTGAGGCGAAAGGAGAGAAAGCAATCTCTTGATGGCTTGCTGCCGGGAACCAACAAAATGCAGGGTAGGGGAGGTTGAGGCAGGAAGCAGGATCTTCAGAAGGGGTCGTAGGAAGTTCATGCTCCATAGCTCGGGGAAAAGTCAAAGAGAATGAATTGGAGTTGGAAGGGGAAGAGAATGGTGGGCTCGAGCATCCGGACAGCTACGAGACATCTACGGCCAGGGGGTTACAGCGATCTTGGCTTTCCTATCCGGGATATTTGACGGGGGGAAAATGACTATGTTGTGAAAGCGTGGACGCGGTTAGCGAGGGCTGCAAAGGGGTGAAGTGACGGGAGTACTAAGCACGCAACTTCTTTCGCACGCACAGAACAGAGATCAGTTTCCTGAAAGGGGGGGTGTTAAAAGACCCATCTCGTGAAGCAAAGGGGTAGATGTCGACATAAAAGTCCTAGAATTTACATCGAAAACACCAGGGATCGAAAGGCAAACTGTTCCGACAGAGGGGGCGGTGAAAAGCCGACGCCTCCACAGCAAACCGTGTCGCTCCGGACGAAAAAAAATAAGTGTGGCCGATATGGAGCCGGAACAAAAAACGGGGTCCACTTTAGACTGCTTGGGGGTACGCCTCTCCCACGGGCCCCGTATCAAAAGGCAAAAAAGTCATGGTCTCAAAGAGGAGAAAAAAAACGGGGAGACCAAACGGGGGGGAACGGGACTGACTAATGCAAGGCGGGCAAGGGGCGGTTTGCAGGGTAACAGAGGCGAAGAAAAAAATAAAGAAAAAAAACTAGAGATTCGAAAACTACAGTCTAGCGGAGAGTGAGGGTGCGGGGGGGTGTGTGGTGAATGGGCAAAAAGAAACTCGCGCGTTTTCGGTCAGCATTTTTCCCCTTCGACGCGGCGCGAGGAGTCAAGTCGTAGCCAAGCTCGGTCTGAATTTGCCCACTTCGGCAAATCAAAAGAGGGATAAAAGACAGAATGTCGAGTCATTGCGGGGGGGAAAGAGGTCGATCTAGCAGGTTCAGGGTCACTTGTGAGGGGGCCCTATGTCAAAAGGTGATGAAACTTGGGGGCCCCTCACCTCCAAACTCCCATCCAATCTTGGGGGGGGGCTCTAGGTAACTCCACGAGATTACCCAACATTTATCTGACATCAAACAGGGAAAGTCCGGGACGTACGCCACTGTGAGGAAAAAAGGCCAAAACATCACGTGGATCCTTGAGGATCCCGCAGAAAAATCATCTGGAGGAATGGGAGTCGTTAAGCGGGAAAGATAATAAACATTACTGAGGGCTAAGCTGGAGTGATTCATATTCTCTGTTGCTTGGGAGTTGACAGGAGTCGAGTCCTTAAAACAAAAGCAAACCCGGCTTGAAGGAATAAATGTGAGCATCAGCAGGGGGTGGGCCCCGGGGGGTCTCGGGGTCAGCGAGTGGAAGAGTGCAGGGTCAAAAGAAAACGCTGGAAAAACGATACTCTGCATGGTGCTGGAACGAGTCGAATCGCAGGACGACTTCTCGTCAAGGGGAGGAGAAGTGGTATGGTGGAAGACCACCTTCTCGGGAACTTGTGCGGGACGCCGAAGACTGAAGCCGCAAGACGGGGGAGTGGGGTTTCCGACTGACTCTCACAGGGCGATATCAACTGGATGAAAATCGAAGGGGACGGGGAATAAAGAATTCTTATCTCTCATAGGCAAGAGGGGGATTGAGAATCGGTCAGCAGGGAGCATATGAAGAAGAGTATCCAAAAAGAACTGCTTTACAGGCATCTCTGTAACAGCATGAGAGTGACTTTTCT
>Ga0179591_1302588_pt1 | contig 11813 bp, 18 predicted proteins | sample CZOMad2_1_08_16f_FD_182891 | JGI IMG/M metagenome (GOLD analysis project Ga0179591, IMG submission 182891) | Vadose zone soil fungal communities from Angelo Coast Range Reserve, California, USA - CZOMad2_1_08_16fungal (PacBio error correction) | ecosystem: Environmental > Terrestrial > Soil >...
GCTGCTGTCTCGAATGACCAGTAGGGGCAAAAACGTCAAAATCCAAATAGACATTCAGGGAGACGCCCAACAAAGTGCTTACTCAAAGGGTGAGGAACACCCAAGAAGGAGGGATTATAAGGATCGAAGAGAAAAGAAAAAAACAAAGCAGGACCTCACGAGGGACCTTGCTGTAAAGGTTCATAATGGTTTTTGACCAAAAAAGGAAAAAAAACAAAAAGGTGGCACAAGCGTGGTCGAAGTCAAAAAGTGGGAACGAAACGCCCCAGCAGCTAGCTACTTTGCGCCTCGGCCAGATTTTGGACAACGTTAAAACAAACATCAACAAGAAAACGAACGACCGAACAAAAAGGAGATCAAAGCGGGGGGACGATCTTCGAGCCGAAACGTCGGAAGGTTGGGAAAGGAAGAACACCCACCCTCGATTTGAGATTCGAAGATGGCAGAGATCGAAAGGGAAGGAGCAAAACGCGCTCGAGGGTCTGCGGCCGTTTGGGAAACCCGATTAGAGGAAGAACTGAAGCTGTGCAGGAAGAAAACAGTCACATAGAGCATAACTCTGGGACTCGCTCAAATCAACGTGGGAAGAAGGATCAAAAAGGGGGGCTCGAAAAGGCCAATCAAGATAAGAAAGACGATATTTCTTGCAAGCATGACATGAAAGAGAACTGAAACATGCTCCGCGTTCGAATATTCTTCGAGAAGATGGACCGCTTATCTGGGTAACGGGAAAAAGCGGAACCTTGCCTGCTTGCTGTTAACTGCAAAAGGGCATCGAAATTCATTACTTGGGAGACCCGGAGTGGTAAGAAGAAAAACTAGAGGATAGGAAAAAGAAAAGACGGGGGGGGAAAGGAATCAAGAAAAAAAAACATGCAGGACGGGTAGGGCGGAATTTCAGTTTTGGAGGAAGGACAAAGCTACGCGATAGGCGCGTCTTCAGAGCTCTCAGCGGGTTTGGACGCAGGGAGTGCCATTTGAAGGTTTGGAGGGATAACCCATAATCAAAAAAAAAGAGTAAGTGAGGAGGTTTTAATATGAGCCACGCAATTTGGGACAAAGATGAAGGGGGGAGGAAAACCCGCGGCCGGAGGGCAACCTCAAAACGGAACGCTAAATCCCGGTTCTACAAACGCAAAAGTTACTATTTTGCAGTTCCGGAACAGAAAGGTAGACCGTTTGAGGGGAGCGGCATCAAAAAAACCCGGTAATACGAGTAGTAATCCTAATGCGGGGGGGGGGGGGGAAGACCGTCTGGAAAACGCTGCCCTCGTCGAATGAACGTTGAGATTCATAGGGGACTTTGAGTGGGAAGAATTGGCAGAAGGAAAGAGCTCCGGGGAAAATCGCAGAGAAGAAAATGGGCTCCCTTCTAGGGGATGCTCACTGTGAGGTGAAAGAAAATCGAAGGGAATATTGAAAAAAAGGGTAGAATTCATAAAAAGTGAAGGGGTGGAATCGGTTTGAGTACAGGGAATGGAAAGCTTAACAGAGTGGGCGGTTAAGCAGTAAAAGAAAGAGGAAAATCGAGAAGTTGGTTCAAAGGAGCCTTGGCGAAGTATAACTTACAAGTTAGGGGAGGTCATTGAATAATGCCTATTCCCGAAAAGACTGAAAAAAGGAACAACAAAAAAAAAACGTTGTCAGGGGGACGCCTTGGAGCAAACTACAGGTATTACTTTGGAGAAGGCCCAGCTGAGACGCAAAAAGTAATGGCCCTCTCGAACCAACAGTCTTGACAACAATTCTGCTCAATCAGGGGATGGGGGGGCAGGGGAACCAAGTAAAAAGGGAGGGGGTCGAGTCGTCACTTTACCACCGATGGATGATAGTGCAACTTATCATTGTGAGGTCGGTCTGGGGAAAATGACAAGCAAGGGAAGAGGGAGGCCAATCATTAAGGAGAGCGTCGGGAGTTCATAAAGATGGCACAAGCTCTACCTGGGTCGGAACACACGGGGGGGAGAGGTTCTTGTCATGTGGGAACCCCCGCGGATGTAACCCGTGTCAAGTGAGAACGCACGAGGAAAGAGGCTACTCTAAAGGGGAACCTTATGTGAGGGACCTACTAGACCAACCAACTTTCCTTTTATCAATACAGATCAGGCGGAATCCGAGAATCACCGAAATGCCATATGAGCACGCTTGGACTGATTTGTGGGCTTTTAGTAGAATGGAGACACCGCTGCAGGGAAGGGCGCGGCCGGAAACAAAAAATCGAAAAGCACAAGCCATGGAAAGAAATTAGTTTGACGCAAGATGGGGGGTTTGGGGGGGGGGAAAAAGGGCCCGGCAAGAAGAAAAGGTCAAGTTGTTGGGTGACATTACGAAGATGGACAGGACTGGAAGGGGGATTAAGGGTTTTGGGTTATAAGGTAGGACTCCGAAAAAATGGGTCCAACGGTGAAGGAACAACAAAAGGAGAAAGCTGAAAGCTTGTTAAGCACATGGAAGCCGGGCTATCACATTGAAGGCGGACTCGAAAAATGAGGGCAAAGGGGCGGATCGCAAAAAATTGCGGAAAGCGGGAAGTAGAAAGTTGGCACCTCTTAACAATGCTGAAAAGAGAAGGGGGGAAACCGAGAAAACTAAGACCAAACAGAAGGGCATGCGCAGGGCGAAGTGGGAACTGGTAAAATGGCCAAAAAAACCGAACAGCCCTTCTCTTGCCCGGGAGCACCAAAAACATAAAGAGCTCCCTTCACAAGAGAAATTAGGGGCCGTGAGTGGGGTTGCTCAGAAGGTTAAAAGACAGAACACCGTGTTGAAAAATCGACGTGGGGAAAAAAAGCTATAAAAAGATCGGACAAGCGGATATTTGTAGGCTAGGCGATCTCCGCGATTGGGATTCTTTGCTAAAGGGGTTGGGGGGTCAGAGGGGAGTAAAAAAAGGAGAAGTTACCAATTGAAGTGAGAGTTAGGAATCGAGGGCTTAAGAGGACCTTTAAGCAGCTTGGAAGCCCCAGAACGAAAAGGAATGTGAGCGCATTACAGGAAAAAAGGGGGACTCTGGGGTGTTATGAAAGATCCATACTTCTTGAGGGCGGCCTCCCGCGGGCAGCAGGTTTTGTGTCAAAACAGACGACGCTACAAGAATGCGAAATGACATATTAAAACCGAGGTCCAGAAGTCCGCGAAACCAAAAAAAGGGGGGAAAAGAGAAACCGGAGACAAATGATCGGTTTTCAATTCTTTTGACGGGGAAAGACTGAGGAGGAAATCGGGGGCCGGGAGATTAGGGGGACGAAAGTAAACTCAGCTGGAAAAAAAAAGAGGCGTAAAAAGGGGTCAAGGGACTTTGGACAGGGGGCAGTTGATGGTGGGCACGTCAATTCGACATCCCCTCGGGAAGGATCAGCGACCAAGATTCATGGCGGAAAGGGGATATAACGCTCCTACGCGAACCAACAAATCGAACGGAGAAAGCCAAGGAAGGAGAGTAAAAAAACCCATCAGGGAATTGGGAAAAACTTCCAGAAAATATGTTTAGTGAACGATCAATTTAGGAATGAATAGAAACAGGAGGAGGCCCTTCGGGAGTTTTTCAATCCGCGAACTTAAGCTCGGGAGCGGCTCATTCCTAATGGTTACTCCGAAAACCGCAGGTGGAGAGGACGAGGGGGCTGGAGAAAGGGCCAATGACCCTAAAGCGTTAAATGCTGAAGAAGAAGAGGGCCGCATACCGGGAAGCTCGAAAGGGCCTTGTTTATACTAGAGAGTGTGGGGGGGGAAGCTAGCCACTTCGCAAACGGTGACGGATTTTGGTAAAATATATCGAAAAAAAAGGGGGGCAAACAGGTGGTCAGGGAAAAAGTCCCCGCTGGGTCTTGACAGTTCTGAAGGGTGCGTGGGGGGACTCGTCAGGGGGTTGGGACATGTAAAAAAAGTCCGAAAACGGGTTCTAAAAGTCGTGCTATTATCGTAACAACATCGCCGAGGGGTTGTTCGTGAGGTAAATAAGACAACCGAAGGTTGCATGGTACCAACCCGGAAATAGGAAAAGGCATAAAGTAAGTAAGGGCACTCGTTCGTCCGACAAAAACCACTATGATCGGCAGAACGAAAAGGCACGCAAGGGGGGTGCTGTCTCTCTTTAGGAAGGTGGCCAAAGCACACGTGAGGGGGGAAGCTCACGACCAGGGCGACCAAGAAGGTTTTACGTTCGATAAACATCACATCAGTCAAAAGGGGGGGCGAGACATCCGAAAAAATAAATTGCGTCAAGTTATTGGAGACAGCAGTGTCGAACGAAAGCACGGGGGGGGGGGGGGGAACGGAGGTGGTTGAAGAAGTGAGAGGAAACAGAAATAAAGGGGAGGCAATGGGAAAATGTGGGACGCGAATAGATCTATCATCACGCAGGGGGAGAAAACGACACAAAAAAGCGGGTGGGAGATAAGAGACGTGTGGGGTGAGGTCAATCATGAGGTGTAGGGCAGGCTGGCCAAATCGGGGCCAAACGCCGCAAGAGAACTACGAGAAAAACGCAGCAGAGGGGGGGGCGGAAAACTTCGGACTGCAAGAAAATACTCAAAGAGCCGGGTCGGTCGTCCTTAAAAAAATGGGGAAGACTGAGGAGAGTCAAAAGCGTTTATCTCAGGCGTGGGCGGCGTCGGAATAGGGCGGGAAGGGGAGGGGGAATGGGGAAAAAAAAAAAAAAAGCAAGACGGGAAAGGGACACGAGATGGATCGGAATGGGGCGGTCAAGCTTCATGGGGGTTAGCTGTCGGGTCGATTCTTGCCGTTGGGGGGTGGCTTAAAAAGCATGAGTGTGGAAAAACTAAAAGGGGGAAACCAAACCAAGAAGCAGACAGACGGGGGAAAGCGGGAAAGGGGAAGGGAGGGGTGGATCTTTGGATGAATAGAGAAGAGGTAGCTGGACAAAGGTGGCAACGCCGTGAAGCATTTTCTGGGAAAGAAAAAAGTCCTGAATTCTTTTGGACTGCGCCAGGCGGGGGCTACGGTGGGTGCAAATGGTGGAGGGGGCGACATCCCATCATGATAGATCGGCTGGAGGAGAAAAAAATATATATTAGTCTGCGTTATTCGTCGAAGAGAAAAAGCACCCAGAAACATGACAAAAATCGAAATACAGTCTCAAGTCAAAGCAGGGACAACGCAAAAAAAGGAAATTTGATGGATACTGGAAGTGCACCGTGGCAGAGATGATCTAAAAGGACAAGAAAGAAGGGCGTGGTGTTCTAGGATGGGTGAGGCTGGCTCGGGGGGGGTGGGTTGGGGAGCGGGGGGGGGGGGTCTGGACCAGAAAAGAGCTGAGCTGGTTTTAATAAATTTTGAGGGGGAAACACTCAGCAACAAAAAGAAAAAATCTGACCGAAGTGGGAAAGTAAAGGATGAAGCGCCGCGAAAACTATATAGAAGGCAAGGATCTCGCCGGTCACGAGGGAGGAAACCGCTAAACAGAAATGCAAGCTTGCAAACGACGCCGAAAGTTAGACAAGGTGCACAAAAACGCAACGTCGGGAAAGGGTGACCGAAAACACCGGACGGGAAGAGTGATGGAGAATTGCAGCGGAGGGACCTGGATGTCGGTGAAAAAGCTCACGGGGGCGGCGCCGGGTGTAACCAAGAGTGCAAATAAAGTTGCGGAAACAAATTGTGCTCATCCACCGTGAAAATACACTGCATTAAGCCGAAAAATTTTGTGCCTTCTGGAGAGCGGGGGATCGGGGTGCGCGGCAGAGAGATCAGGGAGGGGTAACGGACCAAGAAAAGTAAAAACGACAACCGCTAGGGGCTAAGCAAGAACATGAAACTCTCAGGTCACAAGGAGAAGTGAGTTCGACTCAAAAGATGAAGAAAAAAGTCGTTTGTCGCACTCAAAACGTAACAGGAAAAGATTGCCTGTGAACTGAACGGCTAAAAAAAAGCTTCGAATATCAACAAGGCGTGGGTCGACTAGATTATATGAAAAAAAAAAGAGGGGGAAGGGGGAACCGGGAAGAAAACAGCAAAATCACATTGAAGGGACGCGGAGGTTGGGGGGAGGGGGGGAAAAAAAGAACCTCGAAGGGGAATTTCCTTACTCCTTCTTCAGAGTCAAAGTACCAGGGGGGGGGAAAAAAGTAGGTTCAGGTGACAATCATTTGAATAGGGCAAAAAGATAAGTCTAAGTTATCTGGGGGGTTAATAAGGAAAAGAAACCGCATTAACGAACCCCTTAGAAGGGGGGGTTCCCAACGCCAAGAGTTCAAGGGGAACCGCAAAACCTGACGGGGCAGCAGGATCAAAAACGCCCTCTGGAGGAAGCAACGTCAAAAAGGGATTAAAGGGAAAGGAAAGCAGAAAATAGGAAAGCAAGGGGGCTAGAGAGCTACCCATAATAGGGGGTGGAAAAAAATGTCGAAGTCAACTGTAAGGGGGATGCGGCAACTATTCACGGAGATTACATCGGGAAAGGGGGGGGGGGGGGTGAAAATCTTACGGGCTACACGCCTAAACCTATAGCAAGAAACCTGGGAAATGATCGTCTAAATCATGACATAGGGGGAAAAGAATTCTATTTCATGTCGGGTTGGGACGAGGAACTTCACGAGCAGGATCTGAAACGATTCAGGGGAATCAATGTTGGGCAGAAGGGAGAGGTGCAACGGGAAAAGGGATTTTACGATTTCATCTGAAAAGAGGGCAGATCATTGGAGGCGGCATAAAAGCGAAAAAAGGGGATCATGAGCGGAGGAGGTACCAGAGAAGCTTGCGCTGGGGAAAAGGGTCTTTAAAACAGGGCGGGCCGGTAAAACCATATAAAAAAATGTACGGGAAAAACTTCACGTCAAGGGTTCAGGGCTTTTAAGGGAGGGGGCTACAAGGGAGGAGAGGACTTATTCTCCATTCCGCAATTAGAACTAGAAGTAATCAAGTAAACCATTCTGGAACCCGCAGAGGGGCGGTTGGGAGCATGCATTCATGCATGTTAACCAAACGAAAGACCGGGTAGAGGCTAATGGTCCATCGGAACAGGGTAGGGAAAATCTTGTGGGTCGGCGTGTGAACTGCGGACGACTCGAGTCCTCATGCAGGAAGCAAGGAGTGGATATGTAGAACGATTGAAAAAGAGAGAAACGTTCTGGCTGCTGTACAAGCGGAGAGGTCTGCGTTCCACAAGGCGGAACAAGTTGAGGACGAAACTAGAGAAGGGGATTCGAAAAAAAGGTAACCGAGGGTCGCTCAAGATAAAAGGGGCAAAAAACCACCACGTTCGCTTTTACAAAAGTAGACAAGAGAAAAATCGGGGGGGGTACCTCCCGAATGCCAGAAACGTGGTCAGATCCTTGAGGACTAAAAATAGGGGGGACAAAAGGAGGGTAATTTCTCTGGGGGGCAAGGGGAAAAAAAAATCGCCCTGCCCACGCATAAGTACCGAGTTCGATTCTTTTGAGTGCGATTTGGCTGTTGGAATAGGAGGGGGTCCGTGAATAAGTACGGGGGTAGTGTTGGGGGGGGGGGGACATAATAGAATTTTGGTATTCGAGAGTTCCTGGATCAGAGTCTTTTTGTGTTGGAATTCAGGGGGAGGAAAAATGGAGGGCGAGGGGGAATCCAGCTTTCCGCAACTGGAAAAGGAATCTGTTTTGTGGAAAAAGCCTGCAGGTGTCACCCAGGGGGATATCACATCATTCCACGGTCATCTCTCACCACACACGAGGAAGGGGAGGGAAAAAAAAAAAAAAAAAAAAAGAGATGAACGCCGGAAGTGATGAAAAGAGAAAGGGACAACTGGCAAGGAGGAAAAAAGCGGTCACTATATTTTTAGGAGGAGAAAAAGAATAGGAAACGCTGGACCTCTAAAAAAGGAAAAATCAAACAGACGTAGATCAAGGGAATGACCATAGCGGGGTCCAAGGGTTCATGAAAAAAACGACCGGGGGACCTGAGAGATTGCCACTAGACCATAAGGACTCACAAGAGGCCAACTTCACAATAATCTGTAAAAAGGACGGCAGAGAGGGCTGGGCAGAAATAGGGGAGGGGAGGGGGGAAGAGAAATCACTGGGAAAGGGAGTATAAAGGCTAAGACGGAACAAGCGTGCCTGATGGGAATTCACACCGCTCTAGGCGTCTAAAAAAAATTCAGGGGGGGACTGGGGACGACGAAAAAAAAAAAGGGGAACTTTGTCGACGGGAGGAGAAAGAGCTTACAAATTTACCTTTGCGAGGTAAAAGCATCCGCGTCCTGCAAACTTGTAACCGCTGTCTAAGAACAGAAAATCTGAAACTTACCTTGAGATCTTGTGGACTCGTGTATCCACGCGCAGGAAAATTGTGCCTCCCCTGTGGGGTGAAAAAAAAGGGCTACCGCAAGGCTGAATTTGAAACCGGAAAATCCAAGCAGGCGACGAAGAGTTCCGAAAGAGTGGTAACGGAAGCGAGGGGGAAACGGATAGGGCCTTGTCCCATGCATTAAATCATGAAAAGGGAGGGGGGCGGGTGGTCTTGATACGGGAAGAAGTCGCCTAAAGGGAGCCTGGCGAGGAGGAAATATCGCTCCGGGTAGTTGAGCAAGAGTACGACACCGGACGTTGCCGAAAGGAGCGAGAAAAAAATTTTGAGTTTGGGGGGGAATCCACTGACGGTCAACGCCAGAAAAGAAATTTCGCTCGCTAGGGAAAATTCGCAGGACCTACTCCTCTCCTTAAAGCACCGCGGGAGATACAGCAGGCACTTCGAGCGCACCAATCAGGGGTCAAATCAAGGAAGAAGACGATGACAGCCTGCACAAAAAATCATTCAGAGAAAGAGGGAGAAGTCAAAAAAAAGTTGGGTCAAGGCGCGGATAAAGGGGCGCTAGTCGACGGATCATGGAGGAAAGGGGGGTCCTCGAAAGGACAGAAAACAACCCACAGGGGGGGGGGGGGGGGGGGGGGGGGGGGGGGGGGTGGGGGGGGGGGGGGGGGGGGGGGGGGGGGGGGGACCACCACCAAAAAAACAACCAAAAAAAAAACCCAAAACACCAACACACACCCCACAACACCAAAAAAAAAAAAACACAACCCCAACACAAAAAAACCGCACCCAACAAACACAAAAACCGACAAAAAACCCCAAACTCCACCCCCCAAACAGACAACACAACCCCCAAAAAAACACACCAAAAACACAAAAAACCCACCAAATCACAAAAAACAAACCCCCCCCCCCAACACAAACCGAAACAAAAAGCCCCACCAAACCACCAACAAAAACCCAAAAAAAACAAAACCCAGACAGCAAACCCGCCACACCCCCCAAACCCACGAAAAACACCAACCACCAAACCCCCCAAGAACAACAAAAACCAAAACAAAACCCCAAAAGCAACCACAAACCCCCAACAAAGAGCAACCCCCCCCCGAAAAAAAGAGAAACAACAACACGCACGACGAACAAAACCAAAGAAGAATAAAAACAGAAAAAAAACAAAAAACCCCCAAAAAACCCGAAAGAGCAAAACACACCCACAACAGACCACCACCAAGCCAACAACCCACCAAAAACCCAAGGAACACCAAGAAAGAAACAAAGCGACCCCTCCCCCTCACAGGCAGTCCCACAAAACACACCCAAAACCAAAAACACAAAATCCCCGCCAGACCCAAACCCACAACAGAGAGAAAACCCCCCAGCCCCAAAACCCGGAGAACCATCAACAACCCCCCCGCCCCGCCAACAAAACAAGAGAAAACGCAAAACCACGCCACCCCCCACGGAAGAAAAAACCGGGGACACCACACAAAATAACCAAACCGGGGGGGTGGGAGGGGCCACCCACAAACCCAAACAAAACCCCGACCACCCCCCCAACCACACCCCCCACAGGGCCACACAACACCACACAGAACCAAACCCCCCACCCAACAACCAACAACCCAACCAGCTACCCCACCCATCCCCCCCAACCAAGGGACCCAACACCGCACCAACCCAACCACCGAACAAAAGCAAACACAACAGCAAAAGGGACAACCCCCACAACCCAACACGACATCCACCCCCATCACCGCAAACAACAAACATAACCACCACAAACAACCACCAAAAAAAAAAAAAAAAACACCAAAAAAAAAATAAAAACCAAAACCCCCCCACCAAAATGCGTCAAAACAAAAAATAAACCAACCTGCCAAACCCCGAGCAAACCCCAGACAAGCTTAAGACAAACCTCAAAACAAACAGAAAAAAACCCACACAATCGAAAAAACCCAAAACCAGTAAAAAAAAACCCCCAACCAACAAAACCCCGTACCCAAACAGGTCCCCACCAACAAAAAAAAAACAAAAAAAATACAACAAAACAAACCCCGCCACCCAAAAAAAACCCAAAAAAAAAAAACAAAACCCACTACCCACACCACCACTCCCAACCCATGAACAAAAAACAACAAACAAAAAAAACACCTAAAAACACAACCAAAAATAAACCCAGATAAAAAAATAAACCAACCGAAACCAACCCCCTCCTCTAAGGGGCATTATAGAGGTTCTTCTTGGGTCAGATTATAAGGCAAAAACTCAAAGAGGGCACTCTTGAACTCAGCATAGAAGGGGGAAGAAGAAGGGTCTACTCTCGCCGCTTTGTAGAAGATAACAGGTTTGGAAGTAGGAACCTAATGTCTGACTTTTAAAACGGGTTTAAGGGTAGCACTGATCGTCCGGGTGCGTGTCTAAGCAAGCTGGGCGGGGGGAGAGTTTCCAGGGGAAAGTGGTGACCCGCGCGCTTACCGTCAAATTCTCAACCTGGGCAAGGCCCTTGGGATGGGGATGCATGAAAGTCCCAGAGAAGGAAGTTTTTCGTTAGGGGTAGGGGGAAAAGAATCAACGTAGGGGGGGGGAAAGGAAAGAAGGGGAAACCAGAGGGGAAAGACTGCAAGACGATCGTCTCAGGGTTCGTCCGGCCGGCACAAGGCGAAACGACGGGTAACTTCCCCTTCTGTGCTGGGGGAGAGAATGAGTCCGGGGGGTGATCCACTACGGGGGTATCTCCGACAAACGCCGGATACGAAGACTTTCTCGATGACGTCAGTAAAAAAAAACCAAGGGTGAGAATACCTCACAACTAGCAGTGAGACGGCATGAGGTTGAGCAAAGAAGAGGAGAAACTGAGACAGGCTCTGTTTAAGGTCGGGAGGGAAATGGCGATGTCGGAGCAAAGTTTGATGTTGGCTTCCGCCTACCTAGTTCGACGCGAAAGAGGGGGGGGGAACGCGTGGGAGAAGAATTCACAGAATGATTGGTTGACAGGAGGAATGAAAGCTAAGGGGGGGCCGGGGGAGAAGCACAGCGGCGGAGGGAGCAAGGGGAGGGAAACAAAATCGGTTCCAAAAGGCCGCAGACAAGCAGACGAGGGGGGGGGGGGGAGAAAGAAAAAAATAGCGGGTCTATCTCTCTCAATAAGATCAAAGGTTGCGGGACAAAAAAGGGGGGAAAATAAACTGGAGAGAACGATGAGTCGTCAAACCGAGTGAGCGAAGGAAAAGTGCTGGCGTTAGGGGGGGAGAGTTGGGTGGCTAGGGGGGAAAAAATTGAACGAGAAGGGGAGGCAAATGTAGAGGGGACGGGAGCAAAAGGGGGGAAAAAAAAATGTGCTGCTACCACTCGATAAGACAAAGTGCTGCTGTCCAGAAGCAAAAATTAAAAAAAAAAAAGGGCCGGGGAAGAAAAGGGGAGGGCTGCTTGTGTGATTCTGGGAGAAGAAGGGGGACATACTAGGGGAAACAGGTGGAAACAAATGGGGTCCTGGTGGGCAGGGGACGTCTGCTTAGGGGGGGGGAAGGATCAGGGAGCGACGTTTTTTTCAAGAACGGGCGAAATCCAAC
>Ga0179591_1375548_pt1 | contig 11813 bp, 11 predicted proteins | sample CZOMad2_1_08_16f_FD_182891 | JGI IMG/M metagenome (GOLD analysis project Ga0179591, IMG submission 182891) | Vadose zone soil fungal communities from Angelo Coast Range Reserve, California, USA - CZOMad2_1_08_16fungal (PacBio error correction) | ecosystem: Environmental > Terrestrial > Soil >...
GAGGTTGGCTGTGCCACTCAGGGACGGCGGTGTTAGAGGGTAAACTCGGACAAGTAATGTCACCGGGGGAAGGATCTCAAAGCCGAGCTCGGCTCTGCGGACGTCCGTAGACGCCGAGAGAAAGGAGGAAAGTTCGGAAGCGATGCTAGAATCTGCGCACCTAGGAGAGGTCAACCTCCGCCGCCGGTAGACTGTAGAGGGGGTCGACGATTCCTATCTAAATACCGGAAACAGACCCCGGACGACGAAAGCCCACTTTTACACTGGAATCTCGAAGGAAGAAAGACGTTGAAAAGGACGAGATGGAGAAGAGAAGGATCAGATGCGCCTCCAAAAGTGGGGGGTATCTTCCGCGACACTAATACAAAAGAGGGAGCGTGGTCGGCGAGTAATCCTCTGGCTCGTCAATTAATCAAAAAGCTTAGAGGCCGAAAAAATCTGGAGGGCCCGATTTGGGCTTATTTCCGGATCGCGTAGTCAGGACCTAGCTCTTCTGCGAAGGAGGACTCTGTCGAGGTAAGGCGGCCGACCCTGCTCTGCGTCTAACTTCCTTCGAGGTTGTTCAAAGAACGCAGGAGAGAGAAAAACCATGAGGGGGGGTGGGGGAGGGAAGGTCATCGCCACGAGTAATCAGAAACAAAAAAAACCTGCTGTTCCTTGCTTGCAGAAAAGGGAAAGGAAACCGGGAAAAAAAAATCCTAACCTGCGGCGGTCGGTCCAGCGTCACAGAGAAAGCTCGACCGCATACCTACAGGCACGCAAAAAGGAATCCACGAAGGACACGTGATCTCTCAACAACGGCGAGGAGAAAGAGATTTCACCGTTAGAAAGGCGAAAAGAAGTAGAGAGAGGTCTCGTGGACCGGTCGGGCTATGCGGGGCGAAAACGCCCGTGCACGCTTTGCGCAGGAACTACAAAAAAAAGGTGTCACACAAAGCCTCGAAGGGGGAAAAGGTGCCGGCGCTCAGCCTTCCCGCAACGGATTTCAGACTCAGGGGGAAGGACCGCGCCGGAAAGAAAGGCGGCTGCCACCACGCGGCAAACACTCCGCCCGCATCGGCGTAGGACCGGCCAAAAAGCACGAGGCCTGAAAAGACGAGCAACGCCAATCGCGTTCAGAGAATAAAGAGACAAATACGAAAAACTCAGTGCCGCAAATTGTTGCTTCGGAACCTCGACGCGATTTTCTCGTGCACGCCGAAGAGGGATCAAGAAAACGAAAAATGGACGTCAGAAACTAGACTGGAATGGGAAAATTCGTGTCCGCGCGCCCGGGGTGAGAAAGATCAGCATTCTTATGAGCGTACTGAGGAGACCAATCGGGAGGAAACCAAAATCTCTTAAAGGAGAGCTCATCGTGTAGAAAACGGGGGGCCGGGAGATCCAAAGGCGGCGGTCGCGAGAGTATCGTGTCCTGCTAAGTAACTAGCAGCTACCTGTCGGAGGCGCATTAAAGGGGTCGGGGGAATCGTTTTCGAAGAGGCTCAAAGTCGAGGGGAGCCTCAAGAGACCAGGGCAATGGAACTGCTTATTAGTCTTCCGACGCCCGCGAGACGGGAGGAGAGCCAAGAGGAAATAAAGGTAAAATCAGCATGCTACCGGCAGCACTCCACAATCTAGACATCTTTACAGAATGCCGGGCAGGGGGTGTATTCCGGTTCCCTACCTGAGATGGTCTACAAAAGGAGAAAGAGCTCACAGATCTGATCGGGTCGACGCAAGGGGAATAGGGAGTCCGTATACTGACAGTTCTAAAAAGACTAGGGAAAGTCGAGAGGAACATCAAAGTCGTCAAGGCGACAAATGAGGTATACAAACTCTAACGTCTTTGCTCATGCGCGCAAAGAAGCTCAAGAGACAAGATTAGAAGGAGATGAGGTCTTGTCCTAAGCCACTAAGGGGCAGGCGCCGCAGGAAAAAGGACATATAAGGAGGAAAAAAGGCCGGAGTTGAAATTGACCCGTTCCTGCCCGAAGACTTTAAAAAGGAGGGGAACAGTCTTCTTGCCTTCAATCGCGAGCTCAACGGCGGTTCTGGAACAAGGAGCGGGCGAATTATCACTTCTACGCTGGCACTTTCCCCCGCGCCTGTACTACACCGCATCTGGAAAAACGGCGGGGGAAACGAAACTATTTCGCCCCCGACTAGGGCGAGAAGCTTGAAACCGAGAGAGAGTCTCTGCTGATTGTCTTTGGGGGCCAGCACCAGCCGTCCTGGGCACGAACGGGGGGTCTCCGGACAGGGTTTGCTAACTCCGTCACGCGGTCTCTAAAAGGCATAAAGGATAAAGAATTTCTCCCTTCGCCGCGATCGCGTGTAAAATCCGTGTGTCTACCATCTCGGGACCGTACCCACGGCTTTGGATGGACGTCGACAAAGAAGAGAGATAAAAAGGGGCTATGCCGTTCGGAAACAAAACTATCCGCCTCTCGCCAAGGGTACAAAGGCTCGTCCACCATTTAAGGTTAAGGAAGGCGTTTCTTTAGTGTTATTTCAGAAAAGACCTTATCGGACGCGAAAAGGGATACGGAAAATCGGTGGCGCCATAGGCAGGTCAGAGAGGAAAAGACAGACTTCACTTCACAAGGGAGTACAATGTAAGAGTCCGGGCTCAGTCTGTACGAATCCGGACGTAGAAAAAAGCCGAGAAGGAACGAGAGCTCAGGGCATCAATCGCAAGTTGAAAGGTCTTGAGAGGGAAGAGTTCGAAAAAAAAAAAAACTCATGGGGGGGGGATAGGATCCCGTTCAAAATCGACAACCGATAAGAGCTCGAGTTTTGCGGGAGTTAACGCCCTGCCTTCGCCCTAGTGTCTCGCAAAGAAGAGGAAAGAGAGACACGCATTGCTTCTAGCCTTAGCGAGGAAACGGAGAAAAAGGCAACGACCCGAGCAAAAAAAGTCCAAGAATGCTAAGCGGGGGCAAAGGAAAAAGCATCTCCGTCGTTTCAATCCCTTCGGGGTCAGAAACATGCGGGATCGAGAAAAGCCCACCAAGTGGGGGTACAAACAAAACAAGAAATGAATCGGCAAACACAGAACTGCGAGCCAAACCAGGCGCAAGAGAAATTTTAAGTGCCAGTACGGGAGAGATTTGAGGGGAGGGGGGGGGAGGGGAGATGAATTTGGTCGGAACGCATGATGGAGGCGCACCGGTCCGTTCTTATCTCAAAGTAATAGAGAAAAAAAAAAAGGATCAAAGAAAAAGGCCTTCCAACCCCCTCTCGAGAATTGCAAGAAATTGCATGGAAGGGGGTAGCCGCTGGGACGTTCCGAATTAGCCGCCAAGTCAGCATGCTGAGAAGGCTAAAAGTATTGAGGGGGGCTAAGCGAATTAACTCAGGAAAAGGCCGGGGGTAGACGGCACGGGAGAAGGGCGCATCGTTGTCTGATTCTGCAGAAGGCTTAAGGGGTATCGCCGTGAGAAGGGGGGTTGGAGGGAAAAAAGGGACGCCAGTCGTTTGGGCTAAGGGAGAAAAAAAAAAAAAAAACTTTCCAGCCTAACAAAATTTGATTCGACGCCGGAGACCAGGTCAAGGATTCCGTTTAGACTATAGGTGAAAGGGCTCACCGACAAACAGTTAGGATCGAGGAGCTATGTGGGCAATTTTGCCGCTTCCAGGGTACCTGACCGTAATTCCGGCAGCATGAATCGCGTGACGTATATCGAGTGCTAGATCGAAGGAATCCTGCGAAAAATTGAAACGAAGAAGCAGGAAGGAGCGGAAGATGAGCAATCGGGTACTCGTTGAACAGGGAGGGTCTCTTTACCCAGCTAACAATTCCCCTGATCTATCATCCAAGGTAGAAGGAGACGGCGGCCTTGCGACGGTCACAAGCAAACGGGGGGGGGCTTAGAGAGAGTTCAGGGACGGAAAAGTCAGCGCCAGCAGAGTTCTCTAGAGTTTTAGGAAATGAAGGGAAAAGCGCAAATGGCCGCAAGGGCAAGGCCACTCGGTTGGAGAGGGAGATGGGAAAATAATACGCGAAATTCGGCTCCAAAACGGGGGCTGGAAGAGGGAAGCAGTATTTTGGCCGGACAAAAGGCCGTTCCCCGGAGACGCTTGTGCAGGGGGTTTGTCAAAAAAGGAAGGAAAAGTACGAAATAGGGAAGTCCGGATTAGGGGCTAGGTACATCTTGTTCGCCTCCGGAAAAGGGACGAAGCAGAGGCGATGCGCGGGCGACGCCAACGCTGAGAAATCTGGAATGCGGCCAAAAAGGAGCATGGAGCCACTAACCCCCATAGATCCGGGAGAAAGATCTCCCTTACACGTGTTGCTCTACGGAAGATTTCCAACAATTGAGGACAAATTGCCCGTAATTGAAGGGGCCGCGTCGGGAAGCGAGAACTTCAGGTCCTCGAGTTGTAACAGCAAGGCCTAATCCCGAGGGAGTTCCACTGTGAGACGCTCAGACTAAACGGGAACGGAGGGATGGGGACGGTTGAGACATGGGGACTGTGTAGCGACCGGGGAAGAAAACCTATTGACCGAGGCAACCACAAAAAGGAACTATTTTCGAAGCCTTCCTCAAAATTCTAAAAGGAGGGAGAGAGATGGGATTCCGGACGGGTACTCGCAATTGGATCTACTCATTGGGGGGCGACTTGGTCCATCGAAGGTTTCTATAGGTAGCACAAAAAAAGAGGGAGGATTGTCCAATGGCCTTTCTACGTGAGAAGAAGGATGAAGGAAAGGTAACTTCTGCAGGAAGTGAATTCTTGTGTGGGTCCAAAACTGCGTACAGAATTCAAATAGAAGTCGAATTCTCAAGTCAAAGGTCAATTTGAACTTGAAATGGGTACCAAATGGGGAGGGGGACGTGGTGGAGGAGAGTGCAGAAAGGGAGATCAAGGGGAGGGATTGGAAGCTTATCACTTCCCAGACTCTCAAGGGAAGAACTAATCGAGATGACGACAGGGGGGTCACGTCGACATGCGAGAGACAAGATCGGGAAACAGAAAGAACAAGCATTGGCATTGGCCAACCCAGAGCCTACGAAATTAGGCGGCACTGTAATACACCACACGAGTGCGGGAAAAGCGCCGTTTTAAAGCGGTTCAATCGAAAAGATGCAAAGTTTCGCGTTTCGGATTTTTAAAAAGAGAAAACGGGAAGGAGCAATCATCGGTACGCAAGCCACTTACCAAAGAGATCTGTGGCGACCTAAAATGTGTTCTTTGGTATTAGAAAAAAAGAAAGAAGAGGATGGTTGGCAAAATTGGACGGAAGAAAAGACGGACGCCGGGGGGTAGACTGGGGAAATTTCCATTGGTCAAACAAGGGTACTAAGTCCGCCCTTTATCAGGAGGAACATCTGGAAGATAGAGAGACGGAAGATCGGGATGGGAACGCTACTAAATGTTTTGGGAGAGGAGGGGAACGATAGCTAAGTCAATCTTATTTAATGGAGGCGGGGGAAGAAGAAAGGAAGTGTTGCCCCAATGAAGCAACTAAATTTTTGGTCTTTGGGGAGCCAAGCGCAACTGGAACGAATCGAAGACCGGGTGCATTTTTGCTAACTCGAGTCAATACAAAGGTTGGTGGAGAAGGAAAAAGTTTACTTTTTGTACGAAGAACTCGTGTCTTTTGAAGCGAGGAACAGAGCAAAGAGTCATCACTGGAATAAAAAGATAGAAAAAAAGAAGCACGCACGGGGAAAAAACTCACGCCTGTCCTTTTAGTCGATAAGGCCTGAAAAAGAGATCGCAGGGAAAGCCCGGAATATATCCATCATAGTCGGGAGGGGAGGGCGAGGACGGACGGCGAAACCAATCAGGTCAATTCTCAGGGGGCGGATCTGCGGGCGGTTTACAACCTCAATATGGAAGCTGAGCGTCAGCCATGGGAACGTTCTCAAAATGAACTGACTAAAACTCCACTAAGAAGAAAAAAAACTGGAGTGACTGCGGGCACTGTTAAAGGAGAGCAACGGAGGGAAAAAAAAAGGTCAGGCGGGGGAGTGCCGTGTTGAAACGAATTTCTCTAAATGGGTTCAACCTCTCGTGATGTGTTGCACTGGGTTAAACGCGCTGAGGAATGGGCCTGGAGGAAACACTAATGAGAAACTCGCCGAAAAGGGGGGAAAAGGCCCTGGAAGGACTTGGATTTTGTGGTGCTCAAAATAGAAACTCTATCTTTTGTTCCTGGAACCTATGAATATAGCAGTGTCAATGAGAAGTCCGAGAACTACGTCAAAGAGGCGATTCGTTTTTCGGGTTTCGAAAGAGAAGAGGGAATGCGCGACGCTGCTGCTGTCGATTACGAAGACTAAAAAGGAACAAGGCCGGTTTCGAAATTCCGTAAAGAAATCGAAAAGTCTGATTCGACGGTCTATGCTTGGCAGGAAAAAACGAACACGCTGCAAAAATCAAAATCACGCGGGAAAAGGGACATGAAAAAAAACCGTGAAGTACTGATGTGCTAGTACATCGTAACAAAAAAATGAGGGGACAACACTAAAGATCCAGCAAACTTCTTCGTCGTCGAGGCCGCAAAGACAAGACCTGAAAAAAAAATCAAAAGAAGGGTCGAGAAAGAGGGTGGACGGAAATCCCTACACGGTTGGAGACTCTTCTTCCGAGGCAATCGCGGGGTTTAGTAGAAGGCACCGCCGGTTGGGGATAGCTAATTCTACTCGATACCAAAAGGGGGAGCCTGCACTACCCGCCGCTACACCGGTAACAAGGGAGCTTCCTATTCCTGGTGACCGACATACTGCAACAACCCGGCTAAAGAGTGCCTTTGCTTTGGAAAAAGCCGTAGAAGGGACGGCGGGGAGGGCCGCTACGGACTCAGACCTCGATGAGCCAACTCAATCTCGAGGCCTCGAGCGAGAGATATCGGGAAAGGAAATCTCCTCTCTCGGGGGGTAGGGAACAACCACGCCGAGTCGGTCACGGGCGGGGGTAAAGGAAAATTAATCTTCCGGTCGACTTGCTCCAAGCGCGGGCGTAAAAGGCTCTCTCCTCCGGGCAGAAAAGGGACCGGAAGACAGGAGAGGTCTCGCACGAGCTTCATCAAGCTTCTTCACTTCACATGGGCCTATGGCGGGCGTGCACTTGGAGAGGCTTTTCTACTTACCAGACATTCGAGACCTAAAAAAAGGAAAGCTACAAAGGGAGCTTACGCGCGCAATCCGACTCTGGAAACCAAAGGATTCTCCTTGAGACTTACTAACGTTGGGCCAAGGACTCCTCCTTAAGTCGAAAGGCTGAGAGAAGCCCGGGGAAACGCGGCGATTGCCATCATCTTTTCGACGGTGGAGACCAGATGCGGGGCCGCAACACGGCGATCTTCCAAGGGGGAACGTCGTCTCAGTCAAGGGGGGCACCACGGAATCGGGGGAGCACCGCAGGATGGGACACCGCCGGGGCTAAAGATTATCAATCCAGCGCGCGAGCTTCTTCCCCTAAAGCCATTTAAGGGACATTCTATTCTAGGGAATAGGGGGGGTTAGAAAAAGGCTAGGGGAGGCCAAAAAAGAGGAAAAAAAACTGAGTCGGGGATCTTAAACTAGAAGACCCAGCACAGCCCGGCTACGATCCAGTCCACAGTCTAAAGGGAGCTAATCCTTCCGCTATCCTGGGGGTCTAGGAAGGACCGAGCCTCCGAAAGACTCAGAGAAGTTTGTCACAGGAGAAAGGGGGTTAAGAAAAAAAGTATACGACAGACCATCACGGCTACGACAAGTGGAGCTTTCGACTTCTCGCGTGCGCGAACGAGAGGGCTACTCAAGGGCTGCTTGACCTCGGGGGAGTAGGTTTCTCTTAGAGGGAGCGGAAGAGTCGTCGAGACGGCACGCGGGCAGGGTGGAAAAAATGGGGACCTTCTCTTCAGTGTCTTCGGCTCGCGGGGGGCAAGTCAGAGCCCAGGCATTCACTGTTCATCAACGTGAGAAAGTCGTCAGAAAACTCAATCCACCCGACTGGCGCTCGTCGACCAGCCTGCGGTCAGACACATCGGGCAAAAAAGCTCAGCCGACAGCGCGCCACTGGGGAGGACTGCTCACTAAATCGCATAACACGGTGAAAATACAAAAATGAAGGATGAAAAGAGGGAAAGAAGGAAGGCGAAATCTTTAGCCAGAGCGGAAGCTCCTTCTTTCTTCTCCAGGCGCCACGCGGAAGCTCGCCGTGTTCAGGCGCCTGGGACTTTCCTCTGGAAGTGTGGAAAGGGGAAGGCAGAAAGTCGGATGGGAAGACACTAAAGGCCTAGAAATCTCCTCCTTCTTGCGGTGCCCCCAGGCGTCGCGCGCGCCATTCCCGGCGCCGACCCGACGAAAAGAGGGGCCGGTTCTCACCCTAGCTCCAAGGGCCGACAAGAGAAGGCAGAAAAAAGTCAAACGCGACCCAATACCCAACTATAAGCAAGCGTCACCTCGACGCCTTTAGGACATCTATAAGGAGCCGCCGAACCCATGAATCACCTAATTCCGTGATGGGTCGTCTTGTGTACGCGCTTGGGAAACGTCGCGTTGGCGTCGAAAAGAGAGGGCTCTGGCATTCTAAGGAGAGGAGGCGCAAGAGCAAAGTCGCGGCGAAACTATCTCGAGGGGTCTCACGGCTTCTGCGGGGGCCGGGCCTGGCTTTCTCTAGTAGTTAGTCGAGAATCGCCCGGAAGCTGGCGGAGCTCCGCTGAACGATCTCTCATCTGGATTGGAAAAAGCCGATAAAAGGGTCCGGGAGGGTGGGGGGGGTGGTCGGGATTTCTAGTCCGACTAAAAACAAAAGTCGGTCAACGAGCAGGCGGCGACCGAATCTAAAGAACGAAGACCAAGTCCGCCAGGTGAACAACCATTATCTACCACTGTCGAAGAAAAAATGAGGACGCGGGCCTTTGGATAAAAAAAGTGGAGAAAAAGCAAAACAGGGGAGGAAAAGATACAAGAGAGTCTTCTGCTCTCCGGCAGCTAAGACGGGTCTCGTCTGTACGACGGGGTCGTGCGAAGATCGGCGCGGCAGGATCTCATCTCTTCACCGAAAACGTGAACCGGTAAAAGGAACCCGCTTATAGAAAGCTATCGAGAGAAACGACCGGGAGGCTCACCTCAGGATATTAAGGGCAGGGGATTTCGATGGGAAAACAATAAGAGGAAGTGCAAGACGACGCAAAGGACGTCTAAAAAATTCATCTTTAAAATCAGGGCTATTTCCTGGGGAGAGAGTTCGGTCGATCTGGGGGACTGGCACGAGTGTCGAATCGTCTTAATCGGTAAACCTGCTAGGAGGGGCTCACCGTTTTTTTAAAAAAACCGTCTAGAGGCCTATGGAGCGAGGAACGCTTTCCGGAACCGCGCCATTCACAGGGCCCTAGTCTCTTGCCAGCGCCCAAAAAGCTTTCCCGACTAGCAAAAAAAAAACAAACCCACCCACCCGGCAAACTAATCGCGGCCCGCGAATCGCGAAGGAGGAGGACATTGCGTTGTCGGGAAAGAATACATCCTTCGCCAGGGGGCCCGTAGCGGGGCCTCGGCTCGCCGGAGGGAGGCTACACAAAGCACTGGACACTCGGGGCACGAAAAGAGGTAGAAGGCATGGAGGCAACCAAATTCCGATATCGTTTACAACGCAAAGAGAGAGTGTTATTCACACTACAAAGGGTCGGACTGATCGATCTCGAACCGATCGAACGGAAAAAGAGCGTTCCAAAGAAATTGCGGGTAGAAAGAGTCACCAGTCGTGCTCGCACATTTTGGGATGAGCGGTCTGAGGGTGAGGTGCAGGTCTCTCCGTAAGCACGAGCGAGGACGAACTTCCAGTCTCTGAAGATACAGCAGTCGGCTGAACTATGGGATTCAAAGCGACATACTAACGGCGTTTTGAAAAAAAAACATCCATTACCGTAAAAAGGGGCCGGACGAAACTTGGTTTGTGAAATTGGGGGGAGGGGAAGCCCTATCCTGGCGCTAGGTGGACTTGCCATGGGGAAAGAGGTACGCTTCAATTTTTCGAGACGGGAGAGTCGAAAAAAAAAATCAGGGCGTAGGTGGGGAGTAAAGTAGCTCTCCAAATCAAATAAGCAACTTCTGGCCGGGATTGGCGGGGAACAATAAGCGGCACGGCTTTTCGAGGCGTATTTTTTAAGACGAAAAGGAAGGTCGTGAAAGGACCAGAAAGGTGCCTATCAAAACACCGGGATGAATCGCGACAAAAATGCCAAGAAAAACTGCGGGAAAAACGAAATTCTAAGATGATATTAGGTGACTTTAGTAGGGGCAGTTCGTAATTCCCACATCAAAAGGGTAGGCAATGACAAGAAGGAAAAAAAAACGTCTAAGGTAAATAGAAAGAAACTAACCTGTATAACAAGCAACCGACGACCGTATGCGAGAAAATTGGGTAACTTTTCGCAGGGAAAAGGAGTCAAGAAAGATTGGGGATGGTGGAGGATCGGAAAGTTGAAAGAATCGGAGCTCAACGTTTCCATGAATGATAGAGCATGGCGGAGGCCAAAAAAAAAGCCCACAAGCATGGGGGGACACTAGAATAGAATGAAGCCAGTTTTGGGAAATGAATCGTCCAAGGGAGCGCAAGAGTCAGCAGCGAGCTCGAAGGCGTTCTTTTCTTGCGAGGGAAGGAGACTCCCTGTCAGAACGCAAAGGCATAGGCTTGATAGGGACGTCCGCGGGCTGGGAATTAATGATTCTGGCAGGCTCAAGGGGGGCGCGTTAAAAATGTTGTTCGCCCTGAGGTCACAAAAAAAGGGGGGGGGGGAATAAAAACCTTTTAAACTTAGGACAGGGGGGGGGGCGCTACCATAAGTCTTGGGGCACTAAGAGGTTTCAGATTCCCAAGGGCTGACTTAGGGAACCTTGGCTGAAAAAAGGAGAGGGGTATAATGAAAACGGTGGGGGAATCTTCTTCCAGGTGCAAAACTAAGGTCATGCCTCAAGAGGATCGTTATACTTTATAAATGGATAGAGAACAACGGGGAGAAAGTTTCCAAAGAGATTCGGCGCCGCAGAAAAATACAACTCGATTGCGCAGATGGGGGCAGAGGGGGGTAGTATTAGCAAGGTTGACGGGCAAAATGCCGACCGAGCAGAAAAATGGTGACTCGTAATCGGGGAGGCAGGGGTGGACAAACCGATAGGTTCTGAACGAGTTCATAAATCCGAACCACAAAAATTAGTGGTGTAGCAAAGGAAAATGGCCAGCCAGATTCTGAGGCGGAGTTTTGGCTTAAGGCTGCGCCATTCCGACGCGGGGACGCATGGGGGGGGAAAGGACCGCGGGAAGGAGGTTAAATCCACAATTCGAATAAAAAAACCATCCCTTGCAAAGGAGTCCGAAACCGCAGTCGTATCAACGTCCCCGGTGAAAAAAAAAAAAGATGCGGTGGGGGCAGGCCGCTGCCAGGGAGGCATATACGCCTTCAGGGCTTTGTACCTGGTGAGCCAACTCAGGACGGTGTTTCCGACCTCAGGTTAAAAGGGAGAATAACGACGCAGGGGAATTTGGGGACGGACGGCATCAAAGCTCGTACAGTGTCGGCCCATAAAAAGTCGGTCGGCCTGCAAAGAGCACCTGAGCCTCGGAATTCTTCACGCTCTTCCAAACAGGGGGCCACGAATTTCCAAAAAAATGGCCAATTTATCATCTGGGAACTTCTACTTGGAAGAGGAAACATTGATTTTGGGACCAAACTACGCAAATTAAACTGGAGGGAAAACGGGAGTACGGGAAAGAGAAGAAACGGGGGCGAAAGGAAAATTGTTTGGTTTACAGTTGTTCGAGCCTTCAAGGGCGCGAAGCCTACCTATATAAAAAGGAGAAGGGGACTGCGAAAGAATCCCCGGGGCTGGAAGTGTCTC
>Ga0179591_1255877_pt1 | contig 11812 bp, 7 predicted proteins | sample CZOMad2_1_08_16f_FD_182891 | JGI IMG/M metagenome (GOLD analysis project Ga0179591, IMG submission 182891) | Vadose zone soil fungal communities from Angelo Coast Range Reserve, California, USA - CZOMad2_1_08_16fungal (PacBio error correction) | ecosystem: Environmental > Terrestrial > Soil >...
CGGCAGCTCGTAGCCGGCGGCAGCACTCCGGGAAAAAAAGGCGCTGGAAGGACGGTAGCGAACATCGTTCCTCGGCGGACTGCAGGTCACAGAGCAAATGGAAAAGAAAAGGGGGAACACGGCTCAGATCACAGACCGAACATATCCCAGCTGTTCGTGAAGGTAGCAAGAATGAGGAGGGCCGGCATGGGTGCACCCGCATAATTTGTAAAAGTAGTGAATAGGGAGGGCTGGGGGATAAAAGGAAGAAAAAGGGAGGTGGCGGGCTGCGGAGGTGCTGGCGATCATGGAGGTCAAAAGAACAAAGAAGGTGTGTCAGCGCACCGGAGCTCATATCCTTCTCGGGACCAGAACCTATGAGCCTAACTAGAGAGGAAAAGGATAACGAGGCACAACGAGCGGAATACGGAGAAGGCTGAACGTAGACTGGCACAGACGACTGCGGAACAGGCGGCCCGCCGATCAAGAAGGGAAACGAGGCATCATCAGGGCGGCGCGTGGGGAGGGAAACCGAGACTTCTTGCCTTGCGCAAGGAAAAAACCGGCGGTCGAGGCGGACGCGGACCGGTGCTGTCCAGAAGGGGATAAACAGGGGCTGGCCCGGCGGCGCCACCCGACGTTGACCAGTCTATGAAGATCAAGGCCGATGCAAACGCGCGGGGAACGGACGACCAATGGGCTCGGTCGACTTCGAGGTAACCCTCATACAAGACCTAGTGGGGGAGTTTACTGAACAGGCAGGAAAGGCCGTTCTGACTGGGAGGCACAGAGATGGCCGCCTTGCTCTACGAGTGAGAAAAACCCCTTGATTATCTACCTGCGTACCACGTACTCGAGATCCGGAAGGGGCTGGGGCAAACCTGCTGTCCGTCACAGCGTATCCCTGCCCGCCTAAAAAGGAAGGCAAATTGGGGGTCTGGTGGGAGGGGAAAGCCTCGCTCTTGAGTCTTAGACGCAAGTAAAGGAGGCATGGACAGGTAAAAATCTGCAAGGGAGCACACGGCCGCCTTGGACTGGGGATTCTGCCTCTGACGTACAGGGCTGTGCTGGGTCGGAGGTGGAGGTTTCTCAAGCACCCGAACAAGGAAGTCGGGGTGATATCGAAGCTCGAGAAAACTTGCTGATAAAGAAAGGGAAAGAAAAACAGTTTCAAAGCAAAAGATCTCGCCCCTCTTGCGAGGCTCTTCCCCCGCCTTCTCTTCAAAGAACCCAGGGGCAGACACCGAAGAAGAAAAAAATTAAGAGGATGGGGGTCTTTCCGCGGAGAACCTGTGTCGGCACGCTTGCGCTGCTCGGGCATCGCGCCGCCGACGCCATCCTGTATTCGAGACAGGGGGACGTTTAGAACAAAGACAGAAAAACACTGAGGCACCGCTGAATACGCGAAAATGCAGAAAAGAAGGATGCTTCTCCGGGTCTGGTCATTACACGCAATCGCTACACAAAACCAAAGGGGATATGCAATGGGGCCCAGACCAGCAGAGGGTCATGCGGTCTGCCGGTAAAGGCCTTCGCCTGCCACTGGGCCCTCGGGGTTGTCACTGACGAAGAAAAAAGCCACAAAAAAAAAAGGATTTCTTGGAATACGGCGAAGGTGAAAACAATCACCCTGCGCAGCAGAGCGATGTCCAGGAGCGCCTCGACTGCCGTCAGCCTGCTCCCTGGGATCGGTGGGCAGAGGGTGGGAAAAAAAAACAAAGCCCTAGCAAAGACGAGCCCTCGAGTCAGGGCGGCTCCTGGTCCGTGCCGACGTCCTGGCGCTTAAAAAAAGTTGAAAAAAAAAAGTGAAAGCGCCATACGTCAAAGACCATGGGCACTCGCGGGTGCCGGCCACCCCTCGACCCGATGAGACGGCCGCAATGAAAGTCAAAGGCACGAAGTCATGAATCAGAAACATCCCCTTATCCGGGGAAAAAATCGCCGCCAAGTACCGGCCTTGTCCCTGCCTCCCCTGCCGGGGCGCGTCTCCTAAGAAAGATACCCATGAAAGGGAAAAGCTACTAAGAGGAAAAAACTCCACTTGCAGCCATTGTACCTGCGGCAGACGCTTTTTCCCGGACCAGGACGGTCAAAAAGCAAAAGGAAAGGGGGGCGAGGGGGGATGGGGTCCGCAGGAATCAGCACGGCTTGTTTTCCTTCCACGTCCAGAGCAGCTGGCAGCATTCAAAGTCAAGGAGATCCAGACTGTGATCGTCGTTAGCGTAGCGTGAGGGTTATTAGCGTGAAGCTTCGGCGTTGTTAGTTCGGTACAAAGGACGTGGGTAAATAAGGTCAAAAAGGTCTCGAAAGTAAAACCATACTCGTGAGACGGAATTGTAGATCTCATAGAACCGTTGAACCGATTCTTAGTCAAAGGGGGGAAAGAGAAAAAACTTTCAGAAAAATGGTCCCAAAGGGGGACAGCAACACTGGCCCGCGACCGCCTAACGGTCCTTCCTTTCGCCAAATTCGAATAAAGAATATGGGGAAAGGGGGAGAAAACCAACATTCAGAAGAACTGAATGAGAGGAAATGGGAGACTCATACTCTACTCGCGGACTGTACACACGTCCCAATGTCTTGGGCGCGTTAAACGTGGAGGGTGTAATTCCTGAGAACGAAAATTCGGGGAAGCTGTCCGCGGAATATTCGTCCCGCGCCGCGTCGGCTGTGGATAAGGGGGGGGGGAAGAGGAGGAGGGTTGAGAAAGGGATATCTCCTTGCTGGACTGGTCAAAAAACTATCATGAAGAAATTTCGGCAAGTGAAGAAAGGGGGGTTGGATACCTTACCCGATGAGAAGAACCTCAAAGGAAAACTTAACAAAAGATAAAATGACCAGCCTTTTTGAAAAGACCATGCCGCAACTACACTAGTTGCCACACTTATGGGGGAAGCAAAACAAAGGAGAAAGCGGGGATTGTCAACAGAGATTAGACTAAAAATAAGAAGAGGCCTTATGCGGAGTTTTTATGTGTGATCTGTCGTGGAACAGTTCGCTAAAGGGGGGGCTAAAGGGGGGTACAAGGAGCCGGGAACGCCTCTTCCATCTGAAACAGACGAGGAAAGGAACAACGCCTGGGCCGACTCACGAGGAGCTGCCGCCCTGTAGGAAGTACCGCCGACTCCTGGGACCTTGGGAAGCGGCTGGGGGTAAAAAGGGGGGGGGGGAAATCAAAACGAAAATGTAATAACCCACCAACAGAAAAAAGGGGGACAGAGAAAATGAACAGACAACATTTTCTTAATCGGTGATTAAAACCCTCTCACCGGATCTGGCCATGGCACGTTATTGGGCTACTGGAAGGAGACCGCAGGTGACTTGGGTTGAGGGGGGGGGGAGGAAAAGGGCAGAAGGGAAGGGGATTTCAAATTTCTCCAAGTTGCAAGAACCGGTCACATGCGCTGTCCCGCTCAACACACGATATCTCGCCAAAACAAAAGGGGGGGAGGGGGAAAGGATATAGGAGGGGGGGTGGAACGGGAAGTCGCCCTGGGAAGAGGCCCTTGAGCAAAAAGCCTAAAGGAAGACGCCTCGGCCCGGACACTCCACCAAAGGACGAGATTGAGACCGGGGGGAGAAAAGAATAATGGGGCAAAGTATCCGTTGAGAAAAGGGGGCAAAAGGGGGAAAAAAACCGTTTAGGGAAAGGGGAGGGTTAGAGGGGGTAAAGGGATGATTTGTTCTGGTGGAGCATGGCGGCCGTGCTTGGCGTTGCACAGCAGCGAAAAGGAGTTAGTCTTCGGGTCAAAAGGGGGGAGGGGAAAAAGGAGAACCGACCATATTGAACGACCAGGATCTATCTCGGGTACGTAATAGTAAAAAGAGTCATCTGAAAGGAAGAGGAAACGGGAGGGAAAAGGGTAACAACACACGGGGGAAAAGAAACTATAATTAAAAAAATCCCGAATATCCAGCTACTCTTGGACTGATAGGCAAAAAAAAGGCTGAGATGGGAAACTGAGGAGGATTTTTTGAAAATGAATTGTGGAAATGTGAATATTTCGGCCGTGGCTCATAAGAGAAAAGGGAGGGACAACTTCGGGAGGGGCTGACTTTACTTTTGCGGGGAAATAGAAAAAAGGGGAACGCGAGAAAAGACCGACCATGGGTCACTGCGCAACAGGGAGCGAATAGAGAGGACTAGGTCTGACCAGACAGAAGAGGAGACGCCAAAAAAATACTCTTTTCAGAACGAAGGGGGGGCGGACGGATAAGAAAAGAGCGAGCAGGATAAATATTGGGATACATCTGAGGAACTTGAATTTGAAGAGATGCAAAAAATGAAATAACGGAGAAATGAAATGGAGGGAGTGACCTTGTAAAAATAAACTATATTCGGGGAGAGCCAGAGAAAATAAAAAAACAAAAGGGAGAGCGTGTTGTTTTAGAAGAACAGTGATCCGTCTAAAGCATGTGGAGCAACTGGGCAGTACCTGTACAGGGTCGGAGGTGCTTCGTGAAGAGGGGGTTGGAGGGGCCGGAAAAGGGGGCTGCGTGATGGAAAGTAGCAGAAGGACAAAAACCTGCTGGGGACTGGGAAAATGAATGGGAGAGGATATCTGAAAGGAAGGTCTTAACATCTGCTTAAGGACTGGGGTCAGAGGGAATCTCCGGAGAGTGCTTCGAGAAAAGCTTATCACTCGTACAACGGTCAGGAGGAAAGGAACTAAAAGATTCAAGGCTACCTCAGGCCGACGCCGGCTGACCGTGGAGCTGTCCGCAACAAGAGGAAGTTGACTCGGAAGGTTCAAACAAGAACGACATCAGGGTGTCGGGAAGAGGGGGTCCCAGGAGAAATGCAGCAGAAAATTGGTCCGGGGCGTGTGACCGTCCGAGTGGGCAACATCGGTCTGCCTCCAGAGTACCCAAAACAGGAAGGGAGGTGAATGAGGGATGGGGTGAAAGGTACGGAGGGGGAACTGCGGGGCGGCAAAGATACGCTGTAATTAATTTAGCATGGAACACGTCCAGGTCCATGGTCTTCTAGAGGAAAAAGAAACTTTACAGTAGGGAGTAGTGAGTACAATGCTAAAAAAATTTCGGCGGCGGGGCAGAGGACGTCTGGCGAGGGGACACAGGATACGTCGACGCCATGTTTTTTAGAAGAGAGATCGGCTACAATCTATGTGGCAGGAGTAAGGGAACTCGATACACCTGGCAAAGACCCTGGAGGTCGCTCCCTTCATGCGATGGTCGAGGAGGGCTTCGCGTTGCTTGCAGGAAAAAAAATGGCTCACAAAGGGCAGTGATGCTCCTTCTTCCGGCCGGGGAGGGCTCAGAAGTTGAAAAACTTGACGGGAGCAAGGGGGTCTGTAGAGTCTAGAAAGGAAGGCCGCACGACGCCAATAAAAGGAGGCTCTGAAAGAGGGGGTGTAACTTCAAAAGGCTACAGACCCCATAAGTGAAAAGGGAAAGCCCTAAAAGCTAAGTAAACTCGGAAAGGACACCGGGAAATGGGATTGATGGAGGGGATGTCATTAAAAGAGGAGAGATAAAACAAAAAAAAGAGGAGGGGAAAAAGAAATATATTAGGTAATTCCACCAAATAGGGTCGCGGCGGCAGTAGGAAGCGTTAGCTCCAAAGAGAGTTTGTGGGAAAAGCACATTTGGGTGGTGAGCGGGGAGAGGGAAAAACCCCAGGGAAAGATAAATATGGAGGCGCGCTTAGAAAGGGGAAAGCAGGATCGAAGCGGGGCAGGAAAGAACTTAAACGTAAACGGGAAAAGCGACTGCACGGCCTCAGACTCTCCAGTGTGGGGATGGGGGATCAAGGATTGGGACGGACCGTAAAAAGAAAAAAAAAAAAAAGACAGACAGACATAGGAGAAGAGGGGAAGAAGGGGGGGGGACGGACGGCGAGGAGAGAGAGGAGTAGAGCTTCCAGAGGGCAGGAAGTAAGAGCGCTAAATGGATCAGCGAAGGGTTCGGTGAAAAAGGGTAGATGGACCGGGGGCTGCTTGAAACAGTACCAAATCTCGTCCATGAGTAGGGAGGACACAAAAGGCCATTGGAGAGGGAGTCCGTGTGAGCGCCTAAGCTAAAAGAGGATGCAAAAGGCAGGAAGACAGGCTGAATTCAGAGGGAGAGATAAACTTAACCAGGCTGACTTGTCATCTCGGCCCACTACCGGGAAAAGTGAATTCATAACAGTGACCTGCAGGAGCGGAAGACCTCCAGAAAAGAAAGGACCAGAAGGTTAAAAAGGGAGGAACTGAGAGATACGAAAATTGTAGATCAGGGTAAAAGTCGTCATGAAAGATGGGAAAGGGACAATCCTTAAGGTAAAAATCCCTTAGAGAGGAGGTCTTCGATGGGGAAGAGAAAATGCAGATCAAAGTCACGGTTCTTTGTGATCTAAACGACTATAAGGAGTCATAGGGGGCTTGAAAATCAAGAAAAAAAGTTATAAGGGCGTCGAAAGATTGATCATTGCCAGGGGGTAGTAGAGAAGACATTAGAGTGTGGTAGTAAGGAGGGAAATAGAAAAGGTATCCTACTATACTAGTGAAAGAGGTCAGAAGAAGAAGAGTCAAGAAAAGAGAGAGGTGAGCTCCTTCCGGGGTAAGATCGAAAAGAGAAAGTTTAAACCAGTCAAAGCGGGGCTTAGTCTTAAAATAGGCCAGCTCATAAATTAGGAACTGAAAAGAAAAGGTAAAGAGAAAATCAGAGAAATAAGGGGAACTTCCGGAGAATGAGGGGTAATCCTGGGCCGAAAAAAGGAACAGCTAAAAGAAAAAGGGCCGAAGACCATGAGTCTTTCTTAAATGTCGAGCCGTCGTCCTCACTCAGTGGTTAAGAGGGAGAAAAAGGCGTCAGTCAAGAAAAAGGGTTACACGAGGTGAATCTTTTTCAGCTGCAATACCCTAACCGTCAAGGCAGTACGGTCCTAGGGGGAGATTAAAGATCACTCGTCAGGATAAAGAGGACTTGAGAAGAAAAATCTTGAGGGTTGGAGAAAACTCTAAGTAGCCCTGCGGGAAAGTTCATCCCATCCGAAATAGGCTCCTGGACTCAAGTGACATGGGGAGGGTCCAGGGGGTAAGCGAAGGGGTAAAAATGAGTGGCCAAAATCAGCAACGGAACCGTTAGAAACGACGTAGAGTGACCTCAACGGGTGTTAGCTGACTGAGAAAAAGAAAAAGAATATTCCCGAAGTAAAAAAAACATGAAGGATGGTTGAAAAAGCGTCTCATGGGAAAGAAAGTTCATGAGGATCACCTAAAAGAAAAAAAAAGGAAGGTAGATGGGGGGGTTTAGGGGGGTGTAAGGGGGGGGGAAGGTGGAGGAAAAGGGGGAAGAACAGGTGGGATAGGGGAACTTCAGAAGAAAAAAAACTACTAACGCTCCAGGTACAAGAAAGATTCAAAAAGCAGACGGTAAGGAAAACGATGATATGGAGGGGGGAAAAGGAAACTTTGAAAAAAAGTAAAGTACCAAAAAATCCTGAATACCGGGGGGGGACCTCTCTGGGGGGCACCGAAGACAAGAAGCAATGTAAAACAAAAAGCAAAACTCGTCAAATTGGAAAGAAAAAGGGAACAAAGAAAAAACCCAGGGGGAGGGAAAGAAAGAGGGGGGGTAAGGTCAGAGACACCGTATCTAAAGGGAAACATGGGAAACGTTATGTTGGAGCAATAAGAAGCGTTAATTGGGGGGGAGGGGACGGCCAAGACTGAAGGGAGGGAATCAGGAACCACGGAGGGGGAATCCAAGGGGCCTCCACTGAAAACAAGGGACAGCGAAACGCGGCAACAAACAAGGGTAGAGAAGAAAAAACAAGTATGATAGGAAAAAGAGAGAAAGGGGAGAGCGGGGGGGGGTACGTGAACATCTCCCGTGAAATGACATGGAAGCAAAAACCCTTTGAAAAAGAAAGGTACGGGAAAGAAAAAAGCTCAGTCACACGAAAAATAAAACAGGAGTACCGCTCCCAAAGAAATGTAAATTTCACTATACAGGGTAGTGGAAAAGGAAAAAGGGAAGGAAAATTGGGAGGTGAGGGGAAAAAGGGGGGGGTAGGAAAAGGGAAGAGGGGGGTTCACTTGGGGGTGGAGGAAGGGGGAGTCAGGGATGAAAAGACTATACAAGGAATTACGTGGAGGGGGGAAAGTGTATACAGGTCGCCATCATAAACGTCGTACTTCAAGGAGAGGGGGGGGGAAATATCCTATGGTTAAAGGAATAAAAAAAAAATAGGGGAACTTAGAGGAAGCAGGGAAACCGGGAGAAAGGTGTACTCGGAAAAGTGGTCCGCACTGGAAATAAACACAATCACGAAAAAGAAGAAAGACTAAGGGAATGTTCGTCTATTTAAGATGGAGGAAAGGAAACTTCGAGGGAAGGGGGGAACATCAAATGGGGTGTCAAAGTGAAGGGAGGGCGGGCTCAGTAGATCAGTAGAAAGGAGGGGGGGAGGTGGACTAGGGAAGGGGGGAATGGGAGAATCAATCTGTCAAGGCGGGGAGAAAAGGAGGAAAAAGACAGGAGGGAAGGCGGGCAAAGGAAGAAAACAAGCGAGGAGAGGAAAATAAAAAGAGATCGAGGAGAGAAAAAGAAGAGAGTTTGACATGAATAACTGACTCTTACGTCTCTTCTATACTCATCGAAAATCTTCAGGACAGGAGGTCTTCATTCCAGTGCAGGTTGAGCGGGGAAAAATGCAAAAACATCAAAAAAACAGGAAAAGAGGCGTACCAGGCCATTGCAGACGAGATGGAAACGAAGGAACGGGGAGAGATTCTCTACAAAAGAAAGAATCAACGGGGAGTCTGGGTAAGTGGTGGTGTGAGCCTTGCCCTTTATTCAATCTTAGATCATTGGAGTAAAGGTCATGAACTGAAGGTAGGGAAAGGGGCAGGTGCTGTCTTTCAAGGTTCGGCCTGAGAAACTTGCAGGGACGGGTGATTAAGGTCTTACTCAGCACTCGGAAAGGGAAACCCGAAAGGGAGATGATATAGAAAAAAGGAATCTTAGAAAAAAGAGATGGAGGGTGACTGCTCGAACGACTGCTCTTTCGAAGTCAACGTAGCAGCTAGAAAGAATTAAGAAAACGAAGGGGGGAGGGGGAACGCTCTACATAACCAGGCCACTGCTACCTCAAGATGCAAGAGATGATGCCTGGGGAGGGAGATGACGACAGCAGGTGATGATTGCCTGCGTGTTAAGAGCACACCCGGAGTGAGATCTACATGCTAAAGACGAGAATCCTCAGGCACTTTGGGAGGTTGGGACCTGACTTATTTCTGGGACTCATTAGCATGAATTCAAGATGAAAAAGTTGGCTGGGGGAGTCTTAAAGGGGATGGACCGGGGACCGGGGTCCTCGGCATAACCTCTTAAGGTGGGTGCAAGGCAGTTCTTGATTCTGCTTGACACGCAGAAGGGAACGTGTTGAGACGATTCGAGGAAGGGAGGGGAGGATTCACTGGGGGAGATGGGCAGGGCGAAACAGAAAGGACTCACGGACCATGTCTTTGGGTCCTCACGATCTAAAGAGACAAAAATGTTGATGGAAAGAAAGGATTAAGAAGAAAGGAAAAGACAATCTCGTAGAAACCATTGCTTGATCGGTAGCGGCTGAAGTGGAGTGCTTTCAGCACGGAGCACTAACATTGGAGGAGGAGGACTGGGTCAAGGTCTGTCAAAGGAGACTGACGATTTCATCGAGCTGCGTCTCTGCAATCCGTCCTCAAGACGAAAAGAGTGAAAGGGAACGGGGGAAGTTTCTAAGTCATACGTACAAAAAGGAGGTTCACCTATGGCAGCAGAACGGGGATAGCCCTACCAAGAAAGAATGAAAAACATGTACTGGTCAGAGTTCATTGAGAGAAACTAAAAACAAAAAAAGGATTAAAAGTATGGGGAAGGGGAGGGGCCGACCAGGTCCATCAGCGTCGCCGTCGTGCCGTAGGTCGTCGAAAAGAGGGGTTCGCCAGTGGGCGACTTAACAAAGGAAAACATTTCAGCTACGCACCTGTGGCGGCGCTTAGTAATTGCCCTTCGACGCAAAAAAGATGAACCTAATGGGGGAAAGGAAAGCTTAGCGGGGGGAGTCAAAAGGGGGGGGAGAAGCGAACTTTTATCTTTACCCGGCCGCCCCTACCGACTAAAACGAGCCCGCCTCATCATTTAGTCAAGAACTGGGTCGTTGAAAAGAGGGGGGAGTACTTAAAAAAAGGGGGGAAAAAGAAGGGGGTCTCAGAGAAGAGGAGGATCACCCATACCGGTGCGTGTCAGGGTTCCGCCGCCGCCCTCGAACATGCTACGCCGCCGCCATGATAAAAGGAAGAGAGAGCAAAACTAAAAGGCTAAAATGGTTGAAGATCATACTCCACACTGAATCCCTTGAATCACCCCTGCCTTCCGGCGTTAAGAAGGCTCAGGGAAAGACGGATTCCCGAATAAAAGAAAAAACTCATCAGGTGAAGAAGGTACCTGATTAAAAAGGGGAAAGGCGCGGGGGGGGAAGGGGGGGGAAGTTCAAAAGGAAACTGACCTTATCTAAGGTAACTCTGGGCCGCAGTTCGAGGTCAGCACTGGGGGTGGCTAGTACAACTCCAAAAGGCGGAAAAATAGGAGGAATGCATTATAGACCGTTCACTATAGAAAAAAAAATGGGGGGGGAATGGGCAAGGTGAGTATCGGGCCTTCGTGATTTTTGTAATTTAGGCAAGAAGTGTTGAAGAAGACGAGAAGGTGCTATAACCTGAAAAAGCCATCGATTGCGGCGACGGCCGTTGTAGATCTCATAGACATCTGAATCACTACTGAGGGTCGAAGGGGGGGGAAGGAGGAAAATCAGGGGGGGCAAGCCCTTAACGCACGGCAGCACCGGTCCACAAAAAGAGGAGTTCAGTGTTCGGGGGGGGGCAATTCGTAGTTACCTTTCCCTGCGAAACACGGAAAAAAAAGCCTAACCGAGGTCGGTCCCTTTCTTCTCCTCTTAAAACCATAGTAAAGTGCGAAAAAGAATGAGTAGCCATTTGCCTTAGACCTTTCGAATTGGTGATTCGATCCGAAAAAAGAACCGTCCTTCCAACGATTTCCGCTGTTCGCGGGACCGGCCGAGACTTACGCAACGTTCTCATAACGCGTAGAGGGGAGCATAGGCAAGCTAACTGCTGGTGCCCTCCTCTAGCATCCCTTGACAAATAGGGGGACAATGATTTCGGGTCCGAGAAAGACAACGGAGCGGAAATAAATTAGTATCCACTCCGCCTACTCGTGAAGGGAATGACAAAAAGTGAAAAGAGGAAGATGTGGGGGCCACAATTATCTGGTTCAACATCGAGATCACAGACGTATCAATTAATGATAAATAGACAAAAAAAGGGAAGGAAAGTATATGGTCTGACATTTGTGATCTGACCTGCGAACAAGGTTCGCTGACCAGTTTTGCAAAACTGCAGGCCGCTCTCCAGGGTTGACGAATGGGGAAAAGGGAAAGAGGACACAACTAGTAATTGGGGCCTATACACAAATGGCGCCCGGGACGACCGCAAACTACTGGGGACTCCGACAGGGGAAAGAGCGGGGTGCACAAAAACAACACGGCGAAAGAGCAATTGGCACGGAGACAAATGTCAAGAATAGGAACTTTCAAGCTACCTCCCCCTTACCACCCCACCAGGGCAGGAATCGGTGAATTTCCCTCTCAACACATCAGGAGTCGAGCCATGAAAGGGGGGGGTGTGCGCCTTCCTTAACACCGGCTTGGGCGGCCCTGATTCCGGCCGCGGAAACGGATGAATTTAGAGGGGGAAAAGAGGGGCGGGGCACTGGGCCTCACCTTTCAACATTAACCGGGTCCCGCTCAAACAAAAACTAGAGG
>Ga0179591_1294885_pt1 | contig 11811 bp, 12 predicted proteins | sample CZOMad2_1_08_16f_FD_182891 | JGI IMG/M metagenome (GOLD analysis project Ga0179591, IMG submission 182891) | Vadose zone soil fungal communities from Angelo Coast Range Reserve, California, USA - CZOMad2_1_08_16fungal (PacBio error correction) | ecosystem: Environmental > Terrestrial > Soil >...
TTAACGAACTGGACAATGGGGAAGAGTGGGTTGGAAGTCAGGAAAAAGGATAAAAGGGGAAAGGAAAAAAGAAAAAACAAAACCACGGGACCCACTAGGGACTCGCGCCTGGGGAGTCAAGAACAGGGGGTAGTGGGCTAACGACCCTCGGTCGAAAGGGGAAAATTCTCCCGGATGCGGGGAACAAGGGTTCAGCTGCCAATTCCAGAAGTCAAAGTCAATTACCAAGGTAAGGGGTGAAAGGGTTTGGCCACAAGACGGTCGGAGGGAAGGGTTCCCCGTAAAGACAAAGGAAAACTTCCATGACAAAGGAGTAGAAGATAGTTTGCCCCGACGGCAATCAGGGGAGCACTACACACGGGCGAACTAACGAAAAAAAGGTAAAAAAAAGCCCTCAACCAAATTAAAGACCGGCCCCTCTGACGGGACAAAGATAAAAAGGGAAAAAAAATGGAAAAGGGGTGAAGTCTGGAACCAAATGTTGTGTCAAAACAGGGGCAACAAGAAAAAAAAAACCACAAAAAGGGAAGTCAGCAAACTCAGAAGGGGGGGAGATTCGTAATATTTGGAAGAAACACGTGCAATACCTCTCCCAAACCCTCTACCCCCTAGAGGGAAGATCGAAGTAAGGAGGAAATTCATGAACTCCAGAGAGTAACAAGACCACAAGGGCAATAAAGAAGTGCAGGGAAGGGGGGAAAACGTTACAAAGTCAGGGGGGCCCTAATGAGGGACAGGGATGGCCCCTAAGTGGAACCGGAAATAACACTGGGGGAATGGGGCCAAAGTAACCGATATTGAGAGTCATCCCTCCCTGGGGAGGTGAGTCAGAGCGCGGGGCACAAGTCAAGCAAACTCATGAGGCTTGAAGCTGGTGAAGCATGAACCTGGGAGCGGAGGGCAAGGAAAAAACCGGGCCTTGCTTCTGCGGGAAATGGGAAAAAAGCTCACCCAGGAGGAAGGTGTCCAGGGCAATCAGGAAAATCGGCAAGGGCATTAAATAGAAAACAGTGGCACCCAGCATGGAAAAACGAGAAAAAAAGGGGCGGTGCGGGGGGGGGTCAACCGATCACCAAAGACGGGTTTACAACTGGGGGGACTACCCGCCCCCTTGAAACACCAATGTACTGCATTTTGACTGACGATAGAAAGAGGACTGCAAAGAAAAAAGGCGAATCTCGAAACACGGGGAGAGACCTCATAAAATCCAAGTTCCTCTGAAGGTAACAAAAGGCAGTCACGTGGTTCATAGCAGGAGATCAAGAAAATTGCCCAAGAAAAGGCATTGACTACCGGGAAATCATGAAGTGGGGGGGTTGACTTTAAAAGTGGCCTAGCGCTGCCCAAAGTTTTCTTGACAGGTGGAGAGAAATCAAGAGGGCCTGATCGAAGGGGGGGGGGGAGCCTGAGAGGAAGACAGCTCAAAGAAGCCGTGGCGAGAATTCTACGACAAGAAAACAAAACTAGTCATTGAGAACCTTAAAGGTCCAGCAAAAAAAAACTTCACAGAAGAGGAACTACAATAAACCGAGCTTACGGCAAAAAAAAAAAAAGAAACGACCTCTCAAAAACCACGCAAAAAAAAGAACGGTGCCGACACTGAAATAAAAAAATCATGAACACGCAAGGAAGAGGCCGCGAAGGTTACGAAAGAAAGGGCTCGACCAAGCGCCCAAAGGTTCAAGGTGCTCTCAGGGGCAGTGAAGTCAATCCCCCGAGAGAGACATCCGGGGAGCCGCGAACAACCTTTTGAAAACGACAAAAAGGGGTTCTCCACCTGGGGGGCGACAACGCCCGCCGCCTTCCTATGGGCCCCTCAAAAAGAAGCAAACAAAGGACGGCCCGAAGGACGAACGAAAACGCATGCGCTCCCTGGGGGTGTTGGGCAGGGGCGCCGGTAAAGAACAGAAGGAATGGAGAGGCATGCAAGGGCACTGGGCCGACAGAAGGGGAGGGAGACGAAAAAAAAAAGGAAAAAAAGAGGGAAACTGAAACGAGAAAGGGGGGGCCCAAAGAGAAAGAGAAAAAAAAAAACAACGAGAGCGGCATGTGGCTTACAAAGGGATGGGATTGAAAACGGCACCCTCCGGCTCGACTAAGGGGGAGGGTCCCCCAATTCACAGTTCCCCCAGAAGAATCCTCCACCCCCAACCCACACAAACCCCCCAGTAGGAACTAGAAAGGAGAAAATGGTCCATCCTTTTAATCCCTGGGTATACCTACCGCAACCAGCAAAACGTGTATCCAAGATCGCCTTTATGATAGCAACAAAGGGAAAGGGTCCCAAAAGGCGAGTTGGCCAAAGTGCTCGTCGGGATAAATGGCATGATGCAATGGAATTTTTCGTCAACGACAGAAAAAAAAGGTTCGACAAGTGCCACTCCGAAGGGGGCAAACGTTCCAGGCGATGTAGACTGAAAAAGGGGTTCCTCCAGCAACCGGGGGAAACGGACGCAGAAAAACGCTCAGCCTGGTCTTCAGGTAAGGCAAAGGGGGAAAGGAGGGGGAGAGGAGGCCAGTTCGCCAAAAGGGGGAAAAACCCCTTGACATGAACGGGGTAAGGGGAGTCTATCTTCTCCAAGGGGCCTTACAGGGATGAAGGGACAGAAAAGAGGAATAAACCACCCTCCAAAAAAGGGGGGGTCGATGTCGAGCACAATTAGGCCGACATAAACAGTGAACGGTCTGATTGGTGCACACGTCAAACGAGGGGAAGGTGTTGCCAAACTACAGGAAGGGGTTGGCTAAGAAAAACGGAACTGTAGGCGTGGGTGAACAAGGTACGCGGGAAGATCAAGGTTGACCACTTAAAAACGGCGCAGGAAACGAAAAAAGTCGGCTGCCTTAGGAGGAGGAATATCTGAGAAAGCACGACCAAAAACTGGGTCACGATCAACAAAAGTTCGGGGTGAAGTACTATGAAAACAAACGAAAAAAACAGAGCGTCTAACGAAAAAGAAGGGGACACAGGGGAAAAAGGCGAGAAAAGGGGGGGGGCCAGAAACGTGCTGAAAGACGTAATGCAACAAACTGTTCGGGGGGGGGGGCCGTTGTCCGGAGGCTTGTGCAGAGGGACTACCTTTAAAAACAAAACCGGACGGGAAATCAGGGACTGGCAAAGCTTCTAATCCGCGCCAGAGGACAATTCAGAAAGGAACATTTAGAAGTTTCCATCGGAAAAAAAACCGGCGAGGGTCGTCAGACACCGACAAACGCCGAACTCAACACCAAGGGGGGAACCGCAGAGCTTTGCCGAGACCAAAACTTCGAGAGGCGGAAAGAAAGACTGACGGGATCGACAAGGGAAAACAGGAAAAACAAGGGCCGACTGACGTCCGAGAAAATCAACCGGCCATGGGGGGTCAAGCCAGGTTATCAGAAATCTGAAGGAAAGAAACCAAAACGCAAAGATCAGGCAAGCGGCTGGGCGCGCCAAGCGCGGGGGGGGAAAAGAACTCCCGAGGTGCCGTGAGGAGCATAGAATGAAAACTAAAAGAAAAGGGGGGGGGGGCCGGGGTGGTCAAACTTCTGTGCAGCCTAATCCAGGCGGCACAAAGGGGGGAATCGGAACAAAATACGCAAGCGATCGAAGGTGGGAAGGGCATAGAAGAAGGGGGGTCTACATCAGCTGTAACCGGTAAAAACCCAATCGAGGGGGGGAGTTGGGGATATGCACGTTTAAATTCGAAACCCAAAAGAAAAAAACCCGCCCAGGAGACCCCCGAGCGGCAGAAAACTTGATGAAAAACGAAGAAGGTGACAATTGGGAAAAAAAAAAAAAAACAGAGGTTAAGTAAGGGTGACACGCCCGCCTAAAAAACAGGGGGGAGGAACGGCCAAAAGAGGAGAACATATTATGGGTTGGGGTGGAGGGTCTAGGGGAGGTACGGCACTTATAAAACCTATTAACGGTCGCAAAAATTCGTGTGGGGAGCTTGGAAACTCCCTCCGACGGAGGAACGAAAACGTTTGGGGTACTTGGACTTGGGCCGAAAATAGCCGGAACTCGCAAACCAATGAAAAACCCTACCGGTTTCAGAATTGACCGAGAAAGCCAAGGTGTGGAAGTCTAAGGAAACTGAAAAAAAAAGCTGGCAAGACGAAAAAAAAAAACGGAGGGTGGTCGTTCGAACGAAAAAAATTTTGAGAAAGCACGTCGGGCAAGGAGGCAATCCGAGGGGGCCTCAAGCTTATAGACGGTAGAAAGGGGAGGGAAAAAACCCAAAAAAAGGAAAACGCAACGGAAGGTTCCAAGAGGAATCACCAACAAAACAGGGAGGAAAAGAAGAAAGTGGAACGTTGGGAATCTGTGTCTCAAGGGGGGGGGTTGGCCGTGCATGACACCTGATACTTGGGACGAAGTAAAGGGGATTAAGACCATCGAAGCAAAGGGAAAAACCTAAAGAAGGGAGGGCAAGGGTAAGCATTTTACAAAAACGTAATTAACGACACCTCGGTCAGCACGTGGAAAGCTGGAGAGCACTTTTTCCATGAGGAAAGGTTTGGATGTATAAAAACCAGGGCACCTTGGCCAAAAAAGCACGTGACAGCCTTGAAACAGGTAGGGGGGTGGGCCGCGCGTGTTAAAGGCCTAGTTAGAAAGAGTAAGGTCAAAGGGAAGGAGGACACGTAACCGTAAAAATAGGGGGGGGGGTGTTCAGGGACACGCGGGAGGGAAAAAGGGGCCATGACTACGCGGAAAAGGAAAGACAAACAGAAAGAAAGACCACAAAGGAAAAAAAAACGAGGCGAGAGAACACTGGTCTCCAGGGAAAGAGGAAATGTTGACGTTCAAAAGGGGGAACACTTCTTAACTGGGAAAGGTTTTTTCAACTTTGCATGGAGAGGGATAACCAAACAGTCCTCGAAGGGGGCAACCCCTCTTAGGGATGCTGGGTGAGGGGGCTTGAAGAAAACGTGCAATCCAAAACAGAACTCTCCCAACCGGGGGAGGAGGCTGTGGGGGGGGGGAAAAAGGAATTCAGGGATAAAAAAAAAAAAAGGTGCAGAAAAGAAAAAAATCCCGCCCTCGACCAAAAAGAGACAGGGCCGATGGAACAAGGGGGACCTATATGCATTGGCAATGAAGGGCCCTAACTAAAAACAGGAAAAAGCACCGTATAGGGGGGGGCAGGGTGGGTCTGGACAAAATCGAGGGAGAATGGAGGTATGCAAAAAAAAGACGAAATAGGCGAGCAATGGTCCCCCCCCGAAAAATAGGAGAAAAAGGGGGGGTTACGGGGGAAAGAGTTAGCAACTTATAAACTTGCCTACAAAATTCGACCTGGAATGGATTGACATACTTATCTGGCGGCTTGCCATGCACGGCCTGACAGGCACGGGGGGTCTCGATCCCGAGGAAAGAGGGAGGCAAAGGAAACTGAATAAAAGTGCCATCCTTTCAACTGGAAGGGAGGAGGCGGAGTCGGTGTTAAGATAGATTCAAAGGGTCTGAAGAGAGGAAGAAAGAATAACAACAATTGTCCCGCCAGAAGTAAGCCCGTATAGAAAAGAAGAGAAGTGAGCGATGGACCCGGAAGGGAAGAGGCGCGAGAAAAAAAAAACTCTATGGACCCAAGACCCGGTTCGCAAAAATGTTGTGCAGAAAGAAAATTCATGAAGCAAAAAAAAACACCAGGGGAGAAAGACCGGGGCGTGCAGATCAAGAAAGAAAAAAAGAAATAGGAGGAACCGAATAAAGGGAAAGATCCGACCGCCTCGAAAAAACTTGTTGTTTTAACTAGAGCGCGGGTTGAGAGGGGCTTCCAAAAAGGAAAAGAGAGATCAAGAAAAAAAATAGGGGTCTGTAATAGGGCTCCAAAAATCCGACCTCTGGAGAAAATCCAGCCACAGATAGAAGAGAAAGTGAAGGTGGCCCGGCACGAATGGACCTGAACGACCCAGGGCCTCTAGTATCAAAAAGGAAAGATCGAAGGTCAGACAACCACCTCGGACCTACGCACCAGAAAAAAAGGAAACACCCTTGAAAGAACCGAGAAGGGAAGCACGACGCGCCGAAACCCCAGTTGCCAAACACGGGGTGACCCCAGAGAGAGGGCCCAAAAATGAAACTCGATAAGGGGAAAGAGGACTAGCCCCTATGATCCCGAAAACCAGATCCATAACGTGGAAGTAGAGGGGGGGGGGGTCTATCTCAGAAGGTAATACCATGAGGACTTCAATGGGCCCGGGTGGCCTCACACATGGGTCCCCCAGAAGGAAAGGGTGTGGACCCAAGAATGAAACTTGGGAACAGCGGCGAAGAAGAATCTAGGTACCGAAAGCGAAATACTAGCAGAATCAAAGAAAAGGAAAAGAACATGCCCAAAGTTAGTTGCGTAAAAGGGGGAGGACACTGAAAAAATCGAACAAGTTCGGCAGAGGAATTGTGTGCTGTCGAAAGAGGGAAGGGTACAAAAGGATTGTATTCAGGGGAACCACAAAAGCAAAATCTAATTAGCTATCGGCTACCCAACGCTGAATTGTCGGACAGACGTCCCTGAGAAGGAAAAAGAAAACGAACGAGGATACACAGGGGGCCTTTGACTTCGGAAAAGAGAAGAAAAGGAATTATGATCCTCTTATAAAAAAAAACTATTAGAAGAAAGAGGGAGGTAACTGGGTTCTGGCGCGACGAAATCCGTCATCTGGTGGGAAGAGGGCGAAAAGGGTTAGAAAGAAGGACACTTAAAAGAAAAAGGAGACGGAGGGGGGGGAAATCGTTGCGCGTATATGCCGGCATTATGCCCGGGGGGGAGACGATAAGAAGACCGGCCAACGCGTGTCAAGGAAAGAAAAATGTGGCCATGAAAACGGAGACGCGAATTCAGGGGCGTTACACCTACAGCGAAACTAAAAGGAAAAAGTCTCGCACCAAACTCCTTTGTGGCCGGACGGCCTTGGGGAAAGAAGAAAATGGTTAGGAGGGGGAGGACTAGGAACCCGGTTACCACCGGAGGTTGCAGGAATCTTCTGTCAAAAAAAAAGTGAGGGCTATTCCAGAACCCTTTGAAGTAGAGGAGGGGGGGTCTAGATAGGGAAAAAAGATGAAACCTTTGTTCGAATCAGGCGAGACTTCGGGGGCAAGAATCATGTTCGAAAAAGGGTGCCTCTGTTAGGGGAGAAAAAGAAATGCGAGAAGGTAGGAAAGGGGGATGGGCAAATGTGTGGGGTGGCTGAGTGGCTTTTTTGGGAGTCGTACCGAAAGATGAGGGTAGAAGAAGATGTATTCTAATTGTGAAGAGTTCTAGGATTGAGACAACTGAATGGCCAGGCTCGAGGGAGTCAGTCAAGAATAAATGGTTCCAGGGGAGATCTGGACTACGGAGTCGCCCACTTGGAAAGCTAAGAGGGGAGATTTAGTGAAAAGAAGAAGGGGACGGCAGAAAGAACAGTTATTCGCCCAGGGAACACTTACTATAAAAAAACTTGGGAAGGCGAGATGGGCATCCCATTTGGTCAGATGCGGATCAAAAAAAAAAAAAAAAAGGAACTTCATGAAATGGGGAGCGGGGGTCTCTATGATGTTGAAGCTATGTCTTCTTTTAACATAGGACTTAAAGAAACGATTAGAAAAAGAGCAGCACGCATGAAGATCTGAGGACCAGGTCCGACAGGCGGAAAAATTTGTGTTATGGAAACATTGCTATAGGGGAAAAGTAACAACCGGGGCGAGAATGGTCTGAGAAGGAAAGACAACCAAGACGGGGACGAAGGGGAACGGAACAAAGGGACTACTCACACGACAGCTCCTGGTCTCAAAACTGTTAGGTCTAGAACAAAACACCTTATGAAGGCCCACGGCATATTTTGGGGAAAAAGGGGAAACTTAACCTAATAAGTAACGCAGCATGTCGTCCGGGTCCAAAAGATCTAAAAAAAACGAGGAAGTTACAACATACAGCGACGATAAGGCGGGCTTTCCTTGTTGGGGGTACGAGAAAGGAAGCGGTAAAAAATCACTGAAGGTGAGGCTGAGAGAATTCTCGCCACCTTAAAACCAGTCCATGCAAGGGGGACAATCGCTCGCGGCTATATCCACATCCTCAGGGGCCCACCACGTGTTAAGAGGCCCAAAAAAGACGGCACTGTTGTCCAGGAGGGGGAGGCATAAAAACAAGTGGGGGCTAAGATCCGGGACCGAATCCCACGATAGGGGGGGGAAGGGGGGGTGGGGCAAACAGGGTTTGGGGCTTCAGAATCCCCCTCCCGCTCCTCTCCCCCCTATCAAAAAAAAAGTACTTAGGGGGGGAGTATGAATACGGTGTCCATTTGAAAGAAAAGAAAAAACGGACATGCAGACCTAGTGGGGGAAGGAGTGGGGGAGTGATAGAATAATTAGGAAAGAGGTTAAAGGAGGCGGGGGGGGGAGGTGTTGACGCAGGTTCCGACCCACCTCCCGTGACAGATCGGGAAAGACCAAAAAGGGAAAAAAAAAAAGCCTTCCGTTGAAGGGGGGGCATTGGGTGAAAGGGGCAGCACCGGGGGGAGGTTTTTTTTCCTTCGGGAATAATAAAAAAAGTTTTTTGGGGGTGATAAAAAAGGACCGTACGGTCCACAGGGGAACGTTCGTGGGGTCGGGAGAAAAAAGGCGGGAGGAAAAAAAGGTTAATGAGAGCTGTCGGAATTCCGAATTCCTCCTTACCTCGGGGGAAATCGGCCAAAAAACGGGGAAAGCTTTAAAAGGCAACACAAAAAGGGAGCCTGGTCATTCAAGGGAACCGAGAAGGGCCCAGGAAATGAAAAGGTCCTGAACATGGCAAGAATATCGTCCACTGCGGAGGAAAAGGGTCATTTAAAAAAAATGAGGGGAGGATTCAAAAAAGGCGATGCTATCAGGAGGGCAGGCAGCATGATGGAGAATTACTCAGTTTTCATGAACGGGGGCCACCCAAGGGCAAAAGGGAAATGAACGATGATCTGCTTAACATTCAGGCTGTGACAATCTAATACTCAACAAAAAAAAGGGATTCAAAGAAGAAAAAAAAAGGTGAAAAAAAAAAAAAAATCAGCTTTTTTAGGTCAGTTGGGGGGGGGGCAAGAAACAATGGAGTTTGACCAAAAGAAGAATTGGAGGACCTCCCTAGATCATCCGCGGAAAAGGTAAGAAGGGGAAGCCGGAAAAAAAAAAAAAAGACCAACCTCGGCATACGAATTGGCCAAGGGCCTCGCAGGGTTGATAAGAAGGGGAGATTTCAGCTTAATATGAAAAAAGGGCTTGTCAAAGGGAGTGGGAAAAAAGGTAGTGCTTGGCCCAGCGCGTGAAACGGCGCGATGACCAGGGGGAAGTTTAAACCGGAAGGCCAAATCAACAATCGTAAAGAGCAGGGATTGTGACAATCCGTCCCCAGGGTGGACGAACACCGGCGCCGAAAGAGAGGCCAAATCACGAAAAGGGATCACGAAAAACACAAAAAGAAAAACAAATAAAATAGCTCAGCCGATTGGGGAAAAAAAAACACGGCCAAAAACCAAAAAGGGACTTCGGTTGGGGCGGGTCAACGGGGTCCCAAAGAGGAGGGAATGAGTTGGGGGGGGAAACTTTGGCCAAAAGTAGAGGGGAATCCGCCAGAAAGAAACAACTTGCAACCCGGAGAAGAAGATAGTGCTAGGGAAGGCGTGAAAAAAGACACCGTACAAAAAGAGAAAAACCTATACAAAAAAAACTAAAAGAGTGAGGTAAACTTGAAATGTAGGGAATCCACAAAAAAGGGGCAGGAGAACCAAGTCTGACAGAAACTCAAGGACATACACTGTTGCCAAAACAAACGGTAAAAAGCCCGAATCTTCTGAAAAACGATACGAGACTGCTTAGGAAAAAAGAAAAAAAGATTTGGGTAGAGTGTAAGGGAAGATGGGCTCGGAAAAGATCTTTCGGAATTTCCCTATACTTCCGGGCCCAATGGAAAAAAGACGGGGAAGAAGAGATCGTCGTGGGGGAACCGCGGGTGACTGGGAAGACAGGGGGAAAGGGGAAAACACCGGGACTTCAGGTCAAGACGTAGGAGTTTCGGGCTCCAACAGTTATTTGTTGGCCAGGCAGGACCTGCAAGTTGAAGGGGAAAATCTGCAAAAAAAGTCTGCCCGGGCCAAAATGAAGCAAATCTCGAAAGAAAAAAAAAAGTTTTGGAGGATCAAATCCAAAGTCCGTGTCGCGGTGTGCTGTTCACTGGGAGGGGGGGGCGGACGGGGGAAGTCGCCGGGGTCACTACTCCCTGCCGCCCCCGGTTGGAAAAAAAACCGCTGTCCGACCAATGGAAGGGGGGTAGCCACGACAAAAAGCAGCTGGACCTTAAAGATCTATATAACCGAAGGGGGGGGACCGTCTACCGGTCTAAAATACTTTTACTCAGATGCAAAGGGAAAAAAAAAAAAGAAGAAACGTAGAGAATCAACCGAATATAACCCTGAGGGCAGATAGGGGCCGGCAGTAATGAAAAGAAGGGACCTGCGTGTTGTCCGTCGATCTCTCATGTGAAAAAGGGAAAAATGAAAAAAAGATCTATCAAAATGGGGCTTAAAATGACGGCTTCATGGGGAGGCAGCGGCGCCAGTCGTAAACATGAATCGACACGGAGGTCTGAAAGGGGTTTTGGGGGACCCTTCCCTCAGAACTTGGATCGTACAAGTACGAAGAAAAGGGGGGGCTCAAACAAGGGGGGGGAAGATCGCCCGATCAGAGGGGAGGTAAGAAAAAGAGACCTGTCAAACCAATCTCCAAGACTAACGACCAAGTAATTGCTGACTGGGAGAACTCTCCAAGAAGACGCAACAACTCGTTGCAAAAAATCGACACAGAGGAACCCCGAAAAACTGCACGGAAAAAGCTGGGGTCAGCCCGGCATCCGCTTGCGAAGGAGATCGTCAACCCGACGTAACGCCAAGAGGTCGCCCACAAGCAAAGGCGGGTTTGGTCGGAGGGGGGTGGGGGCCCATTTTCCGAGAAAGAAGAAGGTCCTTCGAAAAAAATCCCGACGACGGGCATGGGGCCGGGAGGGAAGAACGCGGGAAAATATGGGGAAAAAAGATGCCTGGGTTAAAACACTCGTTAGCCAACGACTGCAGAAAGAAAAAAAAAAAAAACCCAGAGAAAAAGGAAACAGCCTTCCGAAGAATCCGGGGCGACACGAGCGGTCAGCCGACAAGGGTCACTGAACACAAAACGTTTTAGGACCAAGGGTTTGTCAAAAGACAGTGCAAAAGTATTTTCCGATGGGGCAGGGTTGAAAAAAAAGGTTAACCAAGGGGAGGGGATAGGAACCCTAGGCGTCAAGGGTGGACCAACGAAAACCAGGGGCAGGGGTGCATTAACTATGAAGGCCAACGCGAAGTTCTTGACTTACGAGAAAATTTCTATAAAAAACGGGAAAATCAGGGAGACCAGCCTGTGCCTTAAGGGTAGTCGGCAATCTGACCGCGCCCAAAGGTTCTCAGATGTATGCAAACCAGGAGTATGAGAGAATAACTCGGGGGAAGAAAAAAAAATAAGATGTTAACTGGGCCGACAGGTGAAGCGACCCTATGCCAGGATGGGAGCAGAATTTTTTCCTAGACCATACTTAGGAAACACAGAACGGGAAGCGCGTTTTAGGGCTACCGAAAAAACTAATAAGAAAAGTCCCAATCATAAAGGGGGGGAAAATACGAATAGCCTACAGAGGCGGGTTAGGCCATAAAAAATGCACAGAAAACTGAGGGAGCACTTCATTGAATGGCCCTCATAAAAAAGTGAAGCCCAAGAAGGGGGAGGGGCAGACGCATTTCTGGCGCAAGCTTTACGGGAACTTGTTACTCGGGCCGGAAAAAAAAAAA
>Ga0179591_1307316_pt1 | contig 11811 bp, 15 predicted proteins | sample CZOMad2_1_08_16f_FD_182891 | JGI IMG/M metagenome (GOLD analysis project Ga0179591, IMG submission 182891) | Vadose zone soil fungal communities from Angelo Coast Range Reserve, California, USA - CZOMad2_1_08_16fungal (PacBio error correction) | ecosystem: Environmental > Terrestrial > Soil >...
CTGCTGCCCATTACTTCACTGCCGGCAGCGGTGGTCAGAACGCCGCACGAGCGATCCGGCATGTCCGGGAAATATTTCGGTTGATTCTTGTTGTGATCATTTGGTCAGGGGGACGAGGAAACATGGGACGAGAGCGCATTACGGGCGTGGCGGTGAGCTGTCAAATGAGAACTTTGAAAAAGATGACGGATCGAGGCAGCCGAAAAGGAAGGGGCTTGACCTGCGCAAAAACCGATTCGTATCGAGATTTCCATGAAGCGAGACGCAGCATGTGAGCGGGATAAAGGGAGACTTAAACGATCCTGGAGAAGAGGGTCCCGATGGGATCACTAAACAGGGTACTGGTTGGAAGGCGAGTCGTTCTATAACATGAACTGCGCCGGGGTTGTGCCGCGAATGGGTTTCCTGCACGCTTGCGGGAAATTGGGAGGGGCCCTGACCTTGACGAAAGAGGACTAAAACAAGAATGCAACAGGGGCAAGGGGACGCTCTAGAAGGAACGAGTAGGCAAAAAGGGGGGAAGAGCTTTTTAAAAAAGTTACGACTAAAGATCTTTTTCATGCTCAAAACAAAAAGGGAGGAGGGGGGGAAACGGGGGCGACTCTGTCTATATTTTTGGGGGGGGGGGAAAAAAGGGAGTTTTCCTGTCAGGGGATTTATGTGCGGACTCAACGAGACTAATTGCGGGAGTGACTCAGCCATGGAGAGGAGAAGGAAAAGCGAGAAGATAATTCTACGAAAAGGCAGGGGTTGTAATCGTTTCTCCGGGTAAGGTTGTAACTTCACAAATACTACGAAAAACAACCAGTTACGGGAGGAGGAAGCCGGAGGGACTATCCGGAAAATGACGATTCTTCTTACACAGTTCGACTGGGAATTGGAATAAGGGTAAAGCAAGCTCGAAAAAAGGGGGGAAGAGATTACGGTTGATCGGGGGACCCACCAAGTCCAATTGAGGGAAGACGCTTATTGAAATAACTGGATAAATGTCCGAAAACGGTGGGGGGAAAGAGTAAACGAGCGCATCTGAGGATTTATCTAACCGGTCGCGGTGACCGGCTGGGACAAGGTCTTTGGCACCGAAAGAGGAAGAAAGAAGAAGACCTGAATGGAAACTCCATAGAGAAAGAAGGGTAAGACGAGTTGATGATGAGCAAGTCTCTAAAGATCTTGAAAACTCTCAATATCATTTAATTGATAGGGGGGGACCCGGAAAGGGGCGGAAAAAAAAAGGAGGACGAACAAAAGGTACAGCTGCCGCAAGGGGGGAGAAATACCAGAAAAAGGCCAACGTCGCAGTGGCAGCGCCCGTGGAATGTAGGGACATGTCAAAAATCGCTCAACACAAAAAAAAGATTAGTAAAGGAGAGGAGGAGTGAGGTAGAAGGTGGAAACTGGCAAGCCCGCGGTTGCCACCGTAACCGTTGGACGGGGAAAAAAAAAGGTAATCCGACCAAAGCGCTGAGTGAAGGAGGGCACAGAGGGGAAACCGGTTTCTGCGAAGACCTCATCACAGAGAGAACGTATTCAGAGAAAGAGATTCAGGAAAATTGCCGGTTTCCAAACTTACACCGAGGGGGGTGAAGGGAAGTTGCGGAAAAGTCCGGCGAGCAGTTTCCCAAAAAATTGGGGCAGGTAAACCCATTGGTCAGAGGCGGGGGTACCCGAATAGGGGGGGGAAGAAGGATTAAGGAGTGGAACACCAGCAAGGATTCCAGTGACCATTGGACTGGCCACCTCTTCGAGGAAAGTGGAATTGGGGGCGAGAACTCAGGAAAAATCACCTAATAACCAGACACTGGAGGGAAGGAGACGTTGAGGAAGTCCCTGAGCCACTCCCCGTCATTACAGTAGCGATAGAAACTCAACACGTCCCTCGGATGAAATTTGTCTGATACTTCACGGAAATAGTAAGTGGGGGGTGGAAGCCCACCCGATAGACGCTCGAAAAAGGCTGCAGATAATCCGCGAGTGTGACGATTGGACCGGGGGAAGCCTCGAAAACGAAAAGCCGAAGCAAGGGAAACCGCTAGATCACGACCGTATCCAGCAACGAAAAAAATTTGCATACGAAGTCATAACCAGTGGTCAAAAACCGGGGGGGAAAAGAAAGAGTTAATGAGAAAGAAAGGGGAAAGGTGGCGGGTCCGCGAGCAACGTGGGATTGGAGAAAGGGGAGAAAAGAGAAAAAATGAGGAAGGAATCGAGTAAGGGGGATCCTTGGAGACTAAGAGGTCAATGGAAGTGGGGAAGCCGCCGAAAAAAAAGTAACAAAACGGACTGACAACAACAGAACCGAAATGTAAAAAGGAAGGCGAGGAATCAGCAAACCGAATCGACAAGGTGGGATGGGCCAGCTGAAAAAATGGGAGACGTGGCCCGAAAGGACAGCGGTAACTCCAAAGAAGGGGATGTGGCGATCGGCAATCCGCCCCTAAAAAAATCGGGTGGTCAGGCATTAGCGCAGAGGGTGGATCGTTATACCGAGAAGGACGAACGGCGAACGGGGGGTAAACAGGAGGAAACCGAAACTCTCGAAGGGTCCTTTCATGTTCCAGATTTGCCTCGAAAAGGGGGCAGATTAACGAATCGAAAAACTCGAAATAGCCGTCCTCCGGGAATCAAACGGAAAAAAAGTGGCAGTCAGGGGAAATAAGTGTTGGTGGCAAAGGGAAAAAAGCGGGCGGAAGAGCTTGGGGGCAGAGTTGACTGGGAACGACGCAAGTAATTTGCGACCCAAGGGAGGGGGGATGGGGAAAAAGCACCCGGGCGTCCAGGTGTCAGCCATCAGTCCCTCACCAGGTGTTTGAAAATGGATCGTCAATTTTTCACAGTCTCTAAAAACGTCGCGCCGGGTTCACTTAGGGGGAAGAAAAGTCTGGGACTTGTCGAAAGGGAAAAAAGGAAAGGTTGGCCAATTGGGGGGAGATTGCCCTCTCCCCAGAAGCACGAGGGTGGAGGGGGGAACGGGTTGGGAAGGGGCGATGCAAGCGAAATAGACGACGTAAGAAGCCAATCGAAGGTGGTGGAAGGACTGAATAAAAGGCAAAGGATTGGCCCGCCGAGGGTGAAAAAAGGCCTAAAAAAAGTGCGGAGGGATTCTGCGGATTCCAGCGAGGGGGGGCCAGACGGGTCAAGGGCAGGGGATAACCGTCAAGCCATAAGAGACGGTCAAAAACCGAAGGGAGGGAATTTGGGGGTAATCATTTGGAGGGTTCATATCGTCGCAGATATTTCTACAAGTAAAGGATCGGGGGAGGACCCAGGGGGGGGCTTAAAAAACAAAGTATAGCAGGGTCAGACAAATTCGTCGTTTACCTAAAGGAAAACGAAAGGGCGAATGAGTTTCTGGAGGTCCGACACCGCCAATGAAGATCAGCTGGAGAGGTAAGGAGACGGAATACGGATCCAGGAGAAAAAAGTGAAACTGAATGGGGTCCTTAAGGGGAAAGGGCGAAGGAATCTTCAGGACCAAACATTACTACCAAGAGAAAAGAATCGAGGGGGGGCAAAGCGAATATAAACTTAAAGGGATCATCCCGAGTACTTTGGGACCAACTAAAGAAAGTAACTGTCCAGCAGGGCAAGCAAACAACCGGCTCGGGGATCAGGAACTTAACTGGCCGGCTACGGGAAAACCTAGAGAAAGGATTCCTAAGAGCGGTCCCGTATTGGGGAAGTTGGGGTAATGGTCCCAGAAAGGGGAAGGAAATTCCTTTGCGGCATTTAAAACAGCATACCCGTAATGTTGCCATGTAACGCAGGGGTCGGGGAATTCTAGGGCGGTTGGTGTTAACCGCGTGGCCTCCGAGAAAGCAAGTCAAAGGGAAACTGGGAGGAAAAATGGGGGGGTTGTCCGATTTGGTAGCTGATTGCGGGTCCGTGTCGGGGGGAATCGGGTGGGAGCGGGGGAAGACTGCAGTTTGCACCTCGAGTGGGTTAGATCGTCGAGGGGAGGATTATTCCGGTCTTCAGTGAAAGTGAAGAAGGGGGAGGGCACTATCAAGGGTCTCGGGGAGAGGGGGGGAGAGATGCTGGACTGGAGGCAGGATCATTCACCAGGAAAAGAAATCAATCGCTTGTGTCAGGTCCCATGCCGAAACCCATTCGCAGGGGAGCAAGTCTGGGCCATAGTTTTGCAGAAATTTGAAAGAGAACTCAGAGGGGGGAAGAAAACCGGGACGAAGGAGACACCACGATGGTATCCACCAAAAGACACTGCCGGGAAGAATATGCGGGGGAATCACCGGGTGGGGAACTCAAAGGAACTGAGGAAGGGCCAGTCTTGAGGCAGAGGACAAGATTGAGAAGGTTGGGAAACCCCCTTGAGTTACGGAAGAGGCCAGGAACGAACAGGAAAGAAATTATGGAGCCTGGGGGAAAATCCTGGATTCGCCTTAATGAATTCCTTCCGGGGGCGCAAGACGAGACAGGGTGAAGACCGAAACGTCAGAACTGCTGCGGGAGGAAAACAAAAAGAGGGGAACTGGGAGAATCTTGGGGCCGGGGGGGGGGGGGGGAGGGAGGGCTCTTCTGGACTGAACATCTCCCGACAAAGACGAGGCTACCACCTGGAAAAGGGGGGGAGAAAGACTGATGAGTCAAGACTCTTATAAGCTAAACGTGGGAGGGCATGTTCAAATGAGAATCACAGGCGTGGCACAAAAGAGGAAAAAGGTAGCGCAACAACAACGGATGAGGGGGAAAGATGAGGGCTGTGCGAAAAATACGGAAGGGGATTTATAAGAGACAGCAACAGGATGAGAAGGAGCAAAGAGGGGGGGATCCTCTCAAAGTGTTGGTGTTAGGGAGCTTCGAGAGTCGGGAGTATGGGGGTCTGAATACGGAAGAGCCTCCGAAACAACAGAAAAGGAATAGAAGGACATTTCCTCCTTCTTTATACGGGGGAAGGTGGGCTAGATCAGTCACTTACCGAGCGAGCCGCCCCGTTGCATCAAAGAAGGGCGACCAAAGGAGTCCTTACTTCTATAAATACAAGTGTAAGGGGTTTAAGGGGGGGAAAACGGAAATCGGTTTAACGACCTGATCAATCGGCGGTACGATACTTTCAGGACTGAAAGCAAGAGGACAACGAACGTTTAAAAGGGGTCGGGAAAGAGTCGCTAGCAAAAGTTGACTGGGGTAGAACCGACGTGAAGTCATTGCGAGCGCAGCAGAAGGTACCAAAGACTCGGAAGAACGAGGAAAAAGTCCCTTTGAACCGGGGATGACAGGCAAAACGGAAAAGATCCATATCGGCTCCGCGTGAAAGAAGAATAGGGGGGGGGCGGCAGTGGATCAGGGCGCATGCGAAAAAAAAAGCAAAAGGGAGGGAAATAGAAAGCAGTTGAAGACCGTCGCCGGTTGAAAGAAAGGTTACTGACCGAGGAGTGGCTCTCGGAATTAAAAGAATGGAAGGGGCAGGGTGTCAGCATTAAGAGAAACTCGCCGCAACGAAGGTGACGAGGGAATCGTAAAACCGGAAAAATCAAGATCAAGTCTTCTAAAAAGAGAAAAAACTGGAACCGGTCTGAATCTCTAGGACTGACTTTAACGCAGTAATAAATAAAATTTTAGTCCCCAGAAGAGCAGCTCTGTGGAGGTCAAAGAAGGTAGGGAGGGAAAAACTACGTAGGATCTGAAACCAATCTAGGACCAGGAAAAAATAAGGGGGCCACGGGAAGGAATCAATGGCGATCGAACATTCTTGACCGAAAAGGTACAAGCATTGAAACACGGGTAAAGAAAAAATTGAGACGACAGAAGGGGGGGGTAGTGAAGGGGTCCTCTGTGGGAGAACGACGGGTGTAGCCCAGGGCGGAGGAAGTGTGGGGAAAACATTCTGAAAAAGGCAAAAAAGCGGGAGGGTTGCGTACCTAGCCCGGCGGAGTTGCGGAAGTCCCTTAGGTTTTCGGGCAAGGAACGAAGTCAGTCCAAATTCAAGTGGTGAAAGGGTTAATCGTGGCGCAGATGGAAATGGCGGCAACTGACGGATCGAGTATACGGCAGGTTAGTGCAACAAAGACTTCGAACGAAGTTAAAGGCATTGACGTCCAAAAGCCGAGGCAATGAGGAGGGGCCAAGTCGGATGTTAAAACAGAGTGCATGCAGCGGATAAATGAAGGGCTAGACTAGAAAGAGCGGGAAAAATCTCCAATACAAAACCGTAAATAAGACGAAAGAAAGACACTGGGGATGCCTAGAGGAAGAAAAAGTCTAGGGGGGGGCGGTTGAAAAGTCAGGGCAGGACAATCGAGGCCAAAAGAAGAGAGCACAATTGGGAAGGAGCCTTTCATTTTTTCAATAATGACGGAGGTGGAGTTAGCAAGTAATCCAAAAAGAACCGTAAGGAAAGGGGCCGGGAGGAGCTGAGAGGAGGGAATTAAGGCGGGTCCATTGCGTGGAAAAAAGAGGGGGGGGTCAGTCACCATTTTCTGAAAATACAGAAGGGGGGACGACGATGTAAGGGGAAGTTTATCAGGAAACAACGGCAATACGAAGGGGAGGGATCTATTGCGCAAGTGATGACTTCACAGAAAAATCTGGCCGGGAGAAGAAAGGAACGCCAAAAGTTTCTTTGTTAACCAGAGTACATCCGGGCGACCGCCCAGATAGTTTGAAAAAAAGAAAATCGGGGAAGTCAACTGATTCCTACAGCTACGTCAGGATTACGAAACGACTCGAAGAAGGGAATCGAAGGGTTGAACAGGTGAGTGAAGGAGGAGCTGATGGTGCATGGGTTTTAACTGTGTCTGAAGGGGAAGGGGGGGGGGACGGACGGCAGGGTATCAGCGGGCTTTGGACATGGATCTGCGGTCACGGAGAAAAGGTATTAAGGGGGAAGACGAAGCAGAAAAATAGGAAGCTCTTCCAAAAAAACATCTAAACCGGAGATAGGGGGAGAAAGGGGTTGTCACTCTGAAATACTTTGATATTGCAGGCTGGGGGGGGATTTAAAAATTAGAAGGGGGAGTTAAAAGTCAGATCTGTCATATCCATCACAAGGGCTCTGATTGATGATTACCTACCATGGTTACTCGTCGGAAGGGGGGGGGGGGTCAATTGGCATTCATGCGGGTTATGGGGTAGGCGGGTAGGGGAACTGCTTTACTCCTGGGAGAGGGGGGTACGAACAAGAGGGGAAAACTCGCTACGAAAGGGGCAAGAGGAGAAGAATTCACCGTGAATTAGACAACATGTTTGAGAGTTTAGTACTCAGTTAAAAGCTGAGGGGGACATCCCCCGTTCAAAGAGCTGGGTCAGAGTGTGGGGGGGGGGACACTTTTTAGCGCTGCTACTCATATGGGGGGTGCTCTATCTTTGGGAAAGGTCAGGAGACGGAGGGGGGGGATTACGAGGGCTGGGCGGGGCTCAAAACGGATCATGTAGGGGTTGAAGCCCTGCGCGGCTGCAGACCTATATCGAAGCATGAAAAGTGAGGGTTGGAAAGACTTTTAATCGTTTTGGAAAGGGAACACTAAAACAAGGACGTAGATTCGGAAAATAAGAATATTCGTGAGTGACTTGAAAAAAAGGGAAAAATTCGATCCGCAAAGGAGTTGGGGGAAGGTATTTTGAAGGCTCACGCTAAAAAAAAATACAAGGAAAAGCCAGGGAGATCTTCGGTTGAAAAGCACCCAATTCACGGCATACTCTGGATGACGGTCAAAATTGACTAAACAGTTGCGGGGGGGAAAGATGAAGACGTCGGGAAGGGGTAGCTTAGGGGGAGCTACAGGGGGGGAGGCAACCAATCTCAATGCCGGAAACAGGCTTCAAGGGAAACATTTGGGAACAAAAGCAGCCGGGAAAGAATGGGGGTACGACGCTTGGATGACAGGAGGGGAACAGTAGAACATCTTTAACAACGGAAAGATGTTGATTCGGTTCCGAGTTTGCGCAAACACAATTCTTAAGACATAAAAAATCAAGGTTGATGGAGGAGAAGAGGGGGACCCAAAGGGAAATCGACGGTTGCAACCACTTCCGCGTGTCCATTCCGGAAGTCCAGAAAAAAAATCAGTCTCAACTTATTATGAGGAAAAAGATGAGGGGGTGAGTTCGAAAGGGTTCAAAGCGGAAACGTCGCAAACCGTTTGACTGGGGGGCGAAAAAAGTAGGTCGAAGAAGGGGAGAGGGCGGATGTAAATGCTTCAGGCAGAACGCAGCAGGGTTCTGCGAAATTCGGCCCAGCACCACGGAGAAGAATCTCAGTTTTCAGCTGGGTAAGAGGGATAGACGACTTCCGGGAGTCCGACTGGTCGTACAGGGGGTCGAAGAGAATGACGGGAAAAAGGTCACGAGGAGCTACGCAAGGGGTAAAAAGAGCAATAGGGGCAACATGGGTCGGTTAGCTGCTAATCGCGCAGAGGAAGCATCCAATGGGAAGGGGAAAAAGCAAGAGAGTGCGCCAGTTCCAGAGCAACGCGGAGAGATGAAGGGATTCGATCGTCTATGAAAAACGTACGATCAAGAAAGTTGTGTATACGTGATTAATGATACCTTCCTCAAAAACGGCTGCAGTCAGCCGGTTAGATACGAAGGACCGCGTCAGAAAGATCTTTGGCGTGACAATTGAGAGGAACGCCCGGGAGGGGCGATTAGTATGGGGAGGACCCCCGTAAATGACGAGGGACCACCAGGGGAATCAGAAAGGAGTCGAGGTATCTCCAGGGGATTCAGAAATAGAATCAAGAGCAGTCCGAACAAAAAGAATCACTCCTGCCCTGCAGGACGGTGGCAAAAAAAAAAAACAGTCATAACCTGTGACAAAGGAAAAGCAGCGGTAAGGATAGAACCACTTACCTTTCTTACGTAACGGAGAAAAGAAACGGTGTAGGGGAAAAGTCTGGGAAAGCCCCTTGTGCGGCCTTCCTGAGGAGGACTGTATCAAGGGTGCGAAATGAACGAGGGGAATGTCAGGGAACCTCAAAGACTTAAGCCAGAGTGACTGCAATCAGACGGAACAACCGGCCGAGTGCAACATGAGCAAGGATCATAAGCAAGAAGAAGAGAACACTGGGGGGGGAGGGGGACGATGTGACTATCTGGCCATGATACCGGGAAAAAAAGACCAGCTGTGGCCCTAAAGAGGACAATTTGAAGATTCATGAAAAATCGCGTCTTCAACTACGAATCACGGTGGAGGGAGGTACTGCCGGAAGAGGGTTGAGGCTGGCGGAGCAGGGGATGCCTGAAATGCGGAGAAGAGACGGCTGGGGCCAACCGAAACAAAAAAGAATCGCCAGGCTCTCCGTCCGACAAATACACATTATCAAACAGGCGGAGAAGCAACTCGAAAGAAAATCCGGAACACAGGAGAGTCTCGTGAAGGGATCTGAAAGGAACAACCTACGGTCGGCAAGGGAAAATGGGAAGAAGTCTGGATCAAGGGGGGCAAAAAAAGATTAGAGGTTTTCGATCAACGGCGGGACGCAAATCGCGGGCAGGAAGCATGTTGCATCATAATCATGGGGGTGACCAGAAAAGGAATCAAGAAAGGTTTGTCGACAGGTAACCGAAAACGGCGGCCTTTTTTATAAAGCGTCACGGGAGGGAGGGTACTTTAAAGGAAACTTGTGGGAACGTTGGGCTACAATGGGGGGTAAAGAACGAAACCCGCATTTGGACGAAAAAGAAGGTACCTGGGATCAGAAAGCATCCGACATACCCCGCATACATTACGAAGAAGAGAAGGGATTCTTTGCAATACTAACCTAAGGGTCTGCCAGCGCTGAATTAAAAAACAGGCACCCGGAACTGGCGCTAAAAGGGGGAGCGAAAAATTCACCTTCAACCAGGAGAAGGAAGGGGGAAGCCTAGGGGAAAGACTCTGTAGAGAGGACGCTGAGGTTAAGTGGTGTTTGTGAGTTGGGCAGATAGGTAGTCATATGCTACCTTTGGGGGGGGGAGCAAGGATGCTGGGTCTAAAATATATGGGGGCGCAATTGCATCTTTGTGGACAAAAAGTAACTGAACAAAATGTAGAAAAGGAGTGGTCAGGCAAGGGGTCAGGGAAAAACAATGCAGAAGCCATAAAGGAGAAGGGGGAAATCCCATAGGAAAGAGAGGGCGCGATAAAACGTGAACGGGAAGGGGAGAGAGGGGCTTCGTGCCCTTTCGCAAGCGGAATCTGCTGCGCAAAAAAGGCTTCCGGAAAAAACTCGCGGGGTGGCCCCCCGCAAATTAGTAAAAACGGATCATGAAAAAGAGGAAAGTCCAGCCATGGTCAGGGAGGGGACCGGGAAAAAAAGAGGCCGGCACCCGGCCGCGGGCAAAGGTGAAGGATGAAAGTCCCTTCCGGACGGTCAAAACAGACCGAATGCCGGGGAAATCCGAAAAAGGTGAGGGTGGGGGGGGGGGGGACCAGGGGGGACTAGATGGTGATGATGGTGAAAGATGGTAGACTAACCACTTGGGCCGGGGGAGGGGAAGCGCTTAAGGAAGAGGGGAGACTAAGTACCGGGATGGGGAAGAAAAAGTTTACCACAGCAGATCGGCAAGTGGACGAAAGAACATTTGTCTGTATTGTAGAAGAAAAAAAAGATGTGCGCATTTGCAGGGAAAAAAGCTTGTCTTCAACGGGCGATCAACTTCATTGTGAAAAGCAGAGTTGTAAGATCAGGACGAGGAATGTCACACTGCATCAGAGGTTCAAGACGGGAGAGCAACTCGTGGAAGTAATGTCCATCGTTTAAGAATACGGAGAGCGCAAAAAAAGGCAGTATCAGCATTGGGAAAGTAGATCACTACGCGCAGCGATTTGTAGGAGACACGTTGGGGGGAAAAACCGAGCGCGGAAAAAGGGGAGTTATCGTGGATGTGCAGGTGACGGGAGGGGTGTTGAGGGGCCTCATCGGTAACACGCAAGCTACTGATCGGAAAAAGCGATGGTATCACCATAACTGCGCGGAGGGGATGAGGAGGAAGGGGAAGCGATCAAGGTAAAAGGGGGAGTGACGAGAAAGACGCCATGAGAGGTGAGGGAAAATTCTCCTTCATCGGGGCTGCTGAACGGAAGAGGGCGAAAAGGATCGGATTTAAGAACACACTGGAATGACGGTGACCTCAGAACATTGACAGGCATGGAGGGAAGCACCACCGGCTCAGATGTTCGCAGGAGGGAATGCAGTACCCTGCAGGAGAAGGTATGCCGCCGTCGCTGGAGCTGAAACGCACAAAGAGACCGAAAAGGACAACAGAGGCTAAGGGAGTGTGGGGGGGGGAGGGCTTCTTCCTCAAGCAGGGGGAGGAACAGCTCAGCGATCAAAAACGCAAGTAACGTAGAGAGATTCTCAAAGGGATATCAGAAGATCTTGGGTGAAATGGGAAAATTACAGGACATTTAAGGCTGGTTATACCCAGAAGGCCACGGATCATGCTAGAAAAAAAAAACGGGGAAGGAGTAAGATAATTACCCGTGGAAGAGGTTGTAGAAATTGCCGGCCTGGAAGGGAGACTTGAATGAACCACAAAGGAGGTATTAGAGGGTCATCAAGCAACGCCAGGGGAATGCGGTGGTTTGTCCTGGAAGGGGGAGTCGTGATGGCATGCATAACAGAGGGGAACGACGAACACAAAGAGCTCTCGCCGCCGGGTCCGGAGGGATTGGGTCTGGGAGAGGGGGAGAAAGAAGTTCCTGTCCTAAATAGACGACTGGTCAGAGGGAAGGGCAACACGCAAAAAAGAAGGCCGGTTTTTGACGCAGATCATGAAGGAAGTTTCGGTGGAATAACGTCAAGATGGGAATCTGGTGATCGATGAACGGAAGTCCTATAATTGTACGAAAAAGGTCAAAACAGCAAAAATAGT
>Ga0179591_1180138_pt1 | contig 11810 bp, 5 predicted proteins | sample CZOMad2_1_08_16f_FD_182891 | JGI IMG/M metagenome (GOLD analysis project Ga0179591, IMG submission 182891) | Vadose zone soil fungal communities from Angelo Coast Range Reserve, California, USA - CZOMad2_1_08_16fungal (PacBio error correction) | ecosystem: Environmental > Terrestrial > Soil >...
TCGACTGCGTAAAGGGGAAACTGGACCACTCCTCTCAGAGTGAAGGTTCATTTCGTGCGAACGAGCGAAGAAACGACTCCTCTATAAAAAAGGCGGTCAACCCACGTCCAGGAACGGAAAGGATCGACCTAAACTCCTATACCAAAGAAAAGGGAAGACGGTTTTGGATCCGTCGACATCAACTGATGTCTAGTTGTCAAAGAAGAGTTCAGCCTCAGCACCAGTTCTTGCACGGGGACAGGGAGGGAGCGAATACGAAAGGGAGGGGTACGAGGGGAAAAAGGGAAACCTACGACCGGACGACCCAGGCCTAGGGCGCAACTGCGATGTCCCCGGTTATTCAAGGGATCAGACTGAAAGGACTCCACAAACATCGGGGTCGCTCTGTCACTCCGATACGACCTGCCTACGGAACCTAAAGTAGTCCGCATTGACCAGACTCTTCAAAACCGTTCGCGACAGGCCTTTCAGGAAGAGTCAAGATGTCCAAGGGTTTTCCCTACGTGCACGTTCTTCCCATGACCTAAAGAAATCCACACCGGCAAAAGACCCGAGTGACGGAGGTCTTCTGTGGGAACGCAGATCTTCTTAGAAGTCTCAGGCGCTCTAGCATGAAGTAGCAGCCGGAGCCCCTTCAGGGAGAGAAAGGCCGAGCACGGACTTTCCTCTCGGGAAATCAAGTGGGAGGAGCGACCTGTTTGGACCTGCGATTTAGGTGGGGGTTTTTTATGGGGGGGGGTGGGGGTGGGGTGGGTTGGGTTGGGGAGGTGGGGGGTTTTTTTAAAGAGGGGACGGGTGAAGGTAGACTAGTCGACGGGAAGGGTCTAGTAGCAAGGGAAAGGAGCAATCGGGGTACATCCAATCTCGATAGGGAAAGGAGGTGAAAGGACTGCGAGAAGGGAAAAGAGGGGCGTGCATTTCTTATAAGGGGGGAAAGACAACTAATCTCGTATCCAAGATTGACGCGCTTCGAGTGGACTCGAGATTATATTTTCGAGAAGAACTCCCTCGCCGGGAAAAACTTCGGTTACGCTCTAGCTGGCTCTCTAAGAGAGCGATAAGTATCTCTGCGATCCCTAGGGTGACTCCACCTAAAGTTCTAAGCGGCTTGAGTGACTTCGAGGTAGGGACGAGAAAAGGAGGCGCTGTAGGTATCAGGAAGCATACGGGCCTTATGTCATAGGAATAAAGACACCGGTCATTAGGTCAGCGAAGGTTACGAAAGAACTGAGGATGCGGGCAGACTACTCTTTGGAGGACGTCGTAAGATTTCAAGATGCTACTATTAAAAAAGAAAGGGAATAGGCATTACTATCATGAATAAAAGTGCAGACTAGAACACGCGACGCGGTGAATAGAGACCTCCGCTGTAGTAAACCAGCGTGTTTGGCGCTAAGCATGTCTAAATCAAAGAGCGAACTTGTTGCATTCTAGACGGGAGAGACAAGGGCTCTCGGCAATCGCAGTGCAAAAGCAATTCAAATAGAGTCTATACAACAAGGCTGGGGCGGGGAGCGTACGATAATTACGTGCGCGCCGGAATAGTTCCGCTCCGAGGAGTAAATGAACGACAGAGGGACGCGCAAACTGACAAAAAAGATTTAGAGAGTCGCCTATCTTGCAGCGCGGGAAGGGTGTAAAAAAAGCATGCTGACGGGAGGAAAGTGAAACAAGCAGACCGGAAGTTCGTAACGTTAAAACGTTGGTTCATCACGCAGGGCTACGAACTCGAAAGGGTAGAGGACGTGAAAAGAAATTAAAAAAGGTTTGAAGCGGGCGGGAGGTCGGGGAAAGGCACCGGAAGTTCAGCGAGGCCTAGAGGACAGAAAGGAAAGCCGGGGGGGCAGAACCTCCTCTATGGACGGGGTCGAAAGGGGAGTAGACCAGGTCACAAACTATCTGTGAGAGGAGGGAGTCTTAAAGAAAGCGAGGATTTCACCTATCTCGAGAGGACCGACTCTGAGAGAGTATAGTGAGGGAGGGCCGGCGGCTACAGTAGTCCTAGACGAGAGATAGAATCTCCTCTAAGTAGAAGCGGGTGGAGAACGGTTTAGACAGAGGAACAATCCTCTGGGAGCAGGACTATGGCTACAAAATGTCTCTATGATTGCGGAAGATGGGTCTGCTGAATCACGCTGCCAGGCGAGAATGCTCTTAGAGACGCTTACGTTGCAACACGAAGTGACTCAGAAGGAAAGCTAAAAGAACTAGCACGGTCGTCTTTCCAAGGAGGGAAGAAATCTCACTGAAGGGAAAGCGGGAACTCAGTCACTAATAACTAACCAGAAGTCTCAGCGTAACCTACGCAGCACTACGATAATTCTCTTCTGACAACGATCTCTACGTCTCTGCGGGGCACCTCGGAGGCGGAGAGGGGTCGGAGACTGAAAGGACCAGAAAGAAAAAAAACAAAAAAAAAAACCACACGCACCACTTTCTTTGCGCTAAGATGTCTGTAGCTTCAATGCAATTGGAAAATAATGTCGGGGGTAGACGGGATGGAGGGACCACTAAGATCAAGTACATCTCGAAGGTCCCGAAGAATGTGTCCGATTAGACGCGCCGGGTTAGCGCCGACGGGTTCCTCGAAGTCAACCTCGAGGGGTTCCTCCCGGTCATTAAACTCACCTCTGTCACTAATCAGTATTTAGGGGGAGCGAATTCAGACATGGCACACAAAACGAAGTGCCTATTTCCTTCTCTGCGCGACCGACCAGGTTCGTCAAATAAAAAAAAAAGATCGTAAGGTCATCAGTACAAAAGGCTAGGAAGCGGTCTTTACCACTAGAGGAAAGTTACCCTGTAGGCGGGGGGGAAGCTAGGAGCAGCCTCTCTTCCTGGGGACTAGGGGTAATCGGCATCTCATCGACGAAGCGCAGATTTGCATTTCCAAGGAGTCATTCAAAGTGGTGATGCCCGGCTATTTTGTAAAGGAACGTCTGCAACTCGTCTAGGGGGCAGGATTTCTCGTCGGTGGAGCAGCTGTCCTTTTAGAAAAAGGAGCGCCAGGCTGCGTTCGGGAAGTCGGGTTCCAGCACTTAGTACCGGTCAATTTCACAGACCACTAATGGTCTAATTCGCTCCTTGAAAGGGCCTAATGTTCGAAATGGTCTACCGCTAAAGGGCAACCCGAACAATGGAAGTGCTCAGGGAAATAAGAAATGAGTGATTCTGTCTATACGAAAGAAGGCTAACAGAACGAGTCAGGTGGGACATCTTAGGAAGAGAAAAATCTTGTTCCTCCGGAAGGTAAGGGAGGTCAGAGAACTACTTCAGTTCCTCAGAGACAATGGGGGAAAGAATTCGTTATCATATCACAAAAAAAATATATGAAAAAGAAGGAGGGAATGGGCCATAGGGGCGAGACCAGTCTTTCCATTCGGAGGGAAAGCAGGGGGGAACGCGACTTACAAGCCCTGGCAAGAGGCGGACCGAATCGGAATTCGAGGCAAAAACTGGGCTGTGAAGGGTAGAGTTATGCAGGGATTATCTCAGAACGGGCATCCCCGGCTATGTGCGGCCAAGGGGACCCCCTTTATCGGATAGAAACTGTCATCTTCGCAAAGGCGGGACCTCTGCGCGCCTTCGCCGGAAAGGGATGGCCCTTGAAGTGAGGACATGACCTGCTTGGCCAGGAAGGGCGGACCCTGACCCGATATTTGCCGGAAATTCAAAGGAGCGGGAAATCCTCTTGCAAGCTAAACCACCGTAGACCAGCCGAGAACGTTGCCGCCTGGCCCTGTTCCGGAAAGTCCAGGACAGCGAATGACCGCGTGGCACTGCCCCCTGCTGATGGCGCTGTCAGGACACTACTTCTGCTAAACCTGCCGCGAAATCGCGGCTTTTCCGGAAGGCCGCTTCGGGATCCACAGCGGAGAATACTCGGTTCGCACAGGGGGTCGACAGAGGTCTCAAGGGGCTTGACTGCAAGACCTTCAGAACGATCTCGAAGGTTGGGACACTTAGCTGCGAGAAGGAACAAAGTGATTTTTTTAATGACGATGTCGACTAACGAAAGGCACCAGGTTGCGTCAGAGGCCGAGAAAACCTGTAACTGATGGAGACTCCAACATCGTGACGGACTTCTCTGCCTTGTCTGGGGGAAACTAACTAGGGTCTAACACGGATCAAAAAAACCCAGCTTGAATACTCTCGTCCTAGGGGTATGGACTTCGGCAGAAAGGAGCACACACATGGACGTCTCCCTCTCGAAGAGGGAACCTCTCCTGTTGAACGTCATCGCATACAGATCGAGGCAACCCGTAAAGGAGGGGAGGAACATCGACGATGCCTTAAGGAAATCCGACGGAAAATCTACGGGGTGGTGCTGAGGAGGGATCCGCAGGAAGTGGAAACGGCCGAAGAGTACTTGACTTGACATGCCCGTCATCGTAGGAAAACCCACGCTCGGCGTTAAGGAGACGTGCATCTTCGCGGTATAAGGGAAAAATCTCTTGAGGAGCTTCCGGGATTACTGGGGGGCAGATGACTCTGCGCGCGGGGGAGTGTTGTCGTCTAGACGCCGACTGTTTGACGCTAAAAAAAAGACTCGACGAAATCGGGAGAGCTTCTTCGCATAGAAAAGAGGGTTCAACGGATAGGGTACTTGCCAGTACTCCGAAGAGGGGGGAATTCGGCTCGAAGGAGAGCGGATAGCTGACCAAATACTCAGCGAAATGAGGGGGAGTCGCTCAAGAGGAAAAGGGTGAGATCTACTAGGGAAAATCTCGGAGCGGTCCGCGCCTGCTTACAAGAGCGAACCTTCCTCGTTGACCTTGACGAACCCATCGGCCAGGAACTGTATGGGTTCATCGAGGACGAGCCGGCGTGACGAACTCCGAGACTCGCGACCGTCCTGACGGTTGACGGCACATAACCTAAGCGCGAAGGGGGGACGGGGGAACGAACGCGCGAGAAGTCTAACTGCACCCTTCTCTAGGCAGAAAGAACTTAGTTATTAAAAAAGGGGAAGGAAGAGTAACTTACACGGTGCAGGGATGACAAGCGAATTGAAACCTTCCGCCTGCCCTTAGAGAGGAGGAATCCCGGAGGCGCTTCCTCAGAAACAAGCATTTGGCGAAGGGTTGAACTCGAAGAGGAACATCTCCATCGGATCTGGAAGGTAGGCGAAGTCATGGAAGAAATCGAAGGGAGGGCGAACATGAGCAAATTATCTATCCGCTGAACGTGAGACAAACTGCATGGAACCCAAAAATGATTGGCCGTCGATCTGGGAAAGGCCGTATGATGCCCAAGAGACTGAGGGGTAGCTAAGACATGAAGCTCAAACACGCCTTAGGATCTCCGAGGAGAAAAAAAGGAACCGAGGAGAAAATCACGTAGGAATACTAGGAAAAGGGATACTCGGGACACGCCGGCGGGGAGAGGTACGCTCTTGCATTGACACGGCCACAAGAAGATCGCCGGTGAGACCTGCAAGATCGAGTATGCCATCGCGCGGGAACTCAGGCTTTGTTCTGGCTCCAGAACGCAAAAACTAGTCCGTCAAAGACAAAACATCCTCGCATTCGCGAACGGAAGAGCAACTACGAAAAAAAATCGATTGGAGGAAAGTCTCCATGATAAGCTATCTTCTCAGCGATCAGGGCTCTAACCCTTCTCGAGACCACCGACGCGCGGGAGGTCTATACGCGGGTAATTGTCGCGAGAAGATCATAGAGCGCTCTTGGACTATCAGCTCGAAGGCGGAGACTGAAAGGGAGGAATCATTGACAATTCTTCTCCACAATAAAAAAAAAACCCCAAAACGAGGAGAAAACGAATCGTCATACATAGGAAGAGGAGATAGGGGACAGAGGTTATCGTTGAGCTGAACTATATAGGATACTGGAATAATGTGACAAAGGAGCGCTGGTTAGAGAAAAGAATAAAACCGTTTTAAAAGTAGTATATAATTGGCGGAATCCCTGCTGCGATCGGAATAGCGCTGGAAAGAGTGTGTCCGCTAGATAAGAGCAAGGGGAGCTAATCGGGTTCATGCGTGTCTTACGTAGGAATGGGCATAAGGAGCGTCTCCGTGAACACGACCAGAGCTGCAGGCCTCCGGGCCTCGGAACGGGCAATGGAGTGATGCCCCTGGTTGTCCGATAGGGGCAAAATAGTCGCGATGTGAGCTCTTAAGAGAAGGGAGGACAGACGAGAGGGGGGAGTCTTTACTGGAGCGGTATAAAAATTGAACTCACCTGTTGGCTGGGAAACAAAAAAGATGAAAGAAAGGGATTCGCTGGGGAGGCGTTGAGCCGAATCGGAAATCCCATTTCTGTACTGCAAGAAAAGAAGGAGGAAATTGGAAAAAAGCTCATTATGCGTACAAAGCTGAGGAATAAGAGCCCGTAAGCAGCTGGTGGGTAGGAGGAGCAAACAAGGGAGACAAGACACGGTTTTCTATTTCTGGGGCTGGTAAGTACCGGGAACTGGACGTGAGGTTAAAGAATTCGAGAGATCGAGGTCGGACTGCAATACATCTTCTGAAAAGAGGCAGCTGCGGGGGAGATCGCGGACAATAAGAATCTAATCTAAAAGGAGGGAAGGGATATGAGATACGGCCGCGTTCTCTACCAAGAAGAGGGAACGAGGGGAAAGTCAGTTCATGGCGATCAGGCCGACCTAGGCAAGAAGCAAAGAGGAAAAATCAAGACCTTCCTTAAGCAGCCCCGAAAAGAAGGTACCAAATGCGCGGGAAGAACTTTTTGGCTCCCGGAGCACAAACAGCTGCGTGGGGGGACTCGTGGGGACGCAGGGAACGATCAAAGGGAGACTCAAAAAGGCTTCGACAGAGGAGGAGAAGAGAGTACATAATGAAGAAAGGGAGGGAGTCGGGCTTCCAAAACGAACTACGAAAGTATCGTCGCCTGCGAGCACACCGGTCAACAATCGACGCAACGTAAAAGGAACCGCAAAACTCGCGCGAGGAAGTGACATTATCTGTCCCGACGTAAATAGGGGGGCCTGTCCAAAAGTCCAAAAGGGGTCAAGTTGGGAGTCGAGGGGGAACGTTAAGTCGGGTTCCATCCTTATGTGGGGAAGAATACTGTCGCCAGGATGGAATGGGCACCGGAGACCGCCAAACCACTAACATTTTAGGGATCCGGTGCCGCATCGAGAAAAAAACTAGTGCTAGGGGAGACAGGGGCGTCGCAGCCAGTTAAATAGAAACAAAACGTTCTCTCTAATGCACGCGTGGCCTCTCATACCGATGTCGCCAGGGGGGGGGGTAATCTAACATCGGTTCCCGAGAGAGAAGCGCATTGATAAGATGCAACTGACAATCTAGAGGATCTGAATCGGCGCTCGGGGCTCAGGCATGTTCTGAAGCAGGGCAAAAGCCCGATCAACTAGGGTACCAATCTGAGAGCTTCTAGCGTTCAGAGCGAAGACTTTCTTTACGCGCCTGGGAAGAGAAAAAAGGGGTAAGACGCGAGAGGAAAGAATTTGGGCTCTAGGGGGAGATCTAGACGTTACACAGGTCACAAACAAGAGGATTAGGGGGAGAGGGGGCCGATGGTTATCCCAATCGGACTAAGCGTCGGCTGGAGGATGGGAGCTCGAATTCCCTAGGTTGATTGGAAGGAGCTCGGAGTAATCTGTCGCTTAGCATAAAAAAGGCAAAAAATGATTTCCAGAGGTGTTGACAATCGGGGGGAGGGGCACTAGATCTACCGTTCAGGACTTCGGAAAGGGAAGGACTGAAGCCCACGAAGTGGAAAAGGCTATCATTTTCGATGAGAACGCAGACCTTTCATAGGGTTCAGAGCGGAATAAGAAAAGCGATGACTCGAAATTTCTCGCAAGGTACAATGTACGAAGACGAGAAGGGCTTTTCAATCGGCTTATTCGTAAAGGCTAGAGAGGAAAAGGTTCGCAGACAGAGGTCAATCGAATCGCTTATGCAATAACCTGTCTTCTGAAGGGAGGGAAAAGATACTTTCGCGCCGAAGTAAGAACGCTCCGGCGGGAACTCCAGTAGAAATCTTAGAGGCACCTGACACACTGAGACGGAGTCAGTGAAATCTCGGGAACGAAGGATCGTCGTCTAGACCTACTCTTCTGGATGAAAGGGGAGGATGGGAAAAAGCGACGAGAAAAGGGACTTTCCTCTTAACGGAAGTGGGAAACTCAATGCTACTCTAAACTAGGATAGGTATTCCGAGGTCATGAAAAGTTGGTCCCGCTCTGCGATTCGCGGAAAAACTTCCTGGAGTAGTAAAAGATGAGGAAAACCTGGGGCCTCGTCCTCTGACGGGAAAACTCATAAACTTTCAATTCTGCGCACTTTCGTCGTCCAGGAGTCCGAAGGATAACAGGTTGTAGATCGTCGAAATCGTGCGTCTGGAAAACGCGCGCGTCGAGGTGACACGACTCTTAAATAAAATAAAGGAAGCTCTAGGGGAAGGAGAGAAAACTGGAGCACACCAGGACAAAGACCGGTTCTCGTCACGATCAAAAAACAAAGTAATCGGCGTAGTTCATTACAGCAGACGGGGCACAGCACGATTTCTCTCGAAAGACTGACGTGTCGTCGAGGTATTGCGTCACCCATGCAAGATAGCAACAACCGCTCGGCTCAGCTGAGAGGGCATACTCAGGCATCGTTGACAAAAGAAAAAAGCGGAAAAGATCGTCCGAAACGCAAAAAGTCGCGTTCACCTGCAAGCGAATACCTGTAGGTCTCGGGGGGAATAAAAGAAGGCCTAGAAGGAAACCAAAGCTGGGAATTGCTAAGAAAGAACAGCATCACATCAAGGATAAGAAAAGTCTTCTGTGCAAACCGCTCTAAGACAGGTTAGATGGCAAAAAAAAAGCTTCGAGCTGGTAAATCGCGAGGAAACCTCGGAGCTAGTCTCCGGTATACGGTGAGGGGCGGCGGGGGCGACGTCGGGGGGCAACGTCTCCATTGACGAACCGAGCGAGAGAGAATTTTTCTTTAGTCAAGCGCCGAGTTCGCGACCAACGTAAAATAAGGAAGTACTCTCGATTTTGATTGCAAAGTCATTTCAGGGCAACAATCTGATGAGTACGGAACGTCACTCTCTTCTATCTTCTACGATCGTTACAAAATCAGGGGGGGGAAGAGGAAGTCTAGAAGCTCTAAGAAAGGGAAGTCAGAATAGAAAAAGGGGGGGTGTCCCGTTGGATCAAACCGGAACGCTTAATAGAGGTCGACCAACTCGAAACGTATAGGAGTCAGTAAAGGGACTCGGCGGCCAGCAAGCGGCTGTACTGGAGAAGAAAAGAGAAGAAAAAACAATACAACAACTGGTTAGGAGGCAAAACACACTAATCTAAGCCACGAAAGAAAACAAAGGACAAAAAAAAACAGTTTGCAGTGCCAATTCAGGACAGTGCACTTTCAGGCAAGTGACATTGACCCCCGTCGTCAAGAGGGAGAGGAGGGAAAGTTATGCGGACGTGACCGGGGGCAAACAGAAGGGTACTCCTTCGTAAGGACTGAGGTAAAGTTACTCACTTTCCTGGGAAAGAACGGCAGATGCCGATTACTTTGGACGACAGCAGTCCTCACTCAGGGATGGACGAAGGTGGACCTTCCTAATGACAGGGAAGGGAGGAGCCTATGCAGGGATAAGCGGACAGAAAGGGAGAGAATGAGATCTGGCTAAGGAACTATTTTCTCGTTCAATCCTACGCGCGAACGATCGCAGAACTAGACAGAAATCTAGAGGAATGGATCTATCGGGGTACTCTCTACGGACATGAGGTTCAATCTCTGAAGGACAGATGGTTAAAACAGGAGGTGTTACCTATCTGAATGGACACTGCTAACCAACATGGGTATGAAAGAAGAAGGAGAATCGCCTTTGTCTTCGCTCGGAAAATTAAGGGGAAATCCTGATTCACATCTCTTGTCCTTCGATCGGAAACCACAAAAGGACCGATCTGACCACGCTCAGAGCCGGACGTAACTGGGCCTGGAGGGGTTGATGGGGGGAAAGGATTCTTGATCGTTCTTAGAACGAGCCCTGCGCTTGTCTGAGACCAAAAATACTGGACCCTTCTACCGTTAGGGACAGCAATAGGATAAAACCCGCAAGAAAAAAAATGCACCTTCTTCAAAAATTAGCAAAACTGAGGGGAAAGCGGAATAGGCTGATGCCATGAAGGGTCTGGTCCCTTAACCGGATGGGCCTTACCTTGTCTTTACCAGCAAAGTCCGTCAGTGAACTCACGGAGGTGAAAATGAGCGTTGCTGTCCATAGTCCTCCGAGGAAAAAGGAGAAAAGAACTCTAAAGAGGTGACGGCCTTTTACCCTGCCCGGGGCAATTCCCGGAACTGAAGCTTGGGCCCCCTCTTGAAAGACAACTGCGTGCTGCTGTAGACTGCCGCACAACGCTGGGCTCTGATTGCTAAATACAGCGCTAGCCTCGAGGCTGTCCAGGACAGCGGGAGCATACCTAGCGATACAGCTTAAACGGTGGTCGTGCCACTAAGCAACTGTGTCTTCTTACCACACTTCACGAAGGTCGTCATCGATCGAGTGAAACTTATTCAGGCTCTCTGAGAGAAAAGAAACGGCCGTCGGTTAGGGCCAGAGGAGAAAACGCGCAACGCAAAAAGACGGGTCGTGAACGAAGACAAGGACCATTCCCCAATCTGGGGGAGACCCATCGAAAAGGAGAGGGATTGATGAGAGCTTCTAACTCGAAGGGGGAAAGAACCTTCTTCGTGGAGAGGATCAAAAAGTACTTGATGAGTAAAAAAGCGCAAACGTCTTAAGAATAGAGAGAAAAGGGGGTCAGACGAGCTCATGGTTCCCGAAACACGCGACAGCTTCATAAGCGAGGGTGTCCATACCTCTAAGATTCAGGGAGAAGCAAACGGGGTGAACCGACGACTAATGACGCGATGGATGAGTTCGGGATCCAAAATTAGCCTTCGTTAAGAAGTAGTATTCGGGAGGAGGCCCAGAACCTCGGTTGAGCTGTAAAAGGCCTTGGAACGCTGCAAGGGGAAATAAAAACGAGGGGGTTAGAGGAAGAGATTCTGTAAAAAGAAATATGCCTTACGGTTAGCCGAGCATTACTCTATGGAGGGGTAGCACCACCGGGGGGTGGGGAATCCATCGGCGACATGAGGGGGAACAATGAGGTCAGAGAGAATCGGCTTGTGCAAGGTAGAGTACGGACCGCGCCAGATCGACATTCAGGGCCTCAGGAGGTTGACGAGCTACGGCGATCTTGATAAGGAGACGTCCGCGCAGCGAGAAGAAAAAGATGGTCTAAAAATCCTCTGGGGACTCCGAGATGCGAGGCCGGCTTCAAACGTAACGCCGTCACTTAATGGTTGACCTGGACGAACTACTTCTAGCCGGAACCTTCTCGTATTTTCTCATGAGGAGAGGAACGGGTAATAACGCCTCGGCCTCAGGAGGAAATCCGGTTGCCGTGGCCTACCTCTCTCTCGAAGGGGACAAACGGTGACGACCTCGTAGGAATTGAAGAGGCCCCTAGACGAGCTTCGCTTCTGACCCAGGGAAGGAAAGAGGAAACGTGCCGAGTAACTTAATCTGTCAAGAGGCAAAAATGCGAGCTGGAATAAAAAAAGAGAGAAGACGGAAACGTACTATCATGCGGAAAGCTAGCTCAGGTTGCGCAGGGGACGAAAAAGTGGGGAGAAGGACTACTATCGGATCTAACTGGAGATAGCGATCCGAGGAGGGCAATGAATCTCTTCGAAAGGAGGAAATTTAAATCAGCTTCCTAGAAGGTGTTCTGTCCATGAACATCTAGGGTCCTGTCGCTCTTGAACGATCAACGATCTATCCCAAAGCAGG
>Ga0179591_1273600_pt1 | contig 11809 bp, 12 predicted proteins | sample CZOMad2_1_08_16f_FD_182891 | JGI IMG/M metagenome (GOLD analysis project Ga0179591, IMG submission 182891) | Vadose zone soil fungal communities from Angelo Coast Range Reserve, California, USA - CZOMad2_1_08_16fungal (PacBio error correction) | ecosystem: Environmental > Terrestrial > Soil >...
GGGGGGCCAAAAGGGCGCTCTCAAAACGAAAAGGGAAGTCTCCGAACGTAATGAGAAAAGCCAACGACAAGAAAGCCGTGGGCGGGCTTTTTTAGGTGGGGTCGGGAGGGGAGAAGGGGTCAGTGCTTCAAAAGGAACAGGGGGACCCGACAAAAGGAGAGAGGACGGGGATAAAAAAAAAAAAAAAAAAAAACAAAGAAAGACGCAGGATTTAAGCGCTCAGGCCGGAGCGCACCGCCTAGCAAGGAGGGGGGAGGAAAACTCGCAGGAGCGGGAAAGCGTTGGGAAGACCACCGTCCTTCCTTCAGGGAAGTTTCAAGCCAGGAACGGGAAAACGTTCCAAAAGTGGGCCTCGATCTAAGACCGGAGGATGATGGTCTTGAAGTGTGGCCCCACGGCAAAGCAAAATCCACTGAGAAGGGAGGGGGGCGCCAAGTGGAATGGGGACACCTAAAGTGGCCGCACCAGAGAAAGGGAGAAAAAGACAACAGCAGGGGTCGTCAAAAGCACAATAAGAGGGGCGATGAACTGCAGCAGGGGTTTGGCAGGGGGGAAAGGTTGTACCTCTGTGTGTAAATGGATGGAACAGAAGATGAGGCTGTCCGCAAAAAAGCCAACTCCACCGGGGAAAAGGAGAGAGTTGGTGGAATGGGATTTCTTTCAAAAACCCCTTCACCCGTTAAAGGGGGAAAGTCGGGAGCGGTAGCCCTGCCTGGCCGAAGAAGCAATACGTTAGAAAAAGGGTGTAGAGTGAATTATTGGCCAAGGAAGTACAGGCGCGAAAAGAAGGGAAAAAAAAATTTTACACATCTTAAAATCCTAGGGCAAACAAAAAAAAAAGAAATGGGGAAACTTAGGACCAAATAACAAAACAAGAAAAGAAAAAAAATAGGGAAGGATAAACGGTTAATGGCGGGTGGAACAACAGAAAAAAGCACGAAAAACTAAGGGAATCCGGAGGGAGAAAGAAGGGGACGAAAGGTCCCAACCCAGGACTGGGAGGAAAGAACGGTTTCTGAACGGGAAAAATAGGCGACAGTGGCTTACGCCCATGAATATACCGGGGGGGGGTCACCGGGTTTCCAGAAAGGGGACAAGAAGACGAAGAGGGACAGACAACGAGTCACGACTGTGAAGGCCAGGAAAAGAGTACTGGGGATTACGGTGACAAGACGACGAAATCAAATACCAGGAATGGGTATTGCCGAGTGAAAACACCGGGAACGAAGGGAGCCTTAATCGAAAAAGGGGGAATCCTCCTCCTACAGGGGAAAGATGGGAAAACGTCTGTCATGGAGAGAGGTCTTCAAAAGGGACAGGAACGCGCCCGGTATGGTTAACTCCTCTGCAAAGATCGGGTCGCAGGAAAAGATTGACTAAAAGTCGACCAAGGAGTAAAAACCGTAATATTACCCTGGGACTACCATTAAAGAGGGATCGAGGAAAAACCCGGCGACCCAGAACCTCTTTGCAAGACTCAGGAAAGAAAACGAGTAATGAGACCGAACCTTCAAAAGGGACGTCGTGAAAGGGGGGGGACCGGGATCAAACTCCTACACAAGGCCCCTAACCTCAACAAAAAACAACGGAGGAGAAAAGAAAGGGGGGGGACTGGGTGGCCTTCGGTTCCGTGGAGAAATCAAAAAAAAAAGAAGGTATCACTCAGGAGGGTCCGGAAAGGGGGACACAAGAGATTGGAAAAGCAAAACTCTTCAGAGCGGAGCTGTGGGAGGGGGGGGGAAATACCGGGTTGAGTAGCCAAACTGCCTTCCCTTTAGTAGGAAGAAAAGAGTTCCGTCTGGCCGGACCTGGTCTTCCCAACTGGGTCCCACAGGGGGCTGGCTTCATCACATCTGACGACAGAGGGGAAAAAAACTGCTTTGGCACCCTAAATAAAAAGAAGGGGGGGGGGCGGAACTAAATAGGAGGTCACTGAGGGAGAGTGGCTTAGATCAGTCCCTCGGGGACAACGGCCTCCCAACATCCAGCCGAACACGTTCCCAGCAAAGCAAACCGAAAGAAGAACATGGAAGAGAAAAAAGGGGCCAGAACAGTCATAAATTGTACCTCGCTGGGGAAAAAAAGAAAAACTCTCTATCAAAGGCTACACGTCAAGGAAACAAAACTTCTGGTCCGTGAAACGGGAATTTACAAGGGGGGTAAAGAAACGCAAAACCTGTTTGTGATCGCGAACAGAAAAAGTATATTTCTGGTCGGTTTCACACGCCAATGAAGAGATCTTATCTCGGGGGGGTGGAGGGAAAAAAAGCATTTGGCGAAAAGTCCTGGCGCAGACAGGTTTTAGAAAAAGACCGTGAAGGTCAAAGGGGAAAGGCGGAAAACCGGGAAAAGGAAAAAAAGCAAATACTGGAATAACGAAAGGATTGCTACCCTAAAGAAACGTACATCCCTCGAAGGTCAAGAACGTAGCAAGGGAAAAAAAGAGTCACCAAAGGCAATACTCTGCCAGCTTGCCCGGGGAGTGGTTGAGGAAAAGAAATTCTTCAGTAAGGTACAAACCTTCTTAAAAAAAGGGGCAGGAAGGGGCCAAAAGGGCAAAACTTATAGAAGAGGATTGGACAGGGGGGCCCCGAAACAAAGTTGTAGATAAAAAAAGGGGTACAAAAGGGGTATTTCGGTACGCCTTCCAGAAGAAAAACTAGGTTAAAAGGAGGGGCCGGAAGGGTAAGCAACCAAACAAGACGGGATCAGAGAGAGCACACACGGCCGTCCGGGGCCAGGAAGAGGGGGCTCTTGACTTCGGATCTCAAAGAGAGGAAGAAAGATCTTCCTGGAAAACGGAAGGGGGGCAGCTAACGGAGAGAAAATCAAGGATAGCTGCAGGAGAAAATGGAGGCTTTAAACAGGTAAAAACCTTCCCTCCCAAGAACCAGCAATCCAAAAAACTTCGGAGGGGGTGGGGCTTTCCATTTTTGGTAGTGGAACATGGTGGAGGGGGTAGGGCCGAGAATGAATGGGGAGCAGCGACTGTCCTAATCCCTGATCAAGACAACAAACAAAGGTTAGAGAGGAAATACCCATGGTTGAGAGGGCTCACCAAGCCATCAGCAAGACCCTCAAACAGAACACTGGGATATCACAAGAAAAAAACAAAAAACAACACACAACGAAAGGTGCTGCTGTGTGAAATGGGTGCTGCGGCCCCCGGCCAGGATGAGTGAAAAAAACTGTCCCAGCCAACGCAATCAAAACACGAGAGCGAACTAACCGCTCAGAGGGGGAGCGAAACCCTGCACCGAGCAAGTCCTTTTGGTGAGGTTAACCGAAAGAAAAGGAGCAAAGTCGGGAAAAGAGCGGGGGGGAGAACCCCTAAAAAAAGGGGTACAGCATCTTGCACCGAGGACGGACGTTCCAAGGGGTGTGGTCCTCGAGCGAAAGGGTCACCCCTAGAATGGGGGGGTCTGCCGTACACGGGCAACTGGAAAAAAAAATAAAGGAAAAGAGGGGCGAACCGGAGTGACCCCAAGAAATAAAAAAGAAAATCTGCCGAAGCAAAAAAAAAGGAAAGAGAAAAGGGTCCGGGACGGAACCCTCCACCAAAGCAGCTTTTCGATACCTGAACCAAGGGGAAAACAGCACCTCCCGAACTTTTAAAAAAAAAAAGGTGGGGGTAACGACTTTCATACGATGGATCAGGTCCGCCAAAAAGCGGGAAAGGATGCGTGATGGCAAAGGGGGTGGGGGGGTACGTCTGGGATGAAGGGAAGGTCCGGGTCCGATTTAAAAACCAACGGAAAAAAAAGAGAAGCAGCAAAACCAGGGACTCGTTTTCTTTTGTTTAAGGGAGGGGGGGGCAGTCGGTCAGAGAGAATCCTACCCTGCGGGCTGATCGAAAAGACCGCTGACGAAAAAAAAAAATTACGAAATATTTGACGCAACTAGATCTCAGAAGATCATAGACGGGTGCATGGGAGGTGGACCAAGACGCACATCATACAGAAAAAAGTGGGGGGCGAAAATCAAAAAAAAACGGTTGCGGAACAGATGTCCAAAATCCTCTCCAGGACACCGCCGCCAAAAAGGGAAAAAAACACGTAAGAGTGAGAAAGTGGGTCTGGTGGGGAAACGCGCAACTTCAAAATTAAAACAAGGGCAAAAGGGGTCCTAGACAATGGTGAAGGTCAAAGGGAGGGTGCTGTAGGGGAAAGGTGACGTCTGATCAGATGGGGGTGGAGGCCGAGGCCACCGGAGAAATCTACCTGAATCTCCAACGGCCAAAATAAACCTGAAAGAAGGGAGGGACAAGGTCCCGAACTGTCTGGAAGGGGCGCCCCAAGCAAGGGGACAACAACACAGGCGAACTGGGAAAAAATCAGCTCGAAGGTCGAAAAAAAAGAAGCCGAAAGCCGACAGACAGAAGGGTGTTGACAAAGGGACTACATGACTACTTTAGAGGCCCAAAAAAAACGCGAAACCAACCACGCCAGTCACTGACCTTAATCCGCCAGCGGACCGGACCTCAATGAGATACTCCGGCAAGAAAGTGAAAAGAAACGAACCAGCTAGGCCCATCAAAAGGGTCAAGACCAAGGCCCAATAGCTCTCACAAACAAAATTGGAAAAAGAGAAGGTCACTTTGGTTTCGTTCCTGGCGTGCCGGGGGGTAACGAGCTCAAGGTCACAGCTCTCTCCAAAACTGAAACGGGGGCCAGATGACTCACAAAAGCGCGTTGAAGCGAAAGCATGACAGGCAAATTCTTGGAGATTTGACGGAAAGGAGCACAGGGCGGTAGGTACATTTAATAAGAAGGAACAGAGGGGGGAGGTGGCAAAACACTGGGGGGCGGCCTGTCTCGACATCATCCAAAACTGCGCAAAAACTTCGCGGAAGGAAGGCATTGTTGGGAAGGAAACCTGACTTGCGACTAAAAACTAAGGCGAAAAAGCGACGGGGGTTCAGAGGCTTCAAGGAAGAGCGCTCGGTTGTTGGCCGAGCAATCAAAAAAAACATAAAAAAAACGGTCAAAAAAAGTCCTAAACCAAAAAACGAACGGAAGGAAAGAAGCACCTTGCCCAGAGTCAGGGGGTGCAGCTGGGAAAAACCACCAACAGCAAAACGACTAAGGGCAACCTCCGACTCTATCGGGAAAAAAACTGGGAAAAAGGACAGCTGGGTGGAAGCAGACCCGCAAAACCGTTTTTACGCGGGGGGACCACGTCGGGGGAAAAAAGGAGGTGTTTACCAACATTTAAAAGTCTAGAAGAGATGGAAAGCCGCCGCATGAAAAAAAAATGGGGAGGAATTCATGGAAAGGCCTCTGATCATCCTGCAAAGGTCTGATCAGGAACTCAGAAGGTACAAAAAAAGGAACGGAATAAGAGGATTCGCTGGCGTAATAAAAAGCGACGTGACCGTAAAAAAGAAAAAGGGACCAAGCCCTCAAAGAGAGGAAAGGACCGTGCAACGTGGTTACGGAAGAATCAAAGGAATCACCCCATAGCAAACCAGAAAGGCGGGAAGCTTGGCCCAAAATGACAAGGGGAAAAGCGAGCGGGTTGTGGGGGGCGGGGGTGAAGGAAAAAACGGGACCGTTTGACAAGGCTTGCACTGCGAAGGGTGGATTTCGGGACCCTAAACGGAAAACGAAAACCCTGTTGTTCAATTGAGTGCCCTGTAAACACAACAGAAGGCCGGGTCCCCTAAGGCGGAAGGCAACTGGACCTACGGGTGCCAACCGAAGAACAGTTATGCGCCACCAACTTACCGAAAGAGAACCTGCGGTTTAACGAACCGGCAGTTGCTAGCACGGAGAAAAAAAAGCCGCCTCAATAACCGAGAGGTAGCGACGGCGATGGAACGAAGGGGCTGCAGCAGCCGCGGCCGCCCCGCCGGAACCAAAAAAATCAACAGCAGCAAACACAAGAAGGCTTGGGGCGGGCCGGGGTGTGAACTGATTCAGGTGTCAGATGCGTATAATGAGCAAAACAGGGGGTAAGCGCAAACTGGCAAAAAAACTATCAGAGAGTCAACAACAACGAAAAAAGAGAAGAGCAGGTGCGCTGAAAATCAACAAGCGAAAAGATTCCCCGTCACCAAACAAAATGAAGTGACAACCCTAGCCATTTTCGTCTGTTATTGGCGGGGTCCTGAAGCAAAAAGTCCCCGTCTCAGGCATAACCTGTCCCAACCCACAGTTCTCAAGCCCACACCAAACACATTCTGGAGGGGCTTCGGAAATGAAAACGAACCGAATAGAAAAGGTCGGGTGGGAACCAGGGAGGGGTCAGAAAGGGCAAAAAGAACCCTCACTTCCCTCACGGGGGGGCAAAACACCCTTACGGAAAAGGGAACCGTTGTGTAGAAGAAAACCGGTACTAGAAAAAAAGTGTTTCAAAGGCGGGGAAAACCCGTTCCCGCACTCAAAGAAAAAACAAACCAAAGATGTGCGGACACTTGGGGAGGGTGAAGTCACATTACGAAAGAAAGGCCGAACCGTAAAATGAGATTGCCGGGGTGAACCCCGCACAACATAAGACTTTCGAGAAACAGTTGGCCAGCGAATCCCAGGGTTTGAACAAGAGCCGGGGGTGTAAAGGGGAAGAAGACTATTATTCTTGGGGGGTCCGCCCAGAAAAACAACGCACGAAAAAGTCGCCCTCGGGGAGAGGGACTTCTTTTGGCCCAAAACTACTGTTAAGAAGTCTGAGGTAAGAGGAAAAAGGCTCCCGAAGGGGGGATCAAACCCAGGCTCGGGGGAACTGGGGTTAGGGGTCCCGTCGGGGAAGTGAAAAAGGAAAACCCCATATGACCGCGGAGAAGTCCTGAGCAGGCGGGTAGTCCGACCGTCCAAAAAACGCCTGCGGGGGACGAATCCTGTTTCAAAAGGGGGGGACTGAAAAAACACGAAGGGGCCAGAAAAAAGAGGGAGAAAAAAGAAAGGTCAGGAACAAGAAGAAAACTCTACCGGAGTGTCTCGGGAGAAAAAGGTGCTAGCCACACTGTCCCAAATCCCGGATCAACAGATTCGTGAAGAAAAAGGGCAGGGGCAAGAAGAAATGAAGACCTTTGGTTGGTCGGGGAAGGGCAACACTACCAAAGCTGCCAAGGCCCAGGAAAACGACATGGGGGTCGTGAAGCCGGTCGGGGTTAAGGGGAACGGTGCGACGCAAATGAGGTGGAGGCCGAGGCCACCGAGAAAAAACTAGAACCAACAAAAGGAACCAAAAACGCCGGGAAACTATAGCAGCAATTTCTTAGACCCAAGCGTTTTGGAAAAGCACGACGCACCAGCCTGTGCAGGAAAAGCAAAGACAGTAGGGAAGGCGACGGAAAAAGGCAGCACACAAAGACCTCCGTTGGTTTAACCTAACAAGAATTCCTGGACTATAAACCAGGGGAACGAAGTGCTCGAGGGAAAGTCAACCGCAAAACCGAACCAATCTGGAGATCACTTCAAGGGACCGGTCACCGACTTTCAAAAAGCGACCAGGCAAAGCAGGAAGAGGAGACCTGCACAGAACACCGCACAAGTACGACAACAGGGCCTCACCTCGAACACAACGATGGAGGGAAAAAGTATAGGGGGGAAAACTTGGGTTACACGGGGAAAAGGAGGTCGATCGAGGCACTAAACTGCTGGTGGGGACTCAGGAAACTCAAGCGCGGTTAGAAAGCATCGGAAAGAGGATTTTTTGGGACGGCCCCTCTAGCAAAAAGAAAAATGGTAGTCCCCGTAAAAAGGGGAAAAAGAAGGTCTGCTGGGGTGGGGGCCCCCCGACCTCAAAAATCTGGACGTCTAAAAGGCAGGCAGATGAAACGATTCGAACTCCAAAACGATGGAGACGAAGTCCTTCGGCACGGGGGAAAAAGTGGGCGATCAGGCGAGGTCTCGGTGGTGGCCAGTCAGAAAAGATGGATCGGAAAACGTTCCAACAAAGTCCTCAAAGCACCGAACCGTAAAGAAGGTCGAAGACACCAACCCAAAACAACCTACCCCGCGGGAGGAAGGAAAAAAACCCAACGGGACGATACAAGGGGGAGACACTCACCATCGGGGGGTCACCTTAAGAAAAAACGGTTTCCGAGGGGGGGACCAGATCCCGTTTGACTCGTACCAAAAGTAGATGGAGGGGAAAGGGTCCAACTCCCAGTACGTAGTCGAAACAGGGTCAGGTGACTCAAGGCCCGTGGACCGCATGGGGGTCGGTCCGAAGGACTGCCGTGACAGACAGAACGGCATCTCTTCCGAAAGGGACGGCCCTCCCTAAAAAGAACACAAGGGAAGGCACCTTGAACGAACAACCTCTGACTGGGAACCTGGCCAGCGGGGGGGGGAGAGCAGCAACCCGGCTTGTTGTGTGCGGACAGAGAGAGAACCGTGTGCAAAAGGTGAAAAAGCTGCGGGAAAAAAGCAATGAAAACATGGCCCTGGCCGTTGAGAAAAAGAGGAGTTTGCCCCGAACGTACAAAATGGTCGATAACGGGGGCTTGCGGCGAAGTGGAGATGGGGTCGGGACCCCCAACGGGCAGAAAAGACTTTGGGTAGAGGAAGCAGGGGGGCTGTTACGCAAACAATCTAACCGTTCCTGACGAGAGATGGGGCAAACTTTTCGTCCGGGGGTACTACCTAGGGAAGCGGCGCGGGTCCAGAAAAAAGCAAAAGCTGCCGGCTGAATGAGGGTGACCGGACAACAGGCTGGGCGGAAGAAGGCCAGACCGCTCAAGGAAAGAGAGCGGGGAAGCCGAGGCAAAATGCGTACAGGGACTTGGATCAGCCGGCGGCGCCGCCAAGAAACAAGAAAAACAGCCAAACCACGGTGGGGTAGGATGCGACATGAGGGAGGCCGAGATCGCTGGGTGAGGACTCACCGGCCGATCGATCTCCAAACAAACGAGGGACAAGAGGGGATCTGAAGTACCAGGTTTGCGCAAAGGCAGAAAAAAAACCAAAAGCAAAATCTTCCGACCCACACGAAAAAAAAACTGAAAAGCAACAAAGAACAAAGCCCGAAGGGTGCTTCGGGGGGGAATTCCGACCTGGCTTGGGAGCAGGGCACTGGTGAACCCCGCAAGGGAAAGAGAGCGCCAGAAAAAAAAAAAAAAATCACCAGATGAGAGGGGCTCGGGGCCCCTTCCTCCTCTAACTCTGGTGCTTTGGGTAGCGTTAAAAAAAAAATACACCGAATCGGTCCGGCAGCGGAGGGCAATCAAGGCAAGGACTCGGTGGTGAAAAACAAGGCGGAAAAAAACAGTAACCGGTGGGTGAAGAGGCTGAATAAAAAACAGGAATGGTCGTCGTAAAGGCAAAGAAATGGACTGCACAGAGTGGGCGAACCCGGGGTAGGGGAAAAATGAAAACGAACCGATAGAAGTACGGTCCTGGGGCGAAAAAAAACCGCACCAAAATCCCCTCCTTCAACTAAAGGGAGAGTGTTGTCAAAATGCAGTGCCCCTGGGCAGCCCAGCTTTGGAACCGGTAGTGAAAAAGAAAAAAGTTGAGTTCCGAAAAAAAGACACGGCAAAGTTCAAAGCGTGAAGGCCTGGAATTAGGTACACCACGCTGAACGTCCGCGGACAGGGAAGGTAAGGGATTGTACACCGCACGTGCGCACCAAAACCGCTCTTTCTGGCCGTCGTGGGGGAAAACGGGAAGGCCGAGGACATCATGAAAGGAAGGAGATCTAATTGCTGGCGCCCGACCTTCCTACCATTGGAACGATAGAACACATATCAGGGGCATGCAAGGGGGCGTGGGACCGACAGACAAGATTAAAAAGAACCTTGGTCAAGGGGAGAAAAAGGGGCTATTTAAAGCCTTTCAACGGATCCCAGGTATCCGCCACGAATCCGAAACGGTGAAAAACGAGACACTTATAAAAGGGAAAGTGTGGGGTTCCAAAAAAGGTGGTGGGGGTTCCCCGCCACGACCTAGCGGGGTTTAGCAGGGAGTTCCGGGTTCGGTGGGAGGAGGAGTAGGGAAACGCAAAGAGATCATGATGGGTGAGTCGAGAAAGAAAAAGAGAACGTCCGCCTGAGAAACAAATTCGGAAAACACGCAGGGGCAAGACCGAAGAGGGAGGTAAACCCGGGGTCTGGAGGGCAAAGCCGTGTTCCCATCAGCCCGTCTGTGCAAGGCAAAGCGCAAAAGAGGAAGGACGGGGAGGAAAAGGCAGAAAAACGGAACAAAAGCCGATTGGGTCCTAAACCGAAAAGGTGACACAGGACGCTTGTGCCCTCAGTCCTTCCAAAAGCGACCAGGAACGAGCGGTAGAGATCTACCGTCAGTAATCGAAGTCAAAAATCCTAGGATAACAGGGTAGCAAATTCGACAATAAGAAAGAAAAAACAGACAATGCCATTCCTCTAACACCAACAACTGTTTTTAAGAGAGAAAGATTGGGTCTTTTTTGGCTTGAAACGGGCGGTCAAAAGAGGGGTCCGCGGCTCCTGGATTTCAAAACATCCGTCCCGCTGATACGAGGGAAGAGGGGTCACGGGCGGTGACGCCCTCAAATCCGTCCTGGGGGGAGTGGGGGAAAAAAGGAAGAGAGGAAAAGCGGTCGATTTGTGGCTAAAAAAGGGACAGCGACCTCGAAGACGGAAACAAAGAGGGCCGCGTGCTGAGGGGTGTGGGGACCAACTCCATACAGGAGGCGACATAAATGATTGGGTTCTGAGGAGGGAGGAGAGTTTTCGAGTTTGGCGGATCAGGGGGGCAAAGATCGTCGAAAACTGTGGTTGCCTCGGTCCAAAAACCATCATTGCGCGAGTTCCACCCGAAGAAGCAACAACAACGAAAACAAGGCGAAAACCCACAGGTCTAAGACCCGGCCCTTGGGACAGGGGGGAAAGTGGGCTCGGAAAACCCGAAACAACTGTTTAGGAAAGGGAGGGAAGACGCGGCAACTTGGGGCTCCTATAGGTCAGGGAAGTGGGGCCCCGTAAAGCGGGTTGGACATCACAGACAAAAGGTGGAGGCAGAACACCACCCGTCGTGATGTCACGTCGGGGGTCCCAAAGAACAGGGACGGTCAGCGAATAGGGATCTAGGCAACAAAGGCCAGGTGAGAAAAGGGTCCTGGAGTCTTGTAACCGGGGACGATCAGCATTATCAAGGAAATCGCTGTAAAATCAATTACTTACAGGCCCTACCCGATGATAAACTAATCAAAGGGATGCTGCCCCGGCGGCGGCATCAAAGATTCCTCTAAAAAAAAAAGCCAGTTCAGCGGAAGACCTAAGGGAACTTTCTAGTGGGGTTACGAAAATCAATGCAACAACGTCCCAAGTTACACACGGATGGAAAAAAAACGAACGGGCCTGCCATGGGGCACAAAGGGGACCGTCTCAATCATGGGGGAAAGGCCGAATAAGTTGTAGAGAAGGGCGGAGGGCCCGGGGATGGAACATCCACGGGGAAAAGCCCCTAAACGTTGGGGTATGAGGAGGCGGAACACGGGAAGAACAGAAAAAATCGAGAAGGGTCTTCCATCCATATGCACAGGGACGTTGAGCTACGTAAACTAACGAAGAAAAAAGGGCAAAACGGGAAAGCGCCACCAGCCTTCCCATCTGCGGGGGGGATGTGAAAGAAAAGGCAATGGGGGAGCTCAGGGAACCGAGCATCCCTCATCATAGAGGGCGGTTAGACTCGCCGAAGTGGTTTCCCGTGGGAAAAACCGGTACAGTACGGGGGGACAGAATCCGGCATTTCTCGCAAAAGACAGCAAATCAAAACAAACAAGCACAAAGGGAGGAGGGGGGGAAAGGCTTTTGGTTGGTGATTCACAGTTGTTTTCGGGTGAAGGACGTGCGCGGAAAAAAACAGCGCAAAACACCTGGAAAAGA
>Ga0179591_1272238_pt1 | contig 11808 bp, 9 predicted proteins | sample CZOMad2_1_08_16f_FD_182891 | JGI IMG/M metagenome (GOLD analysis project Ga0179591, IMG submission 182891) | Vadose zone soil fungal communities from Angelo Coast Range Reserve, California, USA - CZOMad2_1_08_16fungal (PacBio error correction) | ecosystem: Environmental > Terrestrial > Soil >...
CTGACCTCGCATCGTGTCTGCGCCCCCTTATCCTGAGGAGGGGGGGATGACTGGGAGCGGGGGGGTTTCTCACCTTCGGACAGTTTGAGGTGACTACTAGGGGGAGAACGCTAAGTACTGGGGGGGGGTCTCTCCTGACTGGGTAATAATGGCATCCCAGGGGGGTGGGGAAGTTAGGTCAGGTCTCATATTAGAGGTAACCCTGAAAACAATGTGGACAAGGGGACTTGATTAGGAAAAGCGATGTTGGTCAATAGTAGAGGGAGCACGACAAACCGCAGAGAAACGACGTCCCTTGACTTAGAAAAAACAAAATCAACGGGCTATGAAAAAATCAAAAAGGACCAAGAAGGAAAAAACTGCCTCAAAAACGTGCCCACGAGGGGACGTATATCCCAAAAAAATGCTCCTCACAAGGGCCGGGGGGTAGATGAGGGCCAAAAGGAAGGTGTGGGACCTACGAAGAAATAAGGCCGGTCTACTCTTCCAAGGGGGAAGATCTCTCGGGGAGCGCTGGCCGCCTCCACAAGGAAGGAAGGGGTTTGAATCTTGCACTACAAACGGGTACCTCAAAGTGTACCGAGAGAAGAGTCAATCTCCGAAGCACCAAAAGCCGGCAGCAATACGAAAAGTTGTGACGCTACCTAAAAAACAACATAGGCGCAAGGAACAGCAAGTGCAACTCTATATGATGATGGACTCAAGAATTCATTGTAAATAGAACTCAGGGCTCGGATTCTGGAGCACCCATTTAATCTGGAACAAACACGAAATCCGAAAGCAGTAGAAAAAAAAAGGGAATAAGGAAGTCCGTTCTCCCTGGGAAGAGGTCGCACATATCCGGCAGGAAATGTCCTTTTCAGCGAAAACCGCACAAGGGGAGCCACTTCGGATGTGGGGAGGGGAGTGCCATCTGTGCGAAGGGTATGTTATATGGGAATTACGTGTCAAAAAAAAAACTTACCAGGGGAGGACCAACTTGTTCGGGGGGGGGGGAACTTCGGGGAATTAAATTGGGAAAAAAAAAACAAATAAAAATAGAGATGAAAAGTAGCAAACGTTAATAATAGTCGTGCTGGGGGGTTGCGTGAAAACGACTTGGCCACTTAGCGCAGGGAGGAAAAAAGCAAACAAAAGAAGGAACGAATGCGGACGGAAAAGAATATGTGCTTGTAGGGATTTCCCACGGTAGGGTAGATTCCTTTGGAGATCAACAACAAAAACGGATGGGAAAGGATATAAAAGGGGGAATTAATTCAAGGAGTTCCCTACCATTGATGTCCGCACTGACGCAGGCGCCCGGGGGGTGGGGAATACTGCGAAGGATTAAAAGGGTGCTCTGCAAAGACGCGGAAAGGTGACCATGTGTTGCACGTATATCCGACGGGAAAAATGCAATGTGGTTGGGAAGACTGCGTGGGGGAAAGTCTAGAGTCCGCACGACGTTTATGAAACAGGGTTGGTGATTAAGGGCAGCGTAGAAGGGAAAGCGACCGAAAAAAGCCGGACCGCCGCCTAGGGTTGGCTGACCCCCCGCGTGTGAGGCGCGCCACACTATCTTTTACCCAATGGGCGAGCCCATGAAATAACGGGAGGGAGGGCACCTGGGGGAGTGGATTCGGATGAGTGTCAAACTTTTTCATGGGCATTTGACACAGGGGTAAGGCTCAGAGGCGGATAGTTAAAATATAAGGCGAGGATTAAGCCTATAAAGTGCGCATGCTCAGTTGACCGGAGTAAGGGGGGGAAGTTGCGGGGAGGGAGTGAGGAGCAGTGACTGGGGCTTGGTCCGGAGTTACAAAGGGGAAGCGGGACTAGTTATCTCCAAGTGGTAGTTAGAGATTGAGAGACCTTAAACAAAGTCCGGCATGGTTGGTGGCGGCAGCAACAACCAAAAAAAATTAAGCAGGGTGGACTGCTCGACGTTACAATTTCAAAAATAAAGAGTTAAGGGAAGCTTTATGAAAAATTCCCGTCTCTTCAAGGAAACCGTGATTCTCTAACAGAGCCGGGGCACTTTTGTGTAGACTGCCTTTTACGAATGGGTCCCTTTTGGCAAAAAGGGACCATCTAAAAAACGGCTTTAGGGGTCGGTTCATAAATGCGTAGGGCCTGAGTTGGTGCTTACTGTCCTTAAGGGCTAAAAAAATCGCGATCATCAGATGACTATAGCAAGTGTTTATTCTCTTTGGAAGCGACCGGGTGGTATCCCTAATCATGGGACACCCCAGACAAGGATGAAAAAACAAAATAGAAAAGTGAGAACACCGTAAGTCTGAAATCCCATGATGTCGGAAAAAAGAACCGGCCATTCCCCAAGGAATGAAGGCAAGGCGTCGTCGGCAGGTGAAATGTATGGGAATCCGGTCAAAGACCTCCTTGTATTTGACCTCTAAGCTGCCAGAGGCCCTGACTGAACGACGGGGGAAAATCGCAAGGTCCCCGTGAAGGGGTCCTCCCAAAAGGTAAACATGACCCCTCTCGGGATCGAAACTGGACGGACGGGAGATCTCCGGCGGTCAAAAGAAACTACACAGTTGCCTGAGTTTAAGGAGCAACATCTGTGCAACTAGGAAAAGTGGGGATGAAGGACAGTCCTACGAGCGCCAGAGCGTGATCTGCTAGCACGTCGTAATAAAGGGTCAACGTGATATATCCCTCCCTTCAAACGTGAAATGCACTCCACTAGGGTCTCCAAACGTGTAAGACCTGGCATTGAGCACCAACGAAAACCGAAGTAGTCTGTGCAATTATGGGGGGGGACAGAAACTATCAAACTCTCCAAACCGATTCATGGGGGAACGAAAGTTCTACTCAAAAAAAGTAGAAAGACGAGGAAGCTCTATGCCCGGTGCACGCGGGCGCGGGTAATCAGTCATTGACTAGTCGTCACTACAGGAGGGAGGATTGAAAGGAACGGTCAAAGGCTGCCAAAGTGGCGGAAGGCAGATTCCGGATTCGCGCCCAAACGAAGGAATTGCTGCCCGCCGTCTCAGAATCACCTATGGGACTTCAGACGTCGAGGGCCCGACAAGCGATTGCCGATATAGAGGAGGATCACCGCACAGACGCGAGCACATTCGCCGATAAGACTCATGAAGTCAACTGGGGGTGCGGGAAACCGTCATTGCCGGAGAGGAAAACCGGGGGCCAGGACAGAAGGGGAAAAAGCGATGAGGTGGAGTGGGCACGGAGAAACAACCCTCTTGGGAATAAGATCATCTTTGCGGGGGGACGGACCCATAAGGTTTCGAAAGAAAAGGAAAAGTACGCGCTCCCCGCACATTGGAGTGGTGATGGCATAAACGCGTTGGAACATCAGGCGAGAAAGTTGGTCCCTGCCCATCGCGCTAGTGCAAAAAAAAAAGGGAATGATGCGCTGCAACCGGAGATCGTTACAGAATTAAAGTCGACAGACCATAAAGTCGGGGAGGGACGGCTAACGTCATGCGCGCAAGGGGAAGATAAGTGCAGGGAGGGTCAGGCCAAGTCGTAAGATCAAACATAAGGCCCTGCGTGGGCAGGACTGAGCGGCGCAAGAGATAAAAGGACCTCCCCTTTACCGGGAAAACGGACGTACGGGCCATCCGTAAAACGATTCAACCCTTAAGAACTCAGAAAGGCCGAACCCAATCAACTCGACCGGGGCTGCTTCTGAGATGGTCTAGTATTGGGTAAACGAAGAAACAGTATAGGAAGATAAAAAATCAAAATCGAAGGAAGGACCTCCAGGAAGAAGAGGGACGAGTGTGATTTGCAAAAGAAGGACGGAAACTATTAGCGGTGAACCGTTGAGATTCCTTTAACTTCTAAGGGAGGGAACCCTTAATGGGGGGGTTTATCTCTGGAGCGAAGCCGAAAAAAACGTCCGAACCGTAAATCGGACATCTGGGAACGCGGCCGACGGGGCCTAAGAAGAAAATGGCTCTATCAGGGGAAAGTCATCCTTAAGGGAAGGAAAAAAAGGAAACTGTACTACGATGCGCAGCGAAATTTCTGACTAACTGGATCAAAAGGGGAAGAGACAGGTTAGCACTAATTAGAGAAAAAATTCACCAAGGCATGGCATGCCTCCTCAAGGAATCGGAGGGTGAGGGGCGGTCGGCGCGCGAAACGTACAACTTAACTCAGACGCCGGGCCCACCTAAGGGGGGCTGGGCCTCTGGACTGTGTCTGGGGGCGTGGCGGGGGATACTTCCAAGGGGAAAAACCCGACGAGTTCAAGGTGATGCTTTGCCTGTGGAAAAAAACAGTAAACTTCAAAGAGAGGGGAAAGTCGGTTGCTGTCAAGGAAGGAGCGATTATCCCTCTAAAAAGGAAAGGATGGGTCCTGTGATGCACATGTGGGAACGAATGCTCGCGTTGAATGTAGGATGGGAACTGAGTTTGAATAAATCTACGGAGAGACTTCTCGAGAGTTTGCTGGCAAGTTCAAAGGGAAAAGCGGGAGGAGGTCTCTTGCGATTCATGGAGACGGAGTTTTCCTCAAGGAGTTACAAAGAAGGCGCAGTTGCGCGGAGGAGAGCGAGTCTGCATGAAAAAAGGGAGAAACCCGGAAGCATTTACAAAAACGCTTGTAACTAACCGCGAGAGTTTAGCGACTGATACGACGAGAATCATCGACAGATCGATCACCGGAAATATAAAGCGGCTAGGGCAAGTAGTATCGGAGGACGACGGAGAAGCGGGAGAATCTTCTTACTTAGAGGGGGGGGGCAGCTTAAAATTGGCTTCCGGAAAAATAAGTGACACTAGCCTGTTATGGGTCAGTGTCTGAGAAATGAGAGTTTGGTAGTAGGTGGAGGGAAGTCAAGGAAAACGTACTTTCTCTGGGTAGAGGGAAAAGGGGGGTTGGACCCAGTAACGACGGTTATTCATACCATAGGTGAAACCGGCTCGGTCTCGGAGAGGAAGGCCTGACAACACACTTGAAAGCGATCGGCTGTTTTGCTTGCCATTAACATCGGAAACGTGGGTCGTTGAAAGCAGGCAGGGGAACTGGGGATGAATCGAAAGGGGGGATCACGTAACAGGAAGCGGACGCCCGTTATGTGGGATTTCGGGCGGAGGAAAGGCGAAAGAAAAGAAAGGGCTGACGGCGAGTAAGTCTACCAGGGTGTCAAATTCGAGAAGGGCAGCATAAAAAACAGGAGAGTACACCTGGGGGGGGGCCAAAAGCAGAACCTTCGACTAGGCTGAGGGGAAGGGACCGTCGTGGTTCAGGGAGCATGTCTCCTTCCGACGGCTGGTGTACAGCGCGCGATTTTCCAATTCGGGTCAGCCGGTCTCGGGGTGGACAGGGAGATGGAGGGGTTTCGCAAGCCGAGGTAAACGCTCAAAAAGAAGGACAAAGGGGGAGAGGAGGAAAAAGGGGAGATGCGATGTGCAGTAATTAGATGAGCACAAAGGAAGGGGGGGGGGTCAACATAAAGCATAAGAACGGCGAAAGGGAAAATATTAAAAAGGGGAAGACTTCTCGGGGGGATGGCCAAAGGAAGCACACATCCGTACACCTGGCAGGAAGACAAAAAACTTTCCCCTGTTTAGCGAACATACGGTGAAGGGGTCATAACCTCTGGTAAGCATTTGGGGGGGGGGGGGGGGGTGAGGGGATTAAGAGTCCATTAACTATGGGAAAGGAAAAAAAAAAAAAAGGGAAATGAACTTCATACTGGGCGTCCCGTCTAGGATCTAGAGGGGAAGGGTTAAGTATGAAAGGGACTCCACCACATTACGGGGGGGTGTGAGCGTTTGACGGGTGAAATGCCCCGATCTACCTCAAATGGGAACATACTCTCCCTAGTAAAAGGAGGCCCACGGCAACAGCCAAAAGTGGGTTCGAACTCGCAGCCCTCACCGGTCAGGAAAGTCAGAATTCAGGAGACAGGACAAAGCTAGAGAAGGGGAGGGAGCCTCATTGAAAGGAATTTCTCGAAAAGAAAAAAGGACTAAAATGCTAGGCCTTGAAATGACACAACTCGGAAAAAGCAAAAGAAAGTCAATCAGTAAGAAAGTTAAGGGTTGAATCTTTTGATCGGGGAAAAGGAGGGGGAGCAACCGTTGCCTCGAACGGGGAAACGGATGGGGGTCCTCACCTACGTCGAAGGTGAGTTGTTCTCCAGCTGGGGGGGAGGATTTTCATTGCTAAGCAGAACAAAAACTAAGCGGAAGGATGCAGAGTTTCGTCAAGGGGGGAGCAGTAGGGATTGCCTGGAGAAATTCGTCAAAACAAGTGAAGGCCAGGGGACTTATATCGACAAAAAAAAGGGGGAAAAAGGCGGACTGGGGGATTCGAGACCGTCCACAGGTCTCAGTGAGGCAATCAAAAAGGGTCGGATCGGCGGAAGGCCGGGTATTCCGGATGCGCCAGAAATTTGAAATGGGAAAGAAGGGGGGGAAAAAAAGTGAATGACTGTCGAGAAAAAAAAGAGAGATGAAAAGATAGTACAAGGCGGAAGGGGGGCTTATTCCCTACCACTGTGTCCAGCGCGACTAAGGCGTCAAAGCATTCAGGGGTCGGAAAAAGGGGGGTGAGGTTGGGAGCCGCATTTGGCGCCTTTTCCTAGGCCCCAAAGGGGCTGTCACGACCCTTCCGTTGGAGGGTTGGCGTGTTCACGTTTGGGGGCGATTTCTTGACTGACACAAAGCTCAACGTGTTGGTTCCTACTGGATGCACGTGGGGGGGTTGAATGAGAGGCATCTATACTCAGCCTTCTCCCTCAGAACTGTCGCAACGACCCCCGCGCACGTGTCTCCCCCAACTCGTGCAGGAGTGTAAGAGGAAAAAGGCAGTAACTTGCGGACGATTTGATCCCAGAGAAAATGCGCAGAAATCTCGAAGTGAAAGGGGAGACGATGGTCACTATCAATTTTGGTACGTGCCGCATAGGAGCAATCTTGTGAGGGGGGACAAAGAATGGAATCGGCGAGATCACCATCCTTCCTCATAGGAAATGCGGTAGTTCCTTTCTACGGGGGAAAAGTGGGCGCGCGAGGAGAAACAAACAGGATTGCGGGGAGAGCTTGGAGGTTGCATGGCTGAAGAGATTTCGCGCCATTTGGAGGCGTGCAAGGGACGTCAACGCTACAAGGAAGGGAGGGGGGTAGGTAAGAGCCGACACGGAACTCGGATTCTCATCGACTGAAGGGAAGGAATCAGACGGTCACGGGGGACAATTTCTCGATAAAAATCGGGGACAGACAACAATGGGAAATAGGGATACTGAGAAACACATCGAGGGACTCAAGATTCAAAGGGAAGTGTGGCGAACGGGGTACTGCTTGCGTTGGAAAAGGCCATGCAGAGCGAGAGGAGTGAGATTTTCCGTCTAAGGATTCCGGGTGCTGGTCGATCGAGGCTCATCTATCCGGAAAAAAAAAAAAAAACACACGAGGAGGATCAAGAACTCTTCAGAAACTCGGGTTTCCGAGATTGAAGCTACCTCTGCGTAATCCCTACAATACGAAGGGAAAACCCCGACGAGAAGCGATTAACGCTAATTTGAAAAAAAGACCCAACAGGGCGTCAGGCATTATGCGTACAGACATTCGGAGAAGGGAAAAGGCTCAGAAGACGTGTTTTTTGTGATTTCGGGAGGAAGGGAGGGAGGGCAATGCCTGCTGACTGGGGGGGTATGCACAAGTATGAAAAGGGGAAGGCAGGTTAATGGAAACTAGAGTGCAGCAGAACCGAGGGCGATGAAAGAATCTCTCCGCTGAAACGAGCACGTTGGAAAAGGGCGCTAAAAACTGGACCTGCCTAGATTTCTCCAGCCCCTGGTCAGGAAAAGACCATCCGGTGCGGTCTCTCCAAGGGGTCAACGCGAACAGGGATTTAAGGCGGAAAAAACGGGAGTCAAAAAGACTGGGCAGCTCTATGGGTGTATGCATCCTACTATCAGACCGGGGACACAGACGGGGGTCAAGCTGCGACGGACAGTTACATGGGGGGGAAAACGGGGATTTCTACAATCCGCGTCCAGGCACCGTGGAAAGACCCTACTTTGCGAAAAGGGCAGAAGCTGAAGCGACAGCCACGAAAAAAACGATGCATGAAGGAGAAAAAAATTATGCAACGCGCCAAAGAAATTGTCAAGGTTCACTCGGAGGCCGAGACGCTCGAACCTGTAGCAGCGGAGATGCACGCGCGACTCCTGTCGGACCGTTAACTATCTTAAAGAGAAAATAACTGAGTCAAGTTGAAAAGTCGCCGCTTGTCCAAGGCGCCAGGGGAGCTCTAGAAAAAAAAGCCGGAGTCGCGGAAGTTTTGGGGGGGGGGGGGGGGGGGGTGGGGTGTGGTGCCCACAACGGAGGAATTGGGAGGCCCCGTTCTACAGATCAAATCTGGTAGCGAAACTGGGAAAGAAGGAAGAAGCCTCGCGTAAGTTAGTCCTGGTCGCGCTTACTCAAAAAACGTGACTCATCACCTTCCGCATCGCAATGTTCGGCAATGCCTGGACCAGGAAAAGGGAGGGGGACACGAATGATAAGGAGGGAAAATCACACAAGCATGGAACACGAGATTTGGAGTAGTTTAAAATCCAGCGAGCCCACCTTGGAAGCCTCGCATAGGGTCGGGGGGCTTCCCCCTGGCATTGGGGGTCAGGTGACAAACTCCGGCAAGACGAGGCAACTAACACCCGGGGTTGGAGTTGTCGAGAAAAGCGTGGGGGAAACGGGTGCCGAAAACCGGGGCGGCGGGGAGCAACAAATCGCTTATCTAAATGGCAGAGGAAAAGCCAATTGTCGGTAAGCGCTGCGTGCGCCGGGGGTAAAAGCGAGGGGGCCATTCACCGTCAGCATTCAGCTGCCCGTGCGCATACACATAGTATGGAAAAGGAATAAATTCGGGGGGGGGACATTCCCTAGGGGCCAGTGCGGGCGGTCAGGAAAAAGAAAGCCCCGTAGTACGAGGGGTGCCTGCATCGTCTTCTCTGAGAAAGGAAAAGAACCACTCGCGCACAGGTTAAACGTCTTCATAAGGAGATCCGCAGATCAAAAAGGAAAAAAGCGAACTCGTAGCAAAAAAATAAAACAACGCGACAATTCCTTGATTCTGTCAGAGAAGAAGGAGGAGCGTCTCAACAACAAGGACAAGAGATAAAACTCATACGCATCAGGGACACCAACCCGGAGAAGCGGAGAGGGGGATGGGGACTCTCCGTCGATCGCCTGGGATGGCCGGTGACGGGAGTAGAGGAAATTGCGTGAAAGGGAAAAGGCACGGGTTTAGGAGCCGTTTTATCTCGGGTGCTGAGGAACTACAGGAACTAACCTGCAGGCCTAGGGTACGACGCGGCCAGTGAGGCAAAATCCTCCCTTGGTCACGAGAGGGAATAACGAGAAAGCGCGGAGACACTATAACGAGACCTATAGACACGGGAACAAAAAGACGAGGACGGGACTGATTCCGATGCGAGTGAACAGAAGCTAAATCCCACTTCAAGGAAAGAGCTCGTCTGGCGAACGCAAAAAGACGCCGTGTCGGACAAGGTTACCACACCGTTGAGCTCCTCCCGCAAAAAAAGGGTTTCCGCGTCGAAAGCTGGGGGGGACAAGGGTGCGGGGCACGACGGCAGCCCTGCGAGGGGGCACTGCACCGAATACCCGATGCTATGGAAGGCTAGAGGTGAAAGGGGGGGAAAAACATACCAACCTTTCAGAAACTGGGGGAAAAATCTTTGCTGGGAAGGGGGCCCAGAAGAAGCCGCCGCTATACATAACGGGTTTGTCAAGGTCCACTATGCCGGGGACTAAATCGCCTAGGGAGAGGTCTTATCGAGTTGACTGAGGGGGGGAGCCCCGCTCAATCTCTTCAAAAGGAGAATAATCTGAATCTATCATCGTCGCGTGCAACAGAGTTATGTCTTGGGAGAAAAAATGGGGTGGTCGGGGGGAAAGGAAGAGTCAAGCAATTCAAGGAGGAGAAGACTCTGGCTCTGCAGACTCTCAAAACCGCACCTTGGATCATTTGAACGCCTCAATGTTACCCTTAATAAAGGAGGAACGGCCGTAAGGCCTATACTCTAAAAAGCAAGGTAGACTCCGCTAAAACAGGGAGAGAAACGCGTCAGTTAGGACTAAGGTTGTCGAAAGTTAACTCTTAAGTGCACTCCGAAGTTGTCGCGTTAGAATAATGGGTCGGTCAAGAGAGGACGAGCGAGGAGTCAGGTTTCTGATCCAGGGGCTTTTGATGCGTGCAATTTGCTAAGAAAAGGGAGGTTCTGCTGGCACGACTGGACTGAGGATAAAGGGTGAGGAAAAAGACGTCGTAAAAAACTTGACAGGTGCTCGCCGAGGACAAATGGCGCAGGACTTCGTGATAAAGTAGATAGGGGTGGGACGCCCGCACACTGGAAAAGAGAGAGCTTACACGGTGCTGAGACCAGGGGACACACAGGTCAACAGTAAAACGTTTGTGGTAGTTGAAACATTCGAGAGAAAGGGGCCGGATGGCGAATCGACCATTTGGTGCGAAGGAGGGGGTCTGGCCAGTGTGCTGAAAACAGAACTGAAAAGTTGAGTTTCAGAAATGATGAGGCTCATGGCTTTCGTTAAGAAAAAGACACAGGCGTCGAGTGACAATGAATCTAAATTAAGGCACCGGTCTATATGGAAGAAAAGAAAAAAACTTCAAAAAGCTCAGGAGAAAAATTCTTAGCGGAGCCTGCATAATAAGTTCGGGTTACGGCAGGAGGGACTAATCCTGGGTGTTCTAAACCTGAAGGATTGACAGGAAGGTCCGGCAACATTTAGGTCGGTTTCGCATTCGTATGTCGGCTTTTCTCACGCAGGGGACAGCGAAATCTCACTCACATGGCGAGAAGAGTGTTAAGGGTGTTCTTGGATCGCGATTTGGTTGCATGATATCAGAACAAAGACCATAGCCTGAAGCGCAGGAGACGGAAGGTCGTCCCTAAGAAGAAGGGAAAAGCAAGGGAAAAAAAATGGAAGAGAAGTACACTAAAGTCGGTCGCACCAACAGGGGAACTTTATCTGAGTGGGCATCACGATGAAGTGGACATCGAGTAGATGTGGGGGTCTGCCATATGAAAAAGGGACGATTGTGACCGGAAATTGATTCCGGGAAACAATAGGCGAGGAGGGGAAATCCGGAAAAGCTCTTATTCCTGGTCGCGCGGCCGAATCAACACACATGGAATTGTGAAAAAGTGGGTAGAAAGGGACCGCAGGGAAAAGAGAGAAAGGCGGCGACGACCTATCGCACCGCGAATTTTTTTTCGCTTCGCGCGAAAAAGAACACAAGGAAAGAAGAAACAACAGTCATTGACAATAAGGATACTAAAGACGCAGGACCGGGTGATAATCAGGAACGGGGCTCACCTAAGGGAAAAAAGGTCCCAAAAAAATGGGGGAAAACGGCATCCTATCCACGAGAAAAGTTCCCTCAAAATGAAGCCGTTAGAGAATTGGCAGCTGGATACGGTGGGGGTAAAAAAGGAGGGCCGCGAAAAAATGAAAAACATTGTTTCCTCCACTACGGCGGAGTGGCTTGCGTGGCTAAGACGTGTGCGCAAAAACCGGTAAGCCTCCGAGGAACCGAAGTCAAAATGGCTTCAAACACGTGGCAAAGAGCGTGTTAACGTGGAACGGCAACCAAGTCGTCAAAAAACAAAATGCTCTTAAAAGTAGAGACACCAAACTGGAAACAAATCGCGGCGGCGTGGGGGTCTTCGTCGCCGGCCCCAAAATGCGGCGCATTGAGTCACAAAAAACTAAACCTAGAGAAATCCGTCTGCAGGTCGGGGAAAAATCCTGTGCAGAAGGGGCACGTTGGTACAAGTCCGA
>Ga0179591_1281000_pt1 | contig 11808 bp, 7 predicted proteins | sample CZOMad2_1_08_16f_FD_182891 | JGI IMG/M metagenome (GOLD analysis project Ga0179591, IMG submission 182891) | Vadose zone soil fungal communities from Angelo Coast Range Reserve, California, USA - CZOMad2_1_08_16fungal (PacBio error correction) | ecosystem: Environmental > Terrestrial > Soil >...
TGCAAGGACCGGGGACAGGGGATGGACTCTAGGCTGACGGCAATCCTACAGAGGTAGCTTTTGTCGCCACTGTGAGGTTTCGGTATTCAGAAGACATAAAAGGTCCTAAAGAGAAGAGGAATCGGAGGCTCAGCTCTTCCCGAACTTGAGTCGATCAATAAGAATCACGCTCACCACGAGAAAAAGGCATCCTTGGGGTTTAATCTCCCGTCCTGCGCACCCTCCTTCCCTGACCCCCATTAAAGAATTTCTACTGTCTTTGGTTTTTCTTAGGACGAGGGGTCACGTGTTCATGGGGACGTGGGAATTTCTTAGTTCGTCGGGGAGGAGCCGAAAGCCGCAGAGGAAACTAGTCGTCCAAAAAAGTCAATAGGCAACGGCCGACCGCCGGGGAATTTTGGTCTAAGGGGTAACGAGGGGGTCCCAACTCTTGAAAAGTGTTTGTCTTAAAAAAGACTTTCTCAGGCGTGACCATAAGCGACCGTGACCGCGTACGCAGGACCCAGCCGACGCGCCATCGGGTTGGTGAAAGAAATGGCCCTCGAAAGTCCGAAGCAAAGTCTAAGGCGGACTCTTGCCGGCGGAAAAAAAGTGTTTCGAGTTTCCCTCTATTTTCCTGAACTTTCCGCTGCCCTTTCGATCCTCGGGAGAGCTCGAGCAGCCCTTGAGCGGTTTGGGGCGCGTTTTAATGGAAGAAAAGGGATCATACAAAAAACCGTAACGCGAGCACGACGGTACCACCATCTGTCTGAGAAGAGGTAAAGCCACCTCGTCGAAAAGACCGGAATTGCTTCTCTGCGCGAGGTCCTGCATCAAGCATGGGCGTAAAACCACCACTCGCTTATCAGTGGGGGTCCGTAAACCTCTCTAAAAAAACAAAGAGGAAAGAAATATCAGCGCCTTCTGTCGCGGGAAAGATTCACTAGAGTTTCTCCCCGGGGCCGTGTTGGGGGGGATTCTCGCATCTCCTCTTCCTCAAAGGTTTGTGAGTCCTATGGTCACTGAAAGCTAACGACTCTAACATGTGGTCTAAAACTCTATCAATAACTGTCAAGTAGACAGGAAGACTTCCATTGACAAAGCGAGCAAAAAAAACCCCCAAAATCAATTGCTCTGAGGAAGGAATGATCCTTCATTTACTCCGAAAAGGCGAGGGGGAACTCTCAAAGAGTAAAGAAGGGCCCTAGACAGCCGTTGTCTGAAGCGGAAAGATTACGGGGGAGCGCCTTCAAAACGAATTTCTTAAAGGGGGCGGGTCAGGAGAGCTTCTGAAGTCCATGGACTCTTCGAAAAGAGGCATCCTCAACGAAGGACAGGGCCCGGATCCTTTCCGTTAAACTGGGCGCCATAAGAAAGGAACTTCTTCTCCAAGGAAGTTTCAAGGCCTTCGCTGGACTTCCGGGCGGCTACCTCACGGATGGGGGAAAGAAACGCTAATCGAGGTCTCACTAAACCTACCTAAGTGAACAGAGGCATCTTTGGCCTAGCTTCGATCCAACAAAAGTCTTGAGGGGATCTACTCCATTGGGGGGAAAGGGGTCTCGCTGAGGTCTAAATTTTCGTCTGCTGGAGCTTTAATTCAAAATCTGAATCGATGTCGCCGGAGTTCTGAAAAAAGTTTCCTGATCACGTGGGACAAAGCCAGAGAAGACACACCAAAAGGAAGGCGGCGGGGGGGAAGTCCGCACCACTGCAGAAGGTCTTCGGTTTCAGCCACCGTTAAAGGGCCGGTCTGAGGGGACTTTTTACCGTCATCAGAGCTAGAAAGGGCTCGGTCGCGCACGCAATGGTACGGAGATCGCGTTTCGCCGAAGAGGGATTGAGGAGTGCGCTGTGAAGGCGCGGGGTGCAGCTGGCCTGAAGTGCAAAAGGAACTTACGCTCGAAGAGTCGGGAAAAAGGACGCGTGCGAGGAAAGATTTCGCTCCACAATAAAAAAAGTTTGTGAGGCAGGGTAGCCCGACACGGGGTCGGAGGGTTTCGTAGAAGCGCGAATAAGAACCTTCAGAAGCCGGTCGAATGTGGGGGGCTCTACCAGAAGAGAAAAAGCCAGAAGGTCGGTCTCAGAGGAGTAGGGAGAGGAACGAGCCGATTGCCAGTGCGCGGAACCCTCTCTGGAAAAAGAGCCCCGGCTTGATCAGGAGGTCGTCTGGGAAGGAACATCGAAAAAAAACGCTGGTAAAGGTTCTGCCCAGAAAAATGAGAAACCGGAAAGGACTGTCCTAAATCGAAAGAGAAGGAAGAGAGGGTCTCAGGGGGGAGAATCGGAGCCACACTTTGGAACGTTCTTTTTCTCCACTTAAGGGAGGTCGGTGATCATAGGACTCGAAAAATTATGGGGTGGGAAAAACCCCGTTCAACTCCTGTTGGTGCTTCAAAGGAATCTATACGAGAGGGGAGCGGTCGGAGAAAAAATGGGCGATTTGAAGAGAAGAAACTTCCTTGAGAAACATCGTCTCAGACGCGCCTTTCGAAGAAGAGACTGAGAAGAGGGGGATGTCCCTCTCAAAGGGGGGAGGGGGACTCTCAAGGAAGGTTCTCGAAACTCAAACTCACGCAGAGTCGAGGAAATCGTCCTCTTGGTTCGAGTGAAGGGGAGGGGCTGTCGTACTCTAAAGGTATCGGGCATCTTGCGCCGAGGGGGCAAAGTCGGTAAAAAGCCGAAGATTCGGGGGCGCGTCATTGAAATTAGTCCTTTGGGAGGGAACCCCGAGAGGAGAACGATCGACTACCTCGGGGGGAAAAAAAAAGTCTCATGCAAGAAAGGGAGACTCGAGCGCTTCAAAAAAACCTCCTGCTGCTGCCGCCGAAAAAAAAAAGGGGGGGGGGTGGATGCCGCGAGAGAAGAGGAACTCGTGTTTCGGGGGAGGGGAGGCGTTCGTCGGGAAAGGAAGCACGGGCGGTCGATCGGCCGGGAAAAAGGTAAAGAAAAAAGACCATTACTGCTACCGTCTCTAAAAAAAAAAAAACGTCGAGAGAAAAGGAAGAGAAGGAGGCAAGCAGCTGCGGCATCGCGAAAAGGTGACCCTCTGTGAGGGTACGGGGAAGTGCGAAACCGCAAGGAGGAAACTGAGGGACGCATGACCGCGACGAACACGAGGAGAAAGAGAGGCAGCCACCGGAAGAGAGCAGCGCAAGGTTGATGGTGTACCTTTAAGGAAAGAAAATCTGAGAGGGGGGACGGCTGAAACGAGGGAAGAAGAAGGGTAGAGAAGAGCGGGGCAAGGCCCCGACAACAGAAGAATGACGGGGAAAAAGACTCGCGGAAAACCGACAGAGGAGGGTAAAGAGCGCCAGAGAAAAGGAAACGTAAGGAGGACAACGACAGTGCAAACCAGGAAAGAGAGTCAGACGTGAATAGAAACGCGAGGGGGGAGCGGAGGTTTCGGCCCGAAAGGAGGGGGCGACGTGCGAGGGGAAAGTAAGAGAAAAAAAGCGGGACATCCCCGGAGGAGGAGAGACAGGAGTAAATCGCCTTGAAAATCCTGCGCCGGGGAGAAAATGATAGGACGGGACTTTCTCACAAGCCCAAATGGAGTTATGACTACTCGTCTACTTGCTCCAGAGATAGAGATTTACGCCAAAAAAAGGGGGGAACGTTTTCTAATGATCCAAAAGGGGGGGGGTAACAAATGGACACCACAGGCCCAACTTGTCTCCCCAACGAAAGGGTTGGAGAAAAAGGGGCCGCTAGAATTGAGAGTAAAGGGGAAATCTAGGCCGAGGTAGTCGTCTCGTAGGAGGACGGTACGCAGGCGCCAGTTAGGTCTGTTAACCAGGGAAAAGGGATGCCCGAGTGGTCTGGTTGCCGCTAACTTCAAAGAAAGAGTATTGGAAACGGGGGGAACCATATCGGAGTAAGGGGAAAATGCGCGAGTCTCTATAGAGCTCAATACACCAAAGGACCTACAGGAAGTTGAGCATTGATCTGCGGTCTGGATCCTCCCTCGAGGAATCGAAAAAAAGGGGAATTATTGTAGAGTATCTGCGCAGGGACGAATACAATCCTACATTCATGAGGAAAAAGCAAACGGCCCAAGCGATGAAAATTGCGAACTCAAACCAAAAGAAGAGCCCGAAAAGTCAGGTAAAGTGAAAGGGGGACGGAAAAAGGAAAGGCGCAAGAAAACTTCGAGAAGGAGAGGAGGGGGCGCCAGAGAAGCTACCATTGGGGGGGCTACCTAAGAGTTTCCTGAAAAAATTTTGGCTCTGGGAGTAAAGTTGGGGACCCTAAAAAGGTCTCACTTAGAGACTTGGGGGCTTCAAACCGACGACGACTGAGGGGATTTGGTGAAGGTTTCCTCCAAGGTTACTGCGTCTTGTCAGGGGGGATGAGGGAGGCTTCGAAAGAGGACAGGGGAAGGGACGAGCGACATCAGGAGGCGGGGGGGGGGGGGGGCGCCTTCAAAGGAAAATGGAAGAAAAGATTGCACTTTGAGTTTTTCTAAAGTTCGCACAAGTTTCGCAACGATCAAAGACCGACTGACCTTAACTGTCTAGCAGGACGATCCGAAAAGGTGCACGGGACTCGCCGGGGAGGGCCCCCGAGGATCAACTTTCATGGGGGGGGTATCCCGGGTTTCTTCTCACAGGAAGCTCTTGGGAAAAAAGATCCTGGCGGCAGTCTCCGGGGCCAATCCAACACTGGTTAGAACTCTTTTCTTGGGGTCCAAGTCCTCCAAGAGCCTTACAAAAAAGCCACGCCAGAAGGCTCCTTCAGAAGGGAACGTGAGAAAAAAAAGGTCCGAATCAAGGGAGTTTGGGGGTTAGCTTGAAGAGAGATGTTCCCAATAGGAAAAAAACTTTCAGGGGGAGCCGGCACGAGAAAATATGGGTTAAGGGGAGAGTGTCCCTCTCCGAAGGGGAGCCTAGCATGGACATGCGGGGGATCGTTATTGTCTTCTAAGCGGGGGGTCTGTTTTTTTCAACAAAGGGTGATGAGGAGTCCCAGGAGGGGTAATAGCCGATATTCGCAGGGGGATCCACAGAGTTATCTTTTTTGGAAGTGGGAAGAGGAAAATTAAGGCAGGAATTGAGAACGACCCTTTCTGGGGATCGACTGGGCGAAAGCTTTTTCTGGAGATGGAACCGCGAGGGGGGCCAAAGACCTCTGCAGAATCAACCTAGGAGTTCGAGAGATGTCCAGAAGGGTCAAGCACCCAAAGTGTCTGGGAAAAAACATCTCGCGGGACTTTCGATTTGCTTCCGAAGAATAGGGCTCAACAAAGAGGGGGGGGAAATAGATGGAGGGGAGTTACTTTAACACAGATGGGGGGGGGAAAACAGGGTATGTCGTCTCGGGAGGGCGCACAACTCTGTTGTTGAGAAGCTTTTAAAAGGAAAGGGTGACAAAAGACCTCTCATCCCCTCGGGGATGCCGTCTTGAGAAAAGGAGGCTAGACAGAAGCAGACTTCAAGACAATCTCTCCCAAAACCCACGCTGTGGCTCCTTCGAAAGATGAAAGGGAGACGAGCGAGGGGTATAACATTCGCGGGAAAAAAAAAACGCGCAAACAAAGGAGGCACGCCGTACAATACCGATTTGTAAAGGGCTCGTCCTCGCCGTATTAAGGAAAGAAAAGTCAACGGAAGGGCGCTTTTTGCCGGCGTCCCATTCACGAAAAAAGGGTCATAGGCGCAAGTTCCATGTTAAAACAGTTATTGAAAAATCTTTCAGGACATCCAGAGCGGACGTAGAGAACCCGGATTAGGTTCGTCTAAACAGGGCGTCTCCAATATCTTCGGAAAAAGGAAGGAGGGGACTCGCTTGGAGAAAAGGGAAGGAACTAACCACAGGACCTGAATCCTCTGTGGGGGGGGAAAGGCGAGCAACAGTCTGGAAATGCTCGGGAAAAAAAGAGGGCAGTAGGGACTTAGGGGGCTTATCGTGAGGGGGAACAATCTGGAGAGACCTGCGAATTAATGCAAAAAACAGGCAGCGTACATAAGCTCGCCGTCGTTCTGACCTCGGGCGAGGGAAAGAGCACCACGAAGACCCCCCCCAAGGCCAAAAGGAGCGGGGGCGGAAAGCACCAATGCCATACGGGGAAGGGGGTCATCCAATTAAGTTCGAATGCGGGGGGGGAAACTGTTTTAAGGGTCCTATAGAGAGAAATGGGAAGGAGTTGAGTCACGGAAAGGTAGGCATTAATCTTAACGGGGAAGAAAATCCGATCTAATTTCGAGGGGCGAAGGAGCCTTTCTTTCGCGAAGTTTTCTCAAGGGGGGCTAAAGCCTCTCATAGCGTTCGGACTAAATCCTCGTTCTGAGGGGGGGGGCGAGGAAAAATTTCACTAGGGGTGGGAAAAAGGGTCGTCAGCCGACACTTAGAAGGGGTCACAAAAAGTCTGCGAAAGGGCCGGAATCCTGGGGGGGGGGTTAAGATCTACAACAGTTCTCGTTGTGTAATGCTCGCACATCTCAACTGCCTTGAAAAAGGAGGCTTGGGATGAGATCTATCCTGGGGAACCTAGCAAATTTCCCAAGGTTCACCTAGGTAATGACCCTCTTAGGATTTCCGGAGGACATACCAGATCAAACTGGGGGGAAGGGAACGGCCCTAACCGGAGATTCTAACCTTAAAAATCGACGAATCCTAAAGGGGAAAGGGATAGGAGGAGGAAGGATCCTTCGGAAAGAAGGGCGTCTGCTGAAAAAAAAATTGGTAGGGGGAGGTGGGCTACAAGGAAAAAAGTGTGACAGGGGAAAAGGGGGCTAGCTCGAACCAAAAGGAGGGGGGGGGGGATCATTCTAACCCCTTTCACGGGGGAGCATCTCGACGAGCCACGAAAACAGGGAGGGGCTACGACAGGGGGGCGTGAAAACATCTCTCGTACGGAAGGGGGGGGACATCCTCTCTTCTCAAAGAAAGGGGAAAAATGCGCGAGGGTCGCTCTGAGACGGTATCGGGGATGCAAGAAGGCAAACTCATTCTTGAAGGCCCTCAGAGGGAGAACCTCTCGAAGGAGCGTATGAAAGGCGAGGACGCGTTCAGTGTTCGAGGAACTGTCGTGGAGTACGAGGAGGGAGGTGGCATCTTTCTCAAAAAAACTATTTCTTGGAAAAGGGGGGGAGGGCTTGGAGGCGGGTCATAGTTCGTAGGAGAGAGGGGAAACCTCTCGTAGAGAAAAAGAGACTACTCTGTTGAAAGAATTCCAAGATGGGAGGGGAGAAAACGCTATTCTTCAACGTCACGAAACCAGCTTCTTCTCCGCAGAAAGTTGGGAGAAAGAGCCTTTTACTGAGGGGTTCTGAGAGGGGCAGGAGGGGAAGCACTCTGCCATATTAGAGTGCTTTCGATGCGTAAAAAGGGAAAATTCTCAGCAAGGGAGGACGGCGACCTTCATCTTCGTAAAAAAAAGGTAGGATGATGAAAGGGGGAACGGGTATGACATTGCTGCGACATTCTCTTTGAGTTTACTGAAGGAAGGAAAAGGAGGATTAGGAAGTGTCTACGAAAACGGAGAGAACACGAGGGTATCAAGACCTAAAGGCTATTCTCGGGGGAAAAGGCCCCGATGAGATCAGTATTTTGGAATTGGAAGAAAAAAAGGGAAGGCGATTTGAATTCTAAAGCGTGAAAACACGGGAAGACGTTTTCGAAGAAGAGGGCCGACAACATTAACTAACGGGGAGAAGGCAAATAAGGCTGAGGTACCGACATATCTTGAAAAAGATTAAAAAGTCCGCGTCAAGAAAGCTCCGCAAAGAAGATTCGACGGATACTCTCGGAGAAGGGAGGAAAAGGTTAAGGCGGGATCGGAGAGCCCTAATGGTGGCTAGGAAAACCCCTATACCGTTCCGAAAGGGAAAAAACAGTAGGGAGAGCGCCTTAAATGGCGGAAGATGGCCGTCGTGGCTCAAAAAAGCCGTTACGGAAAAAAAGCCGAGTAGGGGGCTCCTAGCAAGGGACGGAAGAAAAAATCGCCCAAAGGGAACGGCGCAAGGGGGGGAGAGAGCATCAACCGGAGGTTGGAGGGTCGAATTATCCCCAACAAGGGAGGGAGAGCAAGAGGAGCCCGAAGGGCGCCCAACGTGTAGGCCCACCTCAATGGGTTTCTCCGTGAAAGAAGGAAGCCCGGTAACTAAGAAGTATCGGAAAAATCATCGGCTCCTCGGGAGGGGGGGGGAGGGGTCGACTGAGGGGGGACGCAATTCGCCTGCGTTCCGGAGCCCGAAGGGGGGGCCGCGACGGGGGGGGTCGCGATCAAACGGAGTTGCTTTTAAAAGGGGGGAAAAAAAACGGACGATTCGGCTCTTCCTGAAAAGAAAAACTAAGAACAAAGGAAAGGTGAGCGTGAATCGCGGGAAAAGAGAATCATCCATCAATCGGGAAGGAAAGAATGATAAGGGAAGGTATCTCGCAAAAAACAAGAAGAAAGGAGTATGGAGCAATACTAGGACAAATGCGAAAAGGGAGGCTAACTCGAAAAAAGGGAGAAAGATCCCTAAAAGAGTAGAAGGGAGGCATATCTCATAAGGTCCTGAAGATGAACATTCAGAAAAACGCAATTCTACTCATCTATTAGGGGACTATCCATGGAAAAGATGGCTCTACCGAAAGTGTCATTTTCGACGGGGGGGGGAAGAGAAAGGGTAAAAAAGGTTGACCAAAGGGACCTGGGAGGGGCCCCCAAGGAAAGAAAAAGTCTTGCATTGTTCTGAAAAAAGGCAGAAAGAGGGGGGGGGGGGAGGGGTTGTGTGTCTACTCTGGATCTTCATACGTTATCAGGGGGGGCTAACTAAGGAATCTATTTAAGAGGGGGTTAGAAGTAACGGACGGAAAGGCCGTGATTTGTTCAAGGTGGAGAGGGGAAGGAGAAAGACTGCCAGAAGCTGGAGTAGAAAAGAAGAAGGAATGACTGCATGGGGGGGGGGACTCGCCGAGTCAGCCTGACCCCGGAGCGGTTCATTGTGTTCAGGTAAAAAGACCGGAGTTGAAAAAAGTGAGAGGAGAGTTTCGCGCGCCCCGAATAGGGAAGGATCTTCCATATCATGAGGGAAAAGGTCCTGAGAGAAAAATCTGGCGCAGTTAAGGGAAGGAACTACTGAGGGAGGGGCACGGGGAACTCTGGCTCAGGGGAAAATTAGAAAAGACGTGCCTTAAAAAAAGCTTAAAAGAGACGCTCAAAATCGGTTTTGAAGGGGCCCGCGACAATCCTGTATTCCTATGCAGGAAAGACAGGGAGTGAGGCGGAAAAGGCCTCGGGGGCGCTGTGTTGTCAACCACTGTTAGTGGGGGCCTGCGTAAAGGAATAAGAAGAAGATAGAAGCCGGAGCTTGATAGTTTGTTCTTTGGGGGGAAGGGGAAAATTTAAGGAAGGGAATTGAACGACACGTATGGGAGAGAGAGATCCAAAAAGGTCTTCTATTTAGGGAAAAGGGAAAAAAGAAAAATTTCCACACCCGGGAAGGAGCGGCGCGTGTGCCGAGGCCATCCCCGGGAAGAAAAAAAACCATCTAAGAAGAAAAGTGTCGGGGGGGGGGGAAAGTCTAAGGGGAAGAAACAAAACGTAGTAGGATAGAGAGAAAAAGACTTCTTACTTTAAAAGGAAGAGAGAGATGGTGGGGGACCACTAGTCACTTGAGAAAAGGGTTTCAAAAGAACGAAGCAACTCGTTTGGTAAATGATGCAAGGTTTCTCCTTCTTAAATAGATAACAGAAAAGTCTTGCAAGAGAGGCTCTTAGAAAATGGAGGAAATTCCAGGGGTGACAGAAAAAAAAAACCCCCTCCCCCACAGGGGGGAAATGCTAGAGCTATAGGTAGGATCCTCCATTTACGCCGGGGGGGGTGTCCACAGAAAAAGAGACGCAAGCCTTCCACTAGGGACATCCTTGGGGGGGTGCTCTGCCTCGGGGGTAGAGGGGACACTCTGCCTAAGAAAAGCTTAGGGGGAGGGGAAGGACGAGGGCGAGCAAGTTCTAAGAAAAATGTTCCCTCGAAAGCCATGGTGCACCACTCCTACCTATTAGAAGCTCCTGGGAGTCGCCATCAGGCGCAGGCAGCTCTCAAGCCGTTTTGGCAGGCGAGGACGACCTCTCTCAAGATGTCGGCGGCGCCGTAAACTCTGAGGGAAATGGGGGGGAGAAAGCCACGTACAGTAAACCACAATTACCGTCAGAATCTCTATGGGCGCCTACTCTTCGATCCAAACAGGGGGGGGAGGGAAGAGATAGCGTGCTCCGAATAAAAGTGAAGTCGGGCTCTTCTGGGGGAGAAAAGTTGAGAAAAAGAGGACTCGCTTCTTCTTGGAAAAAGAGCGCACCTCGTCCACTCATGTGAATTCTTTCTATAGGGCAAGACACTAGACGAAAGCATCCCATCGCCTCAGCAAATGCAAGAGGGGGAGGGGGGGGCCTCCATCACCATGCACAGGGTTGCGCAAAAAAAGGGGAGGAAGGAACGGCTCGTGGGGTCCCCCTTTTACAGAGATCGTATAAATGAAAGGTCGCGCCGCCGGAAATTTAGAAGGGGAAAAAATCGCTGCGGTAAAGCACCGGGTCTCATTCTCCGTGCAGCTGGAAGGGGGGGTCACTGAGGGGAAAAATCTCTATCTCGTTCGTGAAAGGGGGGGGACGTAGGAAGTTAGCAGTGCACTCTCGTGTGCCTGAGAAAAGCCCGATCTACGGAGGTTTCGGGAGTAGGGGCCTCTACAGGGGAAAAGGCTTTGAGAGAGAGGGATTATTTTTCTATCGACGCTTATCAATCTCAAGGAGACGGTACGGCTTATGTCTATCGGAGAGGCCTGATAAGAGGAGGCGTAGGGCACAGCAAAGACTCCCACAAAAAAACATGGAAAAGGAAAGTTCACATACCATCTTGAGAAAAAGGAACACGTGAAGAAATAAGAGAATTCGAACTAGTCACATAAAGCCGAATCTCTTCCTATAGGAAGAAGATCGTCTAATGGGAAAAAGGGGATTCATCTGGATCCACACTTCTTTGGGAAAGGGTGTCTCCGCTTTCTGGGTGCTCTTTCTCTCTCTACACCGGGGGGGGGATCATTAAGAAGGCGTTTTTGGAAAAGAAGAGAGATACGAAAACCTCGCGGTCGACGTAGCCATGGGGGGCGATTTTTATCCATGGAAAGTCATGGAAACTCCTCTCTGCAGAAAAGTTTGGGTTTTGTGTGTTTTTGAAAAAAGTAGCAGCTTTGGAGACAAGTCGGAAAATTTCTCTCTCACGGAAGTTTATGGGAAAAAAAACATTCGTTCCGAAAACCTATCCAGGAAGGGGAGAGCCCCCCCAAAGTCCTCACCTCTTACGGAGAAAAAGAGTCCTCGTTAGGGCTTCCGCTTTCGGGGGGGGGGGATTACTAGGACGTATCGTTAACATGGTGAAAAAAGTGACCCTCTATTTCGTAAAAGATAAATGCTGCTCGTCATGTCACCGGGGGGGGAGGAAAAGGGGGAGGGGCCTCTCCCCCGAAGAAGGAACAGAAGAGAAATCGGGGTGAGACGTATTCACTCGAAAAGAATTCTTCAAAAGGAAGAGGCAAATCATCTTCTTCTGAATCTGCCAAAAGCGAGGTGGAATAAAGCGTGTTCGTCTCCGGAGCGTTTTCTTCGAAAAGGAGAGAAGGGCGTCGAGAGAAGAGCACAGCGGTAACTGTCGCAGCGAGGACTGGCGACAGATAGATAAACAACAACAACGGAGGAAGGAGGAAGAGAGGGCGGTCGCCTTCATTATCATTGAAATCGGGACCGATCGAAAAGAAAGAGAGACCGAAGGAGACATGATGGCACGAACGCAACCTATACTAACAGAAAAGAAGCCCGAAAAATCAGTCTTGGGGGGGGGGGGGGGGG
>Ga0179591_1288543_pt1 | contig 11808 bp, 18 predicted proteins | sample CZOMad2_1_08_16f_FD_182891 | JGI IMG/M metagenome (GOLD analysis project Ga0179591, IMG submission 182891) | Vadose zone soil fungal communities from Angelo Coast Range Reserve, California, USA - CZOMad2_1_08_16fungal (PacBio error correction) | ecosystem: Environmental > Terrestrial > Soil >...
AGGGAGACTCCCAGGGTTCCTAAGGGGGAAAGGGAGACTGGAACGGCATCTAGCATGTCCCCTCCAACAAGGACGCCACCTTAAGGGGGAGGGCCTTTTCTCGCTGAAGGGCTTTTTCCCTCAGGAAGGGTCGTGGTCCTTCTTGAAAAAAAAAAAAAAAAAAAAGCCACCTAGCTTGGGGGAAGGGAAAAAAAAAAACGTTCCCAAGAAAGCTGCAAGGTAATGATCTTGCGGGGGGTTCCCGAGGGGAAAAGGGAAGCTTTGTAGGAAAGAAGCAGGAGGTTTTCCGGTGCGAGGAAAAGGGGGATTGAGTGCGGCAGGCAAGGGAAGGGGTCGGCGTTTGAACGAGGGGGGGAGCCCTCCACCAAAAAAGGGCAGCTCAGCGATGTTAGTTTGCCGTTGCGCAGGAATGGAGCCGAGCCGGAAAAAAAGAGAGGCCGAAAAGGATGGCTCCAGGAAATTTCAGAAAAAGGGGACCGGTTCTTCGTAGGAAAAAGAAGATCAACGCCGAAAGAAAAAAAATAAGGCGATCACTTCTTCGAAAAAACACTTTAGGGGAAGGGGAAAGGAACATGGCCACGGGAGGGGGAGGCGCGTCCCCAAAAAAGGCCCAGGTGGGCCGAAAGAAACCTTTTCAAGGAAACTGGAAAAAGAGGCTAACTCGAAGGTGCCATTCAGGGGAGAAAAAAGGCTATAGAGATCGGAAGGAAAACTTTCCTTGCTAGGGAAGGGGGGAAGGCCAATTCCTGAACAGACCATTCTCGGTTCCTCCACAAGGGGGGGAGGGTCCCACCCCTATGATGAGAGAAAGGGGGGCCTCCCATTTCCCCGTGTATCCGGAAAGAGGGGTTTCAATCATGGGGGGAAAAGGGGGTTCCCAGGGGTGACCATTCCCTCTCCACAGCAATTAATCCTGGTGGCTCTTTGGAAGGGGTTGGGAGGGAAAGGGGACGATTTTTGGACAAAAGGGGGCCTCAAAAAGAGGGGGGGGAAAATCTTTTTCACAGGGGGAAGGGTGTCTTTCTTGAAGGGTTGGGTAGACAAATGAAAAAAAAAAAAAAAAGCTTAACTGACAAGGGGATCTCCAGGGAGGGGGGGAGGAAACTCCCTGGAGAGGGGGGAAAGGGTAGGAGTGGGACACCTCCACAGGTTTCCAGAAGAACGGCCGAAGGTTTTGGAGGGGGGAGCCTCTATGGCCTCCCCGGGGGAATCCCTGCACACACCAGGGCCAACAAAAAGCTTGAGAGCAACAAATCCAAAAAACTCCACCAAGGGAACGCGGTTCTCTTCGGGGGAGGGGAAGAGGGGATTTGGTCCGGAAAAAGGGGACGTTGCCTACCTGGCAACGAGGGGGAAAGGAAGCCTTGCTCTCAGGAAAAAAGGAACATTAGCAGCGAAAGGTCGTTCCACCTCTAGGAAAAGTGGTCACCAAGGGGAAAACCCTTGAAACATAAGGGTCTGAAAAAAGGAAAAAAAATTTGCCTTTTATTTACCGAAAGCGGCCGTTCAATCGGCCGAGAAAGCAAGGTGGTGGGCACGGAAGGAGGACCATTTGATGTTCGCGCCTTTCCAAAAAAAAAAGGGGGGGTTTTTTCCAAGGTGGGGGGGGGCAAAAGGGGGAGGAGGACGGGGGGGGCAAGTCTTTGTTGAATCAGAGTTAAAGAAGACGTGGGCCGCCCAGCAATCCCTACCGATGGTTTTTCTCGAGAAATGATCGCCGTCAGCCACAGCAAGCACGCCCTTGCAAACCCTCGGGAAAAAAAAAACAACCACGCTCCTGGGTTCCACTTTTCTCGGGTCTCTCAATCTATTGGAAAGGGGGTTTCCGCCATGCCATTCGTATGAAAAAAGGGTGTAACTAGGGAGAACCGATAGCCTATTAACTATAAAGACTGGCGCGCCAAGAAGCCCCCCCCAAAAAAAAATGGGGGTGCTGTTGGACACTGTTGCTGTCAAGGAGTAGTTCACGATCGACAAAACTCTCTCCATGAAAGGAAAAAAAGGAAACCCATAAATAGTAGTCTCCTTCCATTCCCGAAAACCTTCTTTATACAAGACCCCGCAAAAAAGACCTGTTTCTCACCTGAGAGACACACGCAACAAAAGGAGGGGGACCGCTACTTCCAAAAAAAAAAAAACTCCTACAAACTTGAAGAAAGGGAGGACGCCCACACGTCGAGGGGAACATTGTGTTCAAGATCTTTCGAGGCATCCCAATCGAAAAGCCGCTTTCTTAAATGGGTCTGGAACAGGTATTACGCAATCCTTTCGGGAAAAAAGGACCTGCCCCCTCTTAACTCCTTAAACAGTAAGAAACTCTCTCTGTACAAAAAGGGGGGGGGGGGGGGGGGGGGGGGGGGACGCTCGGTTAACTTTTTTAAACTCCGAGGGAAGAAAACTCTCTTACCGAAAAAAGATGGGGGGGAGAGTGTTCCTCTTCGCTGTCAGGAGCCTCTGAGGAGGGGGGGTCTACCAGGGGGTCCCGGGGGAGAAGTGTCCCCATTCTCCCTTTTGGGGCACTTCCTACAAACTTCATTGGGGGACTCAAAAAGTTCCATGGAAGAGAAAGGAAAAAAAAAAGCGATCCCGGAGGGGTTACCAAGGTCCCCCAACGGGAGGAGGACGTCTTACTAAAAGAGACCTAGTCGACAGGGGGGGGAGGAGCCCTCAAGGCGTCTGGGCCCATGCTCTCAGGGAGAGGACTATATAAGCAAGGACCCTTCCCCAAAGAGGGGGAAGAATTCGTCTCTACAAAGATCTTCCCCACGTTTTGGAAAAAAAAAAAAAAAGGACGATTTTTCTCTGGGAGGGGGGGGGAAGGGAAGAGAATTCGATACAAGATAGAAACACCTACAATGCCAAGGAAAGGAAAAACATGGAAAAAAAAACCTCTCATTGCCGAGAGGATCGGGGATGAAACCGAATACCAAGGGCAGTGGGGGGGTGGTTGAATTCCGCTCCGGGGACAAGTGCTAAAAAGGCCGCGCCGCGGAACGGGACCTTTCTATTGGAAGACCGCGCGTGAAAAAAAAAGAAAACCTTCAATCTACGTCATGAAGGGGAAGAAAAAGAGCTGGGCCCTGAAAGGAGCATCCCAGAAAAAAAGGAAAAAAGAGAAAAACCATTCTCTTGGAATGAGAGTCCAACTCAAATCTAAATTCAAAGGGGGGAAAGGATTTTTTAGAAAGGACTAAGAGGGATCGTCCGTTTCCCTCTTTGAAGTCACAGGGAACTGTAGGCAACACCCGAGAATTCCTATTAAAAGGAGAGGCAGACCCGGAAAGACCTATTCTATATTTAGGGGGTGGGGAAGAGGGGAAGTCCCTTTTGGGTCGGACAAGCGGGTGTCTTCTTAATGTTTCCTGAAGGAGGGGCCCCTTTAAGGGTGAAAGCCAACGAAGACACTTTCTTGGGGAAGAAATCCCCTTGAAAGGGACCATCTCACACTCAAAAAAGAAAAAAAAAGGAGTCTTCCTACCACCCACTGTGTTCGACAAAATTCGGGTGGAGCCCTGGCCAGGCCCGCCGGGCGCTCGGCATGAAGAAGTGAATTGGGAGAACCAAAGACGAAATAAAAAAACTCGCAAGAAGTCTCAAGAGGGGAGGGGGACATCCAGGAGACTAAGGAGAAAAAAAAAAATATTCTTCTTGGGTGGCCCTCTTCCTTTGGCCAGCTTTTGAACCCAGTTTTCTAAAGGGGAAATCATTGCCAAGGCTACAACGCAGGGACGGGAAAGAAGACCCGTTTCATTGACGAGCTGTGAGTGAGGCCGACCGAGGATTCTCCACCTGACCCGGGGGAGGAGATCTCCCTGTGAGAGGGGATTATACCCTCACAAAAGGGGGAGGGTGATTTATAACATGGGGGGGGAAAAGCACTTGAACTTCGGGAAAGACCCGGAAGAGAGAATACTCTCCAACACACAAAGAGAAGATTCTTCCGGAGAGGAAGGAAGATTGTTTCCCGTTAAGAAAAAGACCAACCCCTCATAGTAATTTGAGGAGAGAGATAACTTATTCACTAGATGGGGGGAAGGGGTGGGACCTCTCTCGGGGGGAGAGAGAAAAAAGTAAATGATTAGAAGAAAGGGGGACCCTTCTTTTACTCCGAAGGACACATGATTTATTACCGGAAGAAACAGCTTTCCATTAACGAGGCCATACGGAGAGGGGGGGGAGGGTGCTCCTTTGAAACCTGGCTTTTCTAAGGGGACGCCAGTTCTAAAAGGGAAGGGGACGATTGTCAATCCATAAAGGCCTCTCCCGAAGGCTCCCTTAATCGAAAAGGGGTCGAAGCCTCTTCAAAGAAGAGGGGGATTTCCATATCAGGGAAAAAAGAAAAAAAAAAAAAACAACGCACGTCTTCTGCTTGGTGTCAACATGGGGCCCGCTGTCGCTTGAATAAGAGAAAAAAAAAAAGACCGCCACCCGTTGCCCTTACCTGGAAAAGGAAAAGCAATATTTTTCTGGCAGAAAGGAAAACACGATCATCCTTTCGCCCTTAGAGAAAAAAAGGAGGTTGTGTCATTATTGTTCGGGAAAAAGGGGGGGGAAAGAAGAACCCGAACAGCTCTCGGGGGAAGGAAAAAAAAAGCATTCCTCTGGAAGGGGGGAAAAAAATGAGGTTCCTCATAAGGAGACCTCGCCTTTGAAAAAAAATTCGGGTCAGGGGGGGGAAAAAGAAAGGCAGGCCCATCAAAAGGGAAGGGAAGAAACAGTCCTTTCAGTTTAAGGGGGGGGGGCCGTCTCTTACAGGGAGGCCCACATATAAGTAGAGGAAAAATTGTCTCCCTTGAGGCTTCTCTTCGGAAAAAGAAATATCCCACTTCCCTGGAACGGCCGAGTTTCCGGAGAAAGCTCTTCTGTATTGGGAAAGAAAGGTTTGTTTGTTGGGGGGGGTGTTGGGGGGTGTGGTTGGTTTTGGGGGGGTTATGGGGGGTGTTGGGTTTTTTTGGGGAATTTTGGTGGGGGTTTTTTGTTGTGGGGGGAGGGGGTGTTTGTGAAAAAAAGGAACGCGATCACAGGAAAAAAAAAATCCCAGACGGCCGCCGGGCAGCCCTGAAGGGGAACCGCTTGTACAGGAAGGAAGGGCCTCCGCTCGGAAAGAGAGAGCAATGGCCGTCACAGGGAAAAAAGAAAAAAAAATGCGCTCGTCAACAAGGCGCTTGTTGATCGGGGAAAAGAGAAATTTCTAAAATAGGTCAAAAAAACCGCCGAACAACGGGGATTTTTTCCAGTGCCGGCGCCATGAAAAGGAGGAGGGAGGGGCGACGGCGACACCCGAAGGGAGGGACAGAACCGAAAACCCGGCATGGGGAAAAAAAAGCCGTGCTTCGAAAAAAGGGCACGCGCAGCGAAAAAAAAGAAGCGCGGCGCCTCAGGTTCGGAAAAGGGGCGCTATCATGTAAAAAAGGGGCCCTGGGTTGAAGGGAGACTCTTCCCGGGGAGGAAAGGGGTGCAATCCTTTTGGCCCAAGAAAATCGCAGAGGAGAGGAAAAGACGTCCCGCTGTTCAGGAAGAAAAGGGGGGGTCTCGCACCGAAAATTCATCATCGTTTCTGGTAAGGCTGTATGCCCCTTGGTGGCCATTCCGGCAGGAAAGGGGGGGGGAACCCGTTTCGTCGAGAAAAATAGAAGACCTTCCTGCAATGGGGGGGGGGGGGGGTCTTGCCGTCGGAAAAAAAGACAAAAAAAAGGGAGGCTCCGCGTCCTGAAAGGGGGGGGGGAAAGAGAGGACCTCTGGTCCAGCAAAAAAAAAAAACCGTTGTCGACCCCTTAGAAAAAGAAAGGGAAGTCCCTAAAGCTTGCAAAAAAAAAAAAAGGGGGGTGGCGTTTCTTTGCGCACAGGAAAAAAAAGGGGGAATCTTCTTCTAGGCGAAAGAAAAAAAAATTGTCGCTCTGTAGGCCTCGGGAGGGCGTAACAGTTAACATCGAGGGGAAAAAGGGGAAATCCTCGTGGGGGGGGGGTTTCCCATCTTGGGAAGGGGGGCTGGCGCTTTGCGAGTCAAAAAATGTAGCCCAGCGGGGTGAAAAAAAAAAAACCTGTGCTCGAAGAAAACGCTCTCCATCACTGGAAGGTCCTGGAAAACAAAGCCTTGCCAAAAAGAGTTCAAGCGGACGCCCCCCCTGAAAAAAAAAAGAAGCAATAGGTAAAAAAGGACCCACGGCACAGTGTAAAAGAAATCTGAAACAACAAGCGTCAATCAAAGGAAAGGGGAGGGGGGCAGGGTCCATAGCCTAAGGGGGAAAGGGGGACCTCCGCACTGGGGGGGGGGAAAATTTCCTTGACTGCGCGGTGGACGAGGGAAGAAGGGGGCGCCCTTTGTAAAAAGAAAAATCGCCAGGCAAATGCCACAGACACGGCCCGGGGGGGGGGAAAGCACGAACCGTCTAAAGCGGAAAGGGAAGACGAATCACTCTCGAATAGGGGGGTGCATCAGGACCGAGTCAGGGAAAAAAGTGGTGTCCGGCCCTCTGCCCGTAAAAAAAGGCCGATTCCATAGGGGAGGGGGGGGAAAAAGAAACACTCCAAGAACGAAAAAAACGGACCCTGGTGTTTACCCCAAAGTACAAGAAAAAAAAGAGAAGGAGGTCCCCTCGACAGAAAAAAGGGGTGGGGGGGGGGGGGGGGGGGGGGGGGAAAGAAGAAGTTTCAGCTGCCGAAAAAAAGTGCCTTCCCCGAAAAGGAAACGAAAACAAAAAAAAAAAAAAAAGAAAAAAAAGAACCAGAACAAGCTGCCAAAAGTTCGGAAGAAAAAAAGCCAAAAAAAGCCGACTTTGGAAAAAAAAAGACTTACAAAAAAAGAAGGGCCAAGGGGTTGAGAAAAAGACTGTGTCAGAGGGGGAAAGATGACCACAAGCTCGTGCTTACCTTGGGGGGAAGAGAATGCAATCTCGGGTGACAGCAATGGGAAACTAAGCCAGGTTTCTCCAAACAAACGACTCTCTCAGGGGGAAAAGGAAAAAGCAGGGGACGCTCTCAGAAGAAAAAGAAAAAGGATACCTCCTCACAAAGGCTCGGGGGAACGAACTCCCCTTTCGCAGGAAAAGAAATTTTCTCCCGAGAAAAAAAGCGCCACCGAAAAGAGACGACGAGACCGCGACTGCCTGGGAAAGGGGGGAGGTGCCCTGTTCGTCATTCGGAAAAAGAAAGGAGCCCGGCATGCTTGAAAAGGAAAAAAGGGAAGGAAAAGGGTCAGCCATCGCAAGAAAAAAAAAAAAAACGGTCTACTATTTGCCTTCAGAGAGAGCGGCTGGCCCCTCGGCTCCCAGGGAGGTTCAAATCCCTGAGCAAAAAAGAAATCTCCTGAAGGGAGTGGAGGCCATTGAGAAAGAAGAGTCAACGCCGACAAAAGCCCGTACCCCCAGTGCCGGCACGCAAAAAAGGAGAAAAAAAAAGCCAGACACCGTAAACGAAAAAAAAAGAGGAACAAGCTGATAGCGCAAGTAAAGAGCGACGCCCTCACGAAAGGAAAAGGGAAGTTTCTGGAACTATCGCGGAAGGAAGAAAGGTGGCCGCTGACCAGGAAAAAAAAAGAGAGTCACCTCCGCTCGAAGACAAGGCCCTGCTTATGATGGAAAAAAGAGGGTGCGTTCCGTCCTCAGGGGGGAGGGGAGAGGGACGTCGTCCGCCGGAAAGGAAAAAAAAGAACCACGTAGATCTTCTTCTGGCTAGAGTGGATCTCAACAACAACAACGGGAAAAGAGAGAATATCCATCCCCGAAGGAGAGAAGGGGGAAAAGGAGACGGCAGGAGACTACTTCACGCTCAGGCCTCCCACTTCCTTCGGGAAAAAAGGGGGAACAGTCAATCAGCCTGGAAGGGGGGGGAAAGGCATTTTTAAGAGGAAAACGGGTTGTTTCCCTCGAGGGAGGGGAACTTCTTTCCCTGGGGGGGGGAAAAAAGGGAAAACCCCCTGTAGCAGGGAAAGCTCCTCTGTGGAACTAAAAAAGTTTAAATTGTTAATTTCTTTCAGTAAAAGGACTGCCTCCTCTCAAGAGGGGGGGGGTGTACGATCCCCCCAGAAGGAGGTTCAAAAATCAAGGGAAGGGAAGGGGGCTCTTTGAAAAAAAAGGGGGGAAAAAACGGCACTGGGCCTTAAAAGAAGAAGTTTGACGATGATGACTCATAGGTAAAAGACAACCTCCCCCACAAAGGGAAAGAGGGAGATGTTGTCCTGGAAAGGGAAAATTTTTACAAAAAAAGACCGAGAAGCCCACGCAAAGAAAGGGTCTTCTGTCCAGGAAATAGTCCGGGAAAGGGAGCGCGCCCGTTTCTCAGGGGAAAAAAGAAGATCAACGCCGAAAAAAAAAAAAAAGTCCGCGGATCACTCCGGAGAGGGGGGGAACTGGCGAAAGCAGGTCCCACGGAAGGAATGCCCGTAAAGGAGGAGGCTCCAGTGGGGGGTCAGAAAAAACTTTGTTCGTTGCACAAAAAGGGGGGAGGTCGGACGAAACAGCTCCTTGGGGAAAAGAAGTCCTGTCTATATAGAAGAAAAACTGTCGGGGCCCCCTTGTGCCGGCGATCAAGGTGCGTTTGTAGCAGGGGAAAAAGGCTCGGGCCTGCACAAATGGGCCAGGTAAAGAAAGCAGCTCGTGGCAAGGGAAGCCGAAGCGCCGGTGTAAAAAAAGGAAAGAAACATGACCCAGTCCCAGGAAGGGAAAAGCCGTAGACTTGGGGGGGGAAGGAACCCAAATTCCTCCGGGTGGCGGGAAAGGGAAAAGGAAAAAGATGTTTTGGGGGGGAAAAAGGCACAGGAAAAGACGTCTTCGTTGGACAGGAAAAAAAACTGGAAAACAGCACGTTGGGAGACAGCTGAAACGGCTTCTTTGAAGGAAGGGTAGTGGGCCGTAGAGCAAGAGACGGGCGATTGTAGTAGGGGGAGGGGGGGGGGGGGGGGAAGGGAGGGGGGAAGGGCGTCAACCAAGAATCTGGAAAAAAAGCCGACCCTGGGAGGGGGAAAGACTCTATGGCCTCAGCTGTGGAGGGGGATCCCTCTCCTGGAAGAGAGAAAAAAAAAAACTGGACACACGACTCCCGCCTTTGAAAAAGAAAGCAACCACGACTTCGTGTTTAGAAAAGAAGTGTTCTCATTAGGGATTCGCCTTTAGGGGGGCCCCCCCACCATGCAAGGGAGGAAAGGCCTGCGTAATCTGTCGAAGAAAAGAACCCATTTCTCAAGGAAACTCTTACAAAAAAAAATAAGGTAAATTTTTTCAAATTCCTAATGACTCCCAAGGGAAGCATAGAAAAGAAAGGGGCCCTTTATTTGGGGAAAAGTGAAGCGTTGTGCTTTTCATAAAGGGCGACCACAAAAAGGGTGGATGTTGAGGGACCGGCCCTTCCTTACCAAAAGGACTGTTGGGGGAAAAAAAGGTTCCTTTATTGGTGGAAAGGGGCAGGGAATTTGAACAAGATTCTCGAAAAAAAAGGCCTTGGGTACTCCGAAAAATCCCGTGAATGTGTGTGCAGGAAAAAAAAAAAGGCCGCGCCGCTCACAGACACCTAGGGAACCAAGATAAGGACCTCCCCCTCCTCCCTTTGGGGAAAAAAGGAGGGAACTTTTCCCCTCGCCGGCGACCCCTTCAGAAAGATCCGAAAAGAGCACCTGTATGGCACCCGAGGCCCCCGTGAAAAGAAGAAAAGAAAAGATACCGGGAAAATGTGCTCTCCTTACCGGAAAAAAACCTGGGAAAAAAAAAGCCATCGGGATTGGGGGGGGGGGAAAACAAGAAAGTCTCCCAAATGGGGAAAAAAGGGGAAGGCGATCACAAAAGGAGATGACCATCCGCTGCAAGGAATGACCACCTGGGTGAGTGGGAACAGCTGTTGTTTCGTACGAAAAAAAAGGGGAAGTATACGAGTCGACAAAAAATCTCAAAAAATGGGAAGGGAAGGCTTTCCAGGGAAAAATCCCCCCCCTCCAGAGAAAAGAAAAGGGGTGCCTGCTGGAGAAAAAAAAAAAAAAGCCGTCAAAATTACCGCAGCAGGTTTCAGGGGAAAGGTTTCTCCCGAGGACAGCCCGAAAAAAAAGAGGGGGCTGCGAAAAATGTGGCCACCTACAAGGGCCTCAGAAAGGAAAGGGTACTCCAAGAGTGAATAAAAACTTGGGGGGGTGGGAGCCGACAATAGCTTCGAGGAACAGCGGACGATGCAGGGGCACGAAAGAGGGGCGATGTGCGCAAAGGGGGATGACCACGGGAAAGTCCGAAAGGGGAAACAAATGGTCCAAAGATAAGGAAAAAAGCCCGGCTGCGCAGGAACGCTCAATTATCCCCCGAAAAAAAAAAGGCCGCGACAGGGAAAGCGGCTTTGGCGCTGAAAACCCGCTGACGGGAAAGGGATCTGGGTTGCGAAAGGGCAAAGGAGGGGCAATGCCCCAGGGGGGGGGGGGGGAGAGGGTGTCCGCCGGAAAAGGCCGACTTGAAGAATGAAAAAAGGAATGGAAAATTCCAGAGAAAGGGTGGCGAAGACATTTTTTTGGAAGTGAAGGCACCCCAGGGGGGGGCGTAGACGGGGGTCCCGATCAAGGGGAAGGTGGGGAAGAGAAAGCGGCTGATCCGGGGAGGAATGCGCCAAAAAGCGATAACAAAAGCCGCTAATGAGAAAAACTGCCGAAAGGGGCCCTGAACCGAAGGGAGCGCCCGGCGCCGAAGGGGTCGCTTCAGGGGGGGGGGGGGGGGAGCGCTCCTCGAAATCACCAAGGAAAAAAAAAAAAAAGCCCAGGCCAGGGGGGGGCCCGCTTTCACTTCGGGTTAACTGCTCTTTGAAAAACGCCTCTGGCACCAGCCTCCTAGAGAAAAAAAAAAACCAGGGGGGGGGGGAAAAAAGGGGCATCTTATTTGGGGGGGTCCTCGGACGCCTATTCCAAGGGAGGAAGAAAAAGGTGGAAAAAAAAAAAAAGCGACCCTTAGGGGACACCTCTCCCTCTCCGACAAAAAGAAAAAAAAAGATCACTACGGCCCATGGTGGGAGCCTAAAGCTGGGAGGGGGAGGAAACTGACGAAAGAAATAAAAAAACACCAGATTATCCCTGAAAAAACCCCCATTCCCCCGCCAAGGGGAAAATTCGACCCCATCGAGGAGTCAGGCCCGAGGCCCTGTTCGACAGAGCCAAAAAAAAGTACTGTCCCAATTGTTCGAAAAAAGGGGGGGGGTGACGACCATCCTTGCCAAAAACCACGACCCCCAGGTAAAAACAGCTGGATCGCCCAAAAGGGGACAACTAATGGCGATAAATGGGGGGGGGGGGCCGGACGCCTTTTGGACAGGGAGTACTTCAAATTTTCCTTCCTCAAAACCATAGAAAAACGCCGGGGAGAACGACGGGACGGGGTCAAAAGAAAGAAACTGATCCTGAAAAAAGTACAACCCGAAGGAGGGCTTCACCCTGGGAAAAAAACGTCCCTCCTGGCGGGAGGAACTCACCCAAAATGAATGCCAAGGGGGGGGGGACACAATCGAGATAACCGGGAAAGACCTCTGCCCAGGGGGGGAAGTCCTCCTATTGGAAAAAAAATCTCCCAGCGCCCAAAAGACGAACGATGAGCCGACGACGGGGGAGGCGTCCTGGTGAGCAAAGAGGGGGAAAAAAGCATGGTGACCAAAAAAGGGAAAGGGTCCCTAATCCTTGCGCGGAAAGAAAAAAACGCCCTTGGAACCCCGCCTCACGGGGGAAGGAGGGACTGCTACCGAAGAGGCCTCAACCCAACAGTGGGAAAGCGAGTTTCACTAAAGGGATACACAACAGAAAAAAGGGGGGGGAAGGATGTTTGATTTCTAAAAGGAAGACCAAGGCTGAACTCAGAG
>Ga0179591_1292349_pt1 | contig 11808 bp, 16 predicted proteins | sample CZOMad2_1_08_16f_FD_182891 | JGI IMG/M metagenome (GOLD analysis project Ga0179591, IMG submission 182891) | Vadose zone soil fungal communities from Angelo Coast Range Reserve, California, USA - CZOMad2_1_08_16fungal (PacBio error correction) | ecosystem: Environmental > Terrestrial > Soil >...
CCGGAGGGAATCGTCACCCGCGAGGGCCACGCCGGCCGGGTGGAAAAGGAAAAAGTCCAAAACAAAAGCAAGCCATGCGGACTGCTGGTTCGCCTGTACTTGACAGTGGGGGCTCGGAGAGAATGTGAAGCTTCCACTTCGGGGGGAAAGCCCGGTACGTCAAGGATTAGGAGAGGGAATCTTCCGATAGGACTAGTCCTTAGAGGAGGCCTAGCTCCCAGGCGTAGTCTTCCAGCCAGGCTGCTTGCTACCTTCTTTCATGCAGAACAAGGAGTGCTTCTGTTAAACTAGAACATAGAGAACTGGCAGCAGAAAAAACCTGGGTGTGTCAGAAGGCGGGAGAAGGAAGCAAGGAGAAAGCTGAGAGAGCCGCACATACGGGTACAATATATTTCCGGAGAAAACGCCGGCACTAGGGAAACGGGTAATCAAAGCAGTCCGTACATGCCCCGGTCACGGGGGGGGAAAAACAGGGTGGAAAGGGACACGGCCCAAGGACGTCAGTACGAAGAGGGTCGGGAAGCTTTCGGGACTAAGAATTGGGGGCTGGCTTGCCTTTGCAAGTAGTCCGTGGAAAAATGGGGAGCTCGGCTGGGGATAGGAGAGCGGCGGAAAAATCTTAAAGTCCAGTACAAAAAGCGAGGCTAAGGAAAGAGAAAACGTGGGCGGGGAGGGGAGCTGGGAGAAAAACTGGTAAATGAGAGATACAGGCAATGCGTAGACCGGAGACCAGTGGTTGGCGATGAAAAGACATGTACTATCGCGAGTCTGCGACGGATCTCAGAATCTAATGGGCTGTGTATTTGGTCAAACAGAGAGAAAGGGGAACGCGTAACCGACCATCGCAAGACCACTTAAAAATTCCGGGGGGGAGCGGGATTGGGTTCCGAGAGACGTAAGGGATTAAAAGATAGTTCACTATACCCTCTATAACGAAGGAGACTCTGGGGGGAGATTGAAACGAAAAAACTATGGAGGCAAGAAAGCTTCCTATATCTAGTCAGGGAGAAAAACAAGGCCATCTTAAAGATGGGTTTCCCTTAACCACAATCAGGGGATCAAAGAAACGCCCGACGAGAACGGACCAGAGAGGAAAAACTTCAAAAGGCCGCTTGCCGTCCAGCGAGAAAAAAGAAGAGAGACAAGATCCTCCCTCTCTTACATTGAGGAACCTTTCAGGGGGAAAGGGCTCACTAAAAAAAAAGTATGCTGACAGGCGGTGGACGACCAAAAGGGGAAGAAGGTCAATTAACTACCAGACACAAAAAAGGCGAGGTCTTAGCAGGGGTCCCTGGGGGCTAATCCATAAACGTTAAAAAGAGGGGAGTCGGTCTAGTCGCAAGACGGAACCATCCCGTACAGTTCTAGTTGTGGAAAGAGGAGACCTCAAGGGGCAAAAGGGCTTGCTGTAAGAGAAGGAAGGCGAGTCTTTCAGCCAAAAACAGCCCCCTTGGCGGAAGAGACAGGGAAGACTAAGTGTGAACTTTAACCCACAAATCGGGGAGCTGACGTGCTCTGGGGAGAAGAAGAAAGTTTGCACGGGAAATTCAGGGGGGACTCGGAAAGACGCAGGCAGATCAGACAGTTGACCATTTCGTATTAACCTTACCCTCGCGGGTCATCTCGCTATGATCATGGGTCAAAAGACGACACCTAGGTAGTACAACTCTCAAACAATTTGAGGGACCTCAAGTTTGGAATCTAACCGGATGGAGGCAGTGGGCGGGCAAGAAAGGGGGGAATCTCATATCTCATACAAGGAAAACACTCTACCGATGCCCCTGATCACGACTACCCCCAAGAAAGCTAGAAAAGAAAAAAACAGGGGGTCAGGCTGATCAGTACAGGGGACAGCTCGTCCAGGAGAAACAGCTCTTTGCTCGACGGTGGCCAGAAAACGAAAATTTAAAACGCTCAGTACAGGAGGGCACTCTCAGAAGAGTAGCATGCCACCCTGCGAACCTGATGAAATAAAGGGGAACTAAGACGTCCTTATGTCGCTGACCGGACTGAACTTAGGGAAGGGAGACCTTCTATCACGGATGCCTCCGGAGGAATAGGGCCAAACAACGAAAAACAACAACAACACCAACCACACAACAAAAAACGCATCCCGGATGGTTAGCGAAGCAAAAGCAGGGGTACGCGGTCAACGGGGGGTGTTAGCTACGAGCGGTCGATGTTCAAAACGCTGGGAAGGGCAGGGGGGGAACCGAACAAGAGAGGCTGTTGGGGAGGGGAGATTTGCAGGGTACGGTTAGGCCGGGGGGAAGGGCGGAGGTGGTGGTAGCGGGAAAAAGAGGAGCCAAAAGGAGGTAATGAAAGGTATAGGGCCAAAAGGGGGGTGGGAGGTGGGAACCGTAGGAGTAGGGGGAACGAGCGCACGCGAAACGCGGAGTTGAACGGGGAGAGGATAATGAAACCCAGGGAAGGGGAGGGAGAGGACGGGGGTGGGAGTAGGTGCAGTTGCAGAGAGAAGGGGGTAGGCAGAAGGTGTAAGGTAAGACGGGGGAGGGGGAGGGAACAAGGGTAAGGTGGGAGGGGGGTCGCGAGGCAAGTGGAGGGGGGGGAGGCGCGAAAGAGGTCATGGGAGCAGACGAGGAGGCCGAAGCGGGATGGGGGTCAAGGAGGAATGTGGGAGGGGGAGAAACAGGGAAGGGGGGGGGAGAAGGCAAAGCTCGAGGGCACTGAGCGCCGCGGAACGGAGGGGAAGGAGTGAGGGCCCAAGAGGCCAGGGCGCGGGGGGGCCGGGGGGTCAAGGCGGCAGAGAGAGGGGAAGGAACAGAAGCCTAGTGAGGGTAAGGGCGGCAAGGGGGGGCGGTGGCGACGGGGGGGGGGCGACGCGGGGTAAGAGCGGGGGTGTCTAGGGAAGGGGACAGGCAGGCAGGGGCGAGCACGAGAGGTAGGGAAGGGGGGGGGGGACAGGAAGGGGTACTACGGGATGAGGAGATGGGGTTGGCGAGCAGAGGGGTGGGTGGGGATGCGGGGAGTGACAGACGGGGGGTTCAGGCATGGAGAAGGTGGTAGGGGAAATGGAGTCAGGAGACTGGGGTGGGAGGGGAAGAGTCGTGGCCGGGGGGGGGACAGGGAGGCGGAAATGATGGGGGCGTGACGATACGGGGTTACGGGTGGGGTCGGTGTAGGGAGAACAAGACAGGTCCGGGATAGGGGATGGGCGAGAGGGGATAGAGGGAAAGAGGCGAGGGAGCTCTAGGAACAAAACACCCACCCTGGATAATAAGGGTGGGCGGGACGTACGGGAGGGGGGGGAGGGGGGGCGGGAGGGGAGGGGGGAAGAGGGTCGGGTGGAAGGAGGGGGGGAGAGGGGGTGGCGGGGGACTGGGAATTGGGTAGGTGGTGGAACGAGGGGATCCGGTGAGAGGGGGACAAGGGGGAAAGGAAGGAGGGAAGAGGTGCCAAAGCCGGGGGATGAAGGAGGGAGATGACGGGAGTGGCGGCAATAACCTGGAAGCATGGGACACGATGAGCAAGACGGGGGGGGGACCAGCGGAGGGGAGGCGGCGGAGAGGAAGGGCGGAGAAGTACGGTGGGTGAAGAGAAGCGGCGGGAGTTGTGAACGCTGCGCGGTCGGGGAGAGGAGTCATGAGGGGAAGGAAAGGAAAGGAGTAAGAGGGGGGAGGGGAAGAAAGTACTCAAAAATGAACTTTTTTTTAATGAAACATTTCCGAAGTGCCGCTGCCAACTGTCGCGAGTTAGGAAAAGAAAAACCAAACTATGCTGACGGACGTGGGCAGCTTAACCTGAAGTGTAAAGAGGGTTTTGTGGACAGGCATTCGTACTACTTTCAGCAAGTCTTCGAGAAGGCAAGTTGGGGGGGTCTGGCTGAGGGGGATGAAAAAGGTGGCACGCGCCAAGCAAGCATTTCTGTACTCCAAGTGTCGGAAATGGTTACAGGGGGGGGAACACCGGGACCAGCCTAAATCCAATGTGCGAGTAGTCGAAATTGAATTGAGGCTGAGGGAATCGAAATGGGCCATAAAAACACAACAACTCTTGAACTAGGGCAAGGGAGGCCGTCAAGGTTTGGGGTATCAACGGAGCAACACAAACAGATCGCTATATGGGGACAGTGAGTGATCGCGGGATCAGAAGCACGTAGATCAGAAATGAAGCATGGGAAGGTGAAGGGACGAGACGTGGGTTAGAAGAAATCAGAGGAATCGTGTCAGGTCCCACATTGACGAGAGCAGGTCAATTCGTGAGAATGATAAACTTCAAACGCCCTTGGCTAAAGGAATGGTTTATATCTGGGGACAGGCACCTGGTACAAGCTCGGTCTTACCTAAATACAGCAATCTACAGGGAGAAAGAAAGGCTCGTGGTTCAGAGAATTCTGGGGGACTCTTTAACTGACAACGGATGTTTGACTTCGGGGGCAAACTCACCTGGCAAGGGAATTCTTTGAAAAGTGAACGGCACCAGGAGTGTCTGCGATTTGCACTACCAACCCGCAAACATGGGCAACATAGCACCGTGCTGGGGACAGAGAGACAAAGACTCGTACGTGTAGGAATGCGAAAGGGTCAACAGGAATACGATGGAAGGGGGGGTAAAAGACTTCGATATTAAAAAAAGGCAGGGCAGCGATCGGTTCGATCGCCCAAAAATGGTCGGGCTCCCGGGGGGAGAAAGGATAAGATAGTTGAGATAAAGATCCAGGGCCTGCCGTTCGAAAGTTCATGTTTTGTAGGCAAAAGCTGGGGAATAACAAAGAACTTGTTTAGGGTGCGTGATCCAAAAAAGGACGGATCGCTATTGCCGTTATCGGGTGAAAAATCTTAGGCAGCCTCGCTACGTGAAGTCAGCGGTGGCGACAAACTTAGGCCTCCGAGAATGGCATCAAAAAACACAAATTTGGGAAAGAAGGGGGAGGGAAGATCGGGGCGGGGGAGGGTGTGATTGTGATCAATATTAAAAGGGGACCATAACGTTACCACCTAAGAACTATTAGCAGAGGAAAGTCCTCAATGTCACATATTGAAGACAAGACATTTCCAAACTTCTTAAGAAACCAACGGGGAAAGAACAGCTTTGACTCAAACTCGCCGTTTTCCACTCGTGAAAGGGGAAAAGGAAATCGGGAATAACGGCGGGGGAAGAGCCAGTGCACTGAAAAACTGCCCGGAGGCTGGGGGAAAGGGCTCTGAATGGGGACCGATCCAGCCGTAATGATCACGCAAACTTCCAGTCAAGATGGGGGGAGCCAATGATAATATCATTCATAGGAGGGGAAGTCAGGACAAAAGACAAAGGGGGGGGAGTAAAGACTGAACGTTTGCGGCCATTATTTGGTGCTGAACTGGGCAGGGAAAAGGGAAAGGCTGTGGGGGGGGACTCTTATGGGTCCAGTGAAAAGAGGCCCTACCGGCCAGACAGGCAAGGATTTTGGAGACATTACGGGGGGGTGTTAGAGTGAGGGGGTGGATGTGGGTTTTAGTGGAACACGTCACTTATGGTTTACTGCTTATTCCAGAAATAAGGGATCACACTCCCGATAGCGGAAACGAGAGGAAGAAAAGTTATGGGAGTTCTGAATGACTAGGGCAACAATGCGTGGTCATGATGGGGAAGAACTTTTGTCGTCCCTGAACATTGAAGAAATCTTATGGCTCTACGGAGGGAAGGTCGTTAGTCACGTACTGATGGTTCAACTGCAAATATCTACAGGGTTTTTCCAACGAGCGCCAAATTTGCAAGTGCGCTCTATAAAAACTGTCTTATTAAAGAGAGAGAATTGAGCAAAAGAGGCGCTCCGTTGGACAAAAAAGAAAGAAGAGTTGCCGGTCGGCCACTGCCCTTTGCCGGCGAAACCACATGGGGAGAACTCCGAAGAGTACCCATATGCCATCGATCCCTTAATGACTGGAAGGGGCGGAAGCTCTTACAGTGAAAACAGCCTTTGATCAGTTAATCAAGGCTTACGCCAGACGTAGCTCAGCGGGCCTCTCCACAAGGGAAGGGCCGAAGGAGGATGAAACCATCATTACAGGGTTCAGGGGGAACAATGACAAAGAGACAGGGAAGCAAAAAAGATGATAAACTCTGCCACCACAACTGACAGGGCAATGGCCGATACGGTTGAAAGGTTATAGCCGCAGAAGAGAAAAACCGCTGCGTTTCACAGAGACCGGCCGCATAAAAGGACAAAAGGTTTGAAGGTTCCACACACAACTCTTCCCTTGGGAGGTTTAAGAATTTCCGGGTGCTCAAAAGCTAGTTATGAGAATTGTGGCCAATCGAGCTTGTGATTGGGGCGTGGGGGAGTCAGCTACGGATCATCATGGGTATTTCAATAACAGGAAAAGTCAAACAAGAAGCACCGGATTTTTTGGGGGTAGGTCGGGCCACCAGCTCGAACTGGAACCGGGCCGCTCTTTGCAGAAAAAAAGGACGGTAGGGGAGGGTTATTGATCTGGATTCTACACTTGATACCAGCCAAGGGCGGGTTCCTTAAAGAGGGCTGGCAATGGAAAAGAATTAATTGGTGTTGACAAAAAACATTGGGGGGGGATCGGTCCCGGGAACTCAGAAGTACGGGGGCGGTAGGTAGCACATTGCAAAAGAGCTGCGATCCAATGAAGAAAAAATTTCGACATCAGGAACCGATCTCAGAATCTGGGTTCGAGGGTGATGACGTATGCGAACGAAGAGTTGTTGGTAGAATCAACGACGAAGACGAAGATAAATGCACTATAAATCGGGGGGACACTCCATTCGGCTATGCCTGGGACATTCATAACTGTAAATCAAAAACCTTAGTAAGTGGGAAGACATATTACATCCACCCTGTCCGAAAAACGGGAACTACCTCTGTTTACTACATCTTGACCGAGGGAATTCGGATTGCTGATCTCAATCCAAATCCACTCTCCGTCTGATCTACAAAATGATATGTATAAAAGGTCCGTGGCGATAGGAAAAATGGAAAATTCCGGCGCTGGCTTGCAGAGGTCTCATTATATCACGACGTAGTTCCAACGTCGGTTAAAAGGTAGGGTAATGTCGCCTTCACGTGAAAGAAAGGACGTCGGGGAGACAGGTGGAATGGCCCAAAGTGGAAACCATAGTTGGGCCGAAATGTGTGACCGTTTTGGGGTGCGGGGCAATTTCAGAAGAGACGGTTGGGAATAAAACCTGCGATCACGGGGGCGCGGGGTTATCAAATTTTCTCAAGAAAAAAAAGAACACTAAAGTTTCAAGGGCGGAAAAAGCATCGTCCGAACCAACCAGGGGCGGATGAATTAGCGGATATCGGTCATTGAAAGGCGGCTGAAGCGAACACAAATCCTTTCTAGGGCGGGGTTGACGGGGATCCAAGACTCACAACATGAAACGAGCCGCGTCTTAGACACGAAAGCAAAGTCTAGGGGCGCAGGAAACCGTTCCAAGGGTGGTACTCAAAAATTGGAAAAAGACGGCATCGGCTTGACAAAGAGTAGAAGGTTGGGAGAGCGGGAAAAGCGCGAGGCTGATACGGGATGACTCCGCGCTGCTGTCCGGGGAAAACAAAGAGACGATGCATAACGGGGGTTGTTTCGAAAAGCAAACAAAAAAAGGGGCTGCCGAAGGCAGGACTGGAGAGGGTCAAGATGCGTTTGTTTGTGTGGGGGGTACCATCTTCGGTAGATCGGCATCACATAATCCAGCCTTAAAACGTACTAGCTACCGGGGCTCGCACACAAGTGTTGGAAAAAGTTCGATGAATTTTCGCAACTCCATTACGGGCCATTGGTAGTCCCAAACGGACGGTGCGCAAACACGACCGGAACTCAAAGGGAAGAATAAAAATTTTCACCGTTAACGAAGGAAATTCCAGTCCTGTAATATGTCTGCACGGAAAACTGCAAACCAACCAAAATGTCTGCAGACTAACATCACATTATTTTAAGAGGCCCCAAAGCAGTGGCTCTAGGCCTAAGAAAGGGTGTTTGTCAACGGGAATGGCAGGACTTTGGGTGTTTCACCATTCTCCAAAACAAATTTCAATGGTCCTAAAGGGAGTTCACAGGAAGGAGATATACGGGGTATATTCTTAGGGGCAGGTCAAGAGGCAACGCTATAGACCGACAAAAATAAAAGAGCGACGTATGCCTTGGAGAAACTCCTCGCGACAACGCCATTCTTTGGCGAAAAGGACTTCCGCAGACGGGTCCGAGATCTGTTGACAATTGGAACGGATGTGAAGGGAGTGCCGGGATTGACCGGGCATCATGCATACCATTGGAAGGAATTACCAGAAAATGGAGGGTCAGCGGTAGAAAAAAGTCTTCAGGGAAGCGGGTGACTACAAGAAGCAGTGTATTTCCTTCAAGGCCCTCGCCAAGTGCCAGGACGTCAGGTGATCCTTTTCCCGGTAGGGGGGGGCACCCGCTCGTACCGGAAGGAAGGGGGTAGTCCCGATGTAACAGAAGAAGGGGGGTAATCAAGCCTCGCTCGGAAGAAACCCGCACGACCTAACGCGGAGAAGGTTACATAGGTTGTAAACACGGATAAAAGGGTCTCGTGCAAAAGGGCCGACACACCAAGGAACAGAGGGAGAGGTAAAACGGCATTATATCGAATTGCACTGAAACTCAAGTCTAAAAGGCTATTTACTATCGAGATTCTGGAACGTAGCAATGGGTGCAGATTTCACTCGTATGGAAAACAGGGAAAGAAATAACTATTGGAAGACAACTGGAAAAACTCGCCTAACAGGGGTAAACCGACAAAGGGATCTAGGGAAAGATGCGGTCTCCGCAGAATGGGCTATACAGAAAGTGGAGTCAAGAGAGTTGGGATGGAAAAGATACCGTGAGGGCAAAACACTCATAAAGGGACTAGGAAAAGCCAAAGGGAGGAGGAGCGGGCTTTTTGAGGTTACAGTGGGGGGACTTCATTCCCCAGGGGTATGTGGACAAGAACTGTGGACCGGGGGCGAGATCTGTTTCCGACATCAAGGTGTCTGCGCGCAGAGTGGTGCTCTGATCCGCATAGTTGGAATGCGGCGACTGTTTCTTTGCCGTTTGTTTGAAGGGACCTCAAGGTCCGGGAAGATGGGACTCCGCGGCCCCCAACGAATGGAATCGTCGCAATGCGGCTCCGCTACTATGAGGGTCAGAAGCTGGTTCAGACAAAGGCCAATAAATTCACTTTTGTGGGAAAGATAAAGTATATTTCGACAGGTTAGGACTAACGTCAACCTCGTAAGGCTCCATATAAACTGGTACTTGTCGTGCCGCTCTTCTTCAAGAGAGGGGGTCCGGCGAAGGAAAAAAAGTCAAACTCAGGGAGACCATTCAGGTTCAACGGCGAGCTCGGGCTGGAACTAGGGAAGAAGAATATAAAATAGACAATGCAAATTGCTCTAGCACCCTCGGATTAGAAATAGGCGAAAGTCGGTGTTAACCAAAACGCTTCGATAAGAGGCATGAAGCAAGGGTTGCAATTCCTCTCCAAAGATGGGCAAGAGTACGGAAGGGATCAACCTTATACATCAAAACCAGATAGCGAAAGGTGAGGGTCAACCAGAAGCAATAGAGAGGCGTAGCAGCCGTTCCAAACTCCTGAGTTGAAATTGGAAAGATGAAGAAGCATGCGTTAGAAGAGAGGGTTGAGGAAGATTGGATCAGTCCTAAGGGTGAGCCTTGGCTGTATAAAGCAGTAATCCATAAGTGGGTGGGAGAAAGGGGCAAAGGAACAAGAAAGTGCACAAAAAGAGGAAACACGTAGGCGATCACAAAGACGTTGGCCGGGACTGATCCCGAAAAAATTAATTGGTCAGCGAAAACGACACGGGGGGGGATTTCAGTAGTCTTACAGGACGGAGAATTGAACAGGGTGGGAGCTTGGTCTGGGTTGGAATAGGCGGAGCTTGGCAACGAGACTTAACTCTCAGGGGTCTGGTACTCAAGGGGCAAGCAGTGCAGGGATCTTGAAAACAAAACTCAAAGCGCCTATCAAATTTCGGTAAGGACTCAGGGGGAAAGGGGAAGTTTTTATGACGATCGTAAGAAAACAAACAACCCAAACAGAGAATCTTTAAGGACCGGCAGGCCTGGGGCGAGGATTCACGTATTTGAGAAGGTTAAGCAAACCAAACAAATATGAAAACCTTTAGAGGGATCCTAGGAAAGGGACCTCATCACCTGCAAATCTCGTATGGACTAGAGGTCCTCACCATGATACGAAGGGTGAACTATCGTCCTATTCTCGTGACCACGTGGATAAAAACCTTACTGATTTGCGGAAAATTCGGAATCATTTGGTGCCTCCTCCTTCATCACCGGTGGGGCGGGAATGGCATGCACAGAGAGAACAGGCTTTGGGGGTGGTCCTCCAATTAAAGGACCTCCTCTACTCTAAAGGAAAAGGTGGTAGGGAAAGGAAGATTAAGCTGTACTGTAAATATCGAGGTGGGAGGCTTCGGAAAAGGCTGCTCATGCGCGGGTGGACAAAAGTCCCTTCCAAAAGTTTTTTCCGACAATGTGGGGCACGAACACCGAGTAATCCTCACGCACACTAAGCAATTTGCTCCCAAGGACTGTTGAAAACAACACACTTTCCCCAACTCTGCTTTTCTGCAACACCGAGAAAAAACGCATCCGAACGGGGGACTAAGTAGAGATTAAACGTCCAGAAACGGTGAGCCCCTGGACGTTTAACGCGCATTGGGACAATTCTTGGCACACGGGGGTTGATAAGATCGAAAAGAACGCGATAGCCAGCTTCCGGGGGTAGCAAAGTTGTCCGACAAAAGATAGGAGGAACGCGCAACCACGGGGGGGGTGATTGTAGATACGGATTCGCTATGCCGGAGCTCGACAGAGGTTTCAAAGTAGTCGCCGGCTCGGGGCGGACAGTCAATTCGCTGGAAAAAAGCTTGAAGTTCCAAGACCATGGAACAGGAGAAAAACAGGCGAGAAGCGGGCCTCGTGATAGGAGAGGTGGCTGCAGGGAGCTCGAGGGAGGGAGAAAACTTGACCAAAGAAAAAGGCGAAAGGAGAATAGAAAAAAAAAATTTCAGTGCCACGTACCAGCCACTATATCACATGGGACTTCCTCTTCTCCTAAAAGAGAGAAGTTCAAGAAAGAGTTTGATGGCGCGGGAAAGCGTCTGTGTCCTCTAAAAATGCCACCTCAACTTACAGTGCGACGGGGACCGTGGCGTCCGGACGATCAACGAGTACAGCTATCTAGAACCAACTCACAGCTGCAAGAACGAATCTAATTAATTCTGGCTTGAAACTCGAGAGGCCACAAACCCTGGAAGATAATGAAGAGGTGGAACGGAATCAAACATGGTCAGGATGAATGGAACATGACATTGAAAGAGGAGCTGTGCTGCGATGACATATTCCGCGAAAGCAAAGGCGCCAACATGACGGAGGGGGACAATTTCACGGTGTATCAATAGGGAATCACAAGATATGGTTCTCGGGCGTGGGGGAAGTGGTGGGGGTTGGGGGAATTCCACACTGATCATGAGTTTGGTTCAAGAAAGGTTAGTAGAAGTTACTTAAGGTCCGAAAAAAGAAATCACTGGTGTAGCATCAAGAAAGGAAGGGGGGGGTGCCCGCGCGTCACAGGGGAATAGGCGAAAAGACACAATCAACTACCAAGAAATTCTCCATGAAGTAAAACGCCCACAACCCGCCGCTATACTAAGGGACATCCCATACCGAGGAATAGGGGGTTACGAGGGGGGTTCTGAGAGAAGGGGAGGGGTGGGAGGGAAGGGTAGTGGCGACCACGAAAAGAGCTAGGCTTTGGCCACACTCGCTCAATTGGAAGGGATCTGGGGACTGA
>Ga0179591_1278437_pt1 | contig 11807 bp, 16 predicted proteins | sample CZOMad2_1_08_16f_FD_182891 | JGI IMG/M metagenome (GOLD analysis project Ga0179591, IMG submission 182891) | Vadose zone soil fungal communities from Angelo Coast Range Reserve, California, USA - CZOMad2_1_08_16fungal (PacBio error correction) | ecosystem: Environmental > Terrestrial > Soil >...
ACCTAACTAGATAGAAAAATCCAGGCTTGGCGACCAGCGGGGACCAGTGTGTCACAAGGATATAAGGAGGACGTGCCATTTCAACGGCGACAGCAAAGAAAAAGAAACCGACTTTGACTAAGAACCTATTGCTCGTTAAGACCATAAAAGAAAACAGCAGGGACAGCTCAGCTCAAGCCGCCGGCTTCAACTCCCCGAAGGAATCGGAAGTAGACAAAAACGCAAATACCTGGGGAAAGGGCACTTCGGAACGCACATAAGCGTCGAGTCCTTTGATCTGGGCTTCCGACGCACTGGAGGAACTCCCGCTTAGGGGTACGCGTGAAAAAAAACCACCCCTATACTGAGGAGAAACTCAACCCGGCACAGCTTAGCAAAAAAATCGGTAAATTGAGGCCCCTTAACGCTTCATAAAAAAGGGATCGCGTGAAGGAGGGTCCGGCCAGGCGGCGACAGTTGGCCTCGAAAATCTCAAAAGGGGAGGGATGGGCGGGGATTCGTCCGCAAAACCCGGCTCGTCAGAACCAATCGGCCGGCGCGCACGCCCGTAGGGTCGTCCCCTGGAGGATACAAAGAGAACCCCGGCGTACATCGGTTGGGACTCATCAGTTGGGGAAAACAGTCCCGTCTGCAGGCTGACCACACGAGCAAGAACCTTGTCCAAACATTTTTCATACCCCAACACTATTGCCAGAAGTCTGATCACCAGGGGGGTGACGTACCGTTTATCGACCAAGGGAAGAAAAAAACGACTCAGGAACACAACCCCACTGGTGTGTTCCGGTACCTTCTTAGCAGGGTCTAGGGCCAAGAAAACCGACGGGTACATCTTAGCCTGGAGGCGAAAGAGCTACCTGGCGGAAAAAAATTGTTCATTATCCCTGAAATCCTCGGATTGGGCGTCAGGCTAGAAAGAAGGGAACATAGGACCGAACAGTGAGAACCCGCAACTTCAGAATGTGTCGTAGGCCGGTGGATGAAAAACTCCGATTGGTGAGAAAAGGTGTGCCAGTTGTACAGAATGAGAATCCTCTTCCCGTAACGAAAGTCGCCCAGCTGGAGAAAAAAGTGCGATGTGAGGGAAAAGAATAGAGCTGAAAAAGAAAAGAAAGGGATCAGGCCAGTCGGTAAAGAGTGAGAAGGGAAGAAGGCTGAACGAAGAAGGGCGGGGTCAGCCTTTCGCTTAAAAAGTGTCCGCGGGCGATGGACTTGAAAACTCAATCATCAAAGGCTAGTGTGGGCGGACCGCAGTGCGGCACTGAAAAAAAGGCCTCAGAGAGGGGCATTGCGCGCGACTCAAAACGGGTCGTCCCGGATGAAAGGGTAAACTCCGGCGAGTGCGGGTAGTGCCGTAACGTCTGGGAGCAGATCCTACCGGATTATCTGTCATCAACTCAGTTGCGAGGCCTAAAAAAGGTGATCAACGCAAACTCCCTGACGGGCGTAGACTCAACCCCTCGGGGGGACGTAATCAAAAGAAGGCCCTACTTGCTGAAATGAGGTATAGGTCTTTCAATCGGTACGCGGGTGTCGGTGAAAGAGAATCAAAGTACGGCCGTGAAAAAAGAAAAGGAGGACCCGGGCAAAAACAAGATTGGGGGCCCAGTCCTCCCGCCGGGCAGACAACGTCGCTCCGTAAGCGGAAAAACTTCGATCGGGGAAAGGGCCAACAAGAACACCCCTTCCCCCAGGTGGTGTCTTACATCAGGAAAGGTGTATGTTAACTCCGGAACACGTCGGGCCAACGGTGCCCAGCAAGTCCAATAAAAAAAGGCTCGTGGGGGTTATGGAGCCCGAGAAGTGGTGGTCGCGAACGCAAAGGAAGGAATTTCTCTTTGTCCCAGGGGCCGTCCTTCTTTACGTCCGTGACTTCGCTTTTAACCCACTGTACGGGTATATGAGAGAGAAGAAACACACAACGGGAGGAGGGGGGAGGAAAGAAAGAAAAGAGATCCCGATACCCTTCAGTTTGGAAAAAGCGATTTGAAAAGAAGACGGCCGGCAAATCAGCAGGAGACTTTCTAGGGCCGACGTCGCGACTAGCAGACGAGCTTCATTTTCTTGAAAGAGGGTACTTGTTTCCTGGGCCCCGGGAAAAGGGGAGGAGAAGCTAGTAAAAATCAAGGACGCTGAAGAAACACATGGGGGGACGTTTGTTTAAGTTGGCAGACTGAGATAAAAGGGACTTTGGGACCCTCGAAAGACCCGTCTTCGTGCGGGGCTGTTCAAATTTTTGTGAACCCCCAGGGAAAATTTTCTCCTCATACGCGGGGGTTTAAGCCGGGAAGGGGGTTCATAGGAAACAGGACCCGGTCAAAGAGAATACGAAAGGGAACAGGAATGAACACATACCGAGAACTGGAGTCCGGAAAAAATTTTTGTAGATCTCCATTCAGGAGGGGTGCTGTCTGATAACCGCGGCCAAAGGCATCGCCGGGAAAGGGAAGCATAAAGTCGTCGGAACGATTGAACCATCTCTACGGCACTTAACCGCCTAAACCTGCGAAGGCAATAATACGAAAAGAACCAAGCGAAAGGCGGGCACTCTCTATGGGAAGCGGTCGTGCATGGAAAAATGCGGGAAGAACACACAGCGACAGGATGCCGATTTTTTTGGCCGGCCCTCATCCCACAACCGCAGGGAGGGGCTGCTTACCCAGTCAGGAGCCACAGTTATCGTGACGACTGCCACTTTCGGCCACTCGCAAGACGCTGGGAGGAACGACGGGAAAGAACGGTGGCGGGGTCATCGATCCCTAGATTAAGCACCATCGAATGAAACGCTGTGGCACTGGGGGTGTTCCGGCCGCGTAGTTTACAAACCTGGCCAGGGTTCACCGCCCCACCATGCTGTCGGCAGGAAGTCCAAAGCAGCCGACAAGGCGGAAGTTGCACGGGGTTTCGCACTGAAAGGTAAGGGCGATGTCTAAAGGTACAGCTCACAAGAGTTGACATTTCCTGCAACATTCCCGCATCGTTTTAGGAGTCTCAACACCCGAATCTTCTACGTGCGGGGGACCGGCGGTGGGGGCGTGGCTAGCGACTCACGAGCAGGACGGACAACGGGGGGTGGTGTCGAGCGGGGGTTCTACAGAGAAGAAAAACGGAACCGCGGGAACCGTCCGGGAGTGTCATATTTTTTTGCGGGACCCCATGCGGGTAATCCCAGGTCCGGCCTAGGCGGGAAAGCAGCGGTACGTTCGACCACCTGCTGGCGAACCCCCTGACCTTTTCGGCAAGTACGGGTCAGGAGGAAAAAACCGGGGCGACCGCCGCGTTGCTTTTCAAGATGGGGGGGGGAAGCCTAACATCTCGTGCTTTTTTTGGGATCAGGAAAAGACCGACCTCCTACCTCACGGGGTTGCGGTTCGAGGCCAACTGTCGCCGCATGGAAGACAAATCAGCCAGCAGACACGAATGGGATGCCGCGGAAAAGGGGGGTCCGACCATGCCTCGAAGTTTTCTGTGCTCCGGGGAAGGCGCATTTCGGGAGAAGTACGGGAGGGGGGGCAAGAAGCTGGGAGTTCAGGTCATGTTCTCAAAAGGAGAAACAGAGCCAGTATCGCCGGGGCTCTGTTGCTAGGGGGGCCCTTCTTCTATGCAGGGGTTGGGCGCCGCCGGGAAGTCCTGCGGGGGCGGGATAGGGGAGGGTTGGGATATGGCTTTCATGCGTTCTTAGGTTCGCGTAACCCTAGCAACAAGGTTGCACAGGCACTGTTCAACCAACGGCTGGTCTCGTGCAGGGTCGAAGTAATAAATGGCCCTGAAGGCGCTTGCCGTGTACACGGAACCGAAGGTCGAAAGACCCTTGAAAAGTTCGCACCCTAAAAATCTCAGAGCCGCTCATCTCAACAACAAAACTATGGGATAGAAGATATAAGGTTGCGAAAAAGGTTATGTGCGACTCATGCTGTTGGCAAAGGGGAAGGCGTCCGAGGAACCGGCGGCGTGGGGGCCCAGTCTACTTCCTACAGCACACAAGGCGGGAAAAAAAACGCTGGGTGATGCATGGTCAATGCGGGATCTTACGGCAAAGAATCAACCTCCGGACCTCTCCTGCTCCAACGAAGAAGGAACTTGACAAGAAAGCATGAAACGTCGTCGCTACAACCGCAGGACTATCAACGCCGAAGATCTACGCAGTCAAGGGGCTTCCTTAGTACTTACTGGCTGCAGACGCACGGGGGAAAGGAAAGCAAGCGTCGAGCCGTACAAGCGCAAGCATTCTGCCCACCCGTAGCACGACCAGAAGTCGCAAAGGGCGTCCCCAGTCCCGCGGAAACAACAGGCCGTGTCTCGCTTGGGGACTGTTGATCGGCCAGCGGTCAACATGGTGAAAGAAGAAACGCTCCAAGATTATGAGGGCAAACCTTGGGAACCCCCTCCACGCAATGGGGGTCGGGGCCTTCCAAAACTGAACGCACGAACGTCGGGTCGTCAAATCTGCATCGACCGTCCAGTACGCCCCTGCGTAAGGGGGGGCGCATCAGGGTTCGAAAGAAATGAGCTCCCTCACACAACCGATTTTTACGGACCTGGGCAGTGGGAGGCGGACCCCAAAACCGAATGACCTCCAAGAGGACCGGGTGAGTAGGGTTTGGCGACCTAGTTCTTCGGAACGCTAGAAAAAAAAGCATTTGAGGTACCTTCTAGACAGTTTCTAGAGTCCCTCGAAGGGTAAACTCCCAGTGCTTACTTTTGCTAGAAACTCACGAGCGGCCCTGGTTAGGATCACCTGACGGGACATCACTCGGGGAGGACGTACAGCGAGTAGAAGAATACCTTAAGATTGGGAAAACCAGAAACGGTCCAAAGTGTCGTCGGGACGTTGAGACACGCGAGGGACAGGGGGAAGGCCGGTGCATCAGTTTGGCATCTTGGGTTAGTAAAGAAAAAAGAAAACTCACACATAGTCGTCCCATCTTTGTTGCTAATGTGAGTCCAATCGGGGAGATTACCCTCAAGCCAAAAACTGCTCGGGAACGTCGGGCGAAGGGAGTGAGGCGAGGGGAGACCAGGGGGCGGAAGGCAGATAAGAAAATGAGCGTGTCCCTGCCTTTTCTCTTCCAGAAAATGGTCTATGAAGCCTGGAAAAAATCACTGAGGATTGGTTTTTCGGGCCAGAAGGTGCCGGCGGGGACCCTACCATCACCGGGTCGTTGGGGCCTGGCGCTTGCGACTCCAGGGGCAGAAAAAGCGATCACTTCCACGAGGAAATTGTCGGGGTAAGACCAGGGTCTCTTGGAGGGAACTCGGGTAGACCGAAATAGCTGCCTCAGGAAAAGCGAAGCCTTAACGAGGTGATCGCCAGGAAACTCCTGACTAGATAAACGAGTTGGAGAAAGGGGGATCGATCCTGGCCGCGCGGAGGGGGAAGGATGACGATCATTTTTCAGGATTCTGACGGGATGTTCACTACTTACAACTGGACCGGCTTGACACCCGTCCGAAGGGGGGAGTACCGGGGCAACCCAGGCAGTGCAAAGGGACCGCACTCCGGAAAAATGAGCAAAAATCAAAGAAGGGGCACGCCAGGGTCCGTCCGTCGCCGAACACTAGAACACCCGCACAGGGGTTAGGCGGCCGGAGGCTTGATTGTTTAACTGAACTGGAGCCATCGAAAAAGGGAAAAGGAACAAGGGACACGAATTTCAGCACTGAAAACGGTGAGTGTGCCTTAAACTTGAGCGAAGATAAAAAAAAGAAGGGGAAGGGTTAACGTGCGGGGTCTTAAAGGGAAGGAATGGACTCTTACGCAGACAGGGTATCGGATCTCTCAAACAAAAATTATGAGGCAGAGAGCGATCCGATACCGGCAAGGGTCAGAAGCGAAAGAAGAGGGGACGGCCGCACCGGGCACCGAGCCAGCGCGGGGTACTCGCGGCCACTTCAAAAAAAAAGAAACTCAACCGAAGGGCTGAACTGGAGGACTTTTTCCGCAAGGGCCACGAGGGGCTCCGACGAGTTAAACGAAAAGCCGCTGAAGAGAACAATGGGGGGGAGGTTTAAGGTGTTCGGCGACGTCACCACACACCGGGGGATTTTTCAGAGGGGACATTAGATCGTGTCGTCCCGGCGTCCTGGGGGGAAACATGGGTTGCCCAAGGTGAATGACACTGAAGGCCGGGTCACAAAGGGAGCGGTTTAATCAAGTCAACCGACCCGGGCCCGATAAGACTAGGGGGGAGAGGGCAGCACTTAAAGAACTTAAATGCGAAATGTCCGGGCACAAACACCAAATTGGGGGGGGGTCTATAAGCCAAGTACATGTTCTTTTGGGCGTGCAGCAAAGGCGACCAGGGAAGTCCAGAGAAGGGGCGAGTGCTACGTCGGTTAGGGGAAGGGGTCCGCAAAAGTTCTAGCCGGCACTTGGAAAACCCGAACTAAAAAGTGGCGACGGCAGGAAGTGATCCGGGGACCGCCCCGATCTCAAGAAAAAAGAGGAAAAGGATATCAAGAGGCTTTAGTGGAAGTCAACCTGCGGTCCGCCCAAAACTCGACAGGGAGGGGAAAGGGTGTAGGGGCCGTCATCGCCCCATCCTTCCTGGAAGGTCCGCTGCACAGTCCGAAAGAAAATAGTTATCTTAGGGGGACTCCCCTTTCGGAAATACTCCTCACAGCATGCAACGACTGGCCAGGAAGGTGGACGGGTACAGCAGCTCCCGATCTGCCATCAAAAAAAAGATAAGAAAATGTTATAACGGGGATTCACCTCGTAGTTGGGGGACAAAAGGATTAAAAAACTATGCACCGGGAACGGCTGTAGCGTGTCCAATCCAGGCGTACGCAAAAAGGCGTTGGAGAATTTCAGGGTGTACCAAATGCTTCAGTTTACGAATCCGATCTTTACGTCCTCCATCAGCGATGCGTCAGTGGATAAAGAAAGCCAGGAAGAAGGGGATCCAGATATCAGAAAAAAGCCGATACGGAGACAAAACAAGGCGGTGACTGAGGAGCGAAATAGAAGCATGGGCCGTCAAAAACGTGGGGGGGGTTCGATCTGTTCGACGAACTCGGGTCGAGGAAAAACTTCAAAAAGGTACCAAAGGGAGGAATCTGTTTGGTGGTCCTCAGGGCGGTCCGGAAAAAGGAGGCTCTTGTGGCAGGGGTAAGCAATGAATGCGGGACGGGGGGAGAAAAAGAAGGCGCAAAACCGATGGGGTACGGCAGTGAGAGAACGTCATGGGTTAGGGAACAGACTTCTCCCGAATGGCGGCGTTCCAGAGGTGTTAAGCCGACCCCGGAGGGGGGGGCGGGGTGGGGATCAGGTCCCGGACTCCCCGACTACATCACGTGGAAAAGGTTTCGCAAAACAAAAGGACCCCGGTTACGTGACTAGGGTAAGGGACACTTGAAGTGGGAACTGGAAAAGGGGGGGGGTCATACCCTTCTCTGCGGGTGCTCCCGGGCGAAAGAGCTTCGGGGGGGAAGGCATTTACTGCAGCGGTACGTCGGAAAGAAGCTTGGGGTGAAACAGACACCAGTGGTAGGCCAAACTCCGCGGCCGCTGCTGTGATCGATCAGGGGGACCAAAGGGAAAGGGTGCGGTTTTAGAACCGTGCATACGTCCTTGATTAGTTGCAATCCCGGCGGGAGTGGGGGAGACGGGGAGAGTGTCAGCGGAGGGATCGTCTCTGAACAAGAAAAGCATCGTTGAACGGGGCAAAGTTAAAAGCTTCTGAGAGGGTTTCTTTAGACTCGACCCTGGCCCGAAGGGACGGTACGAGGCCGGGGGACCCCTTTACCGCCTGGTAAAAGCAACCCTAAAAAAAAATGAGGGCGCCTGATCTCTAACACGGAGGAAAGGAATCAGAGATGGTCTCCTCCGGGGGATTGCGGACACAGGTCGTTTGAAAGGGGGGACCGGACTCGTAACCGGGAAGGCGGGGGGCAAGGTAAAAAGCGACCGGAAAAAAGACTCCAGCCGCGGGTGCAAAATTGACCTTGGCAAAAATCTTTGGCGCGAACGTGAAGCGCAGAAGAAGGGCCGCCTGACGCATCAGACCACCTTCAACGAGACTGAAGGGGAAAAAAAACAGTACGACTGGAGTCCACCTGCCGAAGAGCCGGGCCAAATTCGGGGGACACACATCCCGAGGAAGTATGGTAAAGGGTTCTTGCTTGTCCGGAGGCACGTTACCGGAAGCCCGCTGAGGGAACTCCGTAAAACCGCGTGGACTCCAAAAGAAGGAAAACTCTCACAAGGCAACACTATACCCCCCGAGACAGAGGAACCTTACCTCGTCCATCCCAGGCAGTGGGAGCAGGGGGGGGAGATGGCAGAACGGCGCGAAACGGGGGGCCTCTAAAGGAGACACCAGTGATGGTATTGGCTGAAGTGTCCTTTCAACAAAAGCAAACGGCTACTTGGGAGATTCCCACCTGACTCGAAAAAAGCACTCAAACGTGGGGTCGTCCCCGTTCTTCAGAAACCTCGTACGATCATCTGTGGCAGAAGAATTGGAAAGAAAACTCTCAGAGGCTGCTGTCAAAGAGAAACGAGCAAGAAAGGGGGGGGGCCGGAACGCGCATGGGGGCTTGAACAAACAACAGAAGGCCCTAGAACGTCTTATGGGGGAAAGGGGGCGGTATTTTATGATACATCTATTTCGTCATCCAAACACCCAAAAAACGGGTTTAGAATGAGCTGAGTAGATAGCAAGACCACCGCCGGGTGCCCCGCAGTATCCTATCGGGCGGGGTCTATAATAGCGAAAAAGCAGAAGGCATTGTTACAGGCGAACCGGAACCGCATAAGCTGATGGTGACGTGCATGCTCGTCCTCCGACATAGTCAAATCAGTGCGGAAACCCAGCAATTCAAGAATTTGTCAGTTCGCCGGGGATGACACGAGGAAGGTGGGGAAGCCGGTGTCAGTTGTTAAAGGAGGGTTATGAAAAGCGGAAAAAAGAGAAATACCAGGCCATCTTCCGGCTTGAGCAAAGAAGCTTTAGAGCTTACCCTCCGCCAAAAAACGTCTCGGACGTAAGAACAGCGTGGGGAGATTGCAGCCAGGGCGTACGACGGGGGAAGTACATGGTCTTCCCTTTCAGAGGGGCATCTTAAAAGGAGGAAATGAGGGGCTATGACGCGACAAGTCCGGATCCTTTGGGGATTAACGATTTGCCGGAACTGGGAAAAGACCAGAAACTAGGGCGGAATTGTCCTTGGCTCTGGGGCGACTCCTTGGCGTAAGTATCAACTTCAACCGTCGTCATTTTGGGGGACTTTAGTTGTAAGTCAGAGGCGCTTGAGCTCGGTCCGCGACTTAGAGCAAGAACGAACTCGGCATGCCTTCGGACTGAGGGGGAGCAAAAGAAAAAAAGGTCAGGACAAAGAACTCTCGGGGGTTAAAATGCTCTATCCGGGCAGAGCGGCTTACTTTCTCAAGGTACATGTAGAGTAGCAGTGACAGGTTTCGGTGCAAAAAAGACCGGGGGGCGGGAACCCGTAACAGGTCAGGCACGGGAACCCTGATTGGACCAGGAAAAACCTAAAGAGAAACGCTGGTTCAGGCTCAGGAGGCACCGGTTAAGGGGGGAAGGGGGAGTAGAAGTACCACTAGAACAAACCGTCCCCCAGGGGTTCTTCTTCACAAAGGGAAAAAGTGTTAAGGAGGAAAAGTCGGCAAGGGTGCCCAGGAACCATAAATGGCAGCAAACAGGGAAGTTGAGTAATCCGCGAAGGGTAAGGAACAACGGCGATCTCGTGTGCCCAGGTGACGGGGCACAAACGTTTTTTTTCAGGACAGTCCGTTAATCAGCTCTTGACCAATGAGGTGATCGGGGGAATCAACGAGAGACAACAACAAAGGGAGGAGGAAAGAAAGAGGACCCGATAAACCGGTCAGTGGGTCATAGCGGAAGTCCAAAAGGAGAAAGGGGGCCGGCCAGGCAACTAGAAAAGAGGGCGGTTCCTCGCGCCGTAGCGGGTTGATTCAAAAAGAACCTATCTTAGTTCTGAAAGTCGTGGAATGGGGGTCACCTGTGCAAAGGGGGGGGGGGTAATACTTGAGAAACAAAGAGGTAACCACTCAAGCCAAGGATACGAACCCTGGGGGAAGGTGTGTCCGGTTTGGAACGACGGACACACTGGAGGGGGGTGCCAACTATGCACAGCGTTGGCTTCCTGCGGAAGATTTGCCAAGAAGGTGTTGACCCCAGGAAAGGCGGACAGTGGTCAACAGCGGTCCGGGGTTTAATCTTGACAAGACCACGGGCCACAGGAGGCCGAACTGGGTCGGAAGGCACGGTCATACATCGCGCCCTATCGTCAGGTCACAAACAAATTTGTTGTTCGAAAAATTCCTGAGTTTGCGGCGGCACCGCGGCGGGAAGGGAAATCGCCGGGGGAAAAGGGGGGCAGCTAACGTCAGGTCGGAGCCGATTACGACAAGCTATACTAAAAGCATACAGAAACCCTACGGCGATAGCCGGGAAGAAAATAGTCGCAGAGCAAGGTCAGCCGATCTCGGGGGGGGGAATCGGGGGCAGGGGGACAGTGAGAACGGCGGGCCGCCACCTCAACGACAGGAGGGCCGAGGGTTTGGTAAAACATCCTAGAGAAAAATCCGGCCTGAAAATTCCTCATGCCAAGGAAGGAAAAACCATGTCGTATCCGCTTACGCACCCTGGATGTAGAAGAAATCTGTCTCCCTACTGGGAAAGGAGCCGTGGAGGGGGGAGAGCGAGAAACGGAATCAGTCAGCAAACCATCGCCCTCCGACGCAAGCGTACTGTTAAGGGTTAAAAAAAAGGTTTATCCCCACAAGCGGGACCACTTGCCGAGACAATCCCTGCGGTACGTGTCATAACCAAAGGGAGGAAACACAGCGTGAATGGGTGCGGGTGTCGTCACTGACTGTAGGGAAGAAGTCAGGGATTCCCGAGAGGAAGGTCATCCCTCAATCGTCAATGTAACAAAAAGAAGTCGTTATCTCTTCTAGAAACACGCCGATAGGCTAAGGGAGGGGCCCGGAGGGGGAGGGCCCTTCGGGAAACCTGAAGGAATTTCAAAAGACCACACGGGGGTGTTGGGGGTCTTTTCAGGACTACTCTTGGCTTATAGGTCAACCCAGGAAAGAAGAACTGGATGTCATTCGGGGGGGGGGGGGGGCAGCACCCCACTGAGGGCGAAGACCACGGTACGTCTCGGTTTTGTCAACTCTTAAGTTGTCTCAACCTTCGTCTTCGACCCCAGAAGTTAGAACGGTAGGGGAAATGGAGTCGCTCCAAAAGGGGGAAAGAAATCCGTTCTTGCGGTTGCCAGATTTGGTGAGAGAAGAAAAACAGAAGGGGTGGCGGGTGTTGCGCAGTACCGACTCCCCGCTCCACACGTGGGAGCATTTGCTAAAAGAAGTGCCGAAGTCCTGGCCTACAATCAGCCCAAACGCCTGGATGAACGCGGGGAAAGTGGCCGCCCTTCTCGAGGGGGTTATACCGGTGGCGAAGGGGGCGGGGGAAAGCATGGAGGGCTCGTAGGCTGTCAAACGAGAGGGGGGAAAGGTAACCTGGCGGCAGTCAGATCAAAGAAAATCGCGTCTTTGCAGGAGATGACAGTGGCGCAGGCGATGCGGTGGGGTAAACGCGACAGGAAGGAGGGCGTGGGGAAGACTGCGGCGTGGAGCTTAAAAGGGGGGGGACAGGGGATGCAGGTGTTCGGAGCTCACGTCACAGCGGTTGCCACGGCAAAAGGAGAAACAGCCGAGTGGGCTTTTGGAGTCTAAATAAATTTTACCGCCGAAGGTAATAGGCCAGGGGACCACAACTTAACAAATCCGGGTCGACCAAAAAATTGAGGGACGAAGA
>Ga0179591_1284166_pt1 | contig 11807 bp, 14 predicted proteins | sample CZOMad2_1_08_16f_FD_182891 | JGI IMG/M metagenome (GOLD analysis project Ga0179591, IMG submission 182891) | Vadose zone soil fungal communities from Angelo Coast Range Reserve, California, USA - CZOMad2_1_08_16fungal (PacBio error correction) | ecosystem: Environmental > Terrestrial > Soil >...
TCGCTAGGGGGGAAGAAGGAAATAACTCGATGAATCAGGCACCCAGGGCCGAGTGCCTGAAAGGAGAAAAGCCACAGAAACTGAAACCTAAAGTTTAATGGCCGGCGGAGGGAAAGGCAACAATGGACAAAAAAAAAAGGGAAAGAGTTTTTTGCTGAGCACGGAAGGACATGCTTGTCCATCCTCGAGGGAAGTTTTGTTTTTGGGAGGACTTGAAAAAGAAGAGGAGGGGGGGTCTACTGTCAGACGTGAAACAAGGGGGGGGATCGTTTATTGGGCGAGGGCGAGGAAAGCATTCACGGGGTACCTTCAAAGGGATTGTACGTCCCCAACCATGGGGAAAAAGACGGCCAAAATTGCAAACGAAGAAAGGCTCAGAAATCGGTGCAGAGGGGGCATCGCGCTGAGGCACGGAAGAGTATGTTTAAAAATCGAAAGGGTGTGGGGGGGGCCTCCGGAGGAAAAAAATGGGGTGGGGGACCAAAACGCCGAAAGAAGAAAAAACAACAACAGGAAAAGAGATGGGAGAGATTGGCTGCTTCTTCTTATTGTGGTAGAACTCCCCCAGTCAGGGAGAAGCAGGCAGCAAAACCACTGATAACTCAGGAATTAGGTAAAAAGGGAAAAGAGATTTATCTGTCCAAGAGGGGCGGGAGAGGAGTAATTTTACAAAAGGCCTCTCACGGAAAAGGGGTGGCACTTGAGTACTAAAGGTTGGGGGGGACGGGAAAGAAGGATCATTACCAGGTTCTGGGACCGGGAGGTAAAAACAAGAGGGAACCGTCTTATTTAGCTTTCAGGGAGAAAAAACTCGATGCGAGGACTGCATCTCAAACAAAAAAAGACAATAAAGATGGAAAGGGGGAGGTCGAAAGCTGTGGGAGGTTGCCGAGCTTTTGCCACCCTCAAAAGAGGGATGCACAGCTGTAATAACGGGGGAGCTCGTGCTCGTTGAGGGGATCCGCGTAATCGGCCTAAATTCCTCGAGTAGGAACCGAGACGTGATCTCTTTGGACGCAAATCCTCCTGCAGGAAGAAAAAAAAAAGCAAGAAAGGAATAGTTTCTTAGAAGAAAGTACGAAGTTCGGGATTGATAACCCGGGGTGTTCGAACAGCCGGCTGAGAAAAAACGGCTAGCCAGAAATGGGAGGATTCACGGGAAGTTCCGATGTGGGGGGGAAAATGTTTCCAGAAAACAGCCTAACACGAGGACGTATCATTGGTGCCAAATAAGGGGGGAATTAATTTCATATAAAGAGCATGAGGGCTGAAAGGATTTTAACGAAAGAAAGTACAGATTCTCCCTCGTATAGGAGGACTCATCCCGTCTGCAGGGAAGGAGGGGAAGTGAGGTGCTTGGGAGTCTAAGAGGAATCAGCGTAAAAGCGGAAGAAGAACAGCTTGTCGTCGGAAGAAACGAGCGATTAAAAGAAAAAGGGGGGACCACGCTTGGATAGCCTTAAGAGGAATCAGAAGAGGGGCCTGGGAAAAACGGGACTCGGTCGGAGGGGGGGAAGGAAAAGGTCCCGAATTTTGAGGGCAATGCGGAAAAAGAAGGGAGGGAGACGGTAGACCCAAGTGCCCCGGGGAGTGGGATCAACGGGGAGGAGAAATCAAGTTTGAGTGTGATAGATTTCGGAAAAAAAAAAATCTCAACAAGAAAGGGGGGGCTGGAGAGCAAGGTAGGGGAGGGCTTTGAGAAAAATCTACGAAAGGAAAAGAAAGGTGGCGGACTCGAACCGAAGAAGGGGATTCTTTCTTGGACTTTGGAGGGTAAGGAAGAACTCCTGTGAGGGGGGAAGGAATTAGGTCCAGGAAGGAGACCTTCAAAGGAAGGCTAAATTCAAGGGAAGGACCTATTCCTAGTTCCTTCAAAAAAGTCACTACGCCGCAGGTCAAAAGGGGTGGTCGCACCCCTGGGGGAAGGACTGTTTGGTGAGGGGAAGGTCGCATAGAAAAGCAACAAAAGAATCCTATCTAGGGAGAGGAAGGGGGAATGAATCTTCCAAAGTAGGCGGTGGCGAAATTGAGGAATAGAAAAAATTGGCCTTGCAGGGGGAAAAATTTTGTGGAAGGGGTACGTTTGGACTCCGGCATCCGCAAATTTGCGCAGAGGTGTCTTCGACAAAAAATGACGAACATTCGAGAAGAGGGGGTAAAACATCCCAGATGACTGCTTACTGTTGTTTGGGGAGTGGATTCGAGATCAAGAAGTAGGAAAGAGAGAGATATCGGGGTACCAACTTTCAAAAAAGGGATTATGTGAAGCCACTTTAGAAAAAAACAGGGTTGAAAAAGATGCTCAAAATGGGAAGAAAACTGAGCGGAAAAAGTTAACACACTTAAGAATAAACAAGCAAGGCCAAAGGGGAATATTTGCGGGAGAAAAGTCTAATGCAAAAACTAAAAGAGAGGAAAGGCCTAAAAGAGGTCTTTCAGCGAGGAATGGGGACGTCTTGTCGTGGGCATATGAGGTAACCTAATCAGAAACACCGAGTCGACCCGAAGGCTTTCACAAGGGAAAGGAGGTGAAAAGTGAGGACTTTTAAGAGCTTGCCTTTCGACGAGGAGTTTGTCATTGGAGGGACGGGAAGAACTTGCCGTCCTCCTAATCATTAAAGAACAAAAAAGTGGGACGCCACGGGAAAGACAGAATTCCAGAGCCACAAGGAGCTTTCGGTAGAAAGCGAGCAACTCCCGCAAACAAGAAAAAAAAAAAAAAAAAAGCGAAAAATCGGTCCCGGAATTTGTGAGCATCAGCGGCTGAGGGGATCTCAACACCCTGAGCAAAGCCCTTTTTGCGGAAGCCCACCCAATAAAAAACAAGGGGAAACTAGGAAAAGGGTACTATTATCTCCAAAAGCCGACCGAGGAAGAATAGGCTAGTTTACCCGAGGGAGACTATTGACCTAGAAGATAGAAAAAGGAGAAGTCAAGACCATCTGTAACTAGTCCAAGAAAAGGCTTTGCACCGTACTCTGATTTAAGCCAGAGTATAGCACTAACCGCCAAAGAATTGAAAAAGCAAACGGGAGGGGAATATAATAAAGTAATCTCATTCAGGGGCGAACAAAGAGGAAACATAAGCCATTAGACGATGTATGAAGTTTCCGGGGTATGGAAAAAGGGGGGGGGGAAGATCTGATGGGAATTCTTTGGTGGAGAAAACGATTGCCAAACAAGGAAGGGAGGAATCCCATTACGATCGGAACTAAGATTAACCTAACTTTCGGAGGAAGAGGGGAGGGCGAGAGCATCAGATGAAAAAGTGGGGTAATGAGTACGCCTTCCGGGGATGAAGGGGTAAGCTACCTGTCCCGGGAACGGGCGTTATGGACTTTGCCGGGAGGGATGGGCAAATTAACGATCTCCTTCCTATGAGAGAAAAGAAATACAGTCTTAAACAAGGCGGCTGGCCGACAGTATAAAAAATCCCCTAATCAAGGTGGGTTATCCGATGCGGTGAGTGTAGGAGGAAAAATGGGGTTGCGGAGGAGAGTTGGCCGCTAGAGTCACTCAAAGTTGGGGGGGAAAATCCGTACTCTCCATCGAGGTTTCAAAAGGAAAAGCTAAAATCATACTGAGGGGTTTTGGGGAGAGCTTAGAGACGGGAAGGTGATATGGTTAAGATTAGTACTGCAAACAAGCTACTCAGTGCAAAAAAGGGCGATCCTTTTGTCCACTTCAGGAAAAAGAGAAAGCCATCTTGTAACAGCAACAGTAGGGAAAAAATAAGAAACGCGTCAAAGGGTTAAAAGGTAATCCTGGTGGTGGGGGGGGGAAGGGGTCTCTCAGCCTGGCGAGAAAGAGAAGCAGCATCCGAATGAAAACTAAGAGATAACACAACACGATGGAAAAAGAGATAGGTGAGGGAGGATCTTTGGGTGAAGGAAAAAAACTGCAGTCTGAATCCCAATCCTCTTCGCGAAAAAGGAAAACATCCTCCTTGAACGTCAGGGCCTCCGCGAGGACTCGTGTTTTTCCAGACGCGAAGATTGGAGAGAGGGCTTTAGAGAAAAAGCAGACACGGTCACTGTTGGCATATTATCTGGCAGGGGGGACTTTACAAAAGTGAAGGAAGAGGGACGGCCCGTGAAGTCAACTAACGAAGGAAAAGAAAAAGGAAAAAAAAAGAGTACGTCTGATTTGGATTTGAATTGGGAAAGTATAACGAACAGAACGATGTGATCTTCCGGAGGGTTTGTTCAGAGAAGAGGGAAATCATGGAATTTGGCAAAAAAAGTCGACTCTCTCGGGGGGGAACATTGTTGGCAAGCTAAAAAGAAGGGGTAGGAGGATAAACATCGGTGGGGTGTGAGGAGGCTCGTGCGCCGTGAGGGATTTGTCTAATACCTCAAGCAACGGGTTTGGGAAATTCGCGTTGACAAAAGAAGACGGCGCTTTAAATTCCCAGACCAAAAACCGTAAAATTCCCGACCAGGAGAAAGTTTCTTATACGAAACACTACTCAACCGAAAGGAGGGAGGGCATAAAGAGCCGTCTTATACCAAAGAGCCAGAAAGGGGGAAAGACATTTCTGCATAAAGTGAACAAAAGAGAGTCCCGAGAGGAGGGGCCGTTAAATGCAATCCGGGGGGTGCCAGGTCCCTGTCTGCTCCTAGGGGAGGAAAACAGCCGGGAAACAAGTTGGAGAAGACATGGGAAAAGGGCATATCCGAAAACGGAAAAGAGGCCATGCTTCTTAGATTGAAAGGGAGCCCATTGACGCGATTAGAAGGTAAGGAACAAAGATCGGGGGACAAAAGGGAAAGGTTGAACCGGTAAGGGTACGGAGGGGTGAAGGGGTAGGGGGAACTTTGCCAGCAATAAGGGGGAGGACAACGACACTTTCTGCGGAGGAACGAGCTATTCTCGGATTCCGGGAAAGGGGAAAAAAGCACTTGCAAAAAAAATTCTCGGTCAGCGGAGACGGGCACCTCGGAATCTGACTTACTCGTCGAGATTTTGCGCTTACTAAGGAAACGCTACCGTTTCATCGCGTCAAAAAAAAGGGGCACCTTTTTTGGGTGAGGCGGGAAAAAAAATCAGGGATAGGGGGGTTCACCTCAGGAGTGGAGTCGCAACCCCTTAAACGGGGAACCGATGCTGGAAGAGAGCTCTGGAGGAGAGAAACGTCTGGATACGTCAAGGGGCGTTGGGGGCTACTAAAAAGGATTCGTTTCGGGGGGGAGGGACGTCCTTGCCGTGAGGAAAAGTTTTCTCCTTGGGGGGGGGAAAAAAGTTAGTAGAAAGTAACCGATCAGAAATATAAGAAAATGCCGGCGGGGGGAGGGAAAAAAAGCACTGGGACATATTCCTCCTTCCAAGTTCACGAGGGGAGGGACACTTTTGAACGCTGGGGAGAAAAAAAGGTACAAGGGAAGTTTTTCGGGGAGAGGAAGTTAAAATAAGGGAACTTCAAGACAGAGGGAAAGAGAAAAGGAAAATAATACTGGAGAGAAGCGGGCAAGAGGGAGGAAATGGGGAAAGCTTTAGAGAAGGAAGGGAAAGCATTTTCCCGCGGGAACTAAGAGAAAATAACCTGTGTGCCGAAAGACTGAGTCGGAAGGGGGGGGGTTCCATTCACGTAGCGATACTTTTGGACGAAGAAGGAAAAAATTGGGGAGGGGAGGACCACGGGTTCGAACTTCTCATTTTCTCTCGTAAAAGAAAGAACTGAGTTAAGGGGGGGAAGGTGTCACCCTTTGGATATCTCAAAAGAAAAAAAGGGGGGGGGGGGGAAGGAAAATAGGGGGGGCAAACAAGCAAAGTAAGGTATGGTACGTACGATCTACTTAAGCAAATGGGAAAAGAGGTCGAAGACACAGGGGAGATTGGCTTATGACGGGAGGAGAGAGGTCAAATCCGAAAAGGAAAGGACTCAAAAAAAGAAATTTACGAAGTCGGAAGTAAATTTCGAACCAAAAAAGCAGAGAAGGAACTTTCACTCCTCCAGAGAAAGAGAGATCAGGTGAGGCAGAGAGTTGGGAAATGTCGTGAAGGAAGTGCTGACCGAAGCCCCGAAACAACAGGAAATAAGGGGTGAGAAAAAAAACGGGACACAGGACCTGCGGCCTGGAGGGGGAACTTGGAATAAAATGCGATGCGAAAAAGCGAAGGTCGGGGGGGGGTCTGGGGAGGTCGGTCTCTCGTAAAGAATCTTCAACAAGAAAAAGAGAAATTTTACGCCACGGGAAGGGGCAGGCCCTCCCAGAAAAAGGTTCGAGGAAAGTGTAGGGCGGTTCAAAAAAAGGAGGACTTATAAAAGTTTGCTATCAAACTTGCCCAGAAGAGGAAAAGAATTCCATCATCCTGTGTGGGAAAAAATGTTTTCTCCTCGGGAAAGAGGCTTAGTTCCTAGAGCAAAAAGAGAATCAAACAAAAGGCCACCGGGAAATAAACAAGTTGCCAAGGGTTCTCGAAATTACCTGACACGGTAAAGATAAGGAAAGAGGGGAGGAAAAAAAAAGGACTTTACTCGCGAAAGGGAGAAGGGTCCGATTGCGGCGAGTGCCAAGGAATCTAGCTGACCGCGCCTAAGGGGGGGAAAAAGGGATGGAAAGGGGGAATCCGCGAGCGCTCGCTCAATCACCGCCAGTGTCATTGAAGGGGTAAATTTGCTGGACAAGGAAGCACTAACCTAAATCAGAAGGGGGTCAAAAGAAGGGGAAAAAACCGGATGAAAAAGGAGGTAAGAAGAAGTGCGTGAAGGGCGTCCCATTGAGAACATCGGCAAAAGAACAGTCTGGAAAAATTCTGTCTCGCCGGGGGAGGATAAGAAGGGGGGCAAGAACAATTAGAGAAAAAAAAAAGGGTCGTAGTTGCTTAGGAGAAGGGGCCATTGCAAACCAGAAAGTCCCGGATCCCCAGTACGATCAGAGGTACAAAAGGATAGGGGAGAAAGGGTTTGAAGTGCTAAGTCAAGGGGGGGGGTTAAAGACTGGAGTTCGAAACCAACGGGGGGAGGAGAGGAAAGTCCCGTGTAGTAGGGGGGAGTCTAATACACGAGGGGAAGAACGGACGACGGGGGGGCTGACTTTAACTCAGGGCTAAGAAAAGTCAAGGCGGGAGCATAATCAGCTCAAAAAAAAGGGAAGTGCCGGTATCGACAGATGAAAAAAAAAGAAAAAAAGCCTCCCTTCCCCTATCACGTGGAATTGAATCCTAGCCGTAGGGGGGGGGGGACCAAGCAAAAAGGGAGGTCTATTGGGGTGTCTTTCACGAATTCAATGAGGGGAAAAAGAGTACAAATACTGGGGGGGGGTGGGATGCATTAAAGCCGGACTCTCATCGGGGAGGAGAATGAACTCAAATCAGACAAAAGGGGGGGGTTTTCAAAGACGTTAGCTGAAATTAAAGGGGAAAGAGGAGAGTATAATATGCCCCAAACATGGTATTATGTATGAAAAGAAAGAGGGGGGAAAAAAGACTCCTTGCTAGCCTTTTGAAAAGGGAAAGCAGATAGCATCTTGGAAGGAGAAAGGGAACGTTGGAAACCACGTAAGAAAAGGAAGGGAAACAAAAAAGTTTAAATCAAAGAGGGTGGATGGCTTGGGTTCTATCAGCCAAAAAAAAACAAGAGCAACGCAGCCAGAAAAGAAAAGAAAAGAACAAACAACTGAGAGGATGGGAGTAAAATTTTCATTCTGTCTGCAGGAGCTAGGGAGGGGACCCCCAGTGCCAGGGATGAAAACAAGAAAGGGCAAATACCGATTTTTAAAACATCCTAAAGGAAGGGCGCGATGTCTTCGTAAGGGGGGGGCAGAGGCCCGATTGAGCTGTCCCAAGGGAGGAATCAAGAATCATGAAGGGGACCAAAAAAGGGGGCACGGAAAGAAGTCCTAACAGGGGGGGGGGGGGGGGGGGAAGTTGCAAGATATCGCAGGTACCCGGTGAGGAAAACGCGACATCGCCCAGAAAAGGAAAAACAAATCACTGGAAGCTTATTTTATCTTTGAGGGAAGGAACGAAGGGTTTCCTGCATCTCAAAAAAGTTGTTAGATGGGGACTCTAGAGATGACATCAGGGGGGGAAAAGAAAAAAAAAAGTCTACCGAGAGGTTTTCCATTTTTGCAGGAAAAAAGAACCGGCAAGAGGGGGGGAGAGGGGAATGAGGAGAGAGAGGGTAAACTGGGGGGTCGACTCCCGCAAGAAAAAAAAGGGGTTTGAGCCTGAATGGAGAGAAAGAAAAAAAGCGTTCGAAAAGCCCCTCGGAAGAGTTTGTCCTCCCGGCAGGGGAAAGAGAAAAAACCAAAAACCGTGCGCCGGCCAAGGGGAGGAAGGGAAGGTATCTCGAAAACACTAAAGAAGAGACGGGCGCCTTTTGGGCGACCCGTTTGGTTTTTCGCAAAAAAAAAAAGGAAAAACCGAGACACAGAGGAAAAAAAAGGGCGCCAGGAATCGCGAGCCTTTTGGGGGAAGAAAAAGGGATCCGTGAAAGGAAAGGAAGGGGTGCAAAAGGAGCTCGCTAGCCCCGAAAGGGGGTCGTAGGAGTGTTCATGGAAAGGAAAGAAGGGAAAAACGGAGTCTAAAAAGCATAAGAATGGAGGAGGGAGGAAGGGCGCTAAAGGAAAGAGGATGCTTAAAGAGGGGAGAGGGTCATGAAAGCCCGTGCTGGGGGGGGAAGAGGAGGAAAGTTGTTCGGGGGGAAGGGGGGGAGTGTCTGTTCTTGAGAAGGGCAGCAAATCACGTAAAAAAAGGGAAGGCTAAAAAGAAGATTCGAGGATGAAAAGCCTGGGCCAGCACGGGGAAAAGGGGGGGATCCGCCGGGAGGTAGGGATTCCTGCCTGGGCAACGAAAGCAGAGGACTGACACTTGAAGGAAGGAGAGGTTTGGCGAGTCCTCTACGGGTCCGAGGGAGGAAAAAGAGGGGGCCAAGGCAAGGTTGGTATGGCGGGGAGAAAATGCTTCAAAGGGGGAAGGAGAAGGGATAGATTTCTTCCCTCAGCCGCGGAAAGAAAGACACCCTTTAAGAGAGAGTAAGCCAGGAGTGCTCGCAAAAGGAATGAGAAAACAAAGCCACTGTCTTTGGGGAGAAAAAAAAAAAAAAGGAGATTAATTCGGGAGGAGGGTAGGTACTTTCAACAAGGGAGCCCATTTTTCGAAGGGGGGACAGGAAATGAGACCGTCCCATCCAAGAAAAGAAAAGGCGGCGAAATTGGAAAAACGGGTGTTCTGAAGAGGGTCCAAGTTCCTGTAAAGAAAGAAAGCCGTCATGTCTTGTGACAAAAGGGTGGTCAGAGGGAGTCGAAAGGGGGGGGGGGGCTTCTTAGGAAGAAAGAAGGCACGACAGGGTTAAAAGAAGACAAAAGCAGGAAAAAGGGAGTCGCGCGGATGAGGAGTGAAAGAGTGCCGAAGGGAAAAGGGGAGGTTCCGAAAGGGCGCCCGAAAGTCTAAGGGGGGAAAGGGACTGCGGAAGGGTCGTAAGTGTTTTCACAAAAAAGGATTTTACCGAAGCGGGAAGAACTCGTCAGAAAAGGCGTGCTTTCCGGGGAAAGGGGGGGGATAGGTTTCTAACTTGGCGAAGAAGATAGGGGAACGCACATAAATACGAAGGAGGGGGCCAGTGGACCCTTTGAGAAGAAAAACAACACAAAAGGGGAAAAGAAGGGGGGTCAAACAAAAGAAGGGGGGGTGATTTGATGGGGGACGCCAAGTGTCAAAAAAGAGAAAAAAAAAAAGCTGGCCAAGTTTGAGGGGACTGGGATTCCAACGTAAGAGGGAAAACCGGAGGGAATACCATCAAGTTAAAAGTCGTGCGACAAGGGAGAAAGCCACCGCCTTAGGAAGGAGGGGCTATTCACTTCATCCAAACGAGAGAAGAAGGAAAGTTCAGCAGCGCGGATATTCTGGAACTGAAGGGACTTAATAAGAAAAGAAAACCGTATTCGACCCTATTGAGTGGTGCGACCAAAGGACACAAGGAAGGTGGAAGGAAAAAGGGGGAAGGTTAATTCGGTTGCGAAAATTTCTCCGTGAGGGGAGTTTTGCAAAGGGAGGGACGTGGAAAAAAGGAAAAAAAAAATATATTGGAAGAAAATGTGAAGGAAAAGGGGGAGCCTGGGGTCCCCGAAAAAGGGGCCTCTTCGGGCAGAGTCCGCAAAGTGGAGGGCTTTCTTCGGGTCCAGGACGTGAGAACGCAAAAGGACAGCATCGGTTACAAGGGGGGGACGCGGCTCATCAGGCGGCTGAGGGGGAAAAAGATCTCTCAAAAGGGAAGGAGAGAAGTTGCGTCTAATCTAAAAATACCCAACAAGTTGTCCCTTGGGGAAAAAGAAAGTAGAAGAAGGGGGGTAAGCGCCAAATGGCGGACAGAGCCGTAGGGCGCTATTTGCTGCGAGTGGGAAAAAGGTGACTCTGCGACCGGGGGATAGAAGAAAAGGAGAGGGCTGTGAAAACGTTTTAAAGAAGAGAATCCTCGGGGAAAAAGGGAAGGGTCCAGGGGAAAGCTGTCCAAAGCACGAACGCAACAAAATCCTGTCAAACGCACAAGGAGAGAAAAATTGTAGACTAGCAAGAGATCCCTATGGATATAGAAGTATATAAAGGAAATGGAGGGAGGAGGAGGGGTCATAAGAAAGGGGGTCTCGCCGTGTTTGAGGGCTAGGTAGACAGGTCTTTTTGCCAATGATAGAGGAGTGGGTAGTCTTTGAGCGCTATCTGGCAAGGGGCAACAACCGGCGAAGGAACCAGGAAAAGATACGCAAACGTGGGAAAATGGCGCCGAATTTCTGGAGGGAGGTCTCCAGCCGGCTGGGGGACCAAACGGGTTATTCAATGAAAGACGATCAAGGGAGTAGTGGGGGGAGGAAATGGGAAGGGATGGACTGTTAAGGGTCTGGGCGACGTTAACGAGAGAAAAAGGGCGGTCGAAAGAGGAAAAGAGATGAATCATGTCTCAAAAGAAAAAGAGCCTGCTTGCGGGAGAGGGAACACGCGAAAGCCTATCACGGGAAAAAGGGTTAGCCGGAGGCGGCTTTATGTTGACAATAGAGGAAAATGGAAAAAAGTCGCGTCGACGGGGTGGGACACGAAATTCCATTCTTGTCCATCTCAGAAGGAAAACATACGGGGGGGGGGAAAACGGAAAGGAGGAGGAATGAAAGCTAAAAGAAGAAAGGGGGGGGGGAAAAGAAAGGGGATGTGTGGGGTCCTCGGTGGGGTATGGGGCGGGAGAAGGGAGTCATTCGGGGGGAAAGCGAGAATCGGTCCGATTAGTAACGTCACAAATGGATTAAGTCTACTCCGGGACAAGGAAAAAGAAGCCTTGGGGGAACCATCTTGGACAGCGAATCGGAGGACGTGAAAAAAAGAAAAACATGACGGAAACCTCGTTCACGAGGATGTGGGAAAAGGAGAAAGTGGGTTTTTGAGAAAGGGGTCTCTCATCCCTTGGGGAAAGGATGAACACCAAGAGAAGAAGAAAGAGAGAGGAGAAAAACCAACAAAGAAGATTAGTTTTTTTAAGTTCTGGCTGGGGATGGAGGTGTCATCCCGCCCCCAGGCCAAAGGAAGAAAAAGCAAAAAAACCACTATACCGAAGGGGTGAAAAAAAAAAAACATCCTCCTTACCGCCTTTGCCAACGCCGCGCGATGATTTCAAGAGAAAAAGAAAGAGGATGAAGAAATGAAAAGGGGGGAAAAAAAATCGCACTTAGGGCACTGTGGGAAGAAGGGAAGAAATGTTTGTGTAAGGGGAAAGGGAAGAGAAGTACCCCGTGAGTGTCGAAAAGCGCATCGCCCCTAAAAAAGAAGGGGGAAATTCCGTCTGAGGAAAGGTCGATGGAGAGGGAAGGGGGTTTCAAGTA
>Ga0179591_1352433_pt1 | contig 11807 bp, 12 predicted proteins | sample CZOMad2_1_08_16f_FD_182891 | JGI IMG/M metagenome (GOLD analysis project Ga0179591, IMG submission 182891) | Vadose zone soil fungal communities from Angelo Coast Range Reserve, California, USA - CZOMad2_1_08_16fungal (PacBio error correction) | ecosystem: Environmental > Terrestrial > Soil >...
GGGCTTACAGATCTTTCTGAATGTGCCATCTGGGACATCTATCCAATGCAGTCATCACCGAAAAGGAAAATAGGGGGGCCACCTTGATTCTCGAGTAAAAAAGAGCGGACTTGGGGAGTTCTCCTCAACACAGCGTATCTCCCAAGGATCAGGGGGTGGATTGACAATATCCGCTCAAGAGGTGAAGCACGAAAGAGGAACCGAGGGAAATCAGTACTTCACGTGCTACAGGAGACCGCCGAATTCTCTGAAGAGGGCTGAAACAAAAGGGCTGGTTTGCTCCTATGGGAAGGAGTCCAGAGGATGATGAGAGCTATGCTTGGGGGTCTCAGGGTAGAGGAGATATGCTTGAACTCCTCGAGAGAGACTAAAGCAATGGTTTAGGAGGGGCAACTACTGAGAAAAGATTGGTTAGCCCATCTCCCTCATCGGGCATCTTCGTTTTCCGGAAGCAAATGGGTGTATTCGTTAGGGTAGAAGGAAGAAACTGGGAAACGCAAGATCAGAGGGTATACCTCTGGGGGGAAGATTGAAAAACTCAATGGGGGATGCATTAGTATTTCTCAGGGAAATGGGAGGAAAGGGTTCGTATTAACCATCTATGTGTTAGAGAAAATAAGCAACGAAGGGGTCGGGGACTGGGTCCAAGACGAACTTTGCAAGAAAAGGTTAAAGTGAACTTCCGCTGAATCGGACTTCATCAAAAAGGAGTTCTTCAATAATCGCACGAGAAGGGTTTGAGAATGTCTTTGGGGTAAAGATCAAAGGGGAAATACGGAGCAAAAAGTGCTTATAGAGAGAAAATCGGGGGGAGGGGGGCTTGAAATGCCAACATGCCCTGAGAAGGATGGAATCTTGACGCAGGTAGGGAAGTGGAAAAAACGAAGGTGCAGTTTTTGAACTTGCTGCCAGGAAAGGGGACAAGGGAAAAGAATAAATGTTACGTGTTAGAACAGTTCAAGGAAAAAAAAGGGGAAGAATACAAGTACCATGCCTGAAGTGAATGGCGGAAAGGGGAAAAAGAAAAAAAAAAAGTGGGGCGAGGCGGAAAAAAAAGGGGGCCCCTCAGAAGACTGCCTGGGAAGTGACGGGACGTCGCAGATGGTGCTACACGGGAAAGAAAAAAAAAAGGGAGACTGAAACGAGGACGTCAAGGGGAAGAGGAAGAAACGTGTGAAAAAAAAAAAACAAAAAGACGGGTCGACGTCGACTCATCGAAAAGCAAGGGGGAACTGAACCGGCGGAGGAGGAAGGCCGGCCGGGACTGGCCTGGGGTAGGGGAGAACTCGAAAAGGAAAAAAAACAACAAAACTGATGAGGAGGATATTAGATTTTAGCGAAATACAGAAAAAAACAGAAAGCATCGTGGATGACGGGCCGCGCCGAAGTGGAAAAGAGGAGCGGAGTACGCGAAATCGAACCCAGTCCGTCCGTGGGAAAAATCAGAGGAGAACACCGCCTCTAGAGGCCCGGGGGGGGAAGGGGGGGATTGGCAGAGAAAAAAAACGAACAAACGCGTATCTCAACCATCGTAGAAACGGTAGTGCGCAGATCTTGGTATGAAAAGGGCGCCAAAAGGAAATAGTCGAAGAAAAAAAAACTGGGGGATTTTGGGGAAAGAAATGCCACTTACACAGGAAACCTGAGGGGGTTCTGGTAATTAAATAAAAGGTGTCAAAAAAGTTCAAAGAATCCACTATGGGGAGTGAAAAGTGGACCTGAAAAAAAGGTCAGTTTCAAGTGGGGAAAAAAGGGCAGCTTGAGGCGAGTCTCGGCCACTGCAAAAAAAAGAAAATAAGAAAGGGTTGAAGTCGGGCGGAAAAAATCCGCATAAAAAGAAGATAATGGGGAAATGGATCCTCAATGGTTTTGGGGAAAAAAGTCAGGCCTTCTCATCACCTCCAGAAGGAAAAATCCAAGGCGGACGGGGATTGACGATACGGGGGAGGGGGATGGAACCGCTCCGACGCGTAAAAATGCACTGCTTTGCAGTCTGTCCGGGGGGAATAAAGAAGGGAAATCCGAAAAAAAAAAAGCTGGGGACATAGGGGGACACTAGGAAACCGAACAGCAGGACCTCATCATCCAGCACATTGTAGAAAACAGATAAGAGGCGAAGGAATTTCTCAGATCATAAAAGAATACACGTGATGTGGGGAATTCCTAAAAAAGGATTTTTCAGAGGAGGTTAGAGAAAAAAGTCTTTCCGTCTAGCATCACCTAAAACCTTTTAAAAGATCGAAGAGAGACAACATTAACGAGCCCCATTCATAGAATCATTCGGTCTCTCATGAAAAAAAGTGAAATGAACACCCAGGGGGCAAACCTCATGAAAGTCCTCGCAGGTATGGAAATCGGGTGAGGTCTTATCCTTGGCTCAAAAAGGGAAAGGGGGGCGAGGTGAAGTAGAGTCCTGCGAATTTGGAAGAAGGGAAGGGTACACTCCACACTTTCTGAAGGGGGAAGGTGGGCAAAATACTAGTTTCTGGAAAAGGGAAAAGGCAGCGAGTTGCGAAGCAGAAAAAGAAAGACATTTAGTGGTTGTACGGGGAAAGGGAGGGGGGCGCTCATCTGGAATTGAAAAAATATTGAAAAAGAACCGGTAAAAGGTCCCGCAGTGAGATTCGGAAATAACAAAAAAAAGTGGTTGAGGATATCCACCAGGTTCCGCTCAGAGGAAAAGGTTCCAGAAAATCAACATCGGATCGACCGAAGAGCATGAAAGGGAAAAAAACTCCCTCAAAAAAAAATAGATCAATTCCGCCAAGAGGACATGTTTTACAGGTTGTAGGAAAGAGTCGGGAAAACAGGAACCGAGTTTTGAGAAAGAGGGGGTCGGATCTGCGTCGCATCTGAGAAAATTGAAGGGCTGCCATAAGCAAGAAGGAGACCATGATGTCCCGGAATGGGTGGTAAGGCGGACGAGGAAGAATTGAGGAAAATCAAAGACGGAATCGTTTCCTTAGGAGAAAAAAACTCCACTAGAAACGCAGCAGCGGTTAAACGATTTTTTGTCGTCACAAAAGCGAAAAGAGGAGGGGGCTGAAGGGGGGGAAGGGTCGTTCCTTCTCCCGGAGTAGGGAAAGCTTATGACTAAGGGGAAAAGTACAAAGGGCTAAAGGAACACCTGTCCCTGACAAAAAAAGGGCGAATCAGAGTCTCTAATAGGCAGGAACCCTCAAAAAGAAGGGGAAGCAGAGAGCGAGGGAGAGAGTCGAGCTGGGAAAAATGGGCCTCAATTTCAACTATCGGGGGAGTTTGATGTACAGCGGTTGGGGGATGGTACTTTGGCTCGGAACTGTAACAAAATTTAAGAAGATCTGGGGCCTCTGCGATAGGAGAAGGGACATAAAAAGAAGCGACTGAGGATCGACGGTTCAAAAAAGAAAGGGGGGGTGGTTCTCGTGTCTTTTATCTTCCTATCTGGGATTTTGAGAAGTGGTACAGATGGGGCTGGTAAGCGGCTTGGCCTGGAAACAAGGTCGCTAGTCGGGAGGAGAAACAACGGCGGGGGTCGCCGCGGAATGCGAAGAATCCAAGTAAAAGAAAAATCTGGGGGGGAAGGTGGTTGGAAGCTCAGACGAAAAGGAGAAAAGGGGAAGAAATCGTGGAGAGTTTTTTGTATACGGAAAAAACTACACCAAAAAAACCAAAGGGGGAAAAGAAAGAGAGAATTTATCCACAAAAAAAAAAAAGGTTAGGATTGTTTCCCAGGAGGGACGGTAGGCCCAGGGGGGGGGGCTCAAAACCAAAAAAAATCACTGAACCTTTCCGCGAGGGGAGAATGTCCAGAGGAGGACAACGCGACGATGCCGGACGCATCACAGGGGTTAAGCACCAAAAACCTTGGATCCAAGGCAAAAAAAAAAAATCAGTAAAAACCTGAGATAGGAACAACTAAAGAGAAACAGCTCACCGTGCTACAAAGAAAATCGAGCTCACTTTCTCAGGAATCTGAAGAGTCGGCCTCTGAGTAAAGGAGGACCAAAATGGGAAGGGGTCAGATATGTTCTAAAAAAAAAAAAAAACTGGGGGGAAGTAAAAAAGGTCCGGAAATAGAAGGCAGGCAGGATAACCATCCTCAGGACCAGGTAGAGAGAACTAAAAGGAGGTCATGGCCTGGGTAGTTCTGTCAGAGAAACTTGATTAACTCGCTCTCACATTGGGTAGGAGGGAAGGGGGGGGGTTTCGCACTTGAAGGGGTGTCCCGTGTTTTGGGAGAAAGAAGGTAACTACTGGGCTCTCAGCCAGGGGGGGGGGAATTACTCAAGGAGAAAACACAAATCTCTGTGGAACAACCACATTTGGCTCTTGGGGGTCAGAAAAGGGTACCTCAGTCAAGGTTATAGGTCCAAACCTGGGGACTTACAAGAAGAAGAGTTCTGAGTTGTACATCATCCGCAGCAGTGAATGAGACTGAGGAAGGGGACATCATGAAAATGAGAGGAGAATCCAATCCCTGTGTATCAACGTAATGGTGAGGAGGGGGGAAATACGATTCCTCACCCACCTTGACCAACGAGGTCCGTTGGATGAAAAAGGGTGACCCTAAACCCCAGGGCAGAAGAACTTTTCGGGAATGGGGAGCAAGTGTTTCTTTCCCTGAGGTTGCAGAAAAAAGGAGATCAGGAAAAATGGGGAAGGACATGGGGGGGAAGATTACAGGAAAAATAAGGGTGGCAACTCGAGGCTCCCACTCGATTCATAGAAAGAGGGAGGAAAAGATCTTTCTTAGGGACATCTGGGTAAGCGCGGGGAAAGCAGCAATCAAGGTCACCAAGAAAAAAAGGCTACACCTTTTGCAGGGATCGATTTCGGGACGAGACAGAAGAAAGGGGAAATGGGACTCAACAACAAAAGGGCGAGCCAAGGAAAAATCGAATTGTGGGTGGCCATCGCAGGGAAAAGGGCTCCGGCCGAGAAGACCCAGGACTTTAAAGTCACTTTACATGAAACTGGAAAGAGAGAAGAGTAAGGGAACGTCGGGGAGGCTTGTGGGGAAAACTAAGGGGTTGCCTGGCGGAAAATGGGGGAGATTGAAGGAAGCCTTTTTCTCGTCTCAGGAATCGAATGAGAGACTTCCATGGGGAGTTCTGTGGCTGATAGGAGGGGACGTCAAGGAGGGTGGACGAACCAAAAAAGCGCTTTCCCAAGAGTTCTTGGGGAAGTGCAAAAACTACATCGGGAGTCGTAGGATGTTTAAAAAGGGGGCTGAAAAAGAGACTCAGGAGACCTCTTGGGATCTGTGGGCAGGGAGAACGCAAAAAAGGTTAAACAGGAATGATGAATGGAGAAGGAAAGTCGCACTTAGGGGAGTAGGAACCAGTAGTTGCGAAAAAAAAAAAAAAAGATCAAACCGGTCGCCTCCAGCGGAAGGAAGGACAAGCAGGGAAAAAACCGAGCAACGAGATGGGGTGATACAGGCAGCTCCAAAAGAAAAAAGTTCGAAGGCATCGCAGGGGGATGGAAACGGCGTTTGAGACTGAGGCCTAAAATAGCAAAAGGGCATAGAGGGGGGGGCGAAAAAAGAAGAGTTCGTCTTCTTCAACAGAAAACCTAGATCTTGCTCAGGGGGGTAGGCGATCCTTGAGCTAATACTTCTGCAGTGGTGAGAAAAAACCGGGAAGGCAGGGCTAAAATTGCAATTACATACCGATGGTGACGGAAACCCTTAAAAATGTGTAATACCATGGCCCGAGGGGACCCTTGGGCTTGTTAAAGGGAAGGTCAAGAGGGACACCCATACCCCAAGGACAAAGTGGTGGGGGGTTCAAAAAGCCGATGCCAGGTGGGAAAGAATAAAATCGGAGTCGTCTTTCCTGGTCGCAGAAAAGAAGGTTGGGGGGCCTGAAACGAGCATTAAACGCATAGTGGGCAAAAAAGAGTCGTTCATAAGCTCGCGACAGACAAAACTTCAAGGAGGGGTAGACTCAAGGAACTAACGCTATGAATTCTGTCCTCGGATTCTAAGCGAAAGAACTTGGGGAAGGTGAAGAAAAATAGAAAAAGAGCAGCCACAACAGAAGGAAGGGAGGAAAATAGAGAGGAAAACAAGATAAAGATAGCACAGGCCAGGCAAGGGACTCATCGTGTAGAGGAGGAAGGGACGTTCACCTTGTTAGTGACTCTACGTCGACCATCCTCCGGGGGGGAAAGAGAGTCGGGGGGGAACAAAGGTCCTCTTAGGAAGAGAAAAAGAAAGTTAACATCGTGCGGCCAGAAAAAAAGAGGAACTCAGAGACAAGGATACTACAGTCGAGCTGGGAGGGAGGTCAAAAAGAATGACGATTTCAACGCCTTTAAAAACAATGTGGGAAAGTGGTGATTGGGCGGCCGTCCAGCAACGACACCAGACGGCCAAGAAAAGTTTTCCGGAAGTTGCGTTCAATATGGGTTCCATGGCGGACCTTGTCGTAAAGAAAACCAGGGAAAATTACCAAAAAAGAAAATAAAGTAAGGATAGAGAGGTAGCCGAAGACTACAATAGGAAGATAAGGATAGGGCTGCTCACGAACTAAAAGGGGGAAGGGTCGGAGGGAAATGCAAGGGGGGATGGGTCAGTGCCTCGAAACGAAACCAATACAAACGGAGAGGCGAAGTTGCAATACGGGTGGACGCAAGAGGGACTAGCGAGAAGGAAGTTCAGACGAGTCGGACAAAGGGGTTCTTCCGTTTCGGAAAAAAAAGGGTGTGTCGGCATCACATCGCTTGGAATCACGCCACCTAACGTAAGGAGCCAAATTGCAGGAAGCTCATCCTGCTCAAGTTATTTAAAAAAAAAAAGATCAAAGGGGGTCTACGGAGAGAGCAGGTGATCACGAAGAAGAGGAATACACTATTGAGGTCGGCATGCACCAAAAAGTGGGAGAGGCAGGGGGCTCTGAGTAAAAACGGTACGGGCCTGGGCAAAAAGACGAATGGAGTCTCATAGAAAGGAAAAAAGAGGCCGTCGACAAAAAGGAGATCAAAATGTCCTATCCTACATCCGACCACTGGAAAGGAACAGGTTCCCCCCACGGGGACAAAAAGAAGGAACTAAGGACTTCGAGGATTCTCCAGGGATCAAATCCTTTATCCAGGAAAAAAAAAATCCCTATTTGCTCTGGATTATTCCAAGTTAGAAGGATTTTCCCTAAGAGGGGGGCCGGCCCGCAGGCCTTTCGTTTCATTGGTTAAATCTGTGGGGCGCAATTGCAGGGGAGAAAATGGTCTCGAAACATGCAAGAACAAGACGCCGAAAAAAAATGGACGTGATGCTTGATCGCCATGACGGCTGGAAAAGCAAATCCCGATCGCACGAAAAATCTCGTCAATGGCGCGGCTAGGTCAGTTTGGGGGGCTCGCTCTGCCACCCTGGTTGTCAAAGACATCGGGGGAAAAAACATTAAGCGACCAATGCAGCAATGCGCCAAAGAAGTCAGCGAAAGGGACTCAGAAAAAAGGGGACAGTTTCCAGGGGGTGGTTGGGAAAAAGACTGAGTGGTAAAAGGTGGCGCCAGGAGAAAAAAAAAGGGTGTAGGTCGAATTCTGAACGAATCAATCAGGGAAGTTAAGCGTTCTAGGGTGCTCATAATCATATAGGTACGGACTTGTCCTAGTGACTATGGAGGGACATGAATAACTTCCAGGAGAATTCAAAGGCGAAACTAGAAGAAAAAAAGGAAAATAAAATGGATCTTTTTAGAAGCTTCAAGAAAGTCAGATCATCAGGCAGCAGAAAAAAGGGGGGTGTGGAGGCCAAAGAGGATTCGGACAAGGAGTGGCAAGCTGAGGAAAGGTCGTCGTCGAATGAAAACGGGGGCGAGTAAAAAAATGAGAATCGAGGGACCACTGGCCCGCTAAAGGGGGCCGCGCTAGGTCAATGGTAGAGAAGACCAAAACATAAAAGGCATCCTCAAGCGCAGAAAGAGGAGAGAAAAAAGAAAGGGCTGGCTGGTCAAGCCTTCCTGAATCTTGGCACTTGCGGGAAAAGGTCGGGAACAAGCAGTTGAGATGAGGCGGGGAAAGATGCGGCACAAGGGGACTCTCATCCTGCGGCTTACGCGGAATGGGCTCGCAGTCGGGCAGGGACGGGTGTGTTCGTCGGAAGTGATGGGGGAATTAAAGAAACTGATAGGGGGTGTGGACCGGGGTGTGGAATAGGGTCGGGATCGGAAAGGAAGAAGGAAACCTGGGCGATACTGGAGGCTTCCAACAAATGGGAGACCAGAGGGGAATTCTCTCGGCCGGAATGGTTCCAGATCAGAGAGGCCTGGGAAACTACTTACGTAAAAGGAACCCAGGTTAAAAAATACAGGTCAGGCTGGTGGTGTTAGAAAAGAGATCTCAAAACAAAAACACGAGGAGAGAGATTTTCAAAAAAGCTGAGTACTTTTGGACACAGGGGAGGGGGTGAGTAGTGTAAACTTAAAAAAAATCGGATAAATGCGAAAAGAGAGGGGAAGGGGAGGTCTAACACCCGCCTTGGGGACAACTCCTGAGCGCCTCAAAGGTGAGGGGTGCCAGATCTGCCCAAATACTTGAGAAAAAAACGCGCAGGAAAACGATCAGTCGAGAAATGCAAAAAAACGACTAAGTGAAAATCTACCTAATCATAGAGGACGTGGTCAAGGGGGCCTACGGGAAAGGTAGAATCTGTCTACCGGCTAGGGGCACCGTTTAAGAGAAGGGGGTTATCACAATCTCCAAAGGGGGGGTCAATAAAAAAAACTTCCGCCCAATCGGAAGCCAATTAAACGCGCTCAAAAGAAATCATTCGACCTCGAACTAGAAAAGAGGGTCATGGAGGGGGAAAATGTTTCTTTTCACTCAGGAACAAGATGAGAGGAGCCGTAGCGTGCAAAGGGGGGACGGAACTTGTGGTTTCCTCGTTGCAAGGCTGAAAAGTCGTGAAAAGAATCAAATCGGGGGGAAGTCCGCAAGCCGAGCGAAGTTGTCCCCACCACCTAGGCTCTGGATTTCAGCGACCGAGGCTGTGAAGTGGAACCTCCGCGATCATCTCGTCCTTCCTAAGTAGAAACGTGCGTCCGAATTAGCAAAAAGGAACGAGGACATCAGGCCGATTAGACTGAGGGGCCAATCCCTTTTAAGCCCTGAATTGAGGAAAGCTAAGGCTAACCCACCACACAGTGCCAAATAGTGGGGACTTGACCCTAACCCTTGACCACCGTACGACCGCATTGAAAAGCCAGGGGTTCGGAGGCTAGGTGGCGAAATGAGAGTCGATCCTTACAGGGTGAGAGGAAAAAAAGGTGCTGGGGGCTACGGGTGGGGACTCGAACTGACGATATGAAGAGGATCTTCAGGCTGGAGATGGGAGTTGGACTCTTTTCTCGAGGAAGCTCGACATAACGGCACCAGACATGGGGGAGGAACTGCTTATCTATGTGTCGAGCACCAGCGATTAAAGGCCGGAACACCAGAGGGGGAACAAAGGAAACGAGGGCAGGCTTGTAATAGCGCGCATGGAACATGCGCAAGGAAAAGAGTCACTAGAAACGGGGGGGGTAAGCCTTGCTAAGTATGAGCAAAAGCCGGCGGGCTGCGGGTTTGACCCTGAGGGGCGTCTGTACCCGCTTGAAAAAGAAGAAACTGGCTGCTCGCCTTGGCTCAGGAGAAAATGGATCGCTCTAGTTCAGAGGAAAAGGTCCTGAGTCTTCCTATCACTTCCCGCGTCTGGGTGACGCAAAAATAAAGCAGCTTTGGCAACTTGTCTGCATTGTCAGAAGCAGCTTGTGTATTCGGAACGGGATGAACCTTGTAAAAGAGATGAAAAACTCTTTGATTTGGTCCTGAGAACTCACTGTTGTGGGCTGTGCGCCATGGCGGAGGGGTTGGAATTGGGGGGGGGGACTGAATGGTGGCTGAGAGGGCCTCTGCCGCCGACGTCCATTGTCAAGGCCTTGTGGAAAAGAAAAAGGAATCGTCGGCAGAAGCTTCACGTCAGCTCCGGCGAAATATCCTCGCAGGGTGTGGGGGTCGCATGCGTGGGAGCGAAGGCAGAAAAGGCAATGAGGAATCGGCGACTCGGAATGTTGAAAAATGAAGGCGGCTCCCCAAGAGAAGGAAAAAGTTCAGAGTTGCAAAAAGTTATGGCAGTTCTGCAGCGAGAAGAATGCTTCAGGTGGTGGTTCCAAGAACGATCAGACAGGTTCTCCATGCCCTAAAAAGTTAGGGAAAAGTCACGAAAAATTTTTACATGAAATGGCAAATGGACACTTGAGGGGGACGTGGCCGGGATTGAACACCATGACAACGGACATTTGTTTCCCGGCGACATAAAGAAGGGGAAGCGGGGAAGAAAGGGCGTACCGTTAGGGGGGGGTACTAATGTCACGTTAGCCCGATGGTGCAGATACTCCTTTTGGAATTCGATATCCTGAATCGGAATATCCAGTATTCGGTGTTCCAAGCTCGAGAGGATAAGGGTAGACTTCGCGGGAACAGACCCTAAAGACGGGAAGGAGACGCTTAATCCTTTCAACAGGTTCGCCAGGCCTGGAATGATCAAACTTGGATGCTTGGGAAATAATCAGACCTCTCAACAGGGTAGGTTAGGTTGAGGGACCACGATCTCGAAGAGGGGTCAAAGAAAACCCCCAACCCCAAACGTTTTATGACGGCTTCAAAGGCCTAAGGAATCAGGGCGAACGTCTAAAACAGTCGTCCGTTTGTCGGAAGCTACTATTCGGAGATGCCCTTGACGGAAGCGTTTAATACAGGAAGCCTGCCACAAAGAGAGGGTAGCACAAACGACCGACGTAGTAACGGACAAGGGCGAGGGATGAGGGGCCCCCTGGCCTCAAGTCAGACGGTGCGGAACCACGTTTGTCGCGGGGGTGGTGACCCGATGCCCGGAAATACAACCGGAATGGCATTTTCATGGTATGCGTTTGTCCGGGCACTACAACAAGTCATTGGGGTGGGGGAGGGTTTCTACCCTTGCGGAAAACTGGCCGCACGTGACAAACTGCAGCAGTACTGGCCTCTGCAGAAACCTGCACATCGGAAAGATCATCGAATCGGAACAGGTCGGTTGTTGGGAGCCGTAGAAGACGCTGGATTTTCTCTATCCTAAGGGGTTCATGTTGGTGCTGCTTCGCTACACGCCATGAGTCGTCTCTGGGAGAAAGACGGGAGAAATAAAGTTCACTCTGTGCCATGCTTGGGAGGAAATTGGCGGCGACTTAGATCCTGCGCGACAAGAGGGAGGGAGCAGGAGAAAACTACTGAGGCCGCGGGCAGGCGCCCTCATCTCATCCTGATCATGAGTTCAAATATAGAGGGTCCCGACGCTATGAAAGGGGAGGAAGTAAGCACCTATAGTTGCAAGGCCGGAGAGGGATGCAGGCGCTGTCGTCAACGAATGATGGGGGGGGGGGGGGGGGGGGGGGGGGGTATTCGGATCAAAGGGGAGAAATGAAGAGCTCATCACTCTGCTCAAAGAGAATCTAAGGAAAAACATCGATCATCATCCTACCAGGACAAGGAAGCAAACCGCCGCACCTCCGTCCGCTCTCAAGGGTCCTTCAGATCCGAACTCCGTTCAAGTGGCGTGGGAAGAGAGTAAGTGAAAAGTTACATGCGCTGGGCTATGTACGAAGGAGGGGAATTGCTCTACTCTGGGTTGCGGAGCAGTAAAAAAGAACGTCGGGTGCTCTAAAACATCGAACAAGACCGCCTGGATGGTGCCGGTGGAAGGGGAAATATTGGACGGCTGGAAAAGAGGAAAAAGAAAGTCCAGCCCTGAAAATCTAGGAAAAGAAGGCGAGTTGGTGAGCCTGAGCTAGGGAAAAATCGACAAGCGT
>Ga0179591_1405704_pt1 | contig 11807 bp, 16 predicted proteins | sample CZOMad2_1_08_16f_FD_182891 | JGI IMG/M metagenome (GOLD analysis project Ga0179591, IMG submission 182891) | Vadose zone soil fungal communities from Angelo Coast Range Reserve, California, USA - CZOMad2_1_08_16fungal (PacBio error correction) | ecosystem: Environmental > Terrestrial > Soil >...
AACAAACGTTCCAAGCAAAACTATTCTTCAGGGAAAAAATGTGGCGGGGGATCTAGAAAGATGGGGAGAGGGTGGGCGCGAGCGAAGTCACTATTGAGGGGAGAGGGTCTCGAAAGAGAAAATCAGGAGTATCCGTTCCGAGTAAACTCGAAAGAGGGGGAAAGCAGAGAAAAGAGAGGGAGGAAAGTGATTGCAAAGCCTTGAAGGGAGAAGAGTGGAACTTCCCAAAGCTCTCAAAAATATAAGCAGGGAGAGTGAGAGAGGTACTGAGGAACTATCCGTTCTATCTTGGTGAGGAGAAAACATCGAAATATGGAGGAAAAAAAACCTCCCCCACCAAAACCCCCCAAGAGCGTACAAACGGGAATACTGATAGAGTCAGCCTCGTGGAAGAGATTCTATGAAGATTCTGGGAAACCCACATCAGAAAGTCCTTTTCTCTGAATAAGAGCGGTCTCATCCGGAATAAGAGATACGAGGTAGAAGCCTAAAGGGATTCGAATTGGATCAATCTAATGGAAACTACTTGAGAGTAGAGACCTAAAAAAAGGAACCCTAGCCTTCCGAGACACGGGGGAAATTCTAGGATAAAATGTCACTAGGAAGGAACGTAGGAGGGGGTCGAGAGGATATTTCTTGAAAAAACTCCTCCTAGTTAAGGGGGGGGGTTATCCAGCGATCTTCTGTGGTAGGGGTTTCCTCACTGAGAAGATAAAAAATCAATCCCGGAAGAACACGCTGGAGGTCAAGAACCTGCGTTCAGAAGGGGGGATAGGAACTTCGACCATTCTCGGATATCTATCCCTCGGTGACGAGTGAAAAGGGGGGGGGTGTGAGAAAGGGAGACAGGAAAGAACTTCTGGATCCTCGGAGGAGTACTCTTCTTCAAAAGCGTCCGCTAGCTCGTTCGCAGAAAGCAGAAAATCAGGAAAGGAAAAAACACGATCGTACTGGAAAATCTTGGTGTAAAATCGCCCGAGGGGCTCGCATTGGGCCTACGCCTGAAAAAAGGGGTTCGACATCCTTGACAGTGACAAACTAACTCGGGAACGTCTTATCCTTAATTGAGAGCATGAAAAAAAGGGTCGACAGAGTAAAAATCAAGGAAAAAGAGAATACGGGCTACTATGGAGGACCACGTCAACTGAACCCAAATCCGTAGCTGGGGAACGAACAACATCGTCTCGAGGGGGAGATAGGGCGGGAGTCACTGAAAAAAGAGAAATGATCCTTTCTCAGAGGGGGGAGAGACGGGGGGAAAAGTCGATCACCAGTTGTGGAGAAAAAGGACACAGACCTGACCCCTAGAGGGAGGGGTCTCCCAAAGAAACTCCCTTTCGCCAAAGCCAAAAGTTGAGCAAGAAGAGGACTAAGGAGAAATAGTACAGAAGCGTGAGCGGAAAAGGACTTCGTCGCTGGGACGACGGAGGCGAAAGAGAGGGGAGAGAATCGGGAGAGGGATGCTTAAACCCATATTCTTGTCTGACTCTCAGAAAGAGTCCGAAAGAAGTTTTGATAAGCGCGCAAGGGGCTTTCATGGGGGAAAAAATATTCACTCTTGTCGGTTGGACCCAGAGGATAAAAATTATCTTTGATCAACAGGAGATCCTCGAGGAGGGGGGAAAGGGGAAAGGCGCGACAGTGCAGGGAAGAAAACAGAGTCACGGGGAGCGTCGCGTAGTGAAAAAGGGCTGCGAGACGCCGAAAAAAAACTATAGAAGCTCGTAGCTCCGAAAAGGAGGACTTAAACCAGATGGGAGCGAGCGTTGTATAAGACCACGCTGGGAGATCTCGTAGAAGAAAGAATTCCTGGGGCACAGCGAAAGAGGACGGAAAAGAGAAGAATGGAGGATCTAACTAAGGACGATTACCTGACGAAACGAAAAGCTCATCAGGCGTAAACTCTAAAAAAAAACCCTGTTTAAGCCGAAACGAGGACTGTTCCAAAACTTCCTCTTTACCGAGACTACCGCCAGCAGACAACACTCCAAAAAGAAGCCCCATCCTCTTATGGGGCTCCGAAGAATAGAGAAGCCGTTTTGTGAAGGGGGAAGTTCAAAAATTCAACAAAAAGGGGACTTTCCGGGAATAGAAGGGGAAGTATCTACGAACGGATTGCCTTTAACAAAGTCTGAAAAAAAAAACATTAAAATCTACAACTCAACAACAAGGGGGAGGGGGACAATATATATAAATAATGTAGTTTTTTCCCTGTAAACTGGGGAAAGTCCTTTTTTGGAAAGGCAAATAGGGAATCTTGAACTTCTATAGAAACCTAGAAAACTGAAACTTTAAATACCGTCAGGGGGGGATGGAGATAGGAAAGGGTTGAAACAAAGAAGAGGGAAGAGTTATAAAAGAGGGGATTCGGGGCTAGGAGCCCTCCTTCTTGGGTAGTCTGTAGCTCTGGCCACGCCTAACCCACAAAAAAAGGTACGGGGAAGGACGAGAGAAATCTTCTCTTCGGAGGACTCCTTTAAATGTGGGTTTAAAGATAAAAATGCAGGTCCTCTAAGAGTCATCTTCCGGGTGTCCGTAGGGGGAGACAGAAAACGAGTACTGGAGGAAGAGGCATAGGGAAGACCTCCGACGGGCGTAAACATATTCGTGGAAAGGAAAACTCTCGTTTCAAAAATAGGTTTCCTTCTACGAACAGTATGGGGGAAAATTGAAAAAAGCCCTGCCGTTGCGGAGAGAGATTAGGCGGACTGAACTAAGAGAAAAGCGCCCTAAAAAAAGAAGAGATCTTCAGCACATAGAGAAAAAAGATTTCCTTTCCAGCCCCGAAGCACATAAATGCAAGAAAAAAAGCTAGAGGGAAGAGGTGGGGAGAGATGAATAAATCTCTAATGAGAAAGGGGTCATCTAAACTATACCGTCATGGAGTATTACTACCATATAGAGGGTGGGACAAAAGAGCTCCGGAAGTCCTAGAGGGAAGATACAAGTTCCGGACTACTTCTTTAAAAGGACGGGCTTCTACTAAATTACAGGGGGCTCGAAAGACTCGCTCAAAAGGGAGGGGTCTATGGGGAGAACTCGTTGCTACGACCCTATCTTTGAGAGAGACCGGAAGGGGAATTTTCTGAGAGAGAAGGGGGGGGAAGGGGGAGTCTCAACCTGATATCTGGGGATCTACTTTACAAAAGATAGAGTCGACCGAGGACAATCTAGGAGAAAAGAAGAAAAGGAGATCGGGAGAGAGGGGAAGTGGAAAAAGAAAAGTCGGGGAAGGTCCCTTCCCCTGAGAGGAAAGGAAATCTTCGCGGGACCCAGAATCGATTTCTCAGTACTGGCGGGGGGCAGAGATCGAAGGGAGGTAGATGTACAGGCTTACTCGAATGAGCTTCAGAAACCGGCCACAGGCGGTCAAGGACTCTTGCGATGGCCACACGATCAATAGCCTGTGGGAAAGGAGGACGTAATGGAAGGATCTCAGGGGCCGCAGAATAAGGAAGAGAGAAAGAAAGGCAATTACCCGCAGCTCTCAGAGACCAGAGGGCTGAGGAAAAAGAGACCCCACCTAAGAAACCTTGTTCTGAGAAAGCTCTACTAGAAGAGGGAGGACTATCTCAAACCATTCTTCACAGGGATCATTCTTCTTATACTAACTGTAAAGAGAGAAAACAAATGGGAGGCGAACCGATCCGGGAAACTGAGAAGACTCCAAAAACTGATGGAGGACAGAGGGGGGAACATACTCCCAGCTCTCCTGCAAAGAAAAAAGAAGGAGAAGTGAGGCGAGCTTAAATATCGGACCAAAAAAGAAGAAAGTCTTCGCGGGAAAGGAAGGAGGAGAACCGTAGTGTGGCTGCCGCCGAAAAGAGGTTTATTTCCAAACAGAAAAAAGAGAGGACTTCGTATTAGCACCAACTTTACTTGATGGGATCAAAGCAGGGAGGACTAAGAATGCGGATCGACAGCAAATCCCGCGAAAGAGGAAGAAAAGGGCGCCCTGAGTCGGAAAGCAAAGAAGTCGCACACCATTGCGGGGAACGCACATTTTAGAAGGAAACAAACCCCGCTAGGGGAAAAAATTTAAGAGAGGTTCCAAAACCGTCTGAGGAAGAAGGGTCGATCTTTCTCTTGGAGAAAGTGTCTAGAATCGAGAGAGGAAAGGGAATGGGGGGGGCAAATCACCGTGGCGCGGGGAAAGGAGAGGGGAATGAAGGGCCTGAGTACAAATCTCCTCGGAAAGAGAGAAAGGGCGTTCCGATCACTATAACCTCAAAGTGCCTAGTTCCTCATCTCGCAACGCGATCACACGAAACCCCGAAGACAGGTATACAGAACCCGCAAGGACTGCTGAACGACGAACACCATCTCGCTAAGGAGGAAGAAAAGGCGCTCCCTCTCCTTGGGGGGTCTTTGAGTACGACCGGGAAACACCGAAGGCCTTCAGGGGAGAAAGTAAAAGAGCTAGAAAAAAAAGGGGGGGAGGAAAAAGGAATAGAGAGAAAAAGCACGTATAGAAAAGTCACGTCTTCCTCAAAAAAGAAAGAAGGCGAGAGCGAACTTGTGCTGGAGATAGAGATCTAGAGGGTAAAAGAAGACTAAAGACAGGAGAAGAGGGGAGTGTATAGAAGGTTCTTGGTAGAGGGGCCGAGAAGAAGAAGGAGGTTCTCGTTCTCGACAAAAAGTCATAGGCGAGGTCCGGCGAGAAGCGTGGGGAGAAGTCGCTATGACGATCGGAGTTCAAGACAATATTTCCACACACTGTATCCTTGCGGGCGACTCTCTTTAGGGAAAGACCGCTCTCCAGAGTCATCGGGGGGAGAAGGGAGGAAATCGTCTACGATCGAAAAAAAAGAAGGGAATATTGCGTGGGGGAAAAGGAGGATACCCTGCCATGGGTGGAATGGAGAAGACGGCCAGAGAAGCGGAATTTCTATTCAGGGGCCTGCTTGAAAGATGAGGTCTTGGGAGAGGAAGAAGGAGACGATTCTGAGAGCCTCCGAGACGACCTTGTTCAAGTCCTACGAAGAGGGTGGGGGGGACCTCAATCTAGACTCGAGGGAGCTCTCAAAAGGAAAAATCTTTTCGGAGATACCCGAGAAGCGCTAATCCTACCGGGAGGAAAAAGAGATCTACCTTTCACCGCAGATCGTGTGGCAAGAAAGTTAGAAGGACATGGGTGGTCGTAAAAAAACCGCGACTTAAGAGGGTTGGGAAAAAATTCGTTTGCTTTGAAGCTAGAAGGGGGGAAGTAAGAGGCAAGCCGAGGCGGACCGCTGTGCAGGATCAACCTCGTGCGCAAAAAACTGTCGAAAAAGGAGAGAACGCTATCGAGAGTGGCAGAACCATTGGCGAGAGGGGGGGGGGATGGGGCATGAAAGGGAATCGAGCTATCTGCTAAAGTGCCTGAAGAAAGGCATGTAGAGGGAAGACTGAGGGGGGAACGGAGAAAGAGCTTGGAAAGGGAGATGAGGGTAATCGGTCACGAGTCCTTTCACGACCGTAATCGGAAAGAAAGTGCGTTGCAACCGGGGGGGATCGAAAGAAGAGGGTCGGGAAAGGGGGACCGGCTCTACGGAGAGAAATAATCACTTAGGAGAAAGCTACGTACTTGTCAGCGAGCAAATAAGTAATAATTCAGGCAGCTGAAGAAGATACAGGTGAGGATCTTACATTCATCAAATGCAGCTGCGGAAACAAGTCAAAGGACCTAAGGATATCGTCAACGGTCAGCGGAAAGAAGATCCCTAGGGCGGTCTGACTCTATCGTCTTGAAAAATAAGGAACAGGGAGGTTGGTCCTAATTGAAAGGTAGAGCACTTTTTTTCGGGAGAACAACACTTAAAGTCGCAAATTGAAAAGAGAGGGGAAAAAAACAATCGAACGACCGAGTCGAAACTCCCAGCGGGGCAGTAAAGGAGTCTACTATTACTACATGAGCTCGAGAACGCTTCGCGAGCAGTCCGAGGGAGGAAAGTTCACTCACGAGCCGAAAAGAAGGAGGAGATGGGGGATAACACCAAAAAGGGTGGCTGGTCGGAAGAAAGATCGAAAGTCTTGCCGGGGTTGATGTCAGCGAAAAAGCGGGAAGTAATCGAGAAGGGAGGTGTCACAAGCCGAAAGGCCGAGAGGGACTCTGTCATCTCAAAAACTCTCTATGCGAGAGTGCAAAGGGAAGCGACTTTCGGGGAATTATCCTTAGGCTCATGGGGGGGGGCTGAAAGCGTCGAGACTGGAAGACCGTTCTACAGGAAGAAGAAAGAATTTGCAGGTCAGCTTAAGCAAAGGGAGTAATCCGGATGAGAAGAAGAATCGTGGAAAAGCCCGTCATGAAATCAAGAGGGGAGAAAAGGTCGGCATAAAGAGAATACTCCTCTACCGGGCGGAAAGAAAACTTCACGACTCTGAAGTTCCTATCGGGAGGAGAAGCAGAATTCGTTCTTAGAGAAGAAAAAACAAAGGGGAGAGGTCGAACCAACGCTTTTCAAAAATCTGTAAGAAAACCGTCGGGGTCTACCTTCAGAGGGGGAAAGAAGAAAAACTTCCACCTCCGGGGACCCATCCTAGTAAGTTGCTCTACGAAGGGGTCTACCTTCCTCAAGGGGGGGGTCAGTAAGGGAATCGTCCTAAGTCAGGAAGGTCTTCCCTGAGAGGGGAAAGAGAGGTTCCTATCGAAATAATATTCGTTCACACCTAAAAGAAGAAAACTAAGAATCTCGAGAAAAGGGAAGGGGGGGGGGGAAGGGGTAGGAAAAGGGGATTTTGATGGGAGCATTCGTGGGAGTCATCTTTCTAGGAGTCAAGCTCCGGAAGAATAAGGGGGAAAGAGGCCTTTGAGAAAAAAGGGAACCGGGCCAAAGGAAAAAGCTCAGTACGGGGCTAGCCTCCCGCGGAGGGGGGAGAGGGTTCCTTTTTGGGTCGTTTCAAGGGCAGAAAAACACTGCACTCTGTTCAAAGGTAAGAGGAAGTTAAAAGGAGGAAAAGACCAGGAAACGGGGGGGGAGTCCCGAAGGAAAGTCCGCTAAAGCCTTGCGTTTGAGGGAGAGAAAGGTCTCTGCTTCGTTCGATTTCAGAGGGGATTTCACCGACAGGAATTCGGACCTCAGGAGACGAAGGAAAGGGGTAGGGACAAACGCTCGTGGCAGCAAGAGGGGGGAAGGAAAAGACGTCCAGTACGAGAAATGCGAGAGGGAGGTATACGTTCGGCTTAAGAGACTGCCGACCGCAAGTGGGGGAGGAAAAGAAAGCCGAAGCGGGAAACAGATCTTCCTGGCCAGAAAAAGGAAAAGTATGAGTAGAAAGAAGAACTCTATCGGACATTGGCAGAGAAAAGCGGAGAAAAAAGAAAAGTCGGAGACCGGTCCCGTCAGCGGAAGAGAGTCGATTTAGGTAATCGGTAAAACGAGGGGGGCGACACGGGAACCGATCAGATCTGAGAGGAGGAGGAAGTAGAATCTTTCCCACTAGAAGAGGGGGGCGTATCGATCTACTAAAGTACTCGTAGAAAAGCACCAACGTTGAAGTCCTTCCGCGTGTATTTCAGGGGGGATTGCTGTCAACAAAACAGGTAAGGAGAGGACAGGCTTGGGGGCTACGAAAACGGGGTCCAGTGAGAAAAGAAGGCTAACGGATCTGTTGAGAGTCGTGACGAAAGTGAAAGAAAGAAAGCTACGATAAGGGAGAGTTTAGAGACAGGGAAACTGGCGGGGACCGTTGCCGGGAGGAACGACTTCTTCCGTAGGGGCGTGAAGATGCGATTACGGAGAGGGGGGAAAAATGGGATTTAGCAGATCTCCTGGGACGAGGGAAAAGGGGGGGGCAATTTCGTAGGAGGGGCGACATACGTGGATGGTAAGAGCGAAGGAAGACGGAAACCAAAAACGTCGTGACGGAAACCTTGACAAGAAAACTAGTCCTATGGTTAACGAAGGGGGAGTGATGTCTGGAAGAAAGAGACGTGTATGAAAAAAGACTCCTGTGAAGGATCTCTATTACAGGCAAATGAAAAGCTCACCTAGAAGTAGGGACATTCAAAATAATCGCGGGGGGGGGGGGGGGGGGGTGTGGGGGGGTGTGGGGGTTGGGGGGGGGTGGGTGGTTGGGGGGGGGGGGGGGGGGGGGAGGGGGGGGGGGGGGGGGGTTGGTGGGGGGGGGGTTGGTGAGGGGGGGGTGTGAACCCCAATGGGTGTTTTGTGGGGGGGGTTGGGGGGGAAGTATGGTTTGGTATTTTGTTTTGGTTTGCGGGTTGAAGGTTGGTGTTGTTGTGCGTTGGTCGTTTTGTGTGTGGGATGCTGTTTTGCTTACCGGGTGTTGTTTTGTTGTGGAAGGGTGTGGGGTTGTGGGTTGTGGGCGTGTGAGGGTGTCTCGGTGGTTTTTATGTTGGTGGGGAAGGGCGAGGGTTCCGGTGGGGGTTGGTGGTGGTGGCGGGGGTTCTGGTTTTGGTGTGGGTGGCGGAGGTGTGAGGGTTTGTTTTTGGTCTGGGGTTTGAGGTTGGGGGGGTTTTGGGGGTTGTTTGGGGAGTGTAGGGCTTGTTTTTGGGGTTTGTTGGTTTTGTTGGGTGGGGTGGGGGGGCGGCGGGGGGGGGGGGGGGGGTGGGGTTGTGGGGGGGGGGGTGATTGTGTGTGGAGGGTGGGGAGGGGGGAGTTGAGCTGGATATTGTGGGGCGGGTTGGAGGGTTGGCCTTCCCAAGGTGAGAAAAGAGAAATAGATATACAAGAAGAAAAGTCGTCAGGGAAAATCTGGGGGGAAATTTCTTCTACAGAAAACGGGAAAGATCTTCAAACATTCCTTGCCTCAGGGCGTAATCTATCCTTGATATCAACCTAGAAAAGAAAAGAGGGACTTCGGAGAGAAGGAAAGCGACGAAGGACGGCGAAGTCGGTTTAAACATTTAAGAGAAGAGATCATTTGTCTGCTTTGGGAAAAACCCCAAAACCGCGCATTCGAGTCTGGTCTGAAGGGAGAGAAAAGTATTGAGCGCCGACCGCTGAGAAAGGGGAGTTCCAAGAAGAGTGCTCCCACGTCAGAAAAAACGCTTGGGGGGAAAAAGAGTGATCTTCCTCGCCAGAACTCAAACCAGGATAGAATAATTAACCGAAAAAAAATATAGAAGCTGAGCCTTCGGAAAGAGATGGCATGAAGAAAAAAACCTGGAACACATAGGGGCTTGTTATATCAAAGGGCCGCATCTATTCGATAAAATAAAAGTGGGGGAAGGGCAACAGGACCCGGAAGAACAGCGAAGGAAAGATTTGAAGGAGCGACGTAGGGGAGGGGGCCCGCAATGCCCTCAGCGAACACCGTGCGATTGGGGGCTTGTATGAAGGTTTCAAAAAAAAGGATTGTGCAAAAAGGAGAAAGCTCCGAAAGAGGTCTATCAAAGAAGAAACAGAGTTATCTCTGGCCTCAAAGAAGCATAGCTCACACTATCCTGTCAAGCCCCAGGAACGAGATCCTTACGAGAAAGGAGGGAAAAGCAGGAAAAAAAGGCTCATGCAGGAAAAAATCGCCCTTGGTGGGGGGGGGGAGGGGAAACCTTGATCACCTCTCCTTATACGTGCGATCTTTCACTGGGTGGGAGAGAAAAAAGGGGAAAGGGAGGAGGAAAAGAGAAAAAAAAGAGGAAAGATCTCCACGATCGAAGGTGGAGAAAGGGACAACTTTAGACAGACAATAAAGAAACAAGTCTATGACTCCTTGTGAACGTAAGAGGCGGGGGGGAAAGGTACACTAGAAGGGACTCTTAAAAAAAAGGATCTACTTGGAGGGATAACAGGTTCGTGTTTATCTCGGGATAGAAGAAAGGGGGAGACCAGGAAAACGAAATGGGGGTAGTGTCTACGAAAAAAGATTCGAAGGGCGACCGCTTTGGTACGGAATGAGAGAAAACGTCTTCTCCTCGCGTGGGACGAGAACTTGGTGCAAGACCAACTGGAAAAGGGGGGCGAGATACTATTTCAAGATCCCACTACCGAAAGACGTTTCGATGGGGGAAAGGTTCTCTCTCACTCAAAGAATCTAGTTCATTCGATCGAATGGGGAGGGTGAAGGGAAACAGAAACGTGGTTGCGAAAGGGGGGGAGAAGTCTCGCGAAAGGTATTCAGGGCGCAGGGGGAGGACTGCCCTTTCGCTCAAGGGCATTTCTTGATAAAGGAGAAGCCGCCGACCATGAGGGGCCTCCTCCGGAGGGGACCTCAGCTCGACGCTCGAAAGGCGCGCAACTACTTTCTCAGGGACTGCTCGAAAGTCAAGAAAAGGAGACTAATCGGGAAGGAGACCGAGCGAAAGATGCCGAATCGTGGATGCTCAAGGAGAGAGGATTTATTCCGGCTAGCTGGGGGACTTCTCCCAAAGCGTCCGCCGAGAAGGGGGTAAGGGACACTAGCTTCTTGGGGGAGGAATCAGGGGGAAAAAAGTCTAGAGAGGGGTTGACTGAAGGGGGAGAACGCTTTTCGTCGACGAACGGATCAAAACAATGTAAGGGGGAAGAAATTACCAAATAGCAGGAGGACTCCTCTGAGTATTCTAACCATTTGAAAGCAAACTCAAATGGTCAGGGAATAAGAAAAAAGGATAGTCGGGATGCGGGGTGTCCTTCCTACAAATTACTCTGGACGGGGAGGGGGCAAGGAGGGGGAATTCTCTGAGGGCACACGCACGCGTGTAAAGTAGAAGAAGAGAGTTTCTTGCCCTCTTGAATCTCCCGGTCTCAGTAGAATTCAGAGGGGAGGGGAAAAAGGTGAGGGGGGTTTCTACAAGAGGAAAGCGTGCCTCTACGCTCCCTTCGAGAGATGCAAAAAAAAAATCTATGCCAGGTGCGAGGGACGGGGAAAGACGGACAGAAATAACTTGAATATTCAAATTCAACGGCTCCATCGAAGGAGGGAGGTCGTCTGTGCACGAAGCAGAAGCAAAAAAAGCGTACGCGTTCCGACTCAAGGGGGATTGCTTTTGGAAAGACGAAAAAAAGATCAAAGGGTCGCATGAAAAAACGGAAAGGTGTTTGCAGGGCAAAAAGCACTCACAAAGGAAGAACTTACCATATGTGTGGTGGGGAGTCCCCTAAGGAAAAACCCGCAACAGTGAGCAGCGGTCTGAGGGAAAGTACTACATGAGCTTCAAAGAGGGTAGAGGCGAGAACGCCGGCGGAGGGACTCGAGAGGGAATCCCGCAACGCTCGAAGTCGGGAAGTGAGAAGGAAACAAAAGGGGGGGGGAGGGCCCTTCAAAGGATCATTCGATGCCGGGGATTCAGGCGCAGGACGTACAGCGAGTGAGTCAAAAGATTGGGGGAACGAACGCTCAGGGGAATGGAATGATCCTCCTACCGTCAAAAAAGATAGGAGGACTGAGAGAGAAGTGATCAAAGAGTTACTGCGGAAAGTCGGAGGAGAAGGGGGCACCCTACTTCTACGATCCCGGAAAGAATGTGAGTTGACGCCAATAAAAAAGAAACCCAGATGGCTGCAAGGGGGAGAAGGAACCGACAGAAGGAGTAAGGCTCACGAATGGGACATACTTAAAAGAAGACTGGGAAAGCGAAGAAAATCAATAAGAGACGCCGAGCGGCCCAGCCGTCACTCATGCGGTCTGACTGGGAAACGAAAAAAAGGGAAGGAGGAACTTCTCCTCAGGGGGGGAAATCTTCAAAAAAAAACTATACGAAAGGACCTGGCGAGGGAAACTCCACCGCCGCCCCAAAGCTTGGGGACTCAGCCCAGAGAAAGGAAAGAACGGGGAAAGCGCGGGGAAAAAAGCTGGTTAGAGGATGAAAAAGCGAGGTCTTCCCGTTCACGATCCGGGGGCAATCGACGAGGGGACTAAAAAAAGGCAAACAGGGGAAAAAAGGACTT
>Ga0179591_1184203_pt1 | contig 11806 bp, 14 predicted proteins | sample CZOMad2_1_08_16f_FD_182891 | JGI IMG/M metagenome (GOLD analysis project Ga0179591, IMG submission 182891) | Vadose zone soil fungal communities from Angelo Coast Range Reserve, California, USA - CZOMad2_1_08_16fungal (PacBio error correction) | ecosystem: Environmental > Terrestrial > Soil >...
GGGGAACTTAAGCTTGCTGTCTCGAAAGGTCCCGTCACGGGAGGAGAGGGGTGGCTCACTCTCGGTGGACATTCGCTCAGATCTGAGAAAAAGATGGCGGCGGGGAAGACACCGATGAGTTTGAATGTCCGGGAAAAGTGCAGACTGAGGCGGGGAGTGGGCATCAAAAGCGAAAAAGAGGGGGTAAGTATCGCAGAGAGAGCGGAAGTTTTCCTGAGAAGAAAAAAGGAAAAGCGAGAAAAGGGCTTATTGTAACCTAGAAGAGGAAGACACCGATCTAGTAATCGTGCCGATCACCAGGAACCGCCGCGTGGAAAAACTTTGTCGGGGGAATAGCGCGGTATAAAGCAATGGCATCGAAAGTGGAGGGGAACTCATGTCTCGGGAAAATGGAAACCCAAGCAAACTGTCGTTATTGACAGGGAACGGTATGGGACTACGGATTGGTTCATTACCGCCTAGACAGAACGCGGATGTGCAGAAACGATGAGAAAGACGTCAAGGAGATAAGGGATCTCAGGGAATGTGGTTGCACACCCAAAGAAGTTGGTTGAGGAAGATTTCGGGCGTGAAAAGCGCAAAAAACACACGAAGGGGGTGGGCCGAACTCACCCCGATAAGCGAAAAGGGTAAGAGGACATCGAAATCGAGTTCCAGAAAGGGGTCAATGCGTAAGAAAAAGAAAAGGGGGGAAATTAAACACCAGGAATAGGAGCCTCGGGCGCAGGGGCACGCCCGGGATCCGGGGTGGAATCAATAATCTAGGGTTCAGTCGTCGAACATGTCCTGTACCCAGCACTGTTGTTTGAGCTCAAAAGCCCGAAAACGTCCCAGCCCATAGCGACGCGGATATCAGCCAACATGCGGTCGAAGAAGTGAAAGAGTGGGGGTCGAAAAACAAGAGCTCCTTACTGGAAGAAGCAAAGGGCAGAGACAAAAAAGCTGGACTCAGGGGTAAAAGAGGGATACGTACCGTGTTGGAGAAAGGGGGCAGCTCAGACCCGGAACCCGAGTGGCAAAGCGAGGGTTAGGCGCGGGGGCTGAGAAGAAGATTGCAGGGGGAACTGGGGGGTCGGGGGAAAAAAGGGAGGGCGGCGCCCAACACCTTAAGTTAAAAAAAAAACAGAGCGGGAAAAAGAAAGCCTTTGGGAAACCCCTTTGGGGCGGGTGTACATAAGTACGGGCAAAGTTGAAAGTGAAAAAGTGACGAACTGCCGCAAAATCCAGTCCGCCTCACTGAGAAAAGCAAAAAGAACAAAACCCGATCGTCCTATAAGGGCCCTGGCCTCAGCCGAAAAAAAGATCGCAAGACGCCGGGAAAGGGGATGGAGCAAAAAGGGTGAAAAGAACTTCCTCTATAAACGTCATTAACTAGTAGGCAAAAGGGGCGGCCGAGCAGACCCTTCAGGAATAAGGTTTGAGCTTAGGAATAAAGGAGTGCATACATCAGCAAGAAGAAGGAAGCGAAATTGCAAATGAACGAAGGGTCTACTGGCAGATGAGCTGGGGGGTTGGGGGTGAAAGGGAGAGGGTAGCGGGTCTGCAAAGGAACGGGGGGGTAACCCGAATAAGAATAGATTAATCGATTATCAAACGAAAGATGTGGAGAATAATTCCGAAAGAAGGCAATCCAGGAGGCCCTAAAGGAGAGCGGTGGGTCCGATCTGTAACATTGTTTCATGAAAATCTGCAGACAAAGAGGCAACCATGGTGCGAAGAAGGTTATTGAAGTCGCTCTTCGGGGGCGGGAGGCGTTTCAAAGGCCCAAGAAGACGAGTTGGTCCGTTGAAACAACGGAGGCGCGATTGGAGGGTTCAGAAATCAGGCGGTCAGGACGGGGGGGGGAGGTCTAAGACGCTGTCCGCGGCTCAACATAGGTGCAACTGCCGGGCTGGTGCGAAGAGCGAACTCGTGCCGGACCAGACCTAAACGATTGGAAAACCGCAATGAAAGGTTAGGATCAAGAAGGGAAAAATGTATGTCCGCAGAAGCACCGCCTGGACAAAAGGACACCAAGGCTGGGGTAAAGACGACGGGGGAAAACTACAACTACTGGGAAAAATAGGGGCCTGTTTTAAAGGAAGGCACCACCGGCCGTCTGGGGTAAAATAAGGCTCTCAGGATGGGGGGAACCGGACGGTATGATCCCTCCAAAACCGCAGATATCTGACAGGGGGGGAAAACGAGCAGCGCTGGGAGGGATAACAAGGATTCGGGGGTCGGGAAAACGAAAACGGAGGGAACCATCCTTAATTCCAGACGGCCACAAAAAGAGGGGGGGGGTATCGGGTAATTCACCATCAGAATACAATTAAGACAGATCCCAAAAGGAGGGGGGGACATATTAAAACAGGGCGATGAGGAGGTTAAAGGAATCTGAAGCACCAAAATAAAAATAGGATGAGGAGAAAGAGGAGTTCATTCGGAATAGAAACACACAAGGAGGGGAGATATATTGGAAGGATGAAAATAATCGGGCTCCTCGACCGCCAAGGGGAGAAGGGGTAAAGCAGGTGGCACAATTTCATATAAAAGAATATGCTTCTTTAAAGGGCCCACAACCGGCGGTTGTTGATCGGGTCTAAGAGGGGGGGATGAGGGTAGTCCTCCTAGCAACCCAAAGGGGGGAGGGGGGACGGCGTGCTGATCTAAAAAGCGGCGTCGACGTGATGAAGGGCACGATCACTACGTTGAAGGAAAAGACAATGGGCTCGAATAAGAACCCTGCCGAGAGCGGGGGGCGGGAGCCCGGGCTTAAAAGTATGGGAAAGGTTCGAAGTCGGAGAAGGGGGGGGCAGGGTAAAAAGTTAAGACAACCAAGCCTCAGGTTGGGAAAGGGTGGAAGTTGGCAGGTTCTGGGGGGAACAGAGCCACCCCTGGGAGTGTCGAGATGGCAAAATCGTTGCGTAGCTCCCAGGAAGGCAGGAAGCGAATAGAAGGGGAAATTCTTGTTACTCTGAGCTGGAATGGCAAAAGCTCAAAGCACCTCGCATGGGTCCGTGGGGGGAAATCTTGTGTGAACGCGCAGCGGCTGAGGACGCCAGAAAACAACAAAAGCTCCAAAACTTAGTCAGAACCTCCCTGCGACTTCTAACCTGGGAAAAACTTCGCCAACTCTGCAGAACGGGAGCTGACACAAATCAAGCAACACAGAGGAGCGAAAGAATTATAAAGAGAACAGTGTAGAGGAAAAATAGGGAATAAAGTTCGAAACTCTGAAAAATATCGTATAAAAGACCGGGGAGGCGTCAGGGGCCAGCCAGACCAATAAGAAAAGGCGGCCAGGAGGGGAGAGAACAAATTCGGGCTGACTTGAATCGGATCTTAAACTTGCCGGAACGACCCAAGTTCTAAGGGACGGCGACAAGCGAACCAGCCGCCCTGTGGGGGCAAAAAAGGAAAAGATGAAGTAACCGATAGGGGGGAAGGGGGAAAAACATTCGCTTTGAGTTCGGGCGAGAGTTAAACTGAAGATGTGGGGGAAAAAATGTCAGCCGATCAACTAGTGGATGAAGATCAAGGGGGTCTTTGGAACACGCGCGAAAACATGATCGGAGGAGAGGACGTTCAAAGAACGGGTGATTGGAAGGGTAGAAAGCGCAGGACTTGTGACTATCTTTGGGGGGAGGTGAAGCAGGAGGGGGGAGGAACCAGTTCAAGTTTTAAAGCCACGAGGGCGGTTTGTGAATTAATTTACTTATTTGGGAGGTGGTAGGGTGGGGGAGGCATCGCTTCAGAAAACTGAACAGAAGAGTCGAGCGCAGAAAAAGTGTTGCAACAAGAAAGGGACAGGCATTATCCAGCGAGAGACGGGGGAAAAAGGAGGGTTTGGTGTGGGGAAAAAAGACAGTTGGGTAGAATCTACCTTGGCGAAAGAGAACACAATTGAAAGCCAAGACTTCGTTGAGGAAAACCCGCAGGGGGGGCTAACCGAGCTGGGGGACGGGGGGAGGGAAAGGGGGGGGGGAAGCCAGGAGAGCACAGTAGTGCGTAAAAGAAAAATCCAGCCAGCACGCAAGCAGGTGATAAGTGCGGAGGGGGGGAGATGTTAGCAGGAACTGATGAGGGAGACATGGAAAAAGGTGTGGAAGAGGATTTAACGTTAGCTAAAAGGTGACACTTAAGATGAAAAGGAAACTGCGTTAAATGCGGGCTTTGGGGCGGACAAAAAGTTTTCGACGCCCTTTCCGCAAGGAACAGAGCGGGGTGAAGACAGAGAAAAGGGAAAAGTTGACATGACATCACAAAGGAAATCATGTGCAATGTGTACGCCCGTTTTAACAGGCGCGGAAATGTGAAAAAACGGTCTTCAAAGATATTGTATTGGCAACGTTTAAATAAGGGCTACGTCCGGTGAATCTATTGGGCATTACCTTCGGGTTTAAAGTTGAGCGTGTCGCTGGAGATAAAAGAATGTTCAAGAACTGGGGACACTCTCAACCGCTCACGGGGACACTTCAGAAAGAGGAACCGTTAAATCGACGGAAGTTGATCATGGCGGAGAGACAGTTAGAGACGTGTCGATCTTCCAGCAACGGATGGGTCGACCCCAAATCTCGGCCACTTGCACTGCTAGATGGCATTTTTCGAGCGAGTTAAGTGAAAAAAAAGTGCAGGGCGACGTCTCGAAGGGCAATTGGGAGTTAGAAAAAAGCCCCTACATTGCCGACCGGCGGAAGGGGGGTTCAGTATCCCCGAAATGGAAAAAGGGGGGAGAGACGCATCGAGGAAATGATGACTCGACACCGGAAGAAAAGCGGTTCGGTGGCGCATTCGAACTAAAGCACGACTGAGAGAACGGACGTTCCCAGACGAGAGAGCAAACTTTGTGGAACACTAAAGCCGAAGTCAGTGGGGGGACAAAGTTTGAGAAGGTCATTTCAAAGAGGCCAAGAAGATCTAACTAGGGTGACACGCCACGACGATCTGAGCAGAGCAACAAAAAGCGTTTGGGGGATAAAGCCCCTCGGACTGTAACAGAATGCAGGGAAACTGTAAGCTTGGGCGAAGAAGATAGTATGCCACTTCTCGAAGGAGGAGATGACAAAACCACTCTGCAACACGGAGGGAATAGAAGAAGATAAATCTGTATCGTATTGGGACCGGCGATTGTAGGGGTAAGGAAAAAAGTCAAGGAGCCACTAGAGGCGGCGCAAGCGACTTGGTCGCTCAGGAGTAAAAATGGCAAAGGACCGTCGGAGAAAGATGCCGTGGACGTTTTTGCGAAAACCTTGTCTAAGCAACGGAATACAAGCTGGCGTGAAAAAAGAGGCTCTCCGTCGGGGGAACCTGCTAGCGTTCCTTACGTACAAGAGGGCAGGAGGGGGGGCGGATGCGGGGAGGCGCAGGAAGGAGTCAAAAAGAAAAGCAGGACGCAAACCAGGTCACGGAGAATGACATCGGCAAAAATGGAAAAGCTCACAGCGGGGTAAGTTTCGGCCGTCGTCGATAAGAAACATGCATCAAACGAAGGAAAAAGGGGACCGCACTGATGGAACGGCAAAATTCAAAGGCCAACCATCTGAAAAATTGAAGCCAACGGAGAGGGGGGGAGAAAATCGTGAACAGAATCCACATACTGCGAGCAGCGGTGAACGATTCAAAATAGCGGTGTTAGAACAAGAGTGGGCCAACGAGAGACGGCATCAGGGAAAAAATGGAAGTTAGGTCCCCGGATGGTTCGTGCTATGCTAGAACAACCACTGGGATTGTGACAATACTTTGCTTTCAAATCAGGATCCACCAACGGAATGCTGACAATATTCACCTGTATCGAAAAAACGTCTCACCAAGAATCAAAGTTCCGCCGTGGGGGTGCACCTGAATGGAACAGAGGTAAATTCATTAACCCTGAAAAATCTTTGAGGTGATGAAGTTCCTTATCATGGGAGATGGGTAGATCCCTACGTGGGGGTCCACTCGATGAAATCGAGGCGGCAGGTGGGAAAACACAAGAGTTTGTTGGCACCCAAACATCCCCCGCCCATTCCTGTCAGTGCTCGCCAAACAGCTGGTAGAGCCGGGAAAGGAGGAACAGGACCACCAGAAGGGCATATAAGACGCTAGATGGGACATCGAATAGCCTCACGTAGAAACGGGTGCTTACTCACTCGGAAAAATGGGAACTGGTTCCGAACAGACTAAAAGAAACTCTCCCAGCAACGAAGTTTATTAGAAGTCTTCAATAAACTCGACGGTAGGGAAAAAATTTTAGTGATCAAAGGTCTAGAGAACCAACACTCGGATCTTCACCAAAAAAAAACCTTCGAACAGGAATAAAAGAACTCAACCCGCCGCCGTGGGAGGTAGGGAAAACCTGTTTCTTTGGTGAAAATTGAAAACTCGGAAAACAGGTAGCGGGCCCTTAAAGGAAAAAAAAAACACTGCAGGGAACCGAAATGAAAGAGGAAAGAAACATACAAACCAATCAATCTAAAACTTTTAACCGAAAGGCAGCAATAATAAAAGGCAAAAGAAAAACAGAGACTGCTCTGGACAAGACTGGAGTCCACTTTAAGACGCGGAGAGCGGGGGGATCCAGTAAAAGCAAAGGAATGTCAAAACACGATCACACGCCTGTCATCCAAACAAAGGACAGGATTGGTTCAAAATGAGGGGGAGTAAACGGTCATTCTGCGGAGGGATAGAATAAAGTGACAGAAAGGGAAGGAGAAGGGTCACGCATCGGTAGAAAATTCATGATGCGACTTGGTAAAGGAGGGCTGGTCGCAGTGAGAAAGAAGGGTAACGGGGGTAAAAGAAAACCCTAATAAAAAGCGATGCCACTCTACAAGGCTTACGGTCAAGCTGGAGGAAACTAATTCCGGCGGAGGTTTAAGGGAACATGAGCAAACAACCGACTAAAGGTTACCGATGGGTACCAAGGAGGGAACCACGATTCCCGACTAGGACGTTGGAGCTAAGAATGATTTGCGCCTGATCGTGGGGGTGGCTTGCTTTCATGTCTAAGGTGAACATGGGATCTGAGTTGGGCCACGTAGGGGAACACTTGTCAGCGCATGGAGGGGGACTTAAGCTACTGAGAGCAGTTGTTATGTGGGCGAAAGAAGCGATAGCTGGAATAAAAAAAAGATTGCCAAACTACGGGAATGACGGATAGTTGAGAACTCTCAGCATCTGGCCATCAGGAACAATCGAGCCTCATCACAGAGGAGCTCTGACACCAGAAGAGGGATTCACGAACAACGCAACCGGCCCTTTCCAAGAAGCAGGGTTTTTCGCCGAGGAGGAAGGCCAAAAAGTTTCTCAAAGTCTGAGGGGGACCCAAAATCCAACCTTCTGGTCATTGGAACCTCTTTAAAAAAAACGGAATGGGGGAAAGGATCGCAGCCAAAAAAGGCGAGTCGGAAGGGAAATATTCCGATGCAGCACGAGATTGGATTGGGAAAAAGAGACAGGACGTGATGCGGTCCACTTCTGCCGAAAAAATAAAATCCGGGAAAAGAAGATGTCCGAACTAAAACCGCAGGGGGTCACGGGGAGGAATTCAACACAGCCTGACCGGGAGACCCAAAAGGAGGGTTCTGGAAGGAAACGACGCTGAAATTGCTGGATTGAAACTTGGAAAAAGTCTGATAACCAAACTTAGACAGGAACGGGCAGCGAACGCGAGGGCAGGGGAGGGGGAACTCTAAACAACTGTATGAGTATAAAGAGAGGGTATTCAGACTTGAAAAGAAAGTTAAGTCGGACGCAACGCGGAAGGTCAACGGTCAAGGTCACCAAGTTCTACTAAGATTCAAAAATGGGGGGGACGACGGAGTGAAAGAAAACATTGTGAGCGGCGAATCGGCAGGCTGAGTAATTCCCAACCGGCGGGGTGAGGTGACGCAGGAAAAGCGAACTGGGGAGGATGCGGGGGAGTGGGAAAGAAAAGAAACGATCTTTTACAATAATCACTGCATATATAACAAAAAGAGAAAGGGGGGCAGTAATCCCGAAATGGCCTAACGTCGGGGTTCGAAGAGTTCTTAATGACAAAGTAGGGTGTGGGCTGCATTCACAAGCATCTGTTTTGCTGGGAGGGTGAAGTTGGTCATCAGCAGGCTCAACGCCTTTCTAGAGAGGGAAGTGCGGTAGGCGGACGGAGCAAACCGCAAGGAGGGATCACACAAAAAACACCGACGCTCCGTGAGCGGTCTCAGGAGAGGGCCGTGGAGGCGAAAAAAAAACGTTAAATCCTAAAAGGGCGTGGGGGGGGAATGGGAGCAAACAATAGCGTCTGAGGGGAACCGGCCACCAGAGGATCAATCATGATGCCGAAACACGAAATGACTGCTAAGCGGGAATCCATGATCCAACGCAAAGAACACGGCAATGTCAGCAGCACAAAACGCAGGGGAGAAGCGCGACTCGATGTCCAGATCAAAGTAACCACCATGGTTGAAAGCAGATCAGGCAGTTTCGAACTCTAAAGATCAAATGCATGTGTCGGGGCAAGAAGAAAAACACTGGGGCACGGACTCAAAAGGAGGGTCGTCAAAAAAAAGAGGGAAAAAGAAGGAAAAAGGGGCATCTCCTTATCGCCGTAGTCAAACAGACTCAAGGTCTATCCAGACACCAGCCGCGAACTTGGGGAAAAAAGTCAACTGTCGGACCATGGAAGGAAGAAGACAAAAAATGAGGGTCATTCTTCTCTGACCGAACAATGAATGGGGTCGGGGAATGCACACCCAACTTCTGCAAAAAAGAGGCGGGGAAGGGGGAAGAACGGCCGTACGAGTTGAGAAGGGCGTCGCCTAGACTTTTGAAAAGAGGGGCCAGCGCAGGGAGCTGTGGTTTGGTTTGTCGAAAGGGGGAAGTTCTGGCAAGGCCCAGTGATAAAGAAGGGTTCGAGGGTAGGGTGCGGCTTAAAGGATCAGACTTCGGGGGATGGTCGGGACTTTCCGGAAAGTCCGCTGCATCACACGTCCGCAGGGAAGAAACAGAAATGCGAAAAGGAAGGAAGATGGGGCTTCAGGCATGCGGGGATGGTTGGTTTGGGGGAAAAAGGGGCGGGCGAAGGTGTTGGGGGGGGCTCAGGAAACGGGGAATTCATGCTACAGACCCCCCGGCCCCTCCCGAGGAGTAGAAAACGCCAAAAAAGACGGAATCGGAGGGTGTCGGAGGGTCGATGATCAATCAGGGAGGAGGAACAATAAAAAAGGTACAGGCAAGAAGGGATGAGGGAAATTGGAGAAGGTTATCTACAGGACGGGGGGGAAAAGGGACTAAAGAGTATCGGGGGGGGGGGGTAAAACGGAAAAGCAGACCCTCCTTTGGTCGAGGAACCGGGGGGGCTAGGACGGGGACCTTTCTTGGGGGTAAAATTAACAAAAACCGATTGGATCCGGGTTATTTCCAGAGACTAAAAGTCGGGTGAAGAAAACTAGAAGAAACTCATTAAAAAGGTAAAACTAAAAACGCGGAGCATATCAGTTTGGCAATGGTTACTACCTTGGTAGAGCAATCGCCATAAAGGACAACGGGGGAGGCAAACGCGGTGGAATTGGAGTTGAAAAGTGGCTAGAAATAAAGGGTATTTTTCCGTGAAGAAAACAAGCTTGGGGCTTTTTGAGGAAGTTGATGGAGGCATAAGAGCCGGGTTTTACATTCTAAACCAAATCTCCTGAAAGAGACCGCTTTGACTATGTCATAATTGGGGGTCTAAAATTCGGGAAGAGAACCTAAGCTTTTAAGCCATGAGGCGATTACTTAAATACGATATTTAGGCAAACTTCGGAAATTGAGAGAATACCCTCATGGAAGGGATTTGGTCAGACCATCGTTCAGGGGACAAGTCTTGCCGGTGACCCCGTTCGTGCTTATTCCATGGACGGGGACAAATACGATAAGAACCACGTGGGGTGCAGACGAGTTGGGGAAGGGGTTCGCACGAAATGGGGGGAAAGTCTAATAACGTGGTTTGATTGACGAACTAGACTTATTAATAAGAAAATTAACTGGAAAATACATTGAACTATATTCGCAATGGAGTATCTCAATCGAAGAAGGCGTCCGTTGAAACTAAGAGGACCGACGTGCTTCACTTCCTAAGCATAGAGAGGTGCCTGTGGTCCGGGGGGGCGTACACTAATGTTAAAAGACCACAGCAAAGGAACGTCGGAAGGAAAGTTCTTGTCACTTCCACAATAAGAAGAACCAACCAAAAAAAAAAAACAAAGGGTAGTGCCATCCAAAAAACGAGAAAGGAACGGGGGCACGAAGACTTGAAGCCGCAATAATTAAGGGGCAAATGCGAAAAAATGATAACTCTAAAAACAGAGGAGGAGAGAGATATATAGGCGACAATGGGCCAGGAATTGGTCGGCTTCGAACCAGAAGGCCACTAAGTGAGAGATGGAAGATCAAGCGATGGTATCTCTCAGATAGGGGGGGACGTGTCAACTCGGAACGGTTAATAACGGGACGAAAAAGGAGGTTTAAATGGGGGGGCAAAGGGACGGGAAAAACCTTTGCAAATGCAGCAATGCGGGGAGGGGAAGCAGAAAGCCTCTCAGAGTTCGCATTTAGGAAAGAATATTTACAAAGGGTGCTGAATCTGGCTCATTAGCTGAAAGAACAAGGCGCGTGAAAGGGCTTATTCCGGAAAGAGACCCCCAGTAAGTCCAGGAGATATCGAAAAATGTAAACAGCGGACGGGAACTGGGGGCTGGGTACTCAGTCATCGGGTGGTGGACATCCCATTTAGACACCGGGGTCTTACGCAAGGTCGGCTTCCCCACTTAGAACCCCTCCAACCTCATTCTGTTCTTGGGAGGGGCCCGGCGCCGTTTTGTTACGCGTAAAAGATCTCGGGTTTATCAGACCTCTCCAGAAAAAGGCGCATCCCCCGGGTGATCACAGGCTATTCACAATACTACGAATCCCAGGTGGCATAGGTATGGGGAGAACGTAGAGTTGCCGCAGTGACACCCAAGGTGGGAAGCTTGCGGCTAAATCATAGAGACAAGACCCCACTTCCGTGCTTGGGCCTACTAACTTCAACTGATATAGCAAGGGAAATCGCAAATCGAGTCAGAGAAGGGGAACAGTTGTTCTTCCTTGCGGGAACCAGGGAAGGAAGAAGTCCACCCATGGGAAAGACATAAATGGGGGGAACGGTAAGGAATTTCACATTCTCCTGGGAATGGAATCAAAGACGACGTGGGTTGGCTAAGCTCCGGAACGGGATAGGGGGAACCAGACTGGGGCTCGCCTCACTACGTCCGCCGACATTCTTGAATTAGTTCGAACAACCGGGTACTCTCCTTGCAATGAGGGAACTCCACACTACAACTTGAGAAAGAACCTTGGGCAGTCACCATAACCTGCTATAAAAGAAGGATGTAACATTCAGGGATTAATGCAAGGCACACAAGCAGGCATTGGGGGGGTCCGAACCTTAAAAGAACCATTACCACACCCCGCTGTGAATACAATAGGGGTTGGGAGGTGGTGGGAAGTGAAAACGCTCAGCGAGTAGGGGGGGACAGTGGTTCTGTTTCACGGAGGGAGAAGAAAAAAAACCGGGGAGGAGGACGCAAAAAAAAAAAAACCCTAGTTACATAAGGGGGACGAATCTTAACAGACATTACCGCAAGGGGAAAACTTTGCGGTAACTGTCACGCGCAGGAATTTCCGGTCAGAGAAAAAGGGGGAAAGAACTAAAAAAATAAAAAAAGGGGGAAGCCAACCTAGGAAGTACACAAAAAAACGATATAAAAACCGGCAGATTCCGTTCCAGAACCTTGCGGAAAGACCTTCCACAGCACAAACGGCCCAACGATCCCCAGGGCCGGGCGAA
>Ga0179591_1304466_pt1 | contig 11806 bp, 13 predicted proteins | sample CZOMad2_1_08_16f_FD_182891 | JGI IMG/M metagenome (GOLD analysis project Ga0179591, IMG submission 182891) | Vadose zone soil fungal communities from Angelo Coast Range Reserve, California, USA - CZOMad2_1_08_16fungal (PacBio error correction) | ecosystem: Environmental > Terrestrial > Soil >...
CAAGGGGCAGGATCCTCTATTGTATAAATCTTGTCCGTCGTCCTCTTCCTTCACGGAAGTGCGTAGAGGGGTAATGCTTTCGGAACCACCGGGAGGAGGGAGGACTACTCAGCCACAAAAGAAAAGGCCGCCCCTTCAAGAAATACTATACGTTGGTGAGAAAAAAACGTCCATCTCGCAGATAGGGTTTACAAAAGAAAAGGACGAAGACGGAACATAACCATTTCCTTTTTTAGCGCAGAAAACCTCTCTTTGAGTAAAGATACAATACTTGGGGAAGAAGAGTTCAATTAAAGAAAAGGGGATAATGCCTCCGCGGATACTTCATGAAGGAGGAACTTGCTTACAAACAGGGGGGAAAACAGAGTTATTCTACGGAAAACGTCAACAAAGAGGGAATCTGATAGTCTCTACACGATCCTAGCAACATTGAGCCTTATGACGGGGGGAAGAAGAAAGACCATCTATAGAACGTGTCTTTGCAGCGTGAGGGTTTGCCGAGGGATAAACTGCCGGTAGAGTTTTCGAAGGGGGGGGCCTTCCTCGTAGCAGGGAAAAAGACAACCTAGGGCAAGGAAGAAGAATGGGTAGGGAGGAAGAGGGGAATGGAGAGAAGGAACGTCTGATATGAGGTTCTCTAGAAGGACGGTTTGAGAGACCATGTAAGGTAAGCGGGGAGCAAAAAATAATTCCTTCTGAAAGGGGGGGCGTCTGAGGGATCATATTTTTTTGGGAAAAGGACAGAAGAGACTTCAAGGTAGGGATAGAACGGCAAAAAAAAAACCCGACCGGCGACAAGAAGTACTCTTGGGGTTCTTTCACGACCACCTCGGTAGCAAAAGGGAGGAGGGACTTACAAAACCCAGGGGGGAAGGACAAACTGTTCTTTCCCCGAAAAGAGGGCGATCCCTCGAAGTGAGGGGGAGTCGGGGATTCCGTGGCGGAATAAAAAAAAACAGGGAGGATTAATCTACTCAACCGGGAAAAAGGCTGAGAAAAAACACAGGAAAAAATTTTTTAACGGCGGGGATAGGAGCATCCGTCGTCCGATAGAAAGAGCAAACGATTGTGGGGGACCGAAAATTACTTCATGGAGAGGGGGGGAAGAAATGTCGAGATGGGGAGGACGCTGATTACGAGGTACGAGAGGGAGCGATATCCGAGAAAACCGAGTAAGCCGGCATTAGAGGTGTGTCAAAAAGTGTCGCGGAGCCGGAATGCGTAGGCACGACTCAGCATAAGAATCGCCAGAGGGGATCTCCTCGACGACTTCCGTTTCACGAAAAAGGAAGACTTACGCCAGAGGTCTGAATACGATAATGCCACAAAGGGCGGTCTCACAAGAATCACTACGTGGCGAAGAAGACCGGTGGAACCGGAAAGGGAAGAAACGGTCTTGATAATGGTCTGCTCGGAAAATTCCTCAGAAGCCGGGGGACCTAGCGCTTGAAGCCGGGCGATCTCATGTGAGGCGCTTGGTCTGAAGGGAAGGGTCGGAGCAATCAACCAAAGAGTGAGGTGTGGTCCGCCCAGAAAGCAAAAGGCTCAAGACGACTCTCCTGGCGCGAGAAAGGATCAACAAAGGGGGGGAGTGGCAGGGAAAAGGGGGGAAGTCATTTTCTGAAGACCCGATTCTAGGGGGGAGAGATGTACGGTCACCCAGGGGGAGGAGAAGGGGGCTTAAGAAGGGGGAGGGAGAAGCTTCCGAAGGGTGGAAGGATCTGCTCGCTGCGGGAGACGCCCAGAGAGCCGCTTTCCGGTGCGGGAAAAAGGGAGGGGATGCTTATTCGAAGGACAACCGAAAAGGGTAGACAGTTTATTCAAAAAAGAGACCAGGATGAGGCGGCCATTCTCTATCCCGAGAGAGTCATCAGGGTAAAAAGGATTAGAAGTCAATTTTCGAGGAAGAAGCAGGTTGTCCCAAAGGGGGAAAGGGGGTGCCGTCGACGCGGAAAGGAGAGATTCTGAAGTTCTGGGGGGCATTATGGTTCGTGCCGGAGTTTCCTCTTACGTAAAGGACAGAGGGGGTTTCGAATGAAGAAGGAAAAGACTACCTCATCAACAAAAGGGCCTCTATCCAGAAAACTGAGACGAGTGAGAGGACGCCTTCCACTCCCGCGGCACGAGGTGGACTTCGCGAAGGTCTTCTTTATTTTTTTCATCGAAAAAGGCCGCCAGGGTGGGGGAGAGAAACCTAATCTAAATTACTTCTAGGGAGGAGACACCAGGCTGCGGCGAGAAATGGATTTCGGTGGAGAAATTTGCTCCACTACACACCCCATGAGGAAAACTACTATGGACGGAAGAATTGTTCAAAAACAAGCCACTTTCTTATTGTTCGCCCGGGGGGGGGCGGCTTTGCGGGAGGGGTAGGGGGGGCTCTTCCAACATCCATGAGAGAAGTCTGTTTGAACCGAAGGGGGAGTCTCCCGATCTCAACGACCAGGGAAGGATCGTGCCCCTTGACCAAAGCAGTGAGCTTTTGAAGAGGAAAGGAGTACTTCGCCGGCGACCCCTGTGTATACGTAGGGGAAGATTTATGAAGTGGGAGGAAAGGGAGAGGCTCACTGAAAGAGTTCGTCAAGAGGAAGGAGAGTGACGCACAGGAGCAGTTAACGGCCGAAAAAAACATCCCAATGGATGCCCGTGCGGAGGAGGGACAAACAACAACAACGGAGGAGGATGGAAAGAGGTACCGCACGTCATCCAGGTGACAGTGGCAAAAGTACGGCGGCAATGATACGGCCAAAAGGGTCACGTTCTCTTGAACGGACACGTCGGGAAGGCGTATAACACTTTCCAGAGGGGGAAAAAGGAACATACGTCTCCCCAGGCGTCGAAGGAAAAAGGGAAAACTATAACTTGGATATAGGTACGGACGGGTCAAGGGCCCTGAAATGAGCTCTTGCTTTGCGCAGGAAAGTGGACTCACTTGCGAGGAAAAAGGGGAGGCGATCCCATGGAGTTGGACGCGAAGAGCCTCAATCGCAACCCTTGCTAAAAATAAGGTGAAGGGTGGGTGGGTGTTCCATGCTTCTCCGTCTGGAAAAAAAAAGCGGCCATGGGGTTTCATTGAAAAAAAAAAAGAGGGGGAAACGAACTCACGGGTACCGGAGAAAGGGTTTATGAGAGAAAACTTGAGTTAGACCTTACTCTGAAAAAAGAGGAAAAATGGCGGCATATATGTTGAAGGAAACCCAACAAAAAAAGAGGAAGGGAGGGAGCGCCGTACTTGATCCGCCAAAAAGAGTGACGCGAGGATAGGTGAGCGTTCCTACCTTTTCTGAAAGAAGGAAGTCTGCGTGAGGGGGATGAGGTATTCTAGGCCAGAGAGGGCCAGCCCACAGTGAGCGAAGTCTATGCAAACACGTCTTCCGGAAAAAGGCCACCCAGGAACAGGCGTTACTGGGAGAAAAGGGATCGGACATCATGGTCAGAAGGTGCTTGTGCGAACGACCTCGACAGTGAGGCCCATAAAGGGACCACTGCGACAAGGGTCATCATCGGGAGAAAAAAGGGGGCCGCTCATAGGACTCTTTTGTCGAGGCATTAAACTAAAAAAGACTTTAAGGGGCTTTCTTTGTGATAAAAAAAACCATCCAGAAAAAAAAGAAAAGGACCAGCTGCGTGCGGGGCGTCCGGCAAGCGGGCAGGACTTAGGCGGGCCGTTCCACAAAAAAGGGGGACAATCTTAGTACGGCGGAGGATCCCAAAAAGGTCCTGTGTTCCGGGAGGAGCTCGACATCCGAGTTGATCAGTCTCGCTAACAGGGGAAGTCGGCCACGAAAAATGTGTTGAAGAAAAAGAAAGGAGGCGCCAAGAAAGATCATTGTGAGGAACGTGGCGGAAAAATCCTCGATTTGAATTCTCGCCCGGAAAGGAAAAGGGAAAACAAAAAGCTCGATGAATCTCAAAAGCCCTAGCCGAAAGAGATGGCGAAAGGGCTTAGTTGCAGGAGAGGGACCAGCGATAGAAAACGTACTGGGTTGCCGACCGAGAGGGGATTACCCTCGCCGGGGGGAGAAGGGTTAGAACTGAGGAGGGCCTTAGTGCGATTCGATACAAAAGGAGGATCCATTTTAGGTGGCTGAACGTGAATCTCGAGGGGGGAGCACTACATCCGCGCAGAAAGAAGAAGGGGAAGAATGACGTCCACACAGATTTATAACCTTTCCTAAAGGTTATCCTTGGCACAGAACGATATGCCTGCTGAAGGGGGGGGGGGACTTCTTCTTTTATCGACCAAGATTTTTTTGAGTCCAGGTGGAATAATCTACTTCAAGAAGAGAGACTATTTCTCGAGCTTCAAGGAAGAGTTAGTTTTGATGTCGGTATAAAACAAGTAGTCCCTGAGGGAGATGAGGACGACTTAGGGGGGAAAAGGGAAAAAGGTTTCCTGGGGGGGAACACACTGTTTCTGGCCAACTCATAGGGGTCGGGCGATCAAGAGGAGAAGGGGGGTCGATTCCGTGCTCTCTCAAAAAAAGGGGAAAAAAAGATAGATATCACGGGAAAAGGAAAAAAAAAAAGAACCAGTCTAGTGCTCGCCCCGAACCAGAACCTTGTGTGTAAACGGGCGGGACGGTGCTCTGCTCATAGGAAGGGCAAGTATCATTAGGTCGGGACAACATCAACCCTCACTAGTAAGGAGAGCTTACCTGTCCTGAACCCTCGTGTACTACCGTGACGGAAGGACCTCAAAAACTCTTGGGGAAGATGACGGGAAAGACACCTGGCCAAAAGTCGTCGGTAAACCCCGAGAAGGGCCTGATCCCTGGGAGGGGTCGGAAGGGAGCATGTCTCGGTCTCCGCGTGAATCTCGCTCGACGAATGCCTCTCGAAAGGAAACCTACCAGGGATGAGACCCTCTTTGAGAGGGAATTCCCCAGCAGTTAGTACGCCCGCACCTCGGTCGAGGGGGGAAAAAAAAGTACTCTCAAGGATCGAGGGGGGGGAGGAAGGTGACCTCCTCCGCCGGTAACCCATGCTCGCTTTCAGAGAAAAGAGGCGATCTCATCGCTGGAGAGGGAAGGTTATGTAGAGGAGGAAAGGATCAATCCTATTGTCCTCGTTTCACAAGCTCGATGCCGAGGAAAAGAAGGGCCCTCTTCTTCAGGAAGAAAGGGGCAAGTGGAGGGGAGGAATACAGGTTTGCCCCGTGCGGAGTCAAAGGTACGTTTACGGAAAAAGAAAAGGTCTTGGGGATAGAGGAAACTGATTGCACGACCTTTTGAAAGGCCCTCAATAAGTCTGCGCGGGGGAGAACCCAGATCTAGGAAAAAAGGGAGGCTTGCAAGGAGTTCGTCTTCGCCAAGCACTTGCGGCCAAACTTCTTAACGTTGGACTTGCCTCGACCAAGGGGGAAAAAGGAGGCCAGCGCGCTATAAGAGGCATTGGTGAAAAGAGAAAGGCCTGGTCCGGTCAATGGGGGAGTGGGCCCCACTTGTCCGACCTCTACTCCTTGATGAGGGGGGGAAAGCCCCTTAACTCCGTCGAATGTCTGGGGGGAATGGGGGAGGGGGGCCTGCAGAAGGGGAGAGAGATTACTTCTATCAGTGCTGTCTACTCCTCTGTGGCCCTACCTTCATCAACAACGCAGGGGAGGAACCTGAGCAAATTGTAGACGGAAGGGGAAAAGAGCCTCTCCTTCAACTAAGGTGGTATCACGTACGCGTCATAGACCGCCTCTTTAGGGGGGGGAAGAAAAAAAGCTGACGCCATTGGTTTTGTATCTCAACAAGAAGGGTAAGAAAAGAAAAAGCACTCGTTTTGAGAAAAAGAATGCGGCTATCTAACTCGGTACCGGAACCTTTGCGCCACTACACCCAATGGTGACGCGGGTCGCAGGAAGACATGACTTAGGAAAGAAGGGGAATAGCAACCACCCTTCCACCGGAATGTAAGATTGATGCGGGAGGGGGGAGGGGATGGTGCTCGTCCCTTCCGCCTTAAAAATTCATCGAGTGCGTTTGGACGGAGCAGGAGTAGTTACCCCGAGCGCAAAGAGGAAACAGTTGTGTCTATATGTGCCAAGGGAAAAAACCGATTCAAGGGAGAAGGGGGAGAAAAATTTTATACTTCGCCCGGCAGAAGTATGGCCCTACGGTCCGTGGCCCGCCACAGCTTGAGGAAGGGGGAATAAAAGAAAGAGGGAAGAAGAGCAGTACGTTTCCGTTCAAGCGACTTAAATACGCACAGGAAAAATGACGAAGTAGGGGGAAACGGCTGCCCACCTGGCTGACCGTGAAAAAATTCAACACAACAACGATGAGAGGAAAAGTCTGCGACTGCCTCCTCCCCTGTCGCAGGTGAAAAAAAGGGGCGTAAGTCGTCCTGCTCCTGGTCGTCCTAGGAGAGGGAAGGCCTCTGAACAGGGAAAAAAAAGACAAAGCTGGCATAACTCCGGCTCGAGCCACGGTAACCGTCTGTCCATACGGAGACCCAGCTGTAGACGGTCTAATTATCGCGATGTAGGAAGTATACGTTCTCGGGGAAAAAAAACTAAGCCGGAAGGGAGAGAAGAGGTGCGCTCGGGATCCAACCGCCATCGACGTATTCGAAGAGGTATGTTGTAAGCGCAGAAAAAGGAAACAGCACATCCTCCGCAATCTCATCCTTAGAAGGAAAAAAGTCCGGGGGGAGCAATGTTGTTTTGAAAAAAGTCGGCATCTGGCCAAGCCGAACACATGGGGGGGGGGGAGAAAAGACATTGACACGAACTCCAAGGGGGTTCGATCGTCAGTAAAGGGGAAAGGAGAAACCGCGTGCTTGCTGGGAGAGGGGGGGGTTTTTATCGACAAACCCATGGAGAAAAGGAGATTCAACCCCCTCCCAAAAGGGGGAGATACTCCGTAGGGGGAAAGAAAACATGTGCCGCGGGAGGATGTCTTTCGAACTCTTAGAGGGGCGTCGGGAGGGGAGGTTATCGCTTCGTTTGTGTGAAGGTCCTAGTGCCCCAAAGCTCTGCAACTGATACTTCAGAAAAGGGAAAAGGGCTGGAAAAAAAAGAGTCTTCCCCCCAGCCCGTAGAGAGGGGGCAGATCTGAGGTCTCTGCATCAAACTTTGGCGACCCTGCTCGAATCCTCTACATTGAGAAAAGAGGTTCCCTTTCCAACAAGTTTATTTCTACCCTTGCCGGATTCTGATAAAGGGGGCCGCAGCGGACTGCCTTTTTCAGAAAAACCCCCGTTGGAAAAAGGTCGGGTTGGAAAAGCCAGCACGAAAGTCCATCCCCGGCCCGAGCTGGAGAATTTGCGGCGTCGCACAGCGACGATACGTATGACGGAGGTCCAATGTGTCGGGGCCGTTAGTACGCCGGAGGAGGAAAAAAAGAACAGTCCTGGGGCGTCCCCGAAAAGCATCCTCATAGGGGGGAAGGGAACCTTACTGATTACTGAGGGGAAAAGACAAGGGGAGAATCGTCCCGAAAGTCTCCTCGCATCTATCTGGGGAACTGGCGGACAAAAGGGGGAAGGGTAATGCTCAGGAAAAAAGGAACGGCAACAACAAAAAAATCGATGAGAGCTGAACTCCAGCGGAAAGCGAGATGGGGGGGAACCGCTAGCGAGAAAGAAAAGGGCAGACCAGCGATATCACGAGGGAGGCCGTACTGGTGGAAGGGACTCCAGTAAGGGGCCGGAAGGCCGTAATTTTAGGGCGCAGGGGTGAAACGTAGCGGGAAGGGGAAAAAAAGTATCGAAAGGAAAAACTAGGCTTAAGGAAGGAGTTTCGTAAACCGTAGGAAGAGCTAGAAAGCACGGTATTCAAGGAGTTACTCTCGAAGGACTGAGGACGAAGTTCGAAAGGTCTCCTTCCGGTTTCAAAAGAGATGAAAGGCTTCCATGTGGAGAAGATTGTGATCGGATAAAGGGGGCGTCCCGGAGGGGTCATCCTCGACGGGTCAAGGGTCCTAGCACGGAGGCTCGACAGTCGAGAGCTCAAGAATTACCGGGGGGGGAAAATGTCCAGGGGGGAAGACGTCGTCCGCCCCGACGGCCATCTTCGTCGAAGGGGGGAAGGAAAGCCCTGTTTCCCCGTCAAAGGGGATGGCCAAAAGGGGACGTGTCGGGCGGAAAAAAGCGTTGAGGAGGTGCAGTGATCTCTCAGAAAAAAACAACTAGGAGGAGGGGGGGGGGGGGAAAGGCCAGACAACCGCGCGGGAGGGCTCGCCCGACCAAGGAGACCAGCGGTCAAAAACATGTGGGTAAAGGGGAAAAAAAAAAAGCGGCATCCTCCGTCCGTCCGAAGGGGCGGGCGAAGAGGGGGAGGAGATAAACCCTCACGATTACGGGGGAGGGCTGACGGCTGGAGAGCAAGGGAGAGACCCTTGAAGAGGAAAGGAAACGAAATGTACTCAAACACTCATAGGAGATCACCGCGCGAAGGGCCGCCGGCATGTGCAAACGCCGATAAAGGGGGGGAAGGAGCCCCGGGAAGTGCGTCACATGCAGAAGAGAGGGGGAACTGTAGAGAAAGGGAAAAAATCTCCCGAGAGCGTCCTCTTCCAGACAGTACGGTTCAGAAAATGAGGATCCTGAAGCAAAGGTGTCTCGCATCGAGAAAAAGGGGAAATCAGCAGTTCTCAAAAAAAGAACCTACGGGGAGGGGGGCCTAAGCGGCACCAGTACGCGCAACACCTGGAGGGATATCGGAGGGAAAAAAGGGAGGAATTCCTCGCCCATCCTCAAGGATTTCCGAGAGGGCGAGCTCAGAAAGCGCTTGTCTGCCGGGGAATTAGGGGGCTGAGCATCATCCCCTATGGAAGGAACGCCATTCCTCACCCAGAAGGAAAGTCGACTACTAAGGGGAGAAGGCAAGCTTTCTTAAAAGTGACTTGCACATTGGCGAAGTCATGTTCGCGGGGAAAGGCAGGATGTCTAGCTCAGAAAAACAGGAAAACCTGGTGGGGAATCCGAAGCGGAAGCTTCTCCTACCGCAATTTGGAAAGGCCCGTCACGAAGAGGGGGAGGGCGTCGCCGGGAAAAAAAAAGAGGTCCGGGGGGAGGGGGAAGGGTGGATGCGTATTCGCCATCAAATGGCTGCCTAACGTCTGACTTCTATATGAAAAAAGGAGTCCGATTAGCGCCAAGAGAGGAGAGAAGGGAAGGAAGTTGCACCGGATTAGGAAAGAATGGAGGTGCACATCGGGGGGCCCACGGGTTCCTCGACCTCCGCCGATGCCAGACTGTCGACGGGCGGGGGGAGGGGGTCGTGTAAAAACGTTTCCGAGGGGAAAGAGAGGGGGCTTGCCAGGTTGGTCATCGTACTACCCATCAACAAACCAGGGCAAAAGCATACTCCTCGGATAAAAAAAGAGGGCGACGATTTCGACCAGGAAAAAAAGGAAGCCCGCGGCACAGGGTGGGAGACGGCGAGAGCACATGATACGTCACAAACATATCTGCAAAAATGGGGTGGTTGAGAATCAACCCGGCTCTCAGCGGAAAAAAAAAGCGGTTCTCGTCCGAAAAAAAAGAAAACTCCGGTACCCGTGGGGAGGGGGAGGGGGGGATGTCTGCCCTGGTTCGCCAAGAAGGGTGGCTCTCTGTTCCGACATACGGAGGAACCGGGAAAACAAATTGCTAGAAAAAAAACAGAAAAAGGGAGGGGGTTCGTGCCCGGATTAAAGGGGGATGTTTTCGGTGGGAGAGGAAGGCGATTCCAACATCCATGGGGCGGTTGGACCGCTCATGCTTGGTAAAGACCACGCCCTTAGCGAGCGAAGGGAAACGTGACCCGCGACCGATATCAATATCGAAGGGGGGATACTTTCGCCCGGGCGAAAAAAGGGGGAGTGGGCAGAACGGGTCCGTTGGGACCGATCTGAACTCCGCTGATCAACATACAAGAAAAAAAGCGTGACTTGCCTTACGACCGCCAGGGGAAAAAAAAGGAGCAGGCCGGCCTGACGCCGGGTACGAAGGGGGAAAACGTGCGGAGGCATGGAAGGGAAAAAAGAAACACACCAACGGAGGAGGAGGACAGAAAAAAGCCGCACTGTCCAGCAGGGGGCAGCCCGGGTACATGCTAGGCGTCAGGCCCGTCCCTGCGAGGGGCGAAGAACACTCGTTCGTGTCGTAAAAAGGAAAGGAGGATCATGAGGTAGGGAGGGAGAAAAGAATCTGGTTGTCCTGATATCCACGGGAAGGAAACTCCCATGCGGGTCGCCCGTAAAAACAATAAGATTTAAACGATCCTTGAGGGGGAGGGCCCTAATCCACCACGCCGGTACGGAGTTTGCGCTCGGGGGGGGAAGAAGAGGATCTGTAAGACTTTCAATCGATCCCAGGTGGTTGAGACGCCGTACGAGGAAGAAAAAGAAAGGCCTCAATCTCAGCCGGGGGAAAAGTGGTGCCGGGTGGGGGGGAGAGAAATTTTGTGTTTGGGGGAAAAGGAAAACGTTCTGTCAATCTCGAAGAAAGGGGTCTTGGCGAAGGAAAAAGAAGGGGGAAGACACGTGTACCGAGTTCGTGATCGCCGCGGGCCGAGAAAATGATTCTGGAGAAGGGGCGCTAGACTCCGTGGGGAGAAGGGGAGGACATATATTTTGACTATAAAAAAAAAGTCATGTGAGGAAGGGAAGGGCCCCACCATGTGCCAGTGAACCCCCCGAAAATTGCAAAAAAAGAGGGCGTCAGAGTATGGAGGAAGGTCGGCAGGGGAGACCTGTTTTTGATAAGTTAGGAAAACAACTCTGGCCAGCGCCGTCGACAAAAAATTTCACTCGACACTTCTGCAAAAAAGAGGGAACACCATCCCTTCGACTGGAAGGGGGGACGGGGCATCAGGTTCGAGGACTGAAAGCGAACTCCTCTACCATTTACAGGGGAAATAGTGCCTAAAAAAAGAAACTTGCCTTGAAAAAAAAGAGCGTGGATAGGAAGCTGGTCCGCGAAGAAGCCTTGGTCGAGGAATAGAAACTGTCAGGAAAGAAGAGGAGGCCAGTGCTGTCGGGAACCTGAACGACGAACCTTCCAGCGGCGTGGTAAGGAGGCTTCTACGCCAGCGGGAAGAAAGATGCTGTGCCGTTTGAAAAAGAAAGGAAGTATCGCCTTCGGATGAGGGTGCCGCGTCTCAAGAAGCTTTTATCAGCGAAAGACTGTTAAGGAGGGAGAGGGAGTAATCAACGCCCCGTTTTGAGAAGCGCCATTGATAGCCTCTTCATCGAGAAAGGATTAACTTTCAGGACTCGATGTAGAGGGGAAAATAGCTCCTAAACAGGTCCCTCTAACGGAAAGGAACAATATCAGGCATCTATGAAGGAGACCTATCGGACAGAGAGGGGGAGAGGAGGAGAGAAAGCACACTCATACCAAAAAAAAAACCGTTTCTTTTCGCTTATGTCGATGTCCTCCAGGAAAAAGGAAAAAATGGAGTTTCTCCTTGTGATAACTGAGAGAGAGGAAAGGCGATCTAGAAGGAAAAGGAGGGAGGAAGACATGGTTCTTTCTGAACCTACGGAGAGCACGACTCGTGGAGTAGTCCTGATCGAAGGTATTCGAGATACGGGAGGGGGGAGGAAATTCTGCCCTTTCAGGAGGGGGTGCCACAAAGAAAGAAAAGATGCCGGCTGCCCAGGTGGAGGGATCTTTCTCGAGGCATAGTTGGGTATTCCCTTCGGACAGAAGAAGTCGAGATCACATTCTCTACATTTGGAAAAGGGCTCAAGAAGAGAAAGGGTGGATTTCGGTCCTAAGCCCTAGCTTGCAATCGAAAGAGGTATTATCCGATCAAGGAGAAGGTTACCCACCTGGGGAAAGAGGGCCACGCTGGTCTAGTTCTACTTTCGGCGGTTGAGACTTGCCA